>Ga0209486_10000017_pt1 | contig 86666 bp, 81 predicted proteins | sample NCCompost_FD_187518 | JGI IMG/M metagenome (GOLD analysis project Ga0209486, IMG submission 187518) | Agricultural soil microbial communities from Utah to study Nitrogen management - NC Compost (SPAdes) (version 2) | ecosystem: Environmental > Terrestrial > Soil > Agricultural land | place...
CGAACCACCACCGCCACCGCGCAGACCGTTCTCCGAAGTGCTCAACTCCTTCATGGAAGAGAGCAACATTCGCTGGGGCGAGATCGTCGGTGGGTTGCTGATCATCGGCTGCTCAACCGCACTCGTGGTCAGCTTGTGGGCCCAGATCTCGCAAATCCCGGTGTTCCGGTTCCTGATCTTTACCACAGTGACCGCGGTCCTGTTCGGCATCGGCCTATACACCGAGCATCGTTGGAAACTGCCGACTACCAGTCGCGGCATTCTCACCATCGCAACGCTGCTCGTACCGCTGAATTTTCTCGCGATCGCCGCAGTCTCCGCGAGCAACACGTCGGGCGCGCTGGTGATAATTAGCGAGCTGGCAGCGCCGGCGATCTTTCTCTGTCTCGTCTACTTTGCCGGACGTGTAATCACGCCCGGGTGTGCTCACGTTTTGTCGGCGGGAGTGTTGGGGTCATCGATCGGGCAACTGCTCGTTCGGCACTTTGCTTCGCCCGAGTCTGGTTCATCGCTGCTCGTGTTTCTCGGCGCGGTACCCGTCACCTTCTATCTCGTAACCGTTGGGCTCTCTTTACGCGTGGTCCTCTCCGATCGCGAGATCGACGAGAGCGAAACGACGACCGTGTTCACGGTGTTGGGTGCGATGAGTTTTGCGGCGCTGCTGCCTTTCGGATTGTTGCTCTACAAGGGAGGACCGATTGGTCTGACGATGATGTATCTCGCGCCGCTCGTCACGCTGTGGGGCTTGCCCATGTTGGCGACCGGCACAATTCTGTGGCGGCGCATCGATAACAAAGAACTCGTTTTTGCGAGAACAACCGGAACAGCGCTCGGCATCGTCGGCGTGATGATCGTTTTGGCGGGCATGGTCCTGGCGTGGCCCAATCCGGCGAGCATCGTGCCCGCTGCGTTGCTTAACTTCGCGATCTTCACGGCTTTGGCCGTGTTTCTCGAACTCCCCGTCGCGCATTTACTCGCGGCGAGCTGCCTGGGACTGGCGTACCTCGTTACATACCACGTGGCGGTCGGCCATATCCCCTGGGAAAACCTGCGCGTGATGTCGTTGCTCGAAGTCAGCTTGACGGTTGCAAGCGGACAGGCGTGGGTCGGTGTGTTTGTGCTTTTTGTCGCAGCGTCCGAATGGCTGTCTCGCCGCAAGCGACAGCGCGATGCGGGCTATTACTTGGTTGCCGCCGGCTTGATCGCAACGCTGAGTCTCGTTCTCGTCACCGTGTTCGGTAGGTTTTCTGGTGAGTCTCTGACAACACGCTGGCCTGATTACACGTTTGAGCCGACTCATTTGGTCTTTTACACGTTGTGGATTGTTTACGGAATTTACGCGCTCGGTGCGTTTTGGATTGCGTGGCGGCGCCGGCTTGTTCCGTTGGTGTGGATCGGATCCGCTTTGTTGCTGGTCGCGCTCGCTGATGGTTTCAAGTATTCGTTCGAGTGGTCGTTCCCGTGGCAGACGGCTCTGCTGGCGCACGCGACGATCTGTGCCGTGGCGGCGATTGTCTGTTCGCGCGATCTGCGGACGGCGATTCTTTCCGAACCGCTGAACTACACTGCGCTGATCTCGGTCGTATTGAGTGTGATCAGTCTGTTCCAGGCGAATCAATGGGAGCAGACGGCGATGCAGGCGCAGCGAGTGTTCTGGATCGCCGGCATCCTGCTCGTCTCATTGTGGCTCAATCGCAACCGACTGCTCTTGAACCTCTTTCAGATCGCGTTGACGTGCGCTGTCGTACTGGCGATTAAGGCGACGCTTCAACAATACGACTGGTACTCCTATCTACCACATGCGTGGCTCCACCCGACCGCGCTGCAAATTCAGGGAACTGTACTCACGCTGCTGGTGCTCGCGTGGATTGCCCTGCGGATGATTGTGCATCGCCGAATGCCGGCCGGACCGGGCGCCGAAGGGCACTGGCTCAACGATGCGTGGCGATTGCTCGACCACAATAGTTCGTTCGATCGGATCGTTTCGTGGACGCTGGTGGCAGCCTTTCTGCTGTTGGCAATTTACGGATCGATCGCCGGGGTAACGCAGGAGTTGGCAGCGTGGGGTAGTGGCTATCCGGGTTTTGACGTTGCCGGGTTTCCTCATCAGGAAGCATTGGGTCTCGGGTCGTGGATCGTGCTCGGCCTTTTGACCGTGGCGATGCTGGCAAACTATTTCGAACGACGTAGCACCGTCTATCTTCTAGGTGCGCTCGTGGTCCTTTCGGCGGCGATTCCATTGCTTGCCGGATTGTTCGAAACCCAGAGCGCGACAGCGACCGCGTGGCGTTGGTTCGCGGCGTTATTCTTTATCGGTGGATCGATTCCGTTGTGGTACTACAGACCACCACGGACTCATTTGCGGACGCTGTTGATCGTTCTCACCGTTGTTCCGTTGCTTATTCTCACGATCTATCCGGCACTGCGAGCAATCTACTACATGCCGGTCCAGGGACCGGTCAGCGGCTTCTTCTCGTGGTTTGACGACGACTTCTCTTACGGCGTACCGCTTGTGCTCGTAGCTTTGGCGATGATTGGTTACGCGCTGCGCGAGCGCCTGCCGGAGTTCAGTTTCTTCGGCGGGCTGCTTTTCAATGCGACTGTCACCCTCGCATTTTTGCTGGCAGTGGTGTCGGCGAAAGGGTCGATGAACACTGTGGTGTTGGTCCGTCTCGCGCAACTCAACGCGATCACGTTTGCGGTTTATGCGTTGCCATGGTTGAGCACGCGACGTCGATGGCTTCGGGTATTGGAGCCGGCAAGGGCGGCGCTCGGAGACAATCTACTGACGCTCCAAACCGCGCTGGCGGTCCTGCTGAATGTGTTTGTGATCGTACCGGCTGCCTATGCACTGGTCATAACGCCTGGTTTCGTGACAAACGGAACGATTGCAGCCGGTAGCTCTCTTGGTTGGCTCTCGTTCGCCGTCACGCTGGTTGCGTTGGCCTGGTTTGCAAGAACGCGTGAACAACAACTCTCACCGATCAAGATAGCAAGTGTGCTTTCGAGTGTGGCATGTCTGACTGCCTTCCGCGTCGCGGACAAAAGCGGCTGGCTCGCGTTACATGTGTTGACGGTCGGCGCGACCTTGGTTAGCGGCGCAATGCTTGCGGCATCGACTTTGTCCGCTGCGGCTCTTCCGCCGCTGTTCCGCAAGCTAATTGTCGTTGGCTCACGGTGGGCATCGGAATGTCGGCAACTCGCGGTAGCCAGCGGCGCCTTCGCCATTTTTCTCAGTCTGCGAGCTGTAACCGATTCCAGTGCAACTCGCTGGTGGTCCATTGGGCCATTGTTGGTCCTTACGGCATTTGCCACGATCTTGCACTGGCTAACACTTCGCCGTCGTTACTTGTACGTCGCGGGATTCCTGCTCAACACGTCGATCACGTTGTGGTGGACTTTCATACTCACCGGCAACAAGGGTCTCGGCAATTTTCTGTTGACGAACGTGCTGGTCGCCAGCGTGGCGGGGATGCTCTGGTTAGCACTCGAACTGCGGGCGCGGCGATTGCGCGGGAGTGAAAAATCCGCTGCTCTCTCTTTCCATAACGTCGTGGCGCTTGTTACAAGCGCAATGCTGCTGGCCATTATCGTAGTAAGTATTGACTCGCTGCGATCTGACTCGCTGCTACTCGAGATACCGAGCCTAACGTGGGTTTCGTTTGCTTCGGTGGTGGCATTGATGACGGCGACGTTGTGGGACAAGCGGGCCAAATACTCGGTTGCCGGACTTTATGTTTTAGGTCTCTTCGCAGCGGCGATCGCTTTCCACCAAGTGGAACCAAGAGCAGATCGTCGCGAGTGGTCCATTACGATCTTTCTCGCGCTCTACTCACTTGGTGTTGCAGGACTCTGGCGGTATCGCGAACGAGTGATCGAATTCGCCACACGCGCCGGCATTCCGCGGCGCATCAAGCCTGGAACAACCGAGTTGCCTTGGCTGGCGACGGTCACAACAATGGCCGTGGTCATCGTAGGTGTTTTGGCTTTCTGGATCGATCTCGAGTTGCTGCGGTTTGCCTTCCGTGCGACGGCGGCGCTGGCTGTCATTGCGCAGTTCTTTGCGCTCGTCCAGTTTGCCGAGGGAAACAATGCCGAACATTGGCGTCGCATTGCACTCGCCGTAGTGGTGATAGGTTTGGTCTTGTTCGGCTGGTCGTGGCTCACTCCCGGCATCAACGGTACGTGGCTGAATCGCAGCGTGATTCTGATGCTTGCCGCATTCGGTTTAACCGCTCTCTACGCGCTGTTCCTCGAACGCGTGCGAAACCATTGGCCCGACTGGTCAAATGCGGTGCGTTTAAGTATGCCGTGGTTACTCGGCGGTGGGGTACTCGCGTTGTTTTTCTGTCTCGGAACCGAAGTCTTCTATCAGATGACGTTCGGAGCCGTGCGCATCACCCCGTTTTCACTTGTCGCGATTGGTCTAACGCTAGGCGCCGCTGTCGTGATCTGTGTGCTATTTGCGCTTTCGCCGGCCCACGATCCATTAGGACTTACCGAGCGCGGACGCATGCGCTATGTCTATGTCGCAGAGGTCATGCTCGCGCTGCTTTTCCTGCATATCCGCCTCACAATGCCGTGGTTGTTCAGTGGGTTCATCGAACGTTACTGGCCGCTCGTAGTGATGGTTATCGCTTACTTCGGTGTAGTCACAAGCGAGTCGTTGCGACGACGAAAACTGCTCGTGCTCGCACAGCCGCTTCAACGAACCGGCGTGTTTCTCCCGCTGTTGCCTGTACTCGGTTTCTGGCTCGCGTCGTCTGAAGTTGATTTCTCGTTGTTGCTGTTCGTCGTGGGTGGACTGTACGGACTCTTATCCGTGCTGCGACGTTCGTTTGGTTTTGGCGTGTTGGCAGCGGTCGCCGGAAATGCCGGGCTCTGGTATATCTTGCATCGCACTGCTGATTACCAGTTCCTGCAGCACCCACAATTGTGGCTTATTCCGGTCGCGCTTTCGGTGTTACTGGCTGCGTATTTGAACGAGGAGAACTTAAGCGACGACCAGATGGCGGGAATCCGGTATCTCGCGCTGGTTACGATCTATGTGTCGTCGACTGCGGACATCTTTATCAACGGTGTAGCGAACTCACCGTGGCTGCCACTTATTCTCGGGTCGTTTTCGTTGGCCGGTGTGTTCGCAGGAATCATCTTTCGCATCCGCGGGCTGTTGCTGCTTGGCTCTGTCTTCTTGTTGCTGTCGATCATCACGATGATCTGGTACGCGTCGGTAAACTTCGGCTGGACGTGGCTGTGGTACGTCGCCGGGATCGTCACAGGCGCGACGATCATCTTCATGTTTGCGTTGTTTGAGAAGAAACGAAGTGAAGTGATGCGTGTAGTTGAGGGATTAAAGGAGTGGGAGCGCTAGCAGTCCGGTGCCCCAGTGCCAATATCCAACGGTTAGCTGATGATGATTCTTTTCATGTCTAAATCCTGACGGCTTTGCACAAAAAGGGAGTTTTTGGGATGAATGTTCTCTGCGGTCCTCCGTCTAATCTTTGCGTCTCTGCGTTTAACGGCCATTTCAACGCAGAGGCCGCGAAGATACGCAGAGCGCCGCAGAGAAAACGAATCAAATTTGCGATCGTTTGTGCAAAGCCAAGCCTGACTGGCCGTTCTTCCACCATCAAGTGTTGTCCATAACGGCTCGTGCGTACGAGAATACGCGGGTCGTTATAGGGTTTGATTCGAATACGACTGCGAACGACCAATATATGAAATCACTGTTGCTAGTTTCGCTCCTGTTTGCCCTCACACCGTTTATTCAGGCTCAGCAGCCTGGTCCGATCCAGAATGTCGAGGGGCGGAAGACAGTCAGCCTGGATGGCGAGTGGCAAGCGATTATCGATCCTTACGAGTCCGGGTTTTACGATTACCGGTACCAGCCGAATGCGAACGGTTATTTCAAGAACACGAAGCCTAAGACGAAGAGCGATCTGATCGAGTATGACTTCGATAAGTCGAGGACGTTGAAGGTTCCCGGCGATTGGAACACGCAGTCAGACCAATTGTTCTTTTACGAAGGGACAGTCTGGTACAAGAAGTCGTTTGATTATCTGCTTCAGCCGGATAAGCGGCTGTTCGTTCATTTCGGTGCTGCGAATTATGTCGCGGATGTTTATCTGAATGGTGAAAGGATCGGGCAGCACGAGGGCGGATTTACGCCGTTCAATCTTGAGATAACGAAGGGTGTACGTGAGAAGGGAAACTTTCTCGTTGTCAAAGTTGATAACAAGCGGCGTCGTGACGCTGTGCCGACGTTGATGACCGATTGGTGGAACTATGGAGGGTTGACCCGTCAGGTTGCGCTTGTGGAAACGTCGTCGACATTTGTCCACGACTATTTGATCCAGCTTGAGAGAGGCAGTTTAAACCGGGTTCGAGGTTGGGTTCGGCTTAACGGCCTGCGGCTTGGTCAACGGACGACTATCCGGATTCCCGAGGCCGGGATCAATCGATCGTTTACGACCGATGCGAGTGGCCAGGTGGCGATCGACTTCCGTGCTGATCTGAAGTTGTGGTCTCCCGAGGATCCCAAGCTTTATGAAGTAATCGTTGAGACCGAGACGGATCAAGTGCGCGATCGCATTGGGTTTCGCAGTATTGAAACGCGGGGCTCGGATATTCTGTTGAATGGACGGCCCATCTTTCTTCGTGGGATCTGCATGCATGAAGAAGCGCCATTTCGTGGCGGGCGCGCTTACAGTCGTGAGGATGCTTTAACGCTGCTTGGTTGGGCGCGCGAGTTGGGCGCCAACTTTGTCCGGTTGGCCCACTATCCGCACAACGAACTAATAGTTCGTGAGGCGGACAAGATGGGAATCCTGCTTTGGTCGGAGATTCCGGTTTACTGGACGATCCAATGGGAAAACTCCGCGACGCTCGATAACGCTCGAAACCAGTTGAGCGAGATGATCGAGCGCGACAAGAATCGAGCTGCGGTGGTGATTTGGTCCGTCGCCAACGAAACTCCTCTTAGCGACGCGCGCCTTTCGTTTCTTAAAACCCTCGTGTCGCACGCTCGCAGTCTCGATGCGACGCGACTGATCTCCGCGGCGATGGAGCGTCACTACATCAACCGAACGACGCAGCTGATTGACGATCCGCTTGGCGAGTTTCTAGATGTCCTTGGTTGTAATGAGTACGTCGGCTGGTATGATGGTCTGCCTCAAAAAGCCGATCGAATCGAATGGCAATCGAAGTACGACAAGCCGTTGATCATGAGTGAGTTTGGCGCCGATGCTCTCTACGGTCACCACGGCGACGCGTTAACGCGCTGGACTGAAGAGTACCAGGAAGATCTTTACCGGCGGCAAATCGGCATGCTGCGCAAGATCTCATTTCTGCGCGGCACCTCTCCCTGGATCCTTATGGACTTCCGCTCACCTCGGAGACCACTACCCGGAATCCAGGACTATTGGAACCGCAAAGGCCTCATATCAAATCGTGGCGAGAAGAAGAAAGCGTTCTATGTCATGCAGCAGTGGTACCGCGAGCTGCGGGAGGGATCTGGCAAGTGAGACTGGTTAAGGTTTAGCTGTCAGTAACGCGCATAAAGTTCCTGCATCGATATTTCCACCTGAAACAATACAGACGACTTTTCCTCCACCGGCTTTACCAGCCAGCGCGCAAGCAACAGGGCAGGCGCCTGCGCCTTCGGCGATAATGTGGTTGCGTTCGACCATGAGACGTAAAGCGGAAGCGATTGAGTCCAGGTCGGCGACGATTGAGCCATCGATCAGGTCTTTTGCGCGGTCGAGCATTTGCGGGAAGACCAGACGAGCACCGATGCCGTCGACGAAGGATGGTTGGTAATCGACTGATTGTGGTGAACCGGCAGCGAGCGAAGCATTCAGCGGAGCGGCTGTCCCGACTTCGGCAGCGTAGATTTTGCAGTTCACCTTCAAGGCACGTAGCGCAGTAGCGATCCCGCACGTGAGTCCACCACCGCCCCAGGGAATCACAACCGCATCAAACTCCGGCAGGTCTTCGACGATCTCGAGTGCGATCGTGCCGTTGCCGGCCATCACATTCAGATCGTCAAATGCGTGTATGAACGTCGCATCAACTCCCGGGTAAGCGCGTTCTTCGAAGGTCCGCCACCATTCTTCAAACGGCACTTTAATAACTCGACCGCCGAGTCGTTCGATCGCGCGAACCTTGGTGTCAGGCGCGGTTTCGGGCGCGACGACAATGCACGGAATACCAAGCTCGCGTGCGCGCCAGGCGACTCCCTGCGCCATGTTTCCTGCCGACGCCGTCAACACTCCGCGCGACAGCGTTTCAGGCGCCATATGGCCCATCGCATTCGCCGCGCCACGAATTTTGAACGATCCTATCGGTTGAAGATTCTCGAGCTTGAGGTAAATCTCGGCCGGTGCGTCATTGACATTTAGGCGGACGAGCGGAGTGCGAATCGCAGCATTTGCGATCATGCTACGGGCGTCGTTGATTTCGGAGAGCGAGGGGATCATTAACCGAACTCGATCCAGTTACCAGCATTTGTTTCTCTTGCTTTCTGATACAAATAATTTGCGGCGGCAAGGTCCTCGACTGCCAGGCCCAGTGATTTGAATAGAGTGACCTCTTGCGACGACGTTCGACCAGGTTTCTTTCCGGTGAGGACCTCGCCGAGTTCCGCACGAATGTGTTCTGGTCCAATTGCGCCTTCGCGCATTGCAAACAAGTAGTCGCCCGCTTCGTTCAACGTCGACTCCCGACGGTCAACAAACAATGCCGAGTCGGCGATCGTCGCCGTATCAACTTCACGCGCGTGTGGCGTGCTCGATCCCACGACATTCAGATGAACGCCCGGCGAGATCCATTCGCGATGAACAACCGGTTCTTTTGAGTTTGTGACAGTCGCAACCAGATCTGCCCCGGCTAAAGCCTTGGTGACAGTCTCAACCGGCTCAATCGCAAACGGAACACTTCCGCTCATCTCTTCCGCAAGTCGTCTCGCATGTTCAATGTTCCTACTCGCGACCCGGCAACGTTTGAGCGGTCTGACCTCCGCGATCGCTTTCAAATGCGTACGCGCCTGCACACCCGCGCCGATAATCGCCAGGTCAGACGCATCATCCCGGGCAAGTAGGTCTGTCGCGACACCGGAAACAGCGGCGGTGCGAATTGCGGTGATCGCCGACGCATTCACCAACGCCAGTAACTCGCCGGTCTCGGCACTGAAGAGTAGCACCGCGCCCTGATGCGCATCTTTCCCCTTCGCCGGATTCCCGGGAAACACGCACACGGTTTTCAAACCGTATGCAGCCTGATCTCCGCCAACGTACGAAGGCATCAACCCCATTACACCCGCTGCATCCGGCGGACGCACGATCGTGCGCAGCGGTTGATGCACCTCCCCCGACGCGAGCTTGATAAGCGCCTCGCGCATAATCGCGATGCACTCCTTCATCGGCAGAAGTTGAACGACTTCGTCGTGATTCAGAATCAGGATCTTCATGGAGAACTTTTAAGGACCAGTACTTATGTACACTGACGGCAGCATACACGGATTTTGAGCTGACTCGAAAGACGGGGAAACCGAATGTTCGCCTTTCTCGTGGAATATTGTTGGAGTTTCCTCCAATTCGTCGGAGAGCTTTTTGGCGATGACACTCGTGAGGTTTGGTAAACGGAGTATCGAGTTCAATTCAACGATTTTCGCACGCGCACACTATTCACTGGCGCGTGAACCGAAGAATCCCGCAGGTAACCGCAACGCTCATAAAAACCAACTGCCTCAACCGCAGCGTTCGAGCGCATCTCAGTACAACCCTCCTCGATCGCAAACGTTTCCGCCAGACTAAGCAAGACGCGCCCGTAACCTTGTCGCTGTAGCTCCTCACGGATCGCGACGCGCCGCAGCCATGCAACCGGCGCGACGATGTCCAGGCGCAAAACTCCGACAATAGCGTCGCCATAAACCAGAATGAGCGGATGATTACCCGGCTTCGAATCATCGGGATGGTTCTCGATGTAGGCTTCGGACTTGCCGCGATTCTCAAACAGCACCTTGCGGCGAATCGCGTGAAACGCTCGCCACTCTTCTTCCGTCTGCGGTGTTTTCAATGCGTGCTGAAACCCAGTCATGCGGATCTATCGTATACTAAGCGCCCAAGTCGAAACCCAGTGAGCCTACAAATAATGAATAAAATTCACTTCTACGTCGCCATCGTCGGCGCGGTGTTATTTATCGCCCCATCAGTTCACGCCCAGGACATGGTCTGGCCGCAGTTTCTTGGCCCCCAATCAAACCCGGTTGGCACTCACGCGAAGCTTGCTGATCGTTGGTCAAAGACCGAGAACGTTGAGTGGTTTTTGGAAGTGCCCGGCCGCGGCTGGTCGTCGCCAATCGTCACTGGCGGAAAAGTCTACCTAACGACCGTAACCACCGACGGCAAGTCGAAAAACCCGCAAGTTGGTACCGAATACAGCAACGAGTACGCTGCGGAGTTACAAAAACAAGGACTCTCTGGGGCGGAGATAATGAAACGCCTCAACGAGCGCGACATCGAGCTGCCGAACGAAGTCAATCTGCATTACTTTCTTTATTGCCTCAACCTGAAGAGCGGCAAGGTTGAATGGAACAAGGAGTTCTTCACCGGCCATCCCCCCGGAGGGCGCCATCGCAAGAACAGCTTCACTTCAGAGACTCCAGTCACTGACGGCAAGTTTATCTACGTCTACGTCGCGAACCTTGGACTGTGGGCTTTTGACCTGAAAGGCAATCAGGTTTGGACCACCCCGATGGAGTTAAACCCAATCTATCTCGAGCTGGGAAGCGGCAGCTCACCAGCCTTGGCGGGAGACCTCCTCGTGGTTTTGTGCGATAACCAAAAACAGCAATACATAGCCGGCTTCGACAAGAAAACCGGCAAGCAGGTCTGGCGCACTCAGCGCGATCTCGGCGGCAGGCAACCTCCCGTACAACGTTCCGGATGGTCGACTCCGTTTGTATGGCGGAATGCACAGCGCACCGAGATTGTCACCGTTGGACCGGCGACTGCGGTGAGTTATGACCTTTCCGGCAAAGAGTTGTGGCGATTGTCAGGCATGTCCATGACGCCGGTCCCGACGCCTTTCGCTTATGAGGGTTTTCTTTTCATCAACGGCGGACGAGGCCGGTCGCTGTTCGCGCTTCGTCCCGGCGCGACTGGTGACATCACGTTGAAAGAAGGTCAGACTTCAAATGACTACATCGTGTGGTCGCAGCCGCGCGGAGGTACATATCTGCCGTCGTCGGTTGCTTACGACGGCGCCGTGTACACGCTGACGGAAACCGGCATTCTGAATCGATTCGACGCAAAGACCGGAACTCAATCGTACAAGACGCGGATCGATGCGGCGGCCACAAACTTTACGACCTCGCCATGGGCGTACAACGGCAAGTTGTTTTGCCTGAGCGAAGAAGGCCAAACGTTTGTCGTTAAGACTGGTGACCAGTTCCAGTTGTTGCATGTGAACGAACTGGACGATTTTGTGCAAGCGTCACCGGCGCTGGCCGGCGAACGTCTGTTGATCCGAACCGAACGCAGGCTCTATTCAATTCGCCGCAAGGCGTAGTGATCGGAAATTCGTTTTCTAGCTACAACCGCCGCAGTCTCTATTGGGAACACAGATTCACTGCACGCGGTTTTGAATTGCTTTGACTGGCGGAAAAGATAGTTAGATGCGACGGGAGTCGTAAGCCCAGTGGAGCAGGGCCTGACGTTGTTTGGGCCGGCATTCTTCGTCACCCGGCGGACAGTTCTTTCTGACCTGGGCGATATGCCGCCGAATGGCGCGCCAGCGTTTGATTTGCCTCTCGTCGTCAGGACAACGACGGCCCATGTAATAACGGCAGTACCACTGAAACCAACCACGCGGATCCTCGTGATAGATCCAGCCTTTCTTCTTCCAGTATGAAAGAGGTTTCGAGGCATTGACGCCGAAGTAGTTCAACTTCGGATCGTGTCGCTCGGCGCAGAGTTTCGCGCGACAAAACCATGAGGCCGGAAACTCGGCGACGCAATCAGTCATGTACTTGCCGCCAAAGACGCCCAGTTCAAGCATCTCGCGCGGTGTCAGCTCGGGTTTGAACTCAGGATGGAAATTTCGACCGACGGGTTCAGTGCAGAAGTAGACGTACCTCGATTGCATCAAGTCGTTGACCGCGACGCGTCGTCTCTTCATCGACGACAATTAAAACAAAAAACTGAACCAATGGCTCTACCGGACTTCTTTGTCGTCATTCACAACAAGAAGAACATCACGGAGTCAATCGGTACAGTTTTAGTCGTGTAAACCGCGCGCTGCACATACTAACGACTGCGGTAAAAGCGAATACTGGCACGCGGTTGTGTCTTGATTAAGAGCAATCTCTCCGATGCTGCTGAACTCGTGACAGATCGTCTGGATGAGGTTTTACTGCCCAGCCAGGCAGATTCGGGCCGTATTGCTCGTGAAATCCCCGGAAGAAAGCCTCAAACGGACGCACTTTCCACTTAACTCTGGCGCGAGTTTTACATTGACTTGCTTCAGCCACGTTTGCAGCGGGACGTCACCGATGAACTCGATTTCGAGCGGATATGTTTGCCCGGCGCTATCCTCGGCTACGACAGTGAACAGCGATGGGTCGTTTAACCCTTCGAGGTTGCGGGCGAAGATCATCACGCGGTTGATTCCGTCCTTGCCGTAACCCAGGAAATCAGAGATCGACAATGGCTGCGCCAAAAACGTGGTCGACCCAAGAACGAGAGCGTTCTCGGAATTCTCTACAAGCAATAACTCCGGCGTCAGTCGCATTGCAAAGTTAGCTGTTCGACTGCTGCTCAGCTCAAGGAGCGTTGTCTTCGTCGGAAAGAAGAGGAAATCCTTTACTGAAGGGACGACGGTGTAGTTCTGGCCTGCGGCCAGGTCCGCAAACGAATAATTCCCATCAGCATCCGTCGTCGTCATAGATGTGGGGGTTTGGGCCAGTTGTACATTCACACCACTCGCGCCTGTCCCGTCCGCTTTTGTAATTCGTCCAGCAATCGTATAACGGTTCAATCGCCCGCTAAAAGCAACGCTAACGTCGCGCGCCGGACGTTCAACGCTATGACTAATGGTGCTGAATGTGTAGTGCTGGTTATTGACTGTAACTGTGTAGACGCCGCTCGTGGGTAACCCCAGGAACTGAAACTTGCCCTGTGCATCTGTTAAACCGCTCGCAGAATGTGAACCCGTCAAAGTTACCTTAATTCCGTGAACGGGAGCGCTGTTTTCGTCGGTTACCGTACCGCCGAATGCGAAAACAGTTTGCGGATTGCTCTTTAGATACTCTTGCAGTTCCGCGTGTTGATTGTCGAGACAATCTCTGTCGCTGCCACAGCGTATCAGCAGATCCGCCCAGTAGAAGTGGGCCGCCGGCTCAGGTTGCTTCCCCGTCAGCGAAAGGAACTGCTGCCGTACAAATTGCACCGGATCATCGTTTGCCGCAGTCTCGAGTACGGTTGTCGTTTGGGCCAGAGAATCGAGGCCACCGAATTCTGAGTTGATCACGGTCAACCGTTCAGTACGCGCATCGACACGTATTCTGTCGGCTTCTTCAATACAGGTAAGTCGATCGAGTATGGTGTGCTTGCCTCGATACACGTCAATCGCGGCACCAGTGTTTTTGCTCCAGCCGTAATGTGAATTCTCGATCAGTACGTTGCTTACGTCGAAAAACTGGTGACCTGCCGTACCGAGGTTGGAGACGTTCATTTTCAAGCCCGAGATGTAAATCAGATCGATCGGGTCGATAGGGAACTGCCAGCGATGCGGAGTGGCAGTGATTCCGATCCAGCCGCCTTCATCGAAAAAAGTATCGCGTATCACAACTTCACGGCGCGATGACTCCAAAGTCCTGGGCGCAACGGCCGCGAGGTTGATCCATGAGAGTGGCGCGCCGAGTCCCATCTTGCCGAAAAACGATCGCAGACCGTAGTCGATAAAGATCGAATTGGAGATTTGGAAACCGTGCCACTCGACGTTTTCGACAATCGGTGCGTAGGCCCCGCTGTTTGCTGTAGACCCAAGGACAATTGTTTGCTGGATCGATAAATCACTTCGCGTTGCCCTGATAAGGTTTCCGCCTCCCAGCCCAGCTACCAAGCCAAAGGTGCTAATACCGTAAAACTCGCAGTGGTACACCGTCGCTTTAACAATGTCGCTCATGTTGAGCGTGATAAAAGCATCCGTTACTGTCGTCTCTTTTCCCGTGAACGCCAGGTGCTCAACGGTTAATGACTTGAGGTTCGTGAGCGTTAACGCACTCTGAGTAAAGCCCGTCGCGGGAAATATTTCTGATTGCAAATCCAAACTACGGGCCAGTTCCTCACCGCCCGCCGTAGGTGGTGCCGGCATCTTGGTTGAAGGAACACCCTGGATAATCACTGTTCCACCGTTAAGCGCAGAGAAATCCTTTATCACTGGCGTGGTGATAAGGTAGCGTCCAGCTGGAACTAACAGAGTGCCTCCTCCGGCATCCGCGAGCGCATCGAGTGCACGCTGAAACGCTGGACCATCATCCGCAACGCCGTCGCCCACTGGATCGAAATCCGCGAGATTGAAGACGTTTGATTGGGCACTGGCTGTAATAGAACCGAAAACCAGGATTGCAATGAGCAGAGCTATCCGTTGCCGCACGAGAATTCGATTGTTTTGGTTCATATTTATTAGAAGGCTAGCGGTGGTGAAAGGTTACGGACGGGGATCCCAAGGGTAAAATACAAACCAGCCAAATAATTCGCAACAAGTTTTTTACAAGTAAAACAGGCACGGACTGCACATTTCTGCGCAATCCGTGGTTTTTGGGTGGGAAGTTGGTTATTTGGGGTCGAGTTTTCGGCCGGCGTTTAGGTTGTCCCAATTCATAATGGCGTTGAAAATCAGGAAATAGCTACCCTTCGTTTGCCCACGCCAGAACGGATTGGTGGAAAACAGGAGTACGTGGCCGTTGCCGGAAGGTACGTCAATGATGGCCGCGCGCTGCGCGATCTCGTCGCCATTATCCAGCAATCCGGAAACAAACAGATCGCGACTGTCCGCGTAGCGCATCACGACGCGCGGGCGCTGATTTGGCGGAATCAACCCGACTGCATTCCGTCGTTGTTCGTCCGTGACGGGTGGCGCCTGCCACACTTCCACACGCGCCGGCGGTTCAGGAATCTCGACCGGCGGACGCCCCTGCGGTTGATCCGGATCGTCAGGTGTGCCACGCCCGGTTGCGCGCGGAACCTGGCGCGGCGGACGCCCGCCGACGCCATTGTTGAGACTGTAGATCGCACCATTCATGCAGTACATCGCGAGCGTGTCGCTGTAGCCATATGCGATGGGACTGTCCGCATCGACCATCTTCGTTCGCAGAATTGCCCCGACCGCTTTCAGGCGCGAGGACCGACTAGTCGACACACCCGCCGTGAAACCGACGTTGACGGCAAATTCTGAAGTGTCATCGATGGTGATGAACAGTCCGCCGTCTTTGATGAACTTTTGCAGGTTCTGCAATCCGGTCCAACCTAGCCCGGGACGCATGTCGTCTGTTTCGTCGATGCCGCCGAGGTTTGGCGTCAACGTCGTCTTCTTCCACGGCAGTGGATTGCCGTACATCGGCATGCCGTTGATAATCGCCTGCGCTCCACGTCCGACTGGACCAAAAAGGATCACATCGTACTTTGCTTTGAGGTTTGGTTCGCGCGAAACGTCTTGCGTGCTCATGTACGTGAATGGCACTTGCAAATGATCGAAACCGAGTCGGAACCAGCCCTCATCCTGCGTCGTGAGCCAGGTGTGCATGATCGCTACGCGAGCGGCGCGAACCGGGTGTGTTTTGACTGACGGCGCATCGTTGACCGCGTGAATCTGGATGCCGAGTTCGTTAGCGACGCGGCGCAGGTCCGCTTCAGGCGCCCGGCGAATGATGAACGATCCGCGACTAAACTTTCGTCCGGCGGCGTCGAACGGTTCTTCAGCCGCTTCCATCTCGACGTCTTTTAAGCGATAGCGGAAGGTGACGAGCGCGTTGTCCGCGTTGTGATTGACGAGGTAGACGGTTGAAGCGCTGCCGGTGATTCCCCCCGGCGACTTAATCTCAGCGGTGATACGCTCCATCGGGGCCTGCAACACCTTCGTGTCCGTAACGCGGATCACTTCGACGTTTGCGAGTTCACCCATGGTCCAGGCTGTGTCATCGTAAATGTCTTGCTGCGGATCGTTCGGCGCCCAGTACTGATAGTCGAGCAGTGCGTCGGCGATGCGGCTGTAGGGTTGGTCCATCCGGACGATATAACTGCCGGCGGGGAAGGCTCGATCTTCCGTCTTTGGCGTCGGAGTCGGAGAAGCGGCCGGACTGGCGCTTGCCGCTGGTCGTGTCGATTCAGATCCGGTTTTCCGCTTTATTGCGACCGTGAATGGCGCGGTCGCTTTGCTGATCTCTACGCCCTGTGCCTGCAACGTGCGGAGCAGCTCGGCCTGATTGCCGGCGCGCAGCTCGTTGCCCGGCAAAACGTAAGCAGCGGGGCCCTCAGCTTTTGGTTTCTCGATCGATCGCTTGCTCTTCAGGTAGAAATTCTTGAGGAACAATTTGCCGTTGTTGGCGAAGTAATGCATGGTCGTCAACAAAGCCGTCTGCTGGTAGTTATTGTTGTTGCGCTGCGACCATTTCGCTTTGGGCAGCGGCGGGTTTTGACGATACCAGGTGCGCTGATAATCGCTGGGCGACAAGGTTCGTTCGAGCGTATCGGCGCCAGCGTTACCGAAAGTTTCGTACAGCCGGCTGATGCCGTTGTGTGTCGCGGCGATAAACATCAGATAGCCCGGCGACCACGTGTCGAAGTTGCCATGGGCAAAAACGCCGGGCATGCCAAACTTCGTCATCTCCGAGACGTTGTGCCAGCCGATCATCTGCCATTCGTCGGTCAGAATCGGATCCACCCAAGCGTTGTATGGTCCATCGCCGACGGTGTTGTCGTAAAGATAAGGAACCGATTCATGCAGGTCGTGCAGCACCTGTGGCTTCCAAGAGATGTAGGTGTTTAGCACGTTCCGCGTGAGTTTCAACGACAATCCGATGGCGTCGCGGTTGTTGTCGTGCGCGACGTATTTTCCCCAATAGATCAACGATGGCCAGTTGCTGTTTGGGTTCGCGAGGTGCCAGTTGTAAATGTCGACTGCGCGGTTGCGGCCGTCAACCTCAACGACAGGAGTGATCAACGTTACCATTTGGTCTCGGATCGCCTTCACGTAAGGACTGTTATCGACTGCGAGTCGATAAGCGAGTTCCATCAGCGCCGTTGGCGAGCCGGTTTCGTTCGAGTGAATTGCGCCGGTGATGTAGTAAACCGGGAACGAAGCGCCGACGAGGCGATCGGCCTCGGCCTCGTCCATATTGATCGTGCGCGGATCGGCCAGTTTGTGCAGCCGCGCGCGGTTTTCTTCCAGTTTCGACAGCAACTGCTCGGAGGCAACAGCTACCGCGATCATCTCACGCCCTTCTTCGGTAGTGCCGATCGAATACACCTTCACGCGCGGGCTGGCGCGCTCCAACATCCGCATGTACTTGTAAACGTCTTCCGCGTAGGGCAGCTTGCCAGGCGCGCCCGCAACGTCACCGAGCACTGCTTTCGGCGTCGGTACGTCCGAAGAGGCGGGCAGGTAATCGGTTAGCGGCGAATTGAAGAACGGCGCGGTCGTGTACTCGCGGATCTTGTTTGTGTATTCCTGATCGATTGGTTGATTCGGATCACGGCCCGGTTTGATCTGAACCTGAGCATTAGCGATTGTTGCAAGAGTTATTAGAGTTAGAAAGAGTAGCAGCGACCGAACGGGGCGCGAATGAGTCATATAGTTTTGTCCTCGGCAGGCTTTTAACATAATCTGTGAGGCGATGTCGAAGGAATCGAAGAGTGCCGGCGGCCTACCTGCGATCGTCGCAACTGTGAAAACGCTTTCAGCGGAGACAGGGCTCATTCGCGGTGCGCGAACGATGCTAAAGGTCAATCAGGTTGGCGGTATAGACTGTCCTGGTTGCGCCTGGCCGGAGCCGGATAAGCATCGATCACATTTCGAATTTTGCGAGAACGGCGCGAAGCATATCGCCGACGAAGCAACGACGAAGCGAGTCACTCCGGAGTTTTTTCAGCAGTGGAGCGTCGCAGATCTCGAGCTGCAATCCGATCAGTGGCTCGGCGCGCAGGGAAGACTCACGCATCCGATGTTGCTGACGCGCGGCGCAACCCATTACGCGCCCGTAAGTTGGGACAGTGCCTTCAAACTCCTGGCGGATGAGCTCAATTCGCTGAACTATCCCGATCAGGCGATCTTCTACACGTCTGGCCGCACCAGTAACGAAGCTGCCTTTCTTTATCAACTCTTCGTTCGTCAGTTTGGGACCAACAATCTTCCGGATTGCTCGAACATGTGTCACGAGTCGAGTGGCTCGGCGTTAAGTGAGACGATCGGCGTCGGTAAGGGAACAGTGACGCTCGAGGATTTCGATCTTGCCGAAGCGATCTTCGTGATCGGTCAGAACCCTGGTACGAACCATCCGCGGATGTTGAGTGCGCTGGAACACGCGAAACGGAACGGTTGTAAGCTGGTGCATATCAATCCGTTGCCGGAAGTGGGGATGAGCAGGTTCAAGCATCCGCAGAAGGTGTTGGGGATGTTTGGGTCGGGGACGCAACTCGCAGACCTGTTTTTGCAGGTTCGCATTAACGGCGATGTCGCGTTGCTAAAAGGAATGTCCAAAGCCGTACTGGCCGATTATGATGCTCTCGATCGCCAATTCATCTCGAGTTATACGATCGGATTCGAAGAGTTTTTGTCGGCATTAAACAAGGTCTCGTGGGACGACATTGTCGAACAGAGCGGAGTTTCAAAAGAACAAATCGAAGAAGCCGCTCAGATCTTTATTGAATCTAAGCGGACGATCTTCTGTTGGGCCATGGGTCTGACGCAGCATCGCAACGCTGTCGCTAACATCCAGGAGATCGTCAACCTGATGTTGTTGCGCGGGCAGGTGGGTCAACCAGGAGCGGGACTGTGCCCGGTGCGTGGTCACAGCAACGTGCAGGGTGACCGTACGATGGGTATCTGGGAGCGTCCGTCGGCGACGTTTCTGGATCGGCTCGGCGAGGAGTTTGAATTTGAACCGCCGCGCAATCACGGGTTCGACACCGTTCGCGCGATTCATGCAATGCATGATGGACAAGCCCGCGTCTTCTTCGCACTTGGCGGCAACTTCCTTTCCGCAACTCCCGACACTGACTTCACGGCGGCGGCCCTGCGTCGTTGTCGCCTGACGGCCCACGTCTCGACAAAATTGAATCGTTCACATTTAATCACCGGCGAGCGAGCGTTGATATTGCCGTGTCTTGGCCGTACAGAGATCGACGTGCAGTCCAGTGGACCACAGTTTGTTACCACCGAGAACTCCATGGGTGTGGTGCAGATGTCGCAAGGATCACTCGCGCCGGCTTCGCAAGAGCTTTTGAGCGAGCCGCAGATCGTCGCCAGGCTGGCACGAGCGACGCTTGGAGACCGGACCACGGTCGACTGGGAAACGCTGGCGAGTGACTACGATCGTGTTCGCGCGCGCATAGAACGCGTAGTGCCTGGTTTTGAAAACTACAACGCGCGCGTACGTGAATCGGGCGGGTTTTATCTGCCAAACTCAGCCAGCGAACGAGTTTTCAATACCGCTTCAGGCAAGGCTGTGTTTACAATCCACACACTGCCGAATCACAATCTTGCGCCGGACCAGTATCTAATGATGACCATTCGCAGTCACGATCAATTCAATACTTCCGTTTATAGCGAGAACGATCGTTATCGTGGTATCAGTAATAACCGGCGCGTCGTGTTTCTCAACCGAGACGATATTGCGGCGGCTGGTTTAGGCGAGCGGCAGGTTGTCGATCTCGTCAGTCACTTCGAAGGCGAAGAGCGGCTCGCAAGAAAGTTTACGATCGTCCCGTACGATATTCCCCCTCGTTGCGCTGCCACTTACTTTCCGGAGGCGAACGTCTTAGTGCCCGTTCGAAACGTAGCCGAAAAGAGCAACACACCTGTTTCCAAATCCGTGGTGATTAGCATTCGACCCACATCTGAATGAACCTGTCATGAGTAAAACACTAACCCGGAAGAAGCCGGCCAGAGCCGCTAAAAAGCCGGCTAAGAGCGCCGATAAAAAACAATCCCCCTACGTCCCCGGACAGAGTCCGAAACAAAAACTTTACGCCAGCCTTGTTGTGCAGCTGCTAAGTTTGCTCAAGGGCGAACACGATCTCGTTGCGAACGCTGCAAACTTCAGCGCCCTGCTGTTCAATTCGTTACCGAACGTCAACTGGGCGGGTTTTTATTTCCTGCAAGGCGACGAGTTGGTGCTCGGGCCCTTTCAGGGTAATCCCGCTTGTGTGCGGATCCCATTGGGTAAGGGCGTGTGTGGAGTTGCGGCACAGCAGTTGGAAACGATCATCGTGCCAAACGTGCACGAGTTTCCGGGACATATTGCTTGCGATGTAGCGTCGAACTCCGAAATCGTCGTGCCGTTGTTTGACGGCGAACGATTGCTTGGTGTGTTGGACCTCGACAGCCCAACCATCGGCAGGTTTGACGATCAGGACGCCGAGGGTTTGAATGAACTCGTCACCGTCTTCGTGGCGCACGAGGAGGGGCTGGGAGTATAGATGCCACGAGCTTTGTACTTGGAGCTTTGTTCTTTGTACTCTTTTCGGGTCTTTCGCTTTTTAGTTTACCTCTAACTTAGCGAGCAAAGTACAGAGTACAAAGTACAAAGTAATGATTACGATCAGACAAGCAAGGGAACGCGGCCACTTCGATCACGGTTGGCTCAATACGTATCACACGTTTTCATTCGATCAATACTACGACCCTCGATTCATGGGCTTTCGGCAGTTGCGCGTAATCAACGAGGACTTTGTCGCAGCCGGGCGTGGCTTCCCGACGCATGGACATCGCGACATGGAGATCATCACCTACATTCTTGAAGGAACGCTGCAACACGAAGACAGCATGGGCAATGGATCGATCATTCGTCCCGGCGATGTGCAGCGCATGACGGCGGGAACCGGTGTCAGGCATAGTGAAAAGAACCCGTCTCGCGAAGAATCGGTTCATCTGCTGCAAATCTGGATTCTACCCGACACGCTTAACCTCGAGCCTGGATATGAGCAAAAGGCGTTTGCTGACGAAGAACGTCGTGGGCAGTTGCGACTGATCGCATCGAATGATGGACGACTCGGATCTGTCACTGTGCATCAGGATGTCAGCTTGTTTGCCTCGCTACTCGGCGAGGGTGAGCGCGTAAAGTACGACATGGACCAGACGCGTTATGGCTGGATCCAGGTTGCGCGCGGCGCGATCAACGTTAACGGCCAGCACGCAGGGCAGGGTGACGGCGCGGTTGCGATCGGCGAGAGTTCGTTGGAGATCGTGGCAGAGGAACCTGCGGAAGTCTTGTTGTTTGATCTTGCGTGAACTCGGTATAAATCTGTGGTCCAACCCTCTGGACGGTGGCGCGCACTAACACTTCTCGCGGCAGCAGAGCTGCTGGGCATGGCGCTTTGGTTCAGCGGCTCCGCGGTCGTGCCCGCTCTCGATCGAGAATGGAATCTGACTGATTCTCAGGTAAGTTGGATAGCTATCGCGGTCCAACTCGGCTTTGTCACCGGAACACTACTGAGCGCTACTCTTAATCTTCCCGACATCATTGCCACGCGCCATCTCTTCGCCGTTTCAGCGTTTCTCGGCGCCGCAGTAAACGCGATTTTCGGTTTGTTTGTTCACGACGCTTCGACTGCGATCACGTTGCGGTTTTTAACCGGCGTGTGCCTGGCAGGTGTGTACCCGCCGGGGATGAAGATCATGGCGACCTGGTTTCGCGAACGTCGCGGCATGGCGCTCGGCGTTTTGGTCGGTGCTTTGACGTTGGGGAAGGCGACTCCCTACCTCGTGAACGCACTTGGCAGTAGCAACTGGCGCACTAACGTGCTTTTTGTTTCGGTGCTGTCGGTGATCGGCGGACTGATCGTGTTGCTGTTCGTGTCCGATGGTCCACACGCACTGCCGCCCGCGCGATTTGACATCACGCAAGTCGTACGCGTGTTTGGCAATCGCGGCGTTAGGCTCGCGAGCTTTGGTTACTTCGGTCACATGTGGGAACTGTACGGCATGTGGATCTGGATACCGGTGATGCTTCGCTCCAGTCTCGCGATCCAGGGTGGCGATCCACAGCTAGCCGAACTCGGGTCGTTTCTCGTGATCGGGTCAGGTGCGGTGGGTTGCGTGGTGGCCGGCCTGATTGCGGATCGCGTCGGACGGACGACGGTTACGTCATGGGCCATGGGGATAAGCGGCACTTGTTGTTTGGTGATCGGACTTCTTTACGGCGGAAATCCCGTGCTGTTGTTGCTGGTCGCAACTATCTGGGGCGCGACTGTCGTCGCCGACTCGGCGCAGTTTTCCTCGTGTGTGACGGAGCTTGGAGATCCGCAGTACATTGGTACTGCCTTGACGATTCAAATGTGTATCGGGTTTTTGTTGACTACGATCTCGATCGAATTGATTCCGAAAGTGGCAGACTGGCGATATGCATTCATGATCCTTGCGCCCGGCCCTTTTCTAGGTGTGTTGGCGATGCTGCGGCTTCGCGGACTACCTGAAGCAATCAAGATTGCGCACGGAAGAAAGTAAACACGGATTTTCGCGGAACGATTTCTTCTTGCCAAACGTAAGACCTTCCGTTAGGCTGCACGGCAGGTGATTAGATGAAAATTCTTCTGTTCCTCATGCTCAGAGCGCGGCATTAAGTCTGTGGCCGCCTTTGCCCGCTAGATTCAGGTCATTCCGCTCGAAGTGTATTCGGGCGATGGCGGGCTGAGCGCTTCTTCTTTTTCCAACAACAATTCAAACGTTTCGTTTTTCGTGGTCGTCGTCTTTTCGTGGGCGATCACTTGTGAGGTGATCATGCAGCAACCAGCTATACAGGTGCGCAATCTTCGTAAAAGTTTCCGCAAACGCACTGGTTTTCGAAAAACGTCGGAGCTCTGGGCTGTTGACGGCGTTTCGTTCAGCGTCGCGGAAGGGGAGACGTATGGACTCCTTGGTCCAAACGGTTCCGGCAAGTCGAGTTTGATCCGCATCCTTTCGACCTTGCTAATTGCCGACAGCGGCGAGGTCAGTTTGCTTGGCTACAGTTTGCCGGATCAACAGGAAGAAGTTCGTCGAATAATCGGACGAGTCAGCGTAGACGCGGCTTTTTATAAGAAGCTTTCGGCGCGTGAGAACCTGCTGTACACAGCGCTGCTTTACGGGCAGAACGCGCGCGAGGCTGAACACCGCGTGATGGCGATTCTCGAGGAACTAGGAATGGAGAACGCGAAGTTCTCGACGCCGCTCGAGGAGATGAGTCGGGGTATGCAGCAGAAGATCAGCATCGCGCGAGCGCTGATGATCAATCCGCCGCTGTTGCTGCTCGACGAGCCGACGACGGGACTCGATCCGAAGAGCCGCCGCGACGTGCAGGCGTTTCTTGAGCGACTGCGCGAACGCGAAGGCACGACCATTCTGTTGACTACGCACGACATGGCCGAAGCAGAGCGGCTCTGCGCGCGCATCGGTTTTCTCGCGCACGGCAAACTCGTCGCGGAGGGCACCGCGCCGGCCTTAATGCGGCGCGCCGGTGCCACCAATCTCGACGATGCGTTCATCGCCTTAACTGGAGAAGAGCTCGTCGACGAAGAGTTAGCTGCCGTGGGCGATTAGCATACACGGATGGAAAGGATTTAGTCATGGAAACAGCAATGCGCCAAACCTGGGCGTTTCTCTTCAGGGGTTATCACATCACGCGCCGCTACATCGGTTGGGTGGTGGTATTCAACTTCTATGCCCTGGTGACGTCAGCAACCGTGGCGTTGATTGGCGTGGCGGCGAACGACTACCAAATGACATTGACGCTCGTTGTCGGGGCGTTATTGTGGAACTATCTCTCGTGGCTATACAACGAGATCGCCATGTCGATTGCGTATGAGCGCTGGGAAGGCACGCTGGAGTACACGTTCATGGCGCCGGTGCCGCGTAGTGTCCACCTGCTCGGCGTCAGCCTGTTTTCACTGCTGAACAGCATCGTCACGAGCGTCATTGTGCTGCTTGGTCTGATCGCGTTCACCGACCTGAACCTGCGCGGCGCGAATCTGCTCGGCGTGTTGGTGGTGTTGGTCGTCAGTACGCTCGCCTTCGTCGGACTCGGTCTGTTCGCGGCAGTGTTTCCGGTGATGAGCGCGGAACGAGGCGCGGAAGCGACGCACATCTTTCAGGGCTCGCTTCTACTTGTTTCCGGCGTCTATTATCCCATCGACGTCCTGCCAGGCTGGATGCAGCCGCTCTCGGCGATTTCGCCGGCAACCTATACGCTGTCTGCTTGCCGGAAGTTATTCGGAGTTGGAAACAGTGCTTCAACTCCGGAGCTTCTCGCGGGTGCTCCGTTGTCGGCTGTCTCGCAAGAGTTGCTGATCCTCGGCGTGATGGGCGCGATACTGCTGCCTCTTGGTTTGATGACTTTCGTGCGTGTCGAAGCATGGGCCAAGCGCACCGGAAAACTTAAGAGAACAGGGTAACCACAAAAGGCACAAAAATGCAGACACGAAAAGGCACAAGAAGAAAACTCTAAGATGGGCAAACGCGAAAGTATGGAGGAACTCAAGACGCGCACGCGCGACGTGATCCGCCGGCTAAAACGAGCGTATCCCGACGCGAAGTGCTCGTTGAATCACTCGAATCCGTTCGAGCTGTTAGTAGCGACGATTTTGTCGGCGCAATGCACGGACGAACGCGTGAATATCGTCACCGCAGACCTGTTCCGGAAATACAAGAAGCCGGAAGACTATCTCAAAGTCTCACCGCGAGAACTCGAGAAGGACATCCAGTCGACCGGTTTCTTTCGCAACAAGACAAAATCGATTCAAGGTACGTCGAAAGTGTTGACCGAACAGTACGGTGGCACTGTTCCGCATACGATGGAAGAGCTACTGGAACTGCCCGGCGTCGCACGCAAGACCGCGAACGTCGTTCTCGGCAATGCTTTTGAGATCAAGTCGGGGGTTGTCGTCGATACTCACGTCACGCGACTTTCGCGCCGGCTCGGCTTCACGCAGCAGAAGACTGCGGAAAAGATCGAACAGGACCTGGTGCAGATGGTACCGAAGAAAGACTGGGTGATCTTCTCGCATCTCTTGATCGCGCACGGAAGGAAGATCTGCAAGGCACGCAATCCGTTGTGTGATCAGTGTCCAGTAGAAAAACAATGCCCGTCTTCATTTCTGAAGACGGGCGTTCATCCACCTAACTGATCCATGTTATGGCCATTTCAGGCCACCCTTAATTTTCTTCAGAGGATCGGCTTTGGGTTTGGGTTCGGGTTTAGGCTCTGGCTTGGTACTCGGTTGCGTGGTTTCCGTGTTGGTTCGCGGTGCGGAAGTAGTAGTAGTCGTCGCTTCGGTTGCCGGAGTCGCGGGAGCGGCCGAGAAAGCGCTCGCGAAATCGTTTACCTGCCGATAACCCGCCGGCACGTCGAACAAACTCGCATCTAACGTTGCCTGCGAGAACTCGACTACTTCAGTAATCGTCGAAAAGCTCTCGGCGCCGCTCGGATCGAACATTGTCATCTTTTCCAACACCGGGTAGCCGCGCTTCGCGGTGCCGACCTGCTTAGTCACGTAACGATCCTGACAACCGCCACTCTGCGGCGGAGTGTAGGGTTTATAAGCAACGCCGCTGTCGCACTCGAGCGCAAACTCCGCGTCGATGTACCATCCGTCGATCTGCATCTTGCTCTTGGTCTGCGAGCACGCTTCGGGGCTCGACTCCGTCTCCATCGTTGTGATGATGTGGCGCGCGGTGTAACCAAGCACTTGCTTGCGCTCGCCGGTATCTTTCGTCGTGACGGTCGAGGTGACAACGCCGCCCCGGGTTGTGGTAGACGGTTGCGAACTTGCGCGACCGTTGTTAGTTGACGGGGGGTTCGAGGCGGTGTCGTAAGGCTGGATGATGTAGGCCTGCGCCTGCGGCATGATCTGGATATTCCGTCGCAGATCACACTGCTGGATGACGATCATCTGGCCGTTGTTGGCTTCGCTTCGTTGGCGTTTGCCCTTGATGTAGCTGGTATTTTCGTATGTTTGCCCGCCGCTGGTTTGGCGCGACTTGACCTTGGTATCGGCGCTGGCGCTTCCTGCAAATGTGATGAGACAGGCAATTGCGAGCGCGATTCTGGCATTAGTTGTTTGCATTATTGGACCTTATGTTCTTCTCCTTAACTACAACGCGAAAGCCGGCTCCCAAAAGGGCCAAATGACAAACCTTAAATGACATGGATAAAATCCGGCAGTGAGTTATCGATTCCCCTGGCACCGTCTCAGCGACGAACAGTTGCTTGACCTGCGTATCTGCGACCTGCCAATAAAAATCAAGGGTTCGTTCCTTGAACCCCATATTAAGCGCCTTTATAGCGAGCTGAACGCGCGCTCCATCCGCTTCAAACCCCACGTTTGGCTGGCGGAAGAATGGTTTTCGCCGGACGGCGTGCCGGGAATCGCGATTCCTTTTTACCTGGCGCACCCGCGCCTGATGAAGCTGGAACGCAAACAAATGCTGGAAGTCGAGGGCGGCAGCGACACCGAGTGCATGCGGATTCTCCGTCACGAAGCGGGCCACGCACTGGACACTGCTTTTCGACTCCATTTCAAACGGCAACATCGCGAGCTGTTCGGCTCGTTCGCGCAGCCCTACCCCGATTTCTACAAGCCAAAGCCGAAGAGCCGGAAATACGTCCTTCATCTCCCGGCCTGGTACGCACAGGCACATCCCGCGGAAGACTTCGCGGAGACTTTCGCCGTCTGGCTGAGTCCACGTTCGCAATGGCGGCGACGTTATCGCGGTTGGCCGGCGCTTAGAAAGCTCGAGTACATCGATCAGCTGTTGAGTGAACTCGACGGTGTGAAGCCGCGCAACAGGACGCGCACAAAAGTGGAACCGCTATCGGCTTTGAAGATCACGTTACGCGAACACTATCGACGCAAACGAGAGCGATACGACTTCGAATGGCCCGCCGTTTACGATCGCGATCTGCATCGGATTTTCTCTGACGACCCGCGGCATAGTAAGCGTGAGAGCGCAGCAAGTTTCATCCGGCGTGTACGTCGTGAGGTGCGACAAATCGTCGCGGAAGGCACCGGCGTGCACCAATACACGATCGATCACGTGCTGCAAAACATGATCGATCGTTGCAAAGATTTGAAATTACGTGTGGATACACCTTTCCGAGAAACGCGCCGTCGTGTAATGATAGTGCTGACTGTGCAAGTAATGAACGTGCTCCATTCGGGTTATCATCGCATAGCCGTATGACCATTGAGCCGCGAAAGAAACTGCGCATCATCGTTCTCGTTCATCAAGATCTCGTCCCTCCTGATTCGTTGAACGGACTCTCCGACAAGGAAAAACTGGAAATCAAGACCGAGTTCGACGTCGTATCGACGTTGAAGAAGATGGGCCATGAGGTCTATCCGATCGGTCTCTACAACCAGCTAAACGATATCGGCAACGCGCTGATGGAATACAAACCGCATATCGCATTCAACCTGCTCGAAGAGTTTCACGGTTACCCACTTTACGATCAGCACGTCGTCAGCTATCTCGAACTCATGAAGCAGGCATACACAGGTTGTAATCCGCGTGGGATGACGCTGGCGCATGATAAGGCGCTGACGAAGATGATTCTTTCGTATCATCGTCTGCTGGTGCCGAACTTCGCGGTGTTTCCGATCAATAGGAAAGTACGACGCCCGAAGCGTTTGAAATTTCCGTTGCTGGTGAAGTCGATCAGCGAAGAGGGCTCGGTGGGAATTGCACAGGCGTCGATCGTGTATGACGATGAGAAGCTTGCCCAACGGGTCGATTTCATTCATCGACAGAACAAGACCGCGGCGATCGCTGAACAGTACATCAAGGGTCGCGAGATTTACGTTGGCGTGATTGGCAATCAAAACATTCAAACCTATGCGCCGTGGGAGCTCGTGATGGAGAAGCTGCCCGAAGGCGCTGAGAACATTGCGACGCTGAAAGTGAAGTGGGACCCAACGTACCAGGAGCGCGTGGGGGTGAAAACACGAGCCGCTGATTTGACGCCCGACCAAGTCAAGACGCTTGAACGTTTGTCGAAGCGAATCTATCGCTATCTATTCTTGAGCGGCTATGCGCGCTTGGACTATCGCATGACGGAAGAAGGTCAGTTCTATCTATTGGAGGCGAACCCGAATCCTCAAATCGCACGTAGCGAAGACTTCGCCGATTCCGCCGAGTACAGCGGCGTGCCCTACGACCAATTGCTTCAAAAGATCATCACGGTTGGCATGAACTATGCGGGTCGCTCGGCGTGACCTGGATCCCGGAATCCGCGCCTCATTGTCAGTCTAAATAGACCATACAATTTATTCTCGTTCGATTGTCAGGAGTTTTGTGCCCCATGACGTTGGCTCTTACTCTGCTTTTTGCGGTGGTCCTGCATCGCCAGTTGCAACGCGCTTGACGCCCGCCGGCGACAAGTCTTTCAGATTGACCGCGTTTGCAAAGATTTCGTGAATACTTTCGGGTCGCGACCAGGAGCGAGCGGCGTTTCGTCACGAAACAGTCACATTGCCGCTTGAACCACCTTGCTCCGGCCGCTAAGATGCCGAGGTCTTTTAGCAATGCCCTCCTCACGATAAGTAACAAAAAGTAAGAAATTTAAAGGAAAAGGTAGTTCCTCGTTTATGGTGCTTCGAAAACCGTTCGCTCGTGTTCTGGTCGCAGGTTTGGCCCTCAGTCTTTGGTTCTCTTCAGCAGTAGCGCAAACTCGTCCGCGTGTTGCGACGCCTTCGGGGGACACCCAGGAAATCTCGTGTTCGCCTGATGATTTAGCGCTTGCTGACTCTACCCCGGCCTGGGAAGTTAAGCCCAAACCAACCATCGACCTAACGCCCGCGATCGGTTCTTCCTCCGCGAATTTTTTGAATCTTCAACCCACATTAATGGCAGCCATAGACCAACGACTCGGCGCGCGGTATCGCTGGGGCGCAGAAGGGCCAGACCGTTTCGATTGTTCGGGATTCGTGTGGAGTATCTTCAACGCCACCGGCATCACTTTCGAGCGTGGCAGCGCGCGCACTTTGTTTTCCCGATTCACACCCGCTGCTCCGGAAGAGCAGTTCAAGTTTGGAACTCTCGTGTTCTTTAGCGGTCTAAAACACGTCGGCGTCGTGGCCGACGAGCACGGTTTCTACCATGCGTCTCGCCGTCAGGGAGTTATCTATTCGCCGTTTAATGAGTATTGGTTGAAAAGAATTGACGGATTCCGTCGCGTGTCGCTGCCCGCAGTAACTACAGACTAACTCCTACCGTTTTTTGCAGTCTTTCCATTAAAAGTGATCTTCACCAAAGGCAGTGTGTCCGGATCGTCCTGCTGAACGCGTTCGAACTTTAGCAGATCCCAGTAGGCACAACGCTTGGTCGTGGGAAACTCTCTACAAACTGCGGGACGCGCGTGATAAATCGTGCAGCCTCGTGTCTCGAGACTTAGAAACTGGCAAGTTTGCCCGAATAGCGGATCCGCCTTCCGGCGCAAGACCCGTTCGTCTCCGTGCATCTTCGTGAAGCGCGTGATCGCTACCTCTTCAGTCACACCGAAGTGTTTCGCGAGGCGGCGGATGTCTCGTGGCGTTACTTGCACGCGCTCGTAAACAGAACAACAGTAAGCGGGGCACTTAACGCAATCGTAATATGCTCTCGGCTTGGTCGCCGTGACGGGGTCACCCATGATCGCTTTTGTTTTCTCCATTCGACTATCGACGTTTGGATTTCTTGTATTCAGCGCGCAGCAGGGTCATGAACTCTTCGCGCCTATCATACAACCGTTTCGGCGCGCGTGGTTCGTGTCGTGTAAGAGCATAAGCCGTTATGAGCGGAAGCGCCACAGTAGAATCTACATAACACACAACCGCGTCAGGTAAACGATCCGGATCGACTTTCCCCCACGAGACTGCTTCACCGGGCGTTGCACCCGACAGGCCACCAGTGTCGGGACGCGCGTCAGTTACTTGTAGAAAATAATCGTGGCCGCGTTCGTCGATGCCGAGCACTTCCTGAATCTGCGGCTCCGTTTGCAGCATGAAGTTCTTAGGTGAACCACCGCCAAGAATGAAGACCGCAGACAGTCCGGCTTTAGCTTTCTTGCCTTTGCCGGTTTTACCCACGGTCATATTCGCCCCGCGTTTCGCGGCGAGCACGAGCGCTGCCGTTTCGTTCACGTCGAGTGACGGATCAAACGCGAGCTTGTTTCCCAGTAAGGCTTTCGCTGCGACGTTCATACCGATCGAAGAATCGCCCGGCGACGATGTGTAAATCGGTACGCCATATTCATACGCAACTGCCAATAGCGATTTGTCTTTGATCTTCAACTTGCGTTCGCGCTCGTGAACGTAACGGCCGCACAAGTAGTGAAACTCGGCAGTCGACATCGGTTTTTGGAACTCCGGCGCTTCGATTATCTTGCGGAAGAACGCGTCGGTGTCGAGCAGCACTGAGTAATCAAAAAAGATATCGTAAATCCGGACGACCTCTTCCTCGCGCAACACGACGTCGGACGTTTGGGCATTCCCGAGATGCATTGAAAGTCCGATGCCGAAGTGCGTGTCGTGATAGAGATTGGCGCCGGTGGAAATAATCCAATCGACGAAGCCGGCTTTGATCAACGGAATAAGTGCGGAAATGCCGAGCCCAGCCGGTGTCAGCGCGCCCGTTATCGACATGCCGACGGTCACTTCCGGCTCCAACATGCGATTCGTAAACAGTTGGCACGCCTCGCGCAATCGTGCTGCGTTGTAAGCCAGAAATGATTCGTCAATGAGATCCGCGACGCTGGTTTTGTTGGTTATTGGCGCGGGATCGATCCGTTTTCCCTGAAGAAATTTGCTTTTGTGTTTCGCCATTCGGAATCCGTCTAAGTTTTATCTGCGCTCATTTGCTGGGGCTGCTGGGGTTTGATTCGCAGACGATTAATGCGCCGCTCGTCCGCTTCAAGTATTTCAACTTCCAAACCGCGGATGGTCAGTACTTCGCCTACAGTTGGAACTTTGCCTGACTCGTTGATTACCAGTCCGGCGATCGTGGTGAAATCGTCGGCTTCGATCTCCATGTCGAAGAGACGCTCGATCTTGCCGATCTCGGTCGACGCCATCACTTCATAACTGCCTTCTTTCGCTTCGACAATCTCCTGTAACTCTTCGCCGGCGATGTCCTCGTCTTCGATCTCGCCGACGATCTCTTCAAGAATGTCTTCAACGGTGACGAGACCACAGACGCCGCCGTATTCGTCGATCACCATCGCGAGTTGCACATGTGCCTTCTGCATCTCTTCGAGCAACTCGGCGACTGGCTTTGTTTCCGGGACTTCGTAAACGGAACGAATCAGCGGTCGAATGCTCTCGTCTTCGCTGCCTTCAGCCCAGCATTGCAACAGATCGCGGACGTAGATGATGCCGTCGATGCTGTCGATCTGATCGCCGTACACGGGCAGACGCGAGTATTTCGAGTCAAGCATGATGTCGCGAGCTTCGCGGATTGTGGCTGTGTTAGGCACGGCGACGATGTCCGGCCGCGGCGTCATCACCTCGCTGACACGCGTGTCGCCAAACTCGATGATCGAATGAATCAGTTCACCCTCTTCTTCTTCGAGGATGCCTTCGGCTTCGCCGACGTCGATGAGCGCTTGCAGGTCGCCGCTGTCATCGTCCTCTTCCTCTTCCTCACCTTCTTCACTGACCTGGTCTTTGTTGCGCCGCGAACGATCGAACAGGCTTTGAAAGGGATCTGAGAGGAATGCCATCACGGGGAAAAACGGACGGATGATTGGCAACAGGAACAGCAGCGTGCCTTCCGGATTGCGCGTCGCGATGAAGAGTGGGACCAGTTGGCGAAAGACACCCGCGAGAATTAGACCAGCGACAAGCCCGACGAGCACCAGCCGCTTATTCGGGAAAAGTGTCAACGAGATAGAGGTGATGAGCACGGCGACCACGACAAGCATTATTTGAATCGTGGCCGAGAGTGCGAAGCCAAACCGTGGGCGGTTCTCAAGCACTTGTTTCAAAAATACTCGAGAGCGCGCTTCAGGCTTTTCGCCGTTCTCCCCGATGAGGCGGCGTAGGCCGACATCGCTTAGTTGGCCGAAGGCCATGTCGACCGTGGCCAGCAGTGAGAGCACCAGGAGCAGCAGCAGCGTAAGCGCTATTTCAAGTTCCATCGATAAGGTGATAGTAAACGCTCAACCGCGAATCGTAAATGGCGCACTTAGTGCTTTGTGCTTTGTACTTGGTTGTTGGTCTTAAGACCCAGGTCTTACAAGCAACAGAACACGAACTACAAAGTACAAAGTGCTAAATCCCGAGCTTTCTTCGTAGTTTTAGCTCCAGCCTATTCATCTCGCCATTATCCGTTTCGTGGTCGTAGCCGGAGAGATGGAGGAGACCGTGAAGAATTAGTTGCGCGATTTCATCTTCTAACGTCAAACCGTTTTCTTTCGCCTGCTCCGCCGCGGTGTCAACCGAAATGGCGATATCGCCGAGATTTGATTCTTCACCGGCTGGAAATGAGAGGACGTCGGTTGCTTTATCGAGGTTGCGAAACTGTTTGTTGAGTTTGCGAATACTGTTATCGGAGACGAAAGCGATTGTCGCCGAGGATCCGTGTTTACCAATTGCGTCCAGTGCCTTGCCCGCAAACTTGGCCCACGTTTCAGTGTCAACCTTTTTACTTCGCTGGCGATTGACCACTTCAATCATCTGTAGCTACATCTGACTCCGCTTGGTTTGCTCTTCGTAAGCACGGATGATCATCTGGACCAGCTTGTGACGGACTACGTCTTTGTCAGTGAAGTAGACAAACTCTATTCCTTCAAGCTTTGACAGGATCCGTTCCGCTTCGATCAGGCCGCTGCGTTTACCCGTCGGGAGATCGACCTGCGTGACGTCGCCCGTAATCACAGCTTTCGAACCGAAGCCGATGCGCGTCAGAAACATCTTCATCTGTTCGCTGGTGGTGTTCTGCGCTTCGTCAAGGATGATGAAAGCGTCTGACAGCGTGCGGCCGCGCATGAACGCGAGCGGTGCAACTTCAATGACGCGCTTTTCGAGCAGTCGTGTGACGCGCTCGTAATCGATCAGATCGAAGAGGGCATCGTATAAAGGACGTAGGTATGGATCTACCTTGTCTTGCAGATCGCCTGGCAGGAAACCAAGTTTCTCCCCGGCTTCTACCGCGGGTCGCGCAAGGACAATCCGATTCACCTGTTTCTGCATCAGCGCCTGGACGGCCATCGCGACGGCAAGATACGTCTTACCGGTACCAGCGACGCCGATGCCGAAGACTACGTCTTTTTCCTGAATCGCCTGGATGTACTTGCGCTGGTTTACCGATTTCGGCGCGACCTGTTTCTTGCCAGCGGGATTGAAGCGCGCTTTCGTGAAGTAGTCGCGAAGGCTGAAGGCGCGGTCTTCGGCGATCTGCGCAAAAGCCTCGCGTAATTCTTTGTCGGTAAAATGCTTGCCTTCTTTAAAGAGGTCAGAAAAGTCCTGAAGGATTCGTTCTACGGTATCGACGTCACCGGGATCGCCATCGATCGAAACGTCCTGTCCGCGCGCGTCAATTCTGACGTCGAGCAATGACTCCAAATACTTGATGTTCTGATCGTGAACACCAAACAAGGTCTCCAGGCCACGGGGCGGAAGCTCGATTTTCTTCAACTGCGGTTAACTCTCTCCTTCATAAAAACAGAGCAAATGGATGTGCCGATGTGGGGGATGGGTGGGCAGTACGCTGGTTGCATATCTCGCGAAATCGACGCTACTACAGGCTCCGGCGGGTGTCAATCCGTATCGATCAGGGCTGATGTCATGACTCGACAAGGTTGATTATCATTACCGCAAGCCCGCCGAGAAAAGACAGAGCGCCGAAGGCTATAGTGAAGATGGTGAGAAGTTTTCCGCGGGGCCAATACCAGGTTATAAAGTCGGGAAGCGCCCTACGATAGTTCTCATGGATCTCGTCCATTAGCCTGGGAAACACAATCATCAGAAGACCAACGAGCACGAAGTACCCGCCGACAACCGCGCTGTGTGTCGAACTAGTTTCCATGGGTTTAATATGCCGGTTTCTTGTCAAATGGTCTAACGAATTTCGCAATCACGCAGTTCCAGGCCGGTCCGCCTTGACAGCCCGGGGGTGGGTACCTATACTCCGTCACTTGCGCCTGAGGCGCCTGTAATTTAGGAGAAATTAATGCCCAATCATAAGTCAGCAGAAAAAAGAGTGCGGCAGAGTGAGAAGCGCCGCGCTATTAATCGCAGCCATCGTACTAAGGTCAGGACGTATATCAAGAAGTTGCGCAGCGCGCTAGACTCAGGGTCGAAACAGGATGTAGCGGAGATCTTGCCCGAGGCGATTTCGGTCATTGATAAGTCGGTCCAAAAAGGCGTGATGCATGCGAATGCGGCCGCACGGTACAAGTCGCGGCTGACAGTGCAAGCTAACCTAACCAAGTAGAACGACAAAATTAATTAGTTTAACGAGGCGGATCGAGATTCGGTCCGCCTCGTTTTTTATTGTAGAGAGGAGGTCGTGTGTATAGCTCCGAGAGTGAGATTCAGGATGTCGTGCGTGGATTTGAAACTTGCGAAACGAATAAGACGGCGTTCAGGCATCGCGAGCATTTAACAGTGGCGGTGTGGTACTTGCAAAGAATGGATGCCAAGGCGGCGGTTGAACGAATACGTACGGCGCTGCTGCGTTTTGTAGATCATCATGGAGTGCCGCGAGAGAAGTACAGCGAGGAAATCACGGTTTATTGGGTTGATTTGATTGCAGAAAAACTTGCGGAACTCCCGCCTGGCACTTCGCTCGTTAACCAGTGCAACTACGTGATTAGCTCGCTAGCTCACATACCAGCATCTCGAGCTGTAACCGAGGAGTCGCTTGCGAAGTCTTGATCGCGAGATCCGCGGCGGCGGTGAGTTGAATGCCGCGTGCGATCTTTTTCGCGTCACTACGCTGCAGGTTCGTGATGTAGGCATCGCGTTTAAAGGGAGGCATCGAGATATTGCGAAATACTTCTTCGCGGCCACCCCGGGCGAGCAGATGTTTTGCGAGGGCAAGCCGGTGATAGTTGCCCGCGATCAGACCGATGAGCATGACGGGCTCGGCGCCGTCATCAAGCAGCCGGTGAAGCGTCTCAAGCGCGCGTTTGCGGTTGTTCGATAGCAGATGATCCCCGAGCTCGAAATTTGATAACTCGCGCGTGCGACCGATTAACCCGTCAACCAGGTCCATCGTGATATGACCAGTTTCGATCGCCGCCGAAGCGAGCTTGTCGATCTCATTGCCGAGTGTTTGCACGTCAGTACCGACCAGGTTAACGATCTCGCTCAACACCGGCTCGTCCGCCGTCGACTTCGAGGTTTTCAAATACGACTTGGCCCACGCTTTTGCCTCGCTGTCTTTCAACGGCGAAAAATCGACCACTGTACAAGCATCCAGCAGCGCTTTTGTCGACTTCTTTCGCTTGTCGAGGTCGTCGGCAGTGAAGATCATCACCGTCGTCGGCGACGGATTATTTAGATAAGCAATCAGCACATCTTCATCGGCGTCACGGAGCCGCGCGAAATCGCGAACGCGCACCACGCGGCGTTCCGACATCATCGGCAACTGTTCCGCCGCCGCGATCGCACTGCGCACCGAATCGGTCAACAGACTGAAACTCCCCTCATTAAACTCGCGGATCAGCGTTGCGCCGAGTGCCGCGTCCGTAATCGACTGAGCAGCCGCGCGGCGCAGGTACCGTTCCGGGCCGACCAGCAGATACAGCGGCTCCAGGCCCTGACGCAACGATCGCTCAAGTTCCGTTCGCGACAGCGTCTTCATTGCGTGTTCATTTCCGGCCGGTTTCGACTGCGTTGATGAGCGTGGAGACGATGCTCTCAGCGAAGTTGCGCGACATGCGCAGGATCGCCGGATCTTCTTCGTTGAAAAAGGTGCGCGGGTCGCTGGCGAATTCATACTCGCCGCGAAAAACAAAGTTCTGGTTATCGTAGAGCACGCGATTCTCAGTTTGATCGCGGACGGTAACAGCCGCCACAACCGTCACTTCAAAAATACGCGCGCGGCCCTTGTCGTCGAGCAATACGCCGCCGAAGTTAAAGCCTTTGATAACACCTTCGATCACGGCGTCGGCGCCCTCACGGCTACCCTGGACACGCAACCCGCGGCCGCGATGGACCAACTCCTTCATCACCGCGTCAGTGAAACGAGACTCGATCTTGTAACGCAGCGCCCGGCTTTCCATCTGAAACGCCGGTACCGCAACGGTCTTGATCCGCGTTGGAAGCTGGTTCTTCGTCACCGGCTTGTAGCAATCGTAAAAGCCGGAAACAAACGCCACCATCGTAATGAGGACGAGAACACGCAGGAGTTGATTCATCGGAGTTGCATAGTAACACGGATCGTTTCGGCGGCCGCTTTCACGTCGTGGACGCGAATGATGTGTGCGCCTTTTAAAACGGCCGCTGCGATAGTCGCCATGGTGCCGTGGAGACGCTCAGAAGAAGGCGCAGGCGTACCGGAATCGTCAGCAAGAATTCTGCCGATGAACGACTTCCGCGAAGTGCCAATCAAGACTGGGTAGTCTGCGAAGGCGCCGATCAACGAATCAAGTTTCGCGATCAGTTCCAGGTTCTGGTCCTGACTCTTGCCAAAGCCAATACCGGGATCGATCGCGATCGACTCCCGCGCGACACCACGCCGCTCCGCCATGTGAATACTCGCGCGCAGACTGCTGACCACCTCTTCCATAATGTCCGCAACTGGCGGCAGCCTGTGCATCGTTGCCGGCGTGCCGCGGGAGTGCATTAACACCAGCCCCGCACCAGCGCGCGCGACGACATCGGCGACGTAGAAATCGAACCGAAGCGCCGAGATGTCATTAACGATCGCGGCACCCGCATTCAGCGCGGCACGAGCCACCTCGGATTTCGTTGTGTCTACGGAAAGGGGAACTGAAACACGCTGGGCCAACGCTTCGATCACAGGCACAACGCGCGAGATCTCTTCTTCAGCGGCGACAGGTGAGCCGCCCGGACGGGTCGACTCGCCACCGACGTCGACGATGTCAGCGCCTTCAGAGATTAGACGCTCGGCGTGGGCCACAGCATCGTCGGCGGAAGTGAACAATCCACCGTCGCTAAAGCTATCAGGCGTAACATTCAAAATGCCCATGATGAGCGGGCGCTCACCAATGGGCATTTCGAAGTTCTTAACCTTCCAGAACAACTTGCAAAGGAGCACTAGGCCGGCGCTGGATTTCCGCCCGTAATCGGCGGCAGCAACGGTTTTTGTACTGGCTTCGTAGCCGGCTCCTTGAGCTGCGGTCGATCCTGATCGCCGCCGTCGGAAACTGGCGGATTCTCGTCGAGCGGCAAGCCGGCCACGATGCGTCGAATCTCGACTCCATCCAGCGACTCACGCTCCAACAAGCATTCGGCCAACCGGATCATCGTGTCGCGATTCTCTTCAATGATCGCCTTGGCGCGGTCAAACTGCGCGGTGACGATCTTTTTCACCTGTTCGTCGATCTTGATTGCGGTGTCTTCCGAAAAATCACGATGCTGTGCGATCTCGCGTCCGAGGAAGATCTGCTCTTCCTTCTTACCGAACGTGAGCGGGCCCATTTCAGACATGCCGTACTCGCAAACCATGGCGCGTGCGAGTTCGGTGGCACGTTCGATGTCGTTTGACGCGCCGGTGGTGATGCTGCCGAGGAAGATATCTTCCGCGATGCGTCCACCCATCAGGATCGCAATCTGGCCCAGCAGGTATTCCTGACTGTAGTTATGCCGGTCACCTTCCGGAAGTTGCTGCGTCACGCCGAGCGCCATGCCGCGCGGGATAATGGTAACTTTGTGAACGGGATCGGCATTCGGCACTTTCAGACCGACGAGCGTATGACCCGCTTCGTGGTAGGCAGTGACGCGCTTCTCTTCGTTCGAGATCACCATGCTCTTGCGCTCAGCGCCCATGAGCACTTTGTCCTTCGCCAACTCGAAGTCGCCCATTGCGACGAGCTTCTTGTTGTAACGCGCCGCGTTCAGTGCCGCCTCGTTCACGAGGTTAGCCAGGTCGGCGCCTGTGAATCCCGGTGTGCCACGAGCAATCACCGAGATGTCCACGTCTTCGCCGAGTGGAATCTTTCGAGTATGGACCTTCAGGATGCCTTCGCGTCCACGAACGTCTGGCCGCGAAACCACTACGCGTCGATCGAAACGTCCAGGTCGCAGCAATGCCGGATCAAGAACGTCCGGACGGTTGGTCGAGGCGATCAGAATCACGCCGTCGTTCGACTCGAAGCCGTCCATTTCGACGAGCAACTGGTTCAACGTCTGTTCGCGTTCGTCATGTCCGCCGCCAAGTCCGGCGCCACGATGACGACCCACTGCATCGATCTCATCGATAAAGATGATGCATGGCGCGTTCTTCTTACCTTGTTCGAACAGGTCGCGCACACGCGAAGCACCGACGCCCACAAACATCTCGACGAAGTCGGAACCGGAGATTGAGAAGAACGGAACGTTTGCTTCACCGGCAATCGCGCGGGCGAGCAAAGTCTTGCCTGTTCCCGGCGGTCCCATCATCAGAACGCCTTTGGGAATGCGGCCACCGAGTTTTTGAAACTTCTGCGGTTCCTTCAGAAACTCGATGATTTCCTGAAGTTCTTCCTTCGCTTCTTCAACGCCGGCGACGTCCTTGAACGTCACACGCTTCTGTTGGTTATTCAAGAGCTTTGCCCTCGACTTACCAAATGAAAGCGCTTTGTTTCCGCCAGACTGCATCTGGCGCAACATAAAGATCCAGATTGCGATAATAAACAATAGAGGCGCCCACGTTATCAGCATGGGCCAGATATAGCTGCTGCTCGATTCTTCTTCTACCTTCAGTACACGCGGCCTGCCGTCAACCACTTCACGCGCGGCCTTCAGCAGGTCATTCTTCGCGGGATCGTTGGATAGCGCGACTCGATATTCCTTACCGCTATTATCAATGGCGACAGTCTCAGTTTGTTTGACTGTCAATTGTTTTAACTGGCGGGCCTGGATCATTTGATCGATCCTAGTCAGGTCCACAGTCTCGTAGTTATTACCGCGCGGATTGACGAGCTTGTAGAGTAAAACTGCCCCCGCGATGATTAACAGCCAAAATACGATCTGTCTTGCTGTAGAACTCAAATTCATCAACGCCTCCGACGGCGATATTACCTTATATTGCCTTCACTTGTCGCTCTCAACACCGTAAGCGACGCCGATCCTTCAAATCTCTTTGATGCACGCTGTCAACTATGGTTCCCCGGATATTCAAAAATGACGAACCGTGGCAGTTTCCCGCATTTGACTATAAAGTTTGACCGCTGCTTTTCAATCGTTTTGAACGGTGGTGCCTGAGCTTGACATTCTCTGCGCACCTCGGCGGGCCTCAGCGACTCTGGGGTAAAAAAGAAGCGCGAAACCAGATAAACCGGAGAAACGCGGGGGACCGCTGAGGTACGCAAAGGACACCAACTTTTTGAAGCACAGGTCAACCCAAATCTTCTAATCCGGCGGTTCGAACTTTAAGCGGTTTCTTACCCTCTTAACGCGCGATCCCCCCGGTAATTCCACCACTCGTCCGCCCGCCGTTCCCTCCAGTAGCTTCTCAACCGCCAGCAGGTGAACCATTTCAAGCCGCCGGCTACTTCCACGTGTTTCGGAAATCCACTGTCGCAGCGCCCGACGGCGCAGCGCCGAAGGCGCCGCGGCCAGCACCTTTACGTCGAGAATCGTAGTTTCGGTTTCACCTTCAAGGTGATTTAACACCGCAGCCCGCTTTAATAGTGCATCAGAATCGTTGCCCAATACGTCCGCGTCTTCGCGAAGCTGCGAGGCTGTACGCGAGAGGGCTTCCACGATTTTGTTGTTGAATGTTTGCATCAGCGGCAGTAGTTGCTGGCGCACTTTAACGCGAGCAAACCTCTGGTCGTCGTTCATTTCATCGCGCAAAAACTCCGTTTTTCGAACACGACAATAATCCTCCGTTTCACTCCGGCGCGCCCATAACAACGGACGCACGAGCTTGATCGCCGAGTTCTTGCCGAGCGGCCGCAAAAATTCCATGCCACCAAGCCCGGATCCGGCACTTCCACGCATCAGCCGCATTAGAACTGTTTCCGCCTGGTCGTCCATCGTGTGACCCGTCAGGACGTAATTTGCCGACTCTCGTTTGGCTGTCCTCTCTAAAAATTTGTAGCGAGCCTCGCGCGCTGCCTGTTCGAGATTGTCGGCGTTGGAACGGGCGATCTCGGCTACTTTGCTGCGACCCACGACGCACTCGTAACCGAGCCTTTCCGCCAATGCGGCGACCCATTTCGCATCATCTGTGCTTGACGGCCGGAGCTTGTGATCGAGATGTGCGACACAGAGTTTCACGGACAACTTGTGGGCTGATCGTAGCTCGTGAAGCGCGAGCAGCAGGGCGGTGGAGTCTGCGCCGCCGGAGACGGCGACGATTACCGTTTCGTCAGAAAAAGGGAGCTTCAGTTTCCGCCATTCGGCCAGCAACATCCGGGGAAACTGATTGAGTCGGGGTGTTCTAAGTTGTCCTGTTCGCATGCTCGCCGATTGTCAAACTCCGTGCCGCTCAGGTCAACCACAGGGCAACACGAACCTGCGACAATTTGATGAAAGATTCGCGTCGTTTGTCGTTTAGAAGAAGCAACGCTTTGGTCATACGGTCCGTGCAATCAGGGGGTTGATCCGATGAGAGTAGAAAAGCAAATACGGTTTAACGAGTGGCTATTGGGTTCGACGATCTTGTGCCAGTCGTGCGGCTGTCTTTGGCTGGTCCCGGCTGCTCAAAAAGAGGATAGCTATTTGTGCCGCCAGTGCGGCAACGAAGTGACAAGCAGTTCGCAGCCGATCGCCGGCGAGCACGGCGATAAGCGTCAAAATAGTTAAAACGCGCTATTCAGGCCACAAAAGACCGAGGGACGGTGTTTCCTCACTGAGCACCTGAGTTAAATCACCTGTCTGTTCGACAGATTCCGTCCCTTAATCCGTTCACAGGAGGTCTGCATGAGATACGTGGCGTTAATTGTTGTTCTCGCGTTGGGAGTCGCATGCTACTCGGCGTCTGACGTCACCTTTTCCAATCCACAAACTACGGCCAACCAGTGGCTGATCGAGTTCAAGACCGACGAAGCGAAAGTCCAGCTCACGATGCATTATCGCCGCGAGCGCGAGAACGGCCGCTCCAATCACAGCAGCACGGGTTTTGGGATCGCTCTCGATCAACTCATCGGACTCACACGCGATCAGATAATGTCGTCCGCGGGAAATGTTGTTCGCTTTCAGTTGAAACGCGATGCGGGTACGTTCGACTTCGAAGGTTGGTTCAAGGATGGGAACGGTTCAGGTCATTTTACTTTCGGCCCGAGCAGCTCCTTCGCCGGGGATCTCAGCCGGCTGGGGTTTGGAACGGCGAACGAGGAACAGTTGCAATCGTTGGCGATGAGTGACGTCGGCTTCGCTTACATCAACGAACTTAAAGCGCAGGGCTACGATACCGCGACTGTCGATCAGTTGGTAAGGATGGGCAATCACGGCGTCAGGTTGGACTATCTCCAGGGACTAAAATCCCTCGGTTATACCGTCAAGACAACGGACCTGATCGTGCGCATGAAAGACCACGGAGTCAGTCTTGATTTCATCCGCGAACTGACCGCCCTGGGCTACAACAATCTGACTCCTGAAGAACTGGTGCGGACCAAAGACCATGGCGTAAGCGCCAGATTTATAAACGAGTTCACTGCCACCGGTTACGAAAGAACCAGTCTCGACCAGTGGATACGCGTGAAGGATCATGGCGTTGGTCTCGCCTTTGTTAAGGAGCTGAAGGAAGTTGGTTACAACAACGTCCCGCTCGATCAGCTAATTCGTTTGAAGGATCACGGTGTCAGCGCCAATTTCATCCGCAAGATGAAAGAGAAGGGCCGGGGCGATCTCACGCTTGACGAATATATCCGGATGAAGGATCGGGGCGAGCGCGAGGAGTAGTCTGCGCATCACAGATCGGTTAATCTGGGTGCCCAAATGAGGACAAATTATGAAGCCTAATAGATTCTTAGCCGCGCTCCTACTGGCGCTTTTCAGCATTTCGACGTTTTACATTCCGGCGCTCGCCGAAGAGGGCATGTGGACGTTCAACAACGTCCCGCGGGAGGAAATCAAGAAGAAATACGGTTTTGAAGTCACTGACGAGTGGCTCAAGAACGTTCGCCTCGCGTCCGTCCGGTTCAATAACGGCGGTTCGGGTTCGTTCGTTTCCGCCAACGGTTTGGTATTGACGAACTATCACATCGTCGAAGATCTCGTCACGGATGTAAGCACTCCGGAAAAGGACTACGCGAAGCTCGGATTTGTGGCGAAGACGCAAGCCGATGAGATCAAACTGCCGGGTCTTGAGCTGAATGTTCTGATGGGTATCGAAGACGTGACGGCGCGCATGAATGAAGCTGTCAAAGCAGGCATGACTGACGCTGACGCGTTTGCCGCACGGCGCTCCACCCAATCCGCGATCGAAGCGGAATCGCTCAAAAACACCGGACTGCGGTCGGACGTTGTGACGCTGTACCAGGGCGGTCAATATCATCTCTATCTTTACAAGAAATACACCGATGCTCGTTTGGTGTTCGTTCCTGAATTCCAGGCAGCGTTCTTCGGTGGCGATCCTGATAACTTTAACTTCCCACGCTTCAATATCGACATGGCGTTGGTCCGCGTCTATGAAAACGATAGGCCAGTCCGTCCGGAAAGTTACTTCAAGTGGTCCACCGCCGGAGCTAAGGAAGGCAGTCTCGTTTTCGTCACCGGCAATCCGGGTTCGACTTCTCGTCTAAACACCGTGGCCCATCTCGAGCAACTGCGCGACCACAGCATTCCGATCATCATCCGCATGCTGGAACGGCGTGAAGCGGTGCTGAAGAAGTACATGTCGATGGGCGAGGAGCAAACGCGTCAAGCGCAGAATGAACTAAACAGTGTGCAGAACAGTTTGAAGGTATATCGTGGTCAACTCGGTGGACTGAAGGATGCCTCGCTTCTGGCGCGGAAGACGAAGGACGAAGCGGCGCTGCGCAAGTCAGTCTCTGAGAATCCGGAACGACAGAAGATGTACGGCGGTGCATGGGGTACGATCGCAGCAGCGCACAAGGCGTATCCGACCTACATCCGGGAACGACGAATCTTCGATCAAGCCGCTGGTTTCAACAGCACGTACTTTGGTTTTGCTCGTACACTCGTTCGGCTGGCGACGGAAAACGAAAAGCCAAACGCTGAACGCTTGCCCGAGTACACCGATGCTCGCCGTGCTTCGTTGGAGTTGGCGCTATATTCACCGGCCCCGATTCACGACGACTTCGAAAAACTAAAACTCGCTGACTCGCTCGGTTTCATGGTTGAACTGCTGAGCGCCGATAACGCGCTCGTGAAACAAGTGCTCAACGGCAAGAGTCCTGAAGAACGGGCGAATGAGATCATCACCGGGACGAAGTTGAAAGACGTCGCGTATCGCAAACAGGTCGCCGCCGGTGGACGCAAGGCGATTGACGAGTCAACCGACCCGATGATCGTTGTGGCTCGGACAATTGACGCGAAAGCCCGCGAAGCACGCAAACGTTACGAGAGCGAAGTGCTCGGTGTGGAACGTGCGAACTACGCGAAGATTGCCCGCGCGTTGTTCGATATCGAAGGCACGAAGCTCTATCCGGACGCGACTTTTACGCTGCGTCTGTCGTATGGCTCGGTCCAAGGTTACACGGAGAATGGAAAGAAGATCGCGCCGTTCACGACGCTGGGCGGTCTTTTTGCGCGCGCCGATCAACATAAACATCAATTCCCGTGGGTCCTGCCACAACGTTGGATGGATAAAAAGTCGGCAATCAACGCGGACACGCCGTTTAATTTCGTTTCGACGAACGACATTATCGGCGGCAATTCCGGTTCGCCCACGATCAATCAGAACGGCGAGTTGGTCGGGTTGATTTTCGACGGCAACATTCAATCGCTGGTCGGCGACTTCATGTACGACGGGTCAGTCAATCGAGCAATTTCGGTTGATTCAAGAGGAATGCTGGAAGTGCTGAAGAAGGTCTTCGACGCGAATCACATCGCGACGGAGCTGACCAACAATCAGGTCTCTGTTCGGTAGTTACGCCTTCTCCAAACCGGCGTACTTCTCGACCAGCTTCTTCTGACCGTAGCCAGGAAAACTTACGGTGAGTTTAGTGGCCTCGCCCGCGCCCTCGCGCCGGAGCACGAGGCCACGCCCGTATTTGGAGTGCCTTACGTAAGAGCCAGGTGTAAATTCCGTGGACGATGATGAAGCGGAAGCGGGCGCCGGCTTGGGTCTGGGTTGCGGCGTCTGGCCCATCTGCTGGTTGCGCTGCTTGAAGAACGCTTCAATCGAATCGACGCTGTTGTAAGTCTTGCCGGCGTACTTCTTCTTCTCGCGGCGCGGTTCATCGGGTGGTTCAATCTCAATCGCATCAGCCTCACGCCTGAAATACAGCCACGACTTGCCGAGTGAAAGATCCTCCAACAACTCCGGCGGCATCTCGTTAAAAAACTGCGACGGCTCCGATGCGATCTCTTCACCGTAAACTCGCCGCTTCATCGCGTGTGTCACGTAAAGATAGCGCTCGGCGCGTGTCATCGCGACGTAGGCAAGCCGCCGTTCTTCTTCGAGATCTTCCGGATCAGTTGCGGAGCGTGAATGCGGGAACAAGCCGTCTTCGAGACCGACTATAAACACGAGCGGAAACTCCAAACCCTTCGCTGAGTGGACCGTCATCAGCGTTACGGGCGCGTCGCGTTTGTAATCGTCCTGATCGGAAACGAGCGCCGAGTGATCGATAAACTCGCGCAGTCCATCGACGCCCTGGTCGTCGTAATCAACCGCGGCGTTTACCAGTTCCTGCAAGTTTTCGAGCCGTCCTTCGGCTTCTTCAGTCTTCTCGGATCGGAGCGCGTGTTCGTAACCCGTATCGACAATCGCGGCGCGGACGACGTCTGACACGGGTGCGTCGGAGTCGGTGTTTTCATTGGTAGCCAACTCGGCGAGGCGCGTTACGATATTGCGGAAGTTTCGCAGCGCATTGATCGCGCGTGGGCTAAGTTTCTCGGGATTATCGATGACGAGTGCGATCGTTTCCCAGAGCGACAGGCCGATGTCTTTCTGCCGTCGCTCGATCTCTTCCATCGTGGTCCGGCCGATGCCGCGCGGCGGACTGTTGATTACGCGTTCGAGCGCGATCGAGTCGTTCGGATTAAGCGCGAGTTTGAGATACGCGATGATGTCGCGCACTTCCATACGCTCGTAGAAACTGAAACCGCCGAGAATGTTGTATTGAAGGCCGGCGCGACGCATCGCTTCTTCAAACACGCGCGATTGCGAGTTGGTGCGGTAAAGCACCGCCGCGCGCAGGTCGAATTCGTCGCGGCGATGTTCGAGCATCTTTCCCGCGACCCATCGTGCTTCCGCTTCTGCGTCGTAGGCCTGGTAATAACCGACGCGTCCGCCGCGCGGGTTCGACGTCCACAGAGTTTTTCCTTTGCGTTGTCGATTGTGCTTCACCACCGCGCCGGCTATGTCGAGGATCGTTTGCGTCGAACGATAGTTCTGTTCAAGCCGGATGATCTTGGTTCGTGGAAAGTGGACCTCGAAGTTAAGAATGTTGCTGATGTCCGCACCGCGCCACTTGTAGATCGATTGATCTTCGTCGCCAACGACGGCAATGTTCTGCTCTTTTTGCGTAAGCAGACTGATCAGATCAAACTGTAGCGAGTTGGTGTCCTGGTATTCGTCCACGAGGATGTAGCGGAACTTGTTGTTGTACTTCTCGCGGATCTCAGGAACGTTGCGCAATAGTCGCACGGTCTTGATTAGCAGATCGTCGAAGTCCAGCGCGTTGTTCGCGTGCAGGCGATCTTCGTACATCTGATAAACGCGTGCAATCGCGGCGCGGCGTTCGTCGCCATATTCGGCACGCGCGGCGAAGGCGCGAGTATCTTCTCCGCGGTTCTTAGCCGCGCTGATGGCAGATTGAACTGAGCGTTGCGCGAGTGACTTCTCGTCGTAACCCAGATCCTTGATGCATTGTCGAATCAAACGAAGCGAGTCGTCAGAATCGTAAATGGTAAACCTGCGCGTGTAGTTGTCGTTTAGTTTTTCGATGTCCTGACGAAGTATGCGGACGCACAAACTATGGAACGTCGACACCAACGGCAGGCTGGATTCGTTGCTCGCGCGTAACAGTCGTTGCACGCGATGTCGCATCTCGTCGGCTGCTTTGTTGGTAAACGTAACGGCGAGGATGTTCCAGGTCGGAACCTTTTTTTCCGCGATCAGGTAGGCAATGCGATGCGCGATGACGCGCGTCTTCCCGGAACCTGCTCCGGCGAGGATGAGGAGCGGCCCTTCGGTGGCGAGTACTGCTTCCCGCTGCTGTTCGTTCAGTTGTGATAGAAATTCCGAATCCACGAGTTTTGTTTTTTGCATTTAAGCATACAGAATGAAGTAAACGAAATGAGGCTGATTAGTGCGTAGGCTACTTTGGAAAATCTTCTTGGCGGATCTCTGCGCTCCTCTGCGACGCTGCGGTAAGTTTGGAGTAAAAAGCAATAACCGCAGAGTCGCAGAGGAGTGCAGAGATCCGCCGAGTGGAAACAGGGCACGTCTGACAGTTTGATAGCAAGAACCAGATAGATCATGAATTCAAGCTGGTTTACGATAATCGCGTGATGAAAACCGAGGAGCGAAAGTGGGAGGCGGTGGCCGCGAAAGATTCGCGGTTTGATGGACAGTTTGTGTTTGCCGTCAGCTCGACAAAGATTTACTGCCGGCCATCGTGCCCGTCGCGGCGGCCACGTCGCGAGCACGTCACGTTTTTCGACATACCCGACGCAGCGGAGCAGGCAGGCTTTCGCGCGTGTTTGCGATGCGAGCCGCGCCGAGAGCGCGTCGTTGATTCGCGGGTCGAGCTCGTGCAGCGCGTCTGCCGGCTTCTGGACGCGAATCAAAGCGCGACAGTGAAACTTGCCGAGCTCGCAGCGGACGCTGGCGTCAGCACGTTTCACTTGCAACGCACGTTCAAACGCATCATGGGAATCAGCCCTCGCCAATATCAGACCGCACGACGATTCGGAAACTTCAAGACGCTCGTCCGAGAAGGAGAACCAGTGACACAAGCGCTTTACGATTCAGGATTCAACTCCAGCAGCAGACTCTACGAGCACGCTCCCGAAGAACTCGGAATGACGCCGGCCACGTACGGGCGGGGCGGACTCGGAACAAATATTAATTACACGATTGCCGCATCGCCGTTGGGACGACTTCTTGTTGCGGTGACAGATCGAGGCGTGTGCGCCGTGCGCATGGGCGACACGGATGCGAGGCTCGAGAAGGATCTGCGCGCGGAGTTTCCGGCGGCGGCGATTCGTCGAAACGATTCGGCTTTGCGCAAACCAGTCAAGAAGATTCTCAACCATCTAACGAACAAAGAACCGAAACTCGATCTGCCGCTCGACATTCGCGCGACGGCATTTCAGCGTCAGGTGTGGGAGCAGTTGCGCGCGATTCCGTACGGTCAAACCGTTTCCTACGGCGAAGTCGCAAAAGCGTTAGGGAAACCGGGCGCGGTGCGTGCTGTCGGGCGCGCTTGCGCGACTAATCCAGTCGCTCTTGTGATTCCGTGTCATCGCGTCGTGCGTGAAGACCAAAGTCTTGGCGGTTACCGGTGGGGACTGGACCGTAAGCAAAAACTAATCGATCGCGAACGGAAATCGGGATGAAAAAAAGCGACCCTTTTTGTCTCGTCGTTACGCGTTACATGATCGGCGGGGGGCAAACGGGGCAACGTGGGAGGCACGCATGGGGAAGCAGTGCTGAACCCGTTTGCCCCGAGGGGGCCATCGATAAACTACTATTCTGCTACGGCGGGTTCTTCTTTTCGACGTGAGAAGCGGGCGCGTATCCTGTCCTTTGTCATGTACCACCACGACAAGACTGCGACAGCGACGACCATGCCCGTCCAAACTGTGTAAGAGGTGCTCGATCCGCGTCGGAAGAATTCATTGACGATGATGATGCCGAGGTGCACGAGTACTAGGGCGGGCATCAATCCCAGCCACATCACCCTCGCCCACTCTCTAAACAACAGCACACCAATTCCGGCAACTATTAAGGAAGTACCGAAGAGGAAGTCCCACGTGACAAATAACATGTACGCGACGAAAACGTCGCGAGCTTGTTGGTCGAGCGCATAACGCAGAAGAGCGGAATAAACAACGCCTTCGTTGAAATACGCAGCGCCGAGGATGATTCCGAACAATCCGAAACTCTGAGCAGCATTAGTACTTACGCCAATCGCTCCGACTGAGAACCTTCGACTTGCAGCGTCAGTATTCTAGCACTCCAAGAAAGCACCATGCTTATAACGCTTTAGCGATGTCTTCGCGAAATCCAGACGTGGCGAACATAGGCCTAAAACGCGCAGGGTTTGGTCGATTTGGATCGAGCGTGAGAATCATTTCGTAGTCACCACAGCCACGAAACAAGCTGGACTATTCCACTGTCACTGACTTCGCCAGGTTGCGCGGTTGGTCCACATCGCAGCCACGGCGCACCGCAATGTGATAGGCAAGCAATTGCAGGGGAATGATGGAGAGGATCGGCGACAGCAAATCGCTCGAAGCCGGTATCTCGATCACGTGATCCGATTCTTCCGACGACATCGTGTCGCCTTCAGTCAGCACCGAGATCACGATGCCTTCACGCGCCTTTACCTCGACGATGTTCGAGTGCGTTTTTTCGTAACGAAGCTCAGAAGCGCGATTACCTTCTTCGCGGGTGTTGATAAATAGCACCGGCAGACGTTCGTCGATTAACGCGTTTGGACCATGCTTCATTTCGCCGGCCGGATAACCTTCGGCGTGAATGTAAGAGATCTCCTTCAGCTTCAAAGCGCCCTCGAGAGCCACGGGAAAGTTGATGCCACGGCCGAGGTAGAGAAAATCAGTCGATCGGAAGAACTCTTTCGACAGTTCCTCGATGCCGTCTGAATCATTGAGCAAGTGCTCGAGTTTGACGGGCAGCTCCGCCAGTTCCTGTGCGTGAAATCTCGCTTCTTCTTCACTCAACGTGCCGCGTACTTGTCCAAGATACAAACCGAGCAGGTAGAGCGCGATCATCTGACTGGTAAATGCCTTGGTCGACGCTACGCCGATCTCTGGACCAGCGTGAGTCAGAATTGTTCCATCAGCCTCGCGAACGATCATCGAACCCTGCACGTTGCAAATCGCCAGCACTCGCGCACCGAGCTCTTTTGCTTCACGGAGTGCGGCGATCGTGTCGGCTGTTTCGCCAGACTGCGAGATGACCAGCAGCAACGTTTTCTCGTCCATCACGGGATCGCGATAACGAAACTCAGAAGCGTAGTCGACGTCGACCGGCACGCGCGCAAGTTGTTCGATCATGTACTTGCCCGCGAGGCCGGCATGCCACGACGTGCCACAGGCCGCGATCTTGATCGACGTAAAGCGCTTGAAGTCTGACTCGGTGATGTTTGCCATCTCGTCGAGAAACACGCGCCCGGTGTCCAGCGAAATGCGACCCTGGACCGTGTCGCGGACGGCGCGCGGCTGCTCGTAAATCTCCTTGAGCATGAAATGCTTGAAGCCGCCCTTTTCCGCCATGATCGGATCCCAAGTAATGCGCTGAATCGACGGTTGGACCGTGTTGCCTTCGAAATCGATCACGCGGACTGCGTCTTTGTTGATGATCGCGAGTTCGCCGTCGCCGAGGAAAAACACGTCACGTGTGTGATGCAGGATCGGCGGAATGTCTGAAGCAACAAAGAACTCGCGATCGCCGAGTCCGATAACAACTGGAGGCCCCTGGCGCACGGCGATGATTGTGTCCGGCTCGTCTGCGTTGATGATCGAAAGCGCGAAGATACCGCGTAGCTCCGTAGCTGTTGTGCGTACCGCTTCTTCGAACGACTTGTCATGTCGCAGGTGCTCTTCGATCAGGTGCGCGATGATTTCGGTATCGGTCTCAGTGACGAAGCGGTGATCGGTGTGACGGAGACGTTCCTTAAGTTGCAGGTAATTTTCGATGATTCCGTTGTGAACGACAACCACGCGGCCCGTGCAATCGCGATGCGGGTGCGCGTTTTCTTCGGTTGGGCGTCCATGCGTGGCCCAGCGCGTGTGGCCGATGCCGTAAGTGCCATCGATTGGGCTAAGCCGAATCGTCTCTTCGAGGTTGCGCAGTTTGCCTTCTGCGCGGCGGATCTCGAGTTCGTGGCCCTCGTTGACGACAGCGATACCGGCAGAGTCGTAGCCGCGATACTCGAGCTTTCGCAGGCCCTCGATGATCAGCGGTACGACCTGTTTATTACCTACATAACCAACAATTCCACACATGCTTCTGAATGTTCCCGCAAAGGGCGCAAAGACGCTAAGCCGATTTCATACGACTATCAGGTTGTTGCCTTTGCGGCTTTGCGGGAACCCTTTCCTCTATTTCAACTTCTTCTTTATTTCGGCTGGAACACCGGCGACGAGTGAATCAGGTGGCACGTCTTTCGTTACGACGGATCCAGCTCCTGTTATCGATCGGGCACCGACTCGCACGGGCGCGACCAACATCGTATCCGAACCGATCTTAACATCGTCCTCGATTATCGTTTCGTGCTTATTCTTGCCGTCGTAGTTGCATGTGACGGTGCCGGCGCCGATGTTTGTCCGTTCGCCGATTGTCGCGTCTCCCAAATACGTCAGATGCATCGCCTTCGCGCCACGTTTCAGCCGCGACTTCTTCACTTCCACAAAATTCCCGACGGTGACTTTGTCTTCGAGCGCGGCGTTCATCCGGAGGTGAGCAAACGGGCCTACGGAACAGTTGGAACCGATCTCGGAGTCGACGATGATTGAATGGTCCTTAACCGTCACATCGTCTCCGAGACGAGAGTTGGTTATGCGCACTCCCGAACGGATTACACACCCTTCGCCGATCACTGACTTTCCCTCGATCGAGACGTCCGGGTAGATGATACAGTCGCTACCGATTTGCGCTTCAGGACCGATGTAAGCGTGCGAGGGATCGATAAACGTCACTCCTGTGTCGATCATGAGTCGTCTAATCGTGTTGCGGCGGACCAGGTTTTCAAACTCGGCCAACTCGGCGCGAGTGTTAATTCCTGAAACTTCGCGTGGATCGTCGTGAAGGTAAACACTAACAGTGCCGCCCGTCGTCAAAATTATCTCAGCAACGTCGGTGAGGTAATACTCACCTTGTTCGTTTACGGGCTGGACACGCCGCAACGCCTGAAACAAGTCGCCCGCTTGGAAGCAATAGATTCCGCTGTTGATCTCCCGAGTTTGTCTTTGATCCGCGGTTGCGTCTTTATGCTCGACAATGCGAGCGAAGGAACCGTCTTCGTTACGGACCATGCGTCCGTAACCCGTCGGGTTTTGAAGCTCGACGCTAAGAATCGTGCAAGCCGCACCGCTCTCGCGATGATGCGCGATCAGCCCCTGGAGTGTTTCGGCGCGAATCAGTGGCACGTCACCGGAGAGTACGAGCAAAAGCGAATCGGATTTCTCGAGCAAACCTCGCGCCGACTCGACGGCATCGCCGGTGCCTCTCTGCTTCGCCTGGACAACAAAACTCGCCAGATCACCAACCGCGTCAAGTACGGCTGTTTCGACTTCTACTGCCTGATGCCCGACAACGACCAGAATCGTCTGCGGATCCAGTTCCTGCGCCGTTTTCACCACGTGCGTGATCAATGGCAATCCGCCTAGTTCGTGCAGCACTTTCGCGCGCCGCGACTTCATTCTCGTCCCCAGCCCAGCCGCGAGAATCACCACACTTAGTTTGTTGTTAATCGGCAAGAAAGTTCTCCGAAGGGATTCAAACGGCGACAGTCGCATGCGACAGCGCTTGGCGTCGGCAGTTCAACACGACGCGGGCGAGACGGTCTGAGTGATGACGCACCTTCTCGCCGTCGTCGAGCAGATCGCCACGCATGATTTCGGTAGTTTGATCGAGCGCATCGTCAATCGGATCGTCGATGCCGATCTGATAAGCGCCCTCGGCCGCGTAACGCTCGGCTTGCTCGTCACTGATGCGCCGGCTGTTGACAACGACGAAGTCGAAGTGAATCTCCGGCGCGTACTTCCTGACGGTTTCTAGATGCGCGCGCGCGCTGTAACCGTCAGTCTCGCCAGGTTGCGTCATCAAATTGCTTACAAAAATCTTAGTCGCTGAGCTCTGACCAATCACGCGCGCTACTTTCGCCACCAACAGGTTGGGAAGGATGCTCGTGTAAAGGGAGCCGGGGCCAACGGTGATGATGTCGGCGTCGCGAATGGCGTTCAGCGCCTGTGGGAGCGGCAAACACTGTTCGGGTTCAAGATGTAAACGGCGAATCGGGGCTCTCGACGCGGAAATTTGCGTCTCACCGCGCACTACCGAACCGTCCTCCAGTTCGGCCGCCAGACGCACGTCGCTAAGCGTCGCCGGATAAATGTGACCTTTACTGGCGATGACTTCCGACGAGAGTCGAATCGCTTCAGTGAAGTCTCCGGTGACTTCAGTCAGCGCGGCCAAAAACAGATTTCCAAAACTGTGACCTCCGAGTTCTCCGTCACCGCGAAAGCGATAACGGAAGAGACGCGAGATCAGGTTCGCGTCTTCGGAAAGCGCGATCATGCAGTTGCGGATGTCGCCCGGTGGCGGCATCTGCAACTCTTCGCGCAAGCGTCCGGAACTGCCGCCATCATCTGAAACAGTGACGATCGCCGACAGAGTTTCAATCCAGATCTGATTGTCAGTTTTGCCGACTAACTGCTTGAGACCGGCGAGCATTGTCGAAAGCCCGGTGCCGCCGCCGATGGCTACGAGTTTTTGACCACCTATGATTGTTCGCAAATCAAACTCCCGGCAAGACAGATCCAAAGTCAACTCATATTACCGTGTTTTCAGAAGTACTAGGAGGGATTAGAGAAGATCAGACGATCGAAGTCAGGATCATTACGGAGCGGATTCAGGTCGTGATCGTGTTGAGCACGTACGCGAAGGTTCGGTTGAATGGCGAGCGCGCGTTGGAGCGACTCGAGCGCGAGGTCGATGGAACCCAAACGCGCGCGGGTAGCGGCCAGGCCGTAGTGAATGTGCGCAGCTTCGGGTTCGCGCTTGAGTGCTCGTTCGAACATCTCCTGCGCGGCCACATATTCGCCTCGGTTTAATTCGATGACGCCGCGATCGTAAAGCGAGTCAGCATCGCGCGGCAGCATGCTTTCCGTTCGCAGCCGTGACTCCGCGATCGCGAGATACGTGCGCGCGCGAGCAGCTACTTCAGAAACCTGAGAATACTTGTCGACGAGGATCCGAAACTGGTTGCGAGCTTCAGCAAAGCGTCCTCTGACAAACTCCTTGTGAGCCCGTTCGAAAGCTCCCAGTGCGGCCGACTCGTCAATCGTGGGTTGACGCGGCGCAGGCGGCACTGTCTGAGTGGGTCTAACCGCCCTAACGGCTGCGAGCTTCTGCGTCTTTTTGACCCTCGAAACTGAAAGCTTTTTCGCAGCAGTCTTAGCCCCGGTCTTACGGGCGGCCGGCTTCGGCGCGGGTTTTCTGGTTTTTGCGCCTGTCTTGGATTTGGTCGCAGCCTTGCGAGCAGCGGCCTTGCGGGCGGATGCTGGTTTGGTGGCGCTGGCACGTTTGGCCTTCGGTTTAGCCGCAGCACGCTTCGTTTTAACAGCGCGCTTCGCGGTTTTTGCCGGAGCTTTTTTTGCCTTTGAACGTGTAGGGGACCGTCGCAAGCCTTTTGTGAGACTGCTACTCATGGGTTGGAATCTCAAAAGGCTGCTCACCTAAGTGAGCAGCCGCTAGAATCGCTGGCAGCTTACCACAGCTTCGCCCCTAAATCAACGAACACAAGTATTTGCGGGTGCTTTAAGCTTGCAAACTAGGCCCATTTCGACAAAGGTGCAAACAAAGAAAAACACTTGATGCACATTGTTGGCTATGTTAAAGTGCGTTTGGCTTATGGAGGTCCACAGTACCTCGGCACCTAGCCCCAACCGAATAAGTAACCTCTTTAATTCCGAAATTTGCGATAGGCGAAGCAGGCGCTTCAGGTTAACTCTCCAGGTAGACATTCCCGCCCGGTCTTCAACAACGAGTCGCATAATGGCAGACACACCAATCCTGTTGCGCGAGCAGCAATACCACCAGATAAAAGCCGTCCTGGCTCGGCTTCGGATGGATTCGTCGGCCAAGGTGGTCTTCCTGGTGGACAAAGATGGTCAGGAAATCGCTTCCCAGGGCGAAGTGGGAAATCTTGACACAACCAGTTTGGCGTCTCTCGCAGCCGGCAATGTTGCCGCTACGGGAGGAATGGCGCAGCTCATCGGCGAGAAGGAATTCCCGACGCTCTCCCATGAGGGAGAGAAAGAGAGCATTCACATCTCCGTGATTGGCAGGCTACTGCTGGTGATCGTTTTCGACGAGCGTTCCAGCCTTGGCCTGGTCAAATTGCGAAGTAAGCAAGTCTCCCACCAGCTCGCGACGATGTTTGAAGAGATCGCAGCTGGAGATTACGACGACGATTCCCCCTTTGCCGAAATTACGGACGAGGACATCGACAGTCTCTTTAGCTAACGGCACGCGCTATGACCTTTATTAACTACGCTTCCCGCGAAATCAACTGCAAGATCGTCTACTACGGCCCAGGTTTATGTGGCAAGACGACGAACCTGCAGTACATCTTCGATTCGACCGCGCCCCAGGCGCGCGGCAAGTTGATCAGTCTGGCGACTGAAACGGATCGCACTTTATTCTTCGACTTCATGCCGCTCGAGTTAGGCACCGTGCGCGGATTCAAGACGCGGTTTCACCTCTATACCGTGCCCGGTCAGGTGTTCTATGACGCGTCGCGCAAACTGATTTTGAAGGGCGTGGATGGCGTCGTGTTTGTGGCCGATTCGCAGGAAGAACGCATGGATGCGAATATCGAGTCGCTGTACAACCTCGAAGAGAACTTGCAGTCACAGGGCTACGACCTGATGAAAATTCCGTATGTACTTCAGCTCAACAAACGAGATCTCGGCAACATTGTGCCGGTGGAGGATCTCGCGGCGGAATTGCAGCGAAAGAGCGAGCCGGTGGTTGAAGCAGTTGCGTCAACTGGCGTCGGTGTATTCGACACCTTGAAGGCCGTTGCGAAGCAGGTTCTGACTGAGTTACGTAAAGGTTAGTCACAAAAGGTAACCACAAGAAGGCACAAGAACACAAAAGGCAGTAACAGGAACAAAACATTCAGCGAGAAGTGAACCTCACACTCGGGAATATCTCTTGTGCCTCTTGTGCGTTTTTGTGCCTTTTGTGGTTAATCGAGTGACTTCAGCATTAACAACCCGTCGCCACCGTTTGAATAATATTTGGGAAGTGTTTGGGAGATGGTGTAGCCGAGACTCTCGTAGAGTTTCTGCGCCGGAGTGTTTAGTGTCCTGACTTCGAGCCGCACAAGCCTTACATTTCGCTTGCGGAAACCCTCTTCAACTTCGTGCATTAGCCGCTTGGCGAGATTGCGTCGTCGATGTTCCGGCGCGACGCCGACAGTGGTGACGTGTCCAGTGCGGTCCGGTTCGACTAGTCCGATCACGAAGCCCGCCATTACGCCGCCGGAAGTCACCGCGCGGTACGAAACCGATTCCGGAGCAGTCAACAGATAGTCGAAGGTTTCCTTGCTGTACGCCTCGCCGTCGATGAAGCAGCGTTGATCGAGCCGCCAGCACTCCTCGAGTTGAGAAATGGTAAGCGGCCTGATGTCGTAGCTCATCCCCCACGAGGGCGCGGCAGTCTTTGCTTTCTTTTCAGGCTCGTAGGGTGCCTCGGATTGTGACAGCCACCGGGAGCGAAATTTCTTTAGTACGGCCATGATCTTGCGTCGAAGCTAGTTTACCATCGGCGTTTTTAACTGCCTATACAATTAACATGCAATCGCCGTAACTGTAGAAACGATACCGCTTTTGGACAGCGTGGTGGTAGGCGGCAAGGACGAGCTCGCGTTTGGCGAAGGCGCTGACGAGGACGAGCAGCGAAGAGCGCGGGAGATGAAAGTTTGTGAGTAGTGCGGCGGCGATACGAAAACGATAACCGGGTTTGATTGTGAGACTCGCTTCGCCGGTCGCAGCCAAGACATATCCGCTCTCGGTAACGGAAGATTCAAGTGCGCGCATCGTCGTGGTGCCGATGACGATTACTCGTCCGCCATTGGACCGCGCGTCGTTGATCTTTTCAGCGGCTTCGCCTGAGATGGTGAAACGCTCGCGGCTGACGGAGTGCTGGTCCACGTCGTCGACTCGCACCGGTTCGAAGGTTCCGTAGCCGACGTGCAGAGTGACTTCGGCGACAGTTGCGCGGGTTTTGATCTGTTCGAGAATCGCGTCGGTGAAGTGAAGGCCGGCAGTAGGAGCGGCGATCGCGCCGGGGGTTTTTGAATAGACTGTTTGATACCGTTCGCGATCGGCAGGTAAGTCGCCGGTGGGCCGCTTGATGTAGGGCGGGAGCGGGGTTGAGCCAAGTTCCGCGAGCACATCCTGAAAACGACCATCGCACGCAAAGCGCACGCGGCGCAGTTCGTGACCTGGTGCATCCAGCAATTCCGCGGTCAGTCTTCCATTCCCAAACACGACCGTAGCGCCTTGTTTCAGTCTGGCGCCGGGACGGACCAACGCTTCCCAAATGGTTGTTTCTATTTCACGAACGAGAAAGATCTCGACGGCGCCTCCGGTCTCAGCGCGCTGCCCGCCGAGTCTAGCCGGAATGACGCGAGAGTTGTTTACGACGACGACATCGTTCGACCGTAGATGTTCTGGAAAGTGTTCGAAGTTTGAGTCTGACCACGTTTGTTCTTTGCGGTCCAGGACGAGCATTCGCGAGGCGTCGCGTCGCGCGAGAGGCTGCTGGGCGATGAGCTCCTCGGGAAGTTCATAGTCAAATTCGGAGATGTGCATTTACGCAGGATGCTCGTAGTGAAACACTGCTGTCATCTGCGCCCCCAGCAGCAGAATCAAACTCGACACGTAGCTCCAAGTCAGCACCGCCACCACCGCACCAACCGATCCGTAGATCTGATCGTAGTGGAAGTAACCCAGGCTCCAGGCAAAGATGTACTTCGCCAACTCCCACAACAGCCCAGCGAGAAACCCACCGGGCAACGTGTCTCGCAGTGTCACCTCGGCACGCGGCATGAAACGATAGACCAGCACGAATAGCGCTACGGTAACCGCGTAGCTTGCCACAAAGAATACGACCTGCCAAAAAGCGCTACCTACCGACGCCAGCAACGTGTAGCGTTCGATCTGCCGGGGTGAAAACCGGCTCGCCAATCCCCGTAACGCGAGCAGCGCTGAAGTAATTACGACAGACACAGACAGCAACAACCCGACCAGACCAACCATGCCGATCGTTAACGCACGCCCATGTAGGAAGGTCCGGGATACGGTGCCCCAGATTCGGTTCACCGCGCGCTCGACGACTGCAAAGACCCACGAGCCGGCCCACAGTACCAACACGACACAAGTGATGACCGCCCCAACGCCGATTTGCGAAAATGCACCAACCGTATCGCGCAAGAACTTCGCCGAGCCAGGATAAACGTCGACCGCGTGGGCCAACATTTGACTGCCCGCAGCCAACTTGTTGCTGATCGCGAACAGCAACAGCAGGGCCGGAAACAAAGCCATCAACCCGAAATAACTCATCGCCGCCGCCGACGTGAACAGATCGTTTTCGTGAAACTGGTGCAAGGCGCGGCCGAGCATGGATCTCCATGGCGAACGGTTGCGAACGCCGTATGAATGCCGCGAAAAGAATTTGAAGCCTTTCATGGGAGATTAATGCTTTGGCCCAACTAACGGGGACCAAATAGACTGGGCCTTTGTGAGCCGGGGGTGTTGATGCCGAAATGTTCGTAAGCCAACGGAGTCGCGAGGCGTCCGCGAGGTGTGCGATCCAAAAATCCGATCTGGATCAGGTACGGTTCGATGATCTCTTCGATCGAGTCTTTCTCTTCGTGTATCGAAGCCGAGATGGTGCCGAGGCCGACGGGTCCGCCACCAAACTTCTCTATGATCGTCAGCAGCAGTTTTCGGTCCATCTCGTCGAGACCGTAAGTATCGACTTCCATCCGGTTCAAAGCGTCACTCGCGACCGCTTGCGTGATGCGTCCGTCATAATCGACTTCCGCGTAGTCGCGCACACGACGCAGCAGTCGGTTAACGATACGCGGTGTGCCGCGCGAGCGGCGCGCAATTTCGCGGGCGCCATCTTCTTCGATTTCAACGCCGAGAATCTCGGCGGAGCGTTTGCAGATGATCTCCAGATCCTCGTGCGGGTAGAAGTCGAGATGAAAAACGATGCCGAAACGTCCGCGCAGTGGAGCAGTGATGAGACCGGCGCGAGTGGTGGCGCCGATTAATGTGAACTTCGGTAATTCGAGTTTGATGGAGCGCGCTGCCGCGCCCTGACCGATCAACAGATCGAGTTGATAGTCTTCCATCGCGGGGTAAAGCTTTTCTTCCAACGCGGGCAGCAACCGATGGATTTCATCGATGAAAAGTACGTCGCCTTCCTGAAGGTTAGTAAGCAGAGCGGCGATGTCGCCTGCTTTCTCGATCGCGGGACCCGCGGTCGATTTCAGTTCGGCGCCCATCTCGTTGGCGATGATGTTGGCGAGCGTGGTCTTGCCCAGGCCCGGTGGTCCAGTCAGCAACACGTGATCTAGTGCTTCGCGACGGGTTCGCGCCGCTTTCATGTAGACGCGCAGGTTCTCCTTGATTTGACGCTGTCCGACGTACTCCTCGATACGCGTCGGGCGCAGCGTCATATCTAATTGACGATCTTCATCAGTGGGCGAACCGTCTTTGACACTAACCATGTTTTATCCAATCAGACGTGAGCCCAGCTTGCGCAGGCTCCGCTTCAACACTGATTCAACGGAAACATCGCCGCCTTCGCTGAACGCGGTGTCGATCGCTTTCTCGGCCGCGGATCGTTGATAGCCGAGATTCATCAATCCGGAAAGCGCTTGCGAGCGTACACTATCTTCCGTCGATCCTTCGGCGGCCTCCGGACGCGCGCCTGAATCTTCTTCGCTCTGAGACGCCGACAGCGCGGTCATCTTCTCTCTGAGGTCGACGATCAAACGTTCCGCGGTCTTCTTGCCGACGCCGGGAATCAACGTCAGACGCGCCAGGTTATTCGTTTTAATCGACGCGATAAGTTCATCGGCGCTCATGCCCGAGAGCAGCGCGATGCCGATCTTCGGACCGATGCCGCTGACGGAGATGAAGTTGATGAACAACTCGCGTTCGCGCGCAGTCCTGAAGCCATAGAGTTGCAGCGCATCTTCCTTTACGTGTGTGTAGATGCGAAGTTTTACGTTCGTTCCAGTATCTTCCAGTTCGTAAAAGGTTGACACTGGAATGTTCACTTCATAGCCGACGCCTGACACGTCAACGATCACGGAATTAGGATTCTTGGAAAGCAGTGTGCCGCTCAGGTGTGCAATCATTTGCGCGGGAGTATTATACTGACCACGACAGGTTCCCGCGAATGAAGTCTGAAAAAATCTCAGAACTGACAACCAGCCGCTTGAGTGTTTACTTGCGCTGCCTGAACACACTCCACGAAGCCGGTATTAAGACCATCTCTTCGCAGGCGCTGGCCGCACAGTTTAATCTCAACTCCGCTCAGATTCGGAAAGATCTTGGTTACTTCGGTGAGTTTGGCGTGCGCGGCGTTGGCTACTACGTCGATGACCTGCGCGATCACATCACGAAGATACTTGGTCTCGACACTCCGCATCGCGTCGGCATCGTCGGCGCCGGACGACTCGGGACTGCACTCGCAAACTACAACGGGTTCGGCAGATCAAACTTCGCTGTCGCGGCGCTGTTCGACAATGATCGACAAAAGATCGGCCGCCGCATCGGCGACTCGAGAATCGCCGTTTACGACGTCGACGACATGGCGAAGGTCATAGGTGAGAATTCGATCGACGTGATGGTGATTGCGGTGCCCGCTAAGGCAGCCCAACGAGTGCTCAATCAGATCACGTCTGTCGGTATCAAAGCCGTGCTTAACTTCGCCCCCGTTTCGTTGACTGCCAGGCGCGGAGTGAAGGTCAAAACTGTCGACCTGACGACTTCGTTGGAATCCTTGTCGTATTTTCTGTCTCAACCTTCGAACAGCACAGTTACTCAGGCGCGGCGCGCAGCTTCCAGAAAACAAGCATGGATGAGCAAACAGCCAAACGAGATCTGATTCGCGTTTGCCACTTGATGTATGAGCGGAGTTACGTCGTTTCATCTGACGGCAACGTGAGTGTGCGTCTCGACGACGGGCGGATCATCGCGACGCCGACGATGACCTGCAAAGGACGCATGACTGAAGATCTCCTCGCCGTGACGGATCTCGAAGGCCGATCGATGAACGATCGGCGCGCCTCGAGTGAGCTCGCGATGCACCTGCTCATCTATCGCGACCGGCCCGACGTTAAAGCCGTTTGCCACGCGCATCCGCCGCATGGGACCGCGTTTGCGGTCGCCGGACTGCCGATCGATCAGCCGATCCTGTCGGAAGTAATCCTGACACTCGGTTGTGTTCCGCTAGCCTCGTATGGAACACCTTCGACGGACGAGTTAACGGAAGCGATGCAACCGCTGGTCAAACATCACAACGCGCTGCTGATGGCGAATCATGGCGCAGTCGCTTACGGCGCGGATCTCTGGCAGGCGTGGGACCGTCTGGAGACGCTTGAACACACAGCGAAGATTGCGATTTTGTCGCGCGTGCTCGGCGGTTCGCGTAATCTCTCACCCGACGCAATCGAGAAGTTGATCAACGTGCGAGAACAAGCCGGTTATCTTGGTGAATCAGCGCGCGGCCAGGCCTGCGGTTACCTGCGCGAACCCTTGCTTGAAAACGGCTCTGGCATGATCTCGCTGACGCGCGACGAGTTAGTTGAGTTGTTGAGCCAGGCAGTTAATGGTAAGTAGTAGAGGATTGAACCCCACACATAGGAGCATCTGAATGCAGGAAGCACTCGGAATGGTTGAAACGAAAGGTCTGGTCGCGATGATCGAAGCGGCCGACGCAATGGTGAAAGCCGCGAACGTCACGCTCGTTGGTTATGAGAAGATCGGCGCCGGGTTTGTGACGGCGATTGTTCGCGGCGACGTGGCTGCCGTAAAGGCTGCGACCGATGCAGGCGCCGCTGCTGCGCGTCGCGTCGGCGAGCTGGTGAGCGTGCACGTGATTCCGCGTCCGCATGGCAGTGTCGATGAGAGTCTCCCGGTTGGTATGAATCGATAACAGGGCATGATCATCGCTCGCATCCTTGGCACCGTTGTCGCCACTCAAAAGGACGAACGGTTAAGCGGAAAGAAATTACTGATCGTTAGACCGATCAACGTAGATGGCAGCGACACCACCGGATACGTGGTTGCAGTCGATACGGTAGGAGCCGGCTTTCATGAGCGGGTGCTGGTAGTTGCCGGATCCAGCGCGCGCCTCGCGCAGGGAATGAAAGACGTTCCGGTGGATGCGGCGATCGTCGGTGTGATTGATACGGTCGATGTTAACAGCGGAACATAGAGCTTTGTGCTTAGATCTTGGTACTTTGCGTTTCGTCGATCGTAAGCGAATTACTAAGTACAAAGCACAAAGAACAAAGAAGATGCAGCTCGCGCGTGTTATTGGCACTGTCGTCGCCACCATGAAAAACGACTCGTTGCACGGTCGCAAGTTGCTGATCGTGCAAACGGTCAACAAGAATCTTGAACCAAGTGGAAAACCGATGGTAGCGGTCGATGCGGTTGGCGCAGGTGTAGGCGAACTGGTGTTTTGGTGTCGCGGGAAAGAAGCAAGTTTTCCATTCAAACGGGAAGACACTCCGACCGATTGCACCATCGTCGGCATCGTCGATTCTGAAGAGCACGTAACGCGTTAAGATGATTCTTGCTCGCGTAATTGGAAATGTTGTTGCCACGCAGAAAAACCACCGCTACGACAACGCGCGGGTGATGCTGTGCCAGCAGATCACGCCGGAAGGTGACGACACAAGCTACTCCGTGCTCGCCCTTGATTCAGTTGACTCAGGTGTCGGAGATACTGTCTTAATCGTGCAGGAAGGTTGGAGCGCATCGACCGCGGCAACGGGAAAAGCCGGCGCGGCGATCGATTCGGCGATCGTCGGCGTAGTGGATCGAATTGATCTCTTATGAGTTCTGATCAAGCAAGATTGATGGCAGAACGAATCGCGCGGCGCGTCGGCGCTGTTGGATCGTCTGCGCAAAGCGGTAACACGGACATTGGTTCCGAACTTGCCGCAATGCGGGCGACGCTCAATGAATTGCAGAATCGATTAATACAGATTGAGTCTAGAGTTACTGCGCCGCGAGTTCACTCGCCATGGCTCGCGGGTGTGAACGCGAGCCATCCGAGTCAGGAACGGTTTGGAGTTGAAGAAGCGACCGTTTCAGAACTGGTCGACTTCTTTCAGAACGAAAAGACCTGCACCCTCGAACCCGGCGGCAAGCCCTGCGACCACTGCGTAATGTGCAGCTCGCGCGGGTTCTAATCACTTCGTCGGGGTTTGACGCAGCGAGTTTGAATTGAGCTGCGGGACTTCCCGCGCCGTGTCCTCCGCCTTGAAATACGGCTCCTCTCTAAAACCGAAAAGCTTCGCCGAGATCACTGTAGGAAAACGCGAGCGGGTCGTGTTGTAGTCCTGCGCGGCTGCGGTGTAATCCTTCCGCGCCGTTGCGATCCGATTCTCGGTGCCGGCGACTTCAGTCTGCAAATTCAGGAAATTCTCGTTCGACTTTAACTGAGGATAGGCCTCCTGCAACACCAGCAATCTGCCGATGGTGCCGCCGAAACTGTTATCCGCATCCATTATCGCCTGTCTCTGCTCGGGTGTTCGGTCGCCTCCTTCACCCTGCGGCGGCTGACTCGTCGCTTGCAGCAAACGCGATCGCGCCTCCGCTATTTTGCCAAAGACTTCCTGCTCCTGAACGCCGGCCATCTTCGCTGATTCGGCGAGGTTGTTTAGCAGGTCGCCGCGACGTTGTAACTGCGTTTCAACGTCGGCCCATTTGGCCTTTACGCTCTGCTGTTTAGTCGTGAGCGTATTGTAACCACAACCACTCGCGGTGACCGAAAACACCGCAATAGCAAAAAGGATCGCAAATCTCCGACTCTTCATCTTCAATCTCCCATCTTGTCAGTTCTGTCTGGTCGAAGTTCATCGACCGCTTCCACCACGTGTTCGATCTGAAACATGTATGCCGCGAAAAGATCGTTGGCCTCTTTCTCCGACGACGGCAAATTCCCGTTGTTGCGAAGCTCGAAAACTTTTTCAAAAGGTGAGGGGTCAAGTTTCAATTCCACCGCCGTGGCGCGGACCACATCGGTCTTCGCAACCGGCGGTTCTTTGCCGAAGAGCATCAACACGGCGCGAAACAGCGCCGCAAAGCTCGACAAACTATCGCTCATCAAGTCGCACAAGTTCTCGACTGAAACTGAAGCGGGGATGTAAAGACGTCGAAGTTGGATCAACTTGCTTCGTAGCTCGTATTCGGTCTGGTGACGGAGGTTAGCATCCGAAAGTTTGGCATACTCGAATGGGTCGTGACCGAAAAGAACACTGCGCGCGTTAGCCATCTGATGAAACTCGATGGGAAAAACGTCTGCGGCGTCGGAGAGTTCCTCGACCGTGAAATAGACCGGCAGCGGATTGCCCAGTTGTTGCCATTCACGCATCGGCGCCTGGGCCAAACGCAGGTCTTCCGGTGTGATTCGATTCAGTGCGATAAGCAGGTTGTAATCCGAACGACCTTCGACGTCGTCGCCGGCCGCCGCCGAACCATACAACACGATTGACGCGAGGTTCTCACCGTGTGTCGCACGTAGATCGTCTACCAGTGCTCGAAGGGCTTCCCGTACCGGAGATTTAACTGTCATATGCTTGTGCGGGACGACTACCAACTGCCACCCGCGCCACCTCCACCGAAGCTGTCTCCACCTCCAAAACCGCCACCAAAACCGCCACCACCGCCGCCTCCGAAACCACCGCCACCAAAGCCGCCGCTACCGCCCCAGCCGCTGCTCGATCCCCAACCTCGACTGCCTCCCGATAAATTGCCCAACACGCTTCCCCACAAAAGCGCTTCCAGCAAGCCGCCGCCACCAAAACCGCCGCGACGTCGTCTGCGTCCACCGGGTCCGCCACCCCCGCCTCGGGATGCGCCAGAAATCAAGATAAGAATGAACACAACAATAACTATGCCGCAGCAAACAGTGGTGAGGCTGGTTCGACTCTGGCGACCGCCGGTCGCAGGTTGCTGATCGTTGGCACCCTCGTACGCATACCGCTGATCGATTCCTTCAACACTGAATCCTCGTTTGGCTGCAATCGTCGCGACGTACGCCTGGACCGTGTCGAAGATTCCTTTGCTGTAGTTTCCCTGTCTGAACGCCGGCACCAATCGTTCACGTTGTATCCGGCCGGCGAGTCCGTCAGGAAGATCGCCCTCGAGATGCTGGCTCACCTGGGTGAAATACTTTCGATCCTGAATAGCAACGACGAGCAGGAAGCTTGGGTGCGCGGCGTCCTTTGGTCCAATTCCCCAGCCGCGCGCGACTGCGAGTGAATAGTCGAAGATGTCTAGTTCGCCGGTTGTCTGGACGGTCAGAATCGAGTAGACACAACCTCCACGTTCTTTGAGGTTGAGATAGATCGATTCGAGTCGCTGACGTGTGTCGGCGTCAATGACGTTTGCGTTATCTACAATCGGAGTAAACGGAGTGGGTAAAGGAACTGGCGGCTGCGGTCTGGTCTGCGCCTCTACCTGGACCACTAAAACAAATAGCAAAGCCAGAAGGCCGAGGCCAACGCGCAGGTTCGAAACTTGTTTTCTAAAGCGTAACTCCAATTGGCAAAAATCTCGCCGGGCCTATCCCGCGATCAACCTGTGCAGCAGGTAGAAAAGGGCAACCCCTCCAAAAACGACAATTGAGACCGTGGGGTTTCGCTCTTCTTTATGATTGACTTCGGGGATCAGGTCGCTGGCGGCTACGTAAAGGGTCACGCCTGCGGAGAATGGTAACGCATATCCTATGGAATTGCTCATTCGCGCGTCGAGAATGCCGATGGCGATCACGCCGGCGAGAGTTGCGGCGCCGATTGCGGCGGTTGCGATCAGAGCTGCGCGTGGGGACCGGCCCGCGGCGAGCATTATCGACGCGACCGTAAACCCTTCAGGCATCTTGTGCAGCAGGATTGCGATGAACACAAGGAATCCGACTTTGAAGTTGATCAAAAAAGCCGAAGCGATCGAGACGCCGTCGAAAAAAGTGTGGATCCACAGTCCGCCGACGGCAGTGTAGGCGGCTGACGGTCGCATGAACGACTCCGGGTGTGTTTCAGCGCCGAAATGAAAATGTGGCGCAAGTGTGTGCTCGAAGAACTGAATACACAGATAGCCGGCCAGCAGCAGCGTCATCGCGGGTACCACCGCCTCGGCAGCCGGTTGGCCGTTCGCGGTCCGTGCCCAAAGGCCGATAGTTTCCGGGAGAATCTCGATAAAGATGGCCGCGAGCATGAATCCGGCACCGAGTGCCACGAGGTATTTCAAGGATCGCTCGCCCCACCGGTGGCCGCCCGCCTTCACCAGCACGAGACCGCCCAACACATTAGCCGCAGCCGCCAGCAAGCCAAACAGAAGAATCGACGTCATTCGTATGGTGGGGCACTATACGGGTTTTAGAGCATGGATCAAAACGTAAGGTGGAGTCTTGAATTGGAAAAATTATCGATTGAAAGGTTATCGCTCGCGCCCTGTGCGAACTCCGGGCCATCTGCGCAAAGGCTTAACAATTTCTACGCAGAGGCCGCCAAGATACGCAGAGGGCCGCAGAGAAAACCAATCAGATATGCGACTTTTTGGCAGAGCTACGCCGACACTTTTCGCGAGCGAGGCGTTCTGCCGTGCATCGGTATCATCATGTGCGACCCGGCCGCCAAACAAGACACTACCAAACGTAAGATATGTGTTCGCCTTCTGTATGCCCGTAAACAGCTTACCTATTGACACGATTGGGGCAGGCACGTAGTATCCGCCTCGGGTGGTCAAAAGTGGTCGGAAGTGGGTCCAACCTCGTAGCAACGCCGATCATTAGTAAATCTTTTCCTTTAGGCCACCCACCAAGCTCTCTCGTCAGGCCAAAAATATGCTACGAGGAAACTACACGGCACGAATTGATATTAAAGGCCGCCTAAAAGTGCCGACCGAGTTTCGGCGCCTGATCGACGAGAAGCACGGCAAAGACTTTTATATCACGAGCCTGACCGGCGAGTGCGTTCGGATTTATCCCTTACCCGAATGGGAGTCTATTGAACAACGACTCTCGTTACTGCCGTCGATGGATCCGGCGCGCAGAAAGTTCCTTGACAGAACGAACTACTTCGGACAGCAGGCAACGATGGACGGTCAGGGTCGATTGCTGATTCATCCGTTGCTGCGCAAGAGCGCTGAGGTTATCGGCGACGTCGCGGTCCTCGGATATCTGACGTACCTGGAAGTTTGGGAGCTCGACAAGTTTAAAGCTCGCCTCCTTGCCGACCCATACACGGAAGAGGACGAAGCGGCGATTGCGAGACTCGGAATTTAGTGCTTTGTGCTTGGTACTTTGTACTTTGTGACTTGAGTAGTCTTCAATGTCTCGATGAAACCGAGTACCGAGGAAAAAAGAAAACAGAGAACAAAGCACAAAGTACCAAGCACCAAGAAGATCTTTGAACGAGATCACGGGGCGGTGGTGATGGCTGCGCCTTTGGGGGGCATGGGCGCGCCCCATCGCCCCGTGCTGCTACAAGAGACATTGAAATACCTCGTTCCTGAGCGAGGCGGTCTCTTCGTGGATTGCACGGTTGGGCTTGGCGGACACAGTGAAGCCATTTTGAAATCTTCCCCCGACACCCGCGTACTCGGTCTGGATCTCGATCCCGCGGCGCTCGAATACTCGCGTCAGCGCCTCGCACCTTTCGGAGAGAGGTTCCGCGCCGTTCAGACCAACTTTGGCAAGATCGAAACAGTATTGAGCGAAGCCGGCGAAATCGATACGGCCGGCATTCTTGTCGACCTAGGGGTGTCTTCACTGCAGTTTGATTCGCCGGAGCGTGGTTTTAGTTTTCGTTTCGACGCTCTTTTAGATATGCGGATGGATCCAACATCTGGACCAACCGCAGCCGATCTTCTTCAGCAGCTTTCCGAAGCGGAGATTGCCCGGATCATTTTCGAGTTCGGGGAAGAGCGACATTCACGACGCATCGCTCGTCGCATCGTTGAACGTCGCGAACAAGGGCAGCCGGTTACTACGACGGCTGAGTTGGCAGAACTTGTGCGGCTTGCTGTCCGTGGCCGCAAACGCCAACAGCTCATTCATCCGGCGACGCGCACGTTCCAGGCGTTGCGGATCGCAGTGAACAACGAGCTTGAGGGCTTGGGTGGGTTTGTTGACAAGGCAGTTGATCTTTTAGCACCCGAGGGGCGCTTCGTCGCCATCAGCTTCCATTCACTCGAAGATCGGATCGTGAAGCGGGAGCTCAGAAGGTTGTCGGGTCATTGTGAATGTCCTCCGCGTTTGCCGGTTTGTTCGTGTGGTGCGCGGAAGGCGGTTGAGGTTTTGACGCGGCGCCCAGTAACGCCGAGCGATCGCGAATTGGACGACAACCCCCGCGCGCGCAGTGCCAAACTGCGAGCCGCTCGCAAGCTTTAACACGGACTTAGAAAATGAAACGTTTCCCTGAGACACAGCCCAATGCGAAAGTTCGGCGCGCACGTGATGTTACTGCTCTCTCACGGCTAGCGCTGTTGTTGTTCAGTGGATTGATTCTCGCCGGCGGTTTCGTCTTCGCCGCGAAGCAGCATTTTGCCGCCGTACAGTTTGGTTACCAGAGCGAGGACCTGCGCACCGAACGCAAGCGACTCCTGGAAGAGAACCAACGACTCGCGCTGGAAAAAGAACGCGCACTCGCACCTGACAAACTCGCGCCCGCCGCTCGGCGCCTGGGTTTGAAGCCGGCAACCCCAGGTCAAATCGGGAATGTCGATCGTCCGCCTATGAAGAAACATTAGTCATTAATCCGTGTTCCCAGAAACACGGATAAGACGGGTTTAGTGATGCTGGCACGCCTGGTTGCCCAATCAAAGTCCAGACCGGATGTTGCACTCGGCCGCGCGCTTTTAGTCGCGGCCTTTATTGGTTTCTGGATGCTGATTGTCATTGCGCGATTGGTCCACCTCCAGTTCTCCCAACACGAGACGCTCACCGAACGTGCCCGGCAACAACAGCGAAATGCGGTCGAGACTACCGCCCAACGTGGCGAGTTACTCGATCGACGGGGACGACAACTTGCGCGCAGCGTCCAGACAGTTTCGTTGTTTCTCGATCCAAAAGGTCTCGATGCCGCGGCGCTCGAACGCACCGCGTCTGAAGTTTCGCGCGCGCTCAAACTGAAGTATCCGGAACTGTTGAAACAGTTTCGCGAAGCGCAAGCTGAGAAGAAACGGTTTACCTGGATCGCGCGGCGTCTCGACGCTGATCAGGCGGAACAGATCACCGCGCTAGGTCTTCCTGGTTTACAGTCGCAGCTCGAGCCAAAGCGTTACTACCCGAACGGATCGCTGGCAGCTCACGTGCTTGGATACGTCGGTCTCGACGGAAAGGGGCTCGGCGGTGTCGAACAGTTTTACAATTCGAAGATCGCAGGCGAACCGGGCCAGTTGTTTCTTGAACGAGACGCCAAGGGGAACGCTTACGAAAGTTATGAGATCGCTTCGAAACCTGGTCAGACGGTCGTCCTGACGATCGACCAGACGATCCAGTATCAAGCCGAACAAGTCCTCAACGCTGCGATCCAACGCTCACGAGCCAAATCAGGAACGGTGATCGTGCTCGATCCGAAAAGTGGCGAGATCCTTGCACTCGCAAACGCTCCTTCGTTCGATCCCAACAACGTCGCTGCGACTAAAGCTGAGACGCGATCGAATTGGGCACTGCAAAACATTTACGAACCTGGGTCGACGTTCAAAGTCGTCGCTTTCTCAGCCGCGCTCGAGAAGAAACTGGTTAAGCCCGATGACCGGATCGACTGCCAAATGGGTGCGATAACAGTCGCGGGACGAGTGATCCACGATCACACCGCGTTCGGTACGTTGACGATCACCCAGGCACTTGAGAAGTCGAGCAACGTCGCCGCGATCAAACTCGGGTTAAGCGTCGGCGACCCGACGATGTACGAATACATCAGGCGCTTTGGTTTTGGATCGAAAACGGGAATTGAACTGCCGGGTGAGACGGTCGGCCTCGTCAGGAAAGTCGAACGATGGCAGGCATCGTCGATCGGATCGATTGCCATTGGTCAGGAAGTGGGCGTGACGCCGGTGCAAATGGTGTCGGCGTTTGGCGCGCTGGCGAATGACGGCATGCGCGTCGCGCCGCATTTGATCCGCGAAGTTCGTAATGCCGAAGGCGCGGTGGTTTATCGAGCACAACCCGAGCAGCGACGCGTCATCAGCGCGCAAACTGCAAGCGCATTGCGCGGCATGCTTGAAGGCGTGACGTTGACCGGCACCGCGAAGCAAGCACAACTCGATGGTTATTCCGCCGCTGGCAAGACCGGCACGGCGCAGAAGATCGATCCACGAACGCGCGCTTATTCCGCGACGAAGCACGTCGCATCGTTTGTTGGCTTTGCTCCGGTGAGCAATCCCCAAGTCGCGATCATCGTCGTCATCGACGAGCCGGCGGGCGCTTATCACGGCGGCGATGTCGCAGCGCCGGTATTTCGTGAAGTTGCTGAACAGATCCTGCCAGGTCTCGACGTGATGCCTGACATCGAAACGAAGTCGGCGCCGCAGTTGGTTGCGCAGGTTCCTGACGATCCGGAGAAAGCGGCGAAGTTGCGCGAGGAGCAGCGGCGGTCCGAGCAGGAGCGGAAAGCCACACTGCCTACCGTGGATAACAACGGCGGGCGAGGCGGTGAAGTTGTCTACGCAGTGTCGACAAAGAAAGCCATCCTGATGCCTGACTTGCGCGGCCGCAGTGTGCGCGATGTTGCGGCAACATGTCACCAACTGGGATTGCAAGTCGAGGCGCGTGGTGAGGGAAAGGTTTTTAAACAACGCCCGGCGGCGGGCACGGAAGTTAGCACCGGACAAACCATTTACGTGGATTTCGGAAGAGTGCAATGACCCGATCAACCCCGACTGAAGATGAACAGATGTTTGAAGATGACGTACACTGTCGAATTGCTGACTGTAGACGACGACTACGCAGCCAGCGTTCAACTCTCCAGGCGCACACTCATCCCCCAAGACAAAGGCTGGACAAAGCCTCGCCAGATCTGGCGAAAGTGCAGCTAGAGGAGCGAGAAGAGGCACTAATCACGTGAAGGTCGGGGAAGCCGCAGCTTTGATGGGCGCGCAAGCTAAAGCCACAAGCGCCGAGTTGTTTGACAAACAGATTACTGATTATTCCATCGATTCGCGTTCTGTGGGCGCGGGCGAGTTGTTCTTTGCGCTATCGCAACCCGACTACGTCCGCGCCGGTTTTAATGGTGAGTTTGTCGACGGACACACTTTTATCGCCGACGCATTTGCTAATGGCGCAATCGCCGCGGTCGCGCGGGCCGATCGTGTCAGTGGCGACAGTGCGCTTGAGCCACTGAAGGATCGTTTGCTGTTAGTTGACGATGCGATTGCGGCTTTGCAGCAACTTGCGCATCGCGTTTACACGGCGTGGGGGAAACCAGTGGTTGCGATCACCGGCAGCGCCGGAAAGACGACGGCGAAAGAGTTGACTGCGCACGTTCTGAACAGTGCCGGCTATCGCGTGCTGAAGAGCGAGCGTAATTACAACAACGGTCTGGGGCTGCCGCTCTCAGTGTTGAGAATGGTGAGCGGCCGTTATTCGCCGGACCAGTTCGACCTGGCGGTTTTGGAGATGGGTATGTCGTCACCGACGCACGAGATTCAACGGTTGTGCCGCATCACACCGCCTGACGTTGCCGTTGAGTTGATGGTCGCACCGGTGCACCTCGAGTATCTCGGTTCGATCGAAAACATTGCCGCAGCAAAAGCGGAGTTGATCGAAGGTTTGAAACCGGAAGGCATCGCGGTGCTGAACGCCGACGATGCTCTAGTGATGAACATGCGCGAGAAGCACAGCGGCCGCGTGTTGACGTTTGGCATCGATAACGCCGCGGACATTTCGGCGACGGATATCGATACCGGATTGCTGGGCCAGGTCTCGTTTCGCCTGCGCACACCGTTGGGAGAAGCAAAGGCGTCGTTGGCGATGAGCGGTCGTCACAATTTGAGCAACGCGTTGGCGGCGGCGGCGGTGGCAACCGCGTTCGATCTGCCGACCGAAGAGATTGCAGCTGCGTTGAAGACGGCGCAATCCCCGAAGATGCGCGGTCAGATATTTGACTTTACGGCCGGGTTTACTGTGATTGACGACTCGTACAACTCGAATCCGCGATCGTTACTGAACATGGTGCGCACGATGGCGGACGCGCGTGAAGGCCGAAAGCGGTTGATCGTGATCGCGGGCGAGATGCTGGAACTCGGGCCGGATGAAGTCTCGCTTCATCGTGATGCCGGCCGTGAGATTGCGGAGACAGGCGTGAACATGGTTTGGGGCGTGCGTGGCCTGGGAAAAGAAATTGCTCACGGCGCTGCCGAAGCCGGCATTGGGACCACCAGGTTTTTTGAGTCGTCAGATGAGGCAGCTACGGAACTTATTAAGCAGGTGAGGGAAGGAGACCTGATTTTGATAAAAGGATCGCGCGGCGTTGCTACCGACAAGATAGTGAGCGCCCTGCGTGCCCGTTTTCCATTGGCCGGTCAAGACGCCAAGAGCTGAACTGAGATGTTCTATTACCTTCTTTACGAGCTGGTTTTCAACCACTTCAAAGATAAGGATTGGTATCTCATAAAGGCGCTCAACGTCTTTCAGTACGTCACGTTTCGCACCGCTTACGCGACGATAACAGCCTTGCTGATTTCGCTCTTTTTTGGTGGGAAGCTTATCGAGGCGCTACGCAAGTGGAACATCGGACAACAGATTCGCGAAGAAGGACCGCAGGGGCACATGGTCAAACGCGGGACGCCGACGATGGGCGGTGTGCTGATCGTTGGTTCGGTCCTGCTCTCGACGCTGCTGTGGGCAAAGTTGTCGAGCGTTTACGTTTGGACGGCCATGATCGCGACGCTGCTGTTTGCAGCCATCGGTTTTGTCGACGACTACTCGAAGATGGCGAAGCAACGTAGTCTCGGATTGACGGGCCGGCAGAAGCTGTTGGCGCAGTTGCTCGTAGCAGTCGGTGTTTGGGCAGTGCTCTTCACCGCGACGAAGTTAATCGGCGGTACTGGGTATTCGTGGAATCTCAGTATTCCGTTTCTGAAGTGGACGGCTGATCCGAACAAGAGTTTTATCGGTCCTTATTTATACCTGATTCTGATCGTGGTGGTTCTGCTCGGTTCCTCAAATGCAGTGAACCTGACGGACGGTTTGGACGGCTTGGCTATCAGCGTGACGTTCATCGCGATGAGCGCACTGACCGGTTTCACATATCTCAGCAGCGACGCGCGTTGGGCCGGTTATTTGGAACTGACGCATCGGCCGGAAGCAGCAGAGTTGACGGTTTTTTGCGGGGCGATGGCGGGAGCGAGTCTTGGGTTTCTCTGGTACAACGCGCCACCCGCGCAGGTTTTCATGGGGGACGTCGGCAGCCTCGCCATAGGCGGGGCGATGGGAACGGTCGCAGTGCTCACGAAGCAGGAGTTTATGTTGCTGATGGTGGGCGGCGTGTTCGTGATCGAGGCGCTTTCGGTAATGCTTCAGGTCAGCGTTTTCAAAATGACGAAGCGCACGACCGGCACCGGACGTCGTTTGTTCAAAATGACTCCGCTGCATCATCACTTCGAGATGCAGGATTGGCGCGAGTCGAAGATCGTTTTTCGCTTTTTGATTTTGGCGATACTGTTTGCGTTGTTGAGTCTCTCGACATTGAAACTCCGGTAGCACAAAGAGGCACAGAAGCCCGACACCAGAAGGCACAAGACAAAGTAGTGGGGCTAGGCGGGAAGAAAGTTTTGATCATCGGAGCCGCAAGGAGTGGAATTGCAGCGGCGAAGTTTTTATTGGATCAGGGTGCGGTTGTTGCCCTGAACGATCGGAAGCCGTTGGACCAGTGGTCGCCGGAAGCGTTGGCATTGAAAGAATCGGGAGTGGGGTTGTTACCCGGTGATCCACCTGGTTGGTTACTGGATCAGCTCGAGTTGGTAGTAGTTAGTCCGGGAGTGCCGGCGAACATCATTCCCATTCGTTATGTGGAACGAGCAGGGGCGGAAGTTATCGGCGAGGTTGAGCTCGCCGCTCGATATTTGAAAGGGCGCATCGTCGCGATCACCGGTAGCAATGGGAAGACAACGACCACTTCTTTAATTGGCGAACTGTTGCGTGACGCTGGCTTACCGGGTGTGCAGGTCGGCGGGAATATCGGTAGGCCGTTGATTTCTATGATCGACGGTTCGCGTGACGATGGCTGGACGGTGGTGGAGTTGTCGAGCTTTCAGTTGGAGACGATCAAGACCTTTCGACCGGCGATCGCGATTGTTTTGAACGTGACGCCGAACCACATGGATCGTTACGAGACGTTCAACGACTACGCCGCGGCGAAGCATCGCATTTTCATGAATCAGACGGTTGACAACGTGGCGGTGCTGAACGCTGATGATGAGACGGTTTCGTCGTGGGCGAGTGGGTTGCGAGCCAGGGTGATGTGGTTCAGCGTCAGAAAAGTGTTGAACGAAGGAGTTTTTCTGAGGGACAACGAACTCGTTTACAAGGATCAGGTTTTGTTGCGAGTGGATGAGTTGAAACTGCGCGGGTTGCATAACGTCGAGAACGTGGCCGCGGCATTCGCGGCGGGAATCGCGGCGGGCGCGTCGATTGAGTCAATGGCCGCTACAGCGAAACAGTTCAATCCGGTCGAACATCGGCTCGAGTTTGTCGCGGAGATAGCTCGTGTGCGGTTTTATAACGACTCGAAAGCGACGAGCGTCGATGCGACGACGAAAGCGCTAGAAGCGTTCGCGCAGGATGCGGGAAAGATCGTCCTGATACTCGGCGGCCGCGGAAAGAAAGCGCCGTACGAACCTCTCGCATCGCTAGTGAAGTCGAAAGTGCGAAAGCTCATATTGATTGGTGAAGACGCAGAAACGATCGAGAAAGAGCTGGGTGGCTTTGCATCTTTTGAATACGCGTCGGACATGTCGGATGCGGTGACACGTTCTTTTAAAGCTGCCGAGAAAGGTGACGTGGTGTTGCTCGCGCCCGCGTGCGCGAGTTTCGACATGTTCGAGAGTTTCGAACACCGTGGCAAGGTGTTCAAGAGTGCAGTAGCGGATATGAAGTAGGCATGGCGCGCAAACTAGCACCTGACAAATGGCTTTTCGCTGCCACAACCGGCCTCGCGTTGTTTGGCGTCGTGATGGTCTACAGCGCGTCAGCCATCCTGGCCGAACAAGACAACGGCAGCCAGTTTCATTATGTGATAAAGCAGGGCGTGTGGGTGGCGATAGGGTTTGGCGCGATGTTGCTGATGATGCAATTCAATTATCAACAACTGAAGAACCGTCGCATCGTTTACGGTTTGTTGGTCGTCTGCACGATTGCGCTGCTGAGTGTGTTTGCGTTTAGTCCCGTTAACGGTGCGCATCGCTGGATCAAGCTTCCGGGTGCTTCGCTTCAGCCGTCGGAACTATCGAAACTCTCGCTGATCATCTTTCTCGCCTACTTCCTTGAGAAGCGGGCCGGTGAAGAGGGCGATCTTTGGCGAACATTTTTGCCGTGTGGTTTAGTCACCGCCTTGCTCGCCGGGCTCGTCGTGATCGAACCCGACTTCGGTACCGCGATGATGCTGGCGCTGATCTTCACTGTTGTGATCTACACAGCCGGCGCGCGCGTCGCGCATTTGGCGATGGCCGCGGCGCCGGCGTTAGTAGTGGCGGCCGGCTTGTTAATTTTTGTCCCGTGGCGGTTGAAGCGGCTCGTGACGTTTCTCAACCCATGGGCCGATCAACAGGGTGCGGGATTTCAGGTGGTCCAATCGCTGATCGCGATCGGTTCGGGTGGCTCGAACGGACTCGGCTTTGCGCAGGGAAAACAGAAGATGTTGTTTCTGCCGTTCGCGCATTCGGATTTCATTTTCGCGGTGATCGGTGAGGAACTCGGATTGGTTGGTGCGCTCACAGTGGTCTTCCTATTTGCACTGTTTCTCTGGCGCGGCGTCAGAACGGCGCTGCTCGCGCCGGATCGCTTTGGAATGTTGTTGAGCCTCGGGATTGTGGCGAGCATCGTGGCGCAGGCGCTCTTCAATATCAGTGTCGTGCTCTCGTTAGTGCCAACAAAAGGCATTCCGCTGCCCTTTATTTCGTACGGCGGATCGTCGCTGGTGCCAACACTCGCCGCCGTTGGGATCTTGCTGAACGTGTCGCAGCACGCAAGCGGAAACATTGCCGATTTCAAATTGCCAATCGCCAATTTGAGTAAGAAGTTTCAAGGACGGGTAGATCGGCAACCGGCGATCACCGATTGGCAATGAAAGTTATGATCGCTGCCGGCGGCACTGGCGGACACATTTACCCGGGGATCGCGGTCGCGCAGGAGATCATGCGACGCGACGCGAACTCGAAAGTGCGTTTCGTCGGCACGGCGCGTGGGCTCGAAACACGACTCGTGCCGCAAGCGGGATTTGAGTTGTCGCTCATTGACAGTGCGGGTTTGAAGAACGTTGGCCGCATAGCGCAGATGCGTGGGCTCGTGCTCTTGCCAAAGAGTTTTCTTTCGGCACTGAACCTGATTCGCGTGTTTCGGCCGGATGTGGTCGTCGGAGCTGGCGGTTATGTTTCTGGTCCGGTCGTTTTGATGGCGGCGCTGACGAATCGACGAACGCTGGTAATGGAGTCGAACGCGTTGCCGGGTTGGACCAACCGGAGGTTGGCGCGCTTCGTCGATCGCGCTGCCGTTTCGTTCGAACAGGCGTTGCCGTTCTTTCGTGGCAAAGGCGTTGTGACTGGAAATCCGGTGCGTCGAGAGTTTTTCGAGGTACCGGCGAAAAAGAGAGAGCCGGGAAGGTTTTCATTGCTGATATTCGGCGGCTCGCAAGGCGCGCGGGCGATCAATGAGGGTATGGTTGCGGCGTTACCCTTGCTGGCTAGTTTGAAATCGACGCTGCGGATCAAGCACCAGACTGGTCCAGCCGACTTTGAGAAAGTGAAGAAGGCGTACATCGACGCTGGTTGGAGCGAGCGCGCGGAGGTGCGTAGTTATATTGACAACATGATGGGCGACTTCGCTGCTGCGGATCTCGTGATCTGCCGGGCAGGAGCCACGACGACGGCGGAGCTGATCGCCGCGGGCAAGGCATCCATCATGATTCCGTTCCCGTTTGCGGCTGACGATCATCAGCGCAAGAACGCGGAAGCGTTGGAAGCGGCGGGTGCGTCGCGAATGATCCTGCAGAAGGATTTGAGTGGTGAGCGATTGGCGAAAGAGATCGGTATTTTAATGAGCGCGCCTGAGGAAGTGAACCGAATGGAGGAAGCAAGTTGCAAAATAGCTCACGGTGACGCTGCAGTCAGCGTTGTGAATTTGATAGAGGAGTTGGGCCACAAAAAGGCGCAAAGTACAAAGGACTAAGTACAAAGCACAAGTACGCACTTACTAATGTTTCGGAGAATTCAACACGTCCACTTCGTCGGTATCGGAGGCATCGGCATGTCCGGCATTGCCGAGGTGCTGATCAATCTCGGCTTTCGCGTTTCCGGTTCCGACTTAAAGCGTTCGGCCGCCACTGATCGACTGCAAAAAATGGGTGTTGAGGTTTTCGAAGGTCACAACGCCGAGAATGTGGGCCAACCGCACGTCGTCGTTCGCTCGACGGCCGTGCGCGATGACAATCCTGAGATCATCCAGGCGCAACGACGTTCAATCCCGGTGATTGCACGCGCCGAGATGCTTGCGGAGTTGATGCGGCTCAAACCGCACACGGTCGCGGTCGCAGGCTCGCACGGAAAAACGACCACGACGTCGATGGTCGCCACAGTTCTCGGACACGCGGGGCTCGATCCAACGATGGTTGTCGGCGGTGTTGTCGGCGCCTTCGGTTCCAACGCGCACCTCGGCACGAGCGACCTGATGGTTGTCGAAGCGGATGAGAGCGATCGATCGTTTCTGATGTTGACGCCGACAATCGCCGTCGTCACCAACATCGATCGCGAGCACATGGACTACTACCACGACATGGACGACGTGCGTACGTGCTTCGCAAACTTCGTCAACAAAGTTCCATTCTACGGCTCGTCCGTGTTGTGTCTCGACGATCCGAACGTGCAGGCAATCATTCCGTTGCTCGAACGTCGTCGTATGACTTACGGGTTGAGCGCCCAGGCTGACGTCTCGGCGCACGGCATTCGTCACGACAACAATTTCGGATCCAGTTTTAACGTATGGCGCGGAACTGATGTGATGGGCGAGATGGTCCTGCGGGTGCCCGGGGTGCACAACGTTTACAACGCGCTCGCCGCGATCGCTGTCGGGTTCGAACTGGAAGTTTCGTTCGACAAGATCGTCGAAGGGCTTCACAGCTTCACTGGCGCGGGCCGGCGTTTCCAGGCGAAAGGTGAGGTTGACGGCGTTCTCGTCGTCGACGATTACGGACATCATCCGACCGAGATTCGCGCAACGCTTGCCGCCGCAAAACTCGGATCGGGCGGTCGCCGGATCGTGGTGCTGTTTCAACCGCATCGTTACTCACGGACACACGACCTGATGCAGGAGTTTGCTCGCTCTTTCAACAATGCAGACGTGCTGTTCATCACCGACATATACGCAGCGAGCGAGGATCCGATTGAGGGTGTGTCCGCGGAAGCTTTGACGAACGCAATCAAGCGCTTCGGTCACAAAGATGTGAATTACATCGGCGAACTGGAGAACGCCGCGCCGGCATTGCGGGAATGCGTTCAGCCCGGCGATCTTGTGCTGACTCTCGGCGCTGGAACAGTCAACCGCGTCAGCGAACAGCTGCTGAGTCTGTTGCGCTCGAACGCGGACAGTGCACCGGCTTAGAAATGCTTGTGACGGAAGAAGTAAACAAGTTGGAAGAAAGAGACCGCGCGCTGGAACAGATCGCCACGCGGGTCGGCGTGCGCGCCGAACGCGGTCGCCGTTTCGCCGAGCTGACCAGTCTTCGCGTCGGCGGCGCGATCGACTGGGTCATCTCCCCGCAGACTGAAGCAGAAGCAGCGGCAATCGTTTATGAGTTGGACCAGGCAGGCATTGGTTGGCGTCCGTTGGGATCCGGTAGCAACGTCCTCGCCGATGATCACGATCATCATTACGTCGTGCTGAACATGAGTGAGATGAAGGGCGAGGTGCGAATTGAAGGCGATCTCGTGTCCGTGAGCGCGGGTTATTCCTTGCCACGTCTCTGCGTCGACGTAGCCCGTGCCGGACTTTCAGGGATCGAAGGTCTCGGCGGGATTCCGGGAACAGTCGGCGGTGCGCTCTGGATGAACGCGGGGGCTTTTGATCACGAGATCGGCACCGTAACTGAAACGGTGCGTGTCGCGCGTGAAGGCAAGGTCACTGAAATTCCCGGCGAGAGTATCCAGTGGAACTATCGTCACACGTCATTCAAAGACGGCGAGTTGTTACTCGGCGCAACTTTGCGACTGACACCCGATGAACCGGAACAGATCAAAGCACGCATGGACGATGCCAAGAGCCGGCGGCTCGCGACGCAACCGCATGGCTCGCGATCCGCTGGCTGTTTCTTTAAAAACGCGCCGGCCAGCAAGGTCGGTACCGGCAAGATCATCGACGAGATGGGAATGAAGGGGCAGCGTCGCGGAAGCGCCGTCGTATCGCCGGTTCACGCGAACTTCATCGTCACCGAAGGTGAGAATGCGCGCGCCGAAGATGCGCTGGCGTTGGCCGAAGAGATTCGTGAACGCGTCAGACGCGAACAGGGGATTGAATTGGAATATGAAGTCGAACTTTGGCGTTCCGGCGACTCCGAGCTACGGGCTGAGGATGAGAGCGGGAAGGAGGACAGTGAGCCTTGAGAGAACAAGTTATTTCTCAGAAAGTGGGCAATCGAACCGGGATTGGGAAAGCCAAATCCGCGGTGGGCCAGCGACCCGCTAGACGCGATCGCGAACCGGCCCAAAGCCTGACGACGCGCCTTCGATCTCTCGTTGGGTACATACCGCTTGCGTTGCGAATCGGCGTGATCGCGATCCTCGGGTTGGTCGGTCTGGTCGGTTATCGCGCCGCGGCTTCTGCCGATTTCTTCAAAGTGCGTACTGTCGAGACCCGCGGCGCCGTGCGCGCTTCAACCGACGACATCAAGGCAACGGTGCTTCGCGATTTGGCGGCGACAGGTGTGTGGCGCGCCGATCTGGAACAAATGAGTCAACGTCTGGAACGCTTGCCGTGGGTCCGAACGGCAATCGTTACGCGTGTTTTGCCCGACGGCATTCGGGTGCGTATCACTGAACGGGAGCAGCGCGCCGTTGTTCGAACCACCTCGGGTCGATTCATCTGGGTCGACGACGATGCGGTGCAACTCGGCGAGATGTCGTCCACCGATCAAATGCCAGCCTTCTTTCTTCACGGTTGGAACGAAGAGAACACGACCGCCGCGCAGGGTGAGAATCGCCAGCGGGTTGCACGGTTTCTCGAACTTCAGCGCGAGTGGAATGCACAGTCGATCTCTGATCGAGTGAGTGAAGTTAACCTGCTCGACCTGCGCGACGTGCGCGTCCAACTTGCGGGCGAAGACGCGCAGATCGAAATTCGACTCGGCGCGCAGGATCAAGCCGCACGACTTAAGTGGGCGCTAACGGTCCTCGATAAAGAACGCCAAACTTCTCGTGGACCACTTATCAGTTACCTTGATCTGTCGCAGGGAAAGAGAGCAGTCGTCGGTCTGGTGACCGGCAAGCAGACCGTCGCTGACTCGTCGGAGTCAGCGCGACGATAGATAGTCGCTAGGAGCTAACCCCGATGGCCAAGCGCACGCAACACACAATCGGTCTCGATATAGGGACAAGTAAGGTCACGTGTATTGCCGGCGAGCCAGGCGAAGGTGGATTGCTCGAAGTAGTTGGTATTGGAGAAGCAGAAGCGCGTGGCCTGCGAAAGGGAGTGATTGTGAATCCCGACGCGGCTGTCGATGCGATCAAGAAAGCGGTTGAAGAAGCGGAGCGCATGAGCGGACTAGAAGCTGAAGAGGTAACGATCAATCTCGCCGGTTCACACATCCTTGGCTTCAACGGCCAGGCGATTGTCGCCGTCTCGGGACGCGATCGTGAGATCGTCGCCGAAGACGTGCGTCGGGCGATCGACTCTGCGTGCGCGATTCAACTTCCGGCGGGTCGCGAGATCGTCGATCGACTCCCCCAGGAATTCATCGTCGATGATCAGGATGGCATCAACGATCCTGTAGGGATGATCGGGGCGCGCCTGGCAGTGAAGGTCCACATCGTTACGTCACCGGTGACTGCGCGACAGAACGCTATCAACGCTGTAAATCGCGCGGGCCTGGTGGTTGCAGACATGGTGCTGGAGCAACTAGCCGCTGCCGAAGCGTCGCTAACTGAAGACGACAAAGAGTTTGGGGCCGCGCTTGTAGACGTGGGAGCGGAGACAACAGGACTCATCATTTACCAGCGGGGCGCGGTTCAGCACACTGCGGTGTTCCCGCTCGGCGGCTCGCATTTCACGAACGACATCGCTTTCGGACTGCGAACGCCAATACCCGAAGCGGAGAAGATCAAGAGGACTGTCGGTTGTGCGTGCAGCAGTTCGTTGAGCGAGATAGAACGCGGCGAATTAGTCGACGTACCGTCAGTCGGCGGACGTCCACCACGACAACTTTCGCGACAGATACTCTGCGACATCCTGCAACCGCGCGCTGAAGAAGTGTTGATGCACGTAGCCGACGAGATCAAAGACGCAGGTTGGGAACGTCAGCTCTCGAGCGGCGTTGTGCTCACCGGAGGCGGCGCATTGCTCAATGGCATGACTGAGATCGCCGAACAGGTTTTCGACGCGCCTGTGCGGATCGGTTTTCCGGAACGCGATCGTTTTGGCGGATTGGTAGAAGACATTCAGAGCCCGGCGTGGGCAGCGGCAGCAGGTCTAGCGCTGCTCGCTCATCGTGCTCAGGCGGCTGAGATTCGCACTGGAGTCAGCCGCCGCGGATCGACAGGCAAGCTAACGCACTTCGTATCACGATTTAAAAATCGTTTCGGTAGTATTTTCTGACAAGTTGTTGTATGCTTGCGCCCCGGTTGCACAAGATATTGTCCGCAAGATATCGATGCCGATGGCTCAAGAAACGCAACATAGAAGGAAGCGGCCTTGGACGCCATCCCGTTTTGGGAGAGAGGAACTAACTATGACACCGGACACTCGTCAACCCGGAACCGGCATTAATATTTTCATTGATGATGATCCGCCCCTTACCGGTGCGCGGATCAAAGTGATCGGCATCGGTGGCGGTGGCAGCAATGCAGTCAATCGCATGATCGAGGCCGGCATCGAAGGCATCGAATTCCTTGTTGCCAACACGGACCTTCAGGCACTCAAGCGCTCCCGCGCCCCGATTAAGATTCAACTCGGAAGCCGTTTGACGAAAGGTCTTGGCGCCGGCGCCGATCCTACCGTCGGTCGCGAAGCCGCGCTCGAAGACACTGACAAGATAATCGAAGTGCTCGAAGGCGCCGACATGGTGTTTGTGACCACCGGTCTTGGCGGCGGCACCGGCACTGGCGGGGCGCCGATCATTGCGTCGCTTGCGACTGAGCTGGACGCGTTAACAGTTGCGGTGGTGACGAAGCCGTTTCATTTCGAAGGCCGCCGTCGCATGCAGCAGGCTGATCAAGGTCTGCGCGAATTGCGCGAATGCGTCGATACAGTGATCACGATCCCGAACGAGCGTTTACTCCACACCGTCGAGCGAGGAGTCTCACTCTCCGATTCGTTCCGCGTTGCGGACGACGTGCTGCGCCAGGCAGTGCAGGGCATAAGCGATTTGATCACCGTTCCGGGTTTGATCAATCTTGACTTCGCGGATGTGAAGTCGATCATGCAGGGAATGGGAATGGCTTTGATGGGCGCCGGACGAGCGACCGGCGAAAACCGCGCAATCGAAGCGACTCAACAGGCGATCTCATCGCCGCTGCTAGAAGAAGCGACGATCCAGGGCGCGAAGGGTGTCTTGATCAATATCACCGGTGGACCGGATCTCACGTTGTTTGAAGTCAACGCTGCTTCGTCGATCATTCGCGAGTCGGCTGACGACGATGCCAATATCATCTTCGGCGCGGTCATCGACGAAACTATGACTGACGAGATGAAGATTACGGTGATCGCAACTGGCTTTGACAAAGAAGCCGTGGCAGTTGCTTCGACGGCGTCGGCTACAACGTTGCCGGCTACTCCGCCTCGTTTCGTGACCAGGCCCAATGATGATCTACCGCGCCCAATGATGGCAAACCCGCGCGTCGATGATCTCGACGTTCCCACGTTCATCCGCAAGAAGGCGGATTGAGTAAGTAGTTTTTCCGTGTCATCGGCGTGCGGCAATGCGGATGACACGGATGCATTATTTCTTGCATTAAAAATCGTAAAACTAATTGATTGCTTTGGAGTTTTCTCCTTTGCTTTTTCTGCTCGTGTTGTGTAGCATGTCGCTCATTCCTTGCAGGAAAATCCATTACGGGTAATGTTCGTTCCTCTCCTCGGGTGGGCCGCAGCCTGCGAGAGTTTTAGCTGATCTTGTTCCGTACAACTAAGCCCTGTGTCCTAAGCATATAAGTTCTTGACGGGTGAAAACGCCCCCGTCGTAGATTTTTGGAGGTAATAATCACGTGAATCGCAAACTCATCAGAACTACACTCGCGGAAGTCAAGGGTAAAGCCCGAGAGGTTCCGCAGCCCAGAGAGCGTTCGAATGGGAGCTCCCGCGCCTCAAACGACGGCGGCCAGGCACGTGCCGCGCAGCAACACGCGCCAGTTCAGGTCAAGAAGAGAATTCCACCTCCCAACGAAACCAATGCGGAGATTTTCTACTACAAGAAACAGATCGACGCTCACACAGTGATGGTCATTGTTCTGCTTGACGGTGAGGAGATTGAAGGAACTATCGAGTGGTACGATCGTGGCGCGTTGAAGGTAAATCGTAAGGGAGCGCCGAATCTGCTCGTGCTCAAACGGAACATCAAATACATGTTCAAGGCCGACGAGCGGGTTCAAAGCGCCAGCGCGTAAAGCAAGATTTAAGTAGCCCTCGCCCGTCTTAAATTCTTTGCCCAGGACAACGGTGCGTCGCCTCAGAAAATGCGACACTCAGACCAAAGCTCATCAAGCGGGGGTCCTCGACCCCGGCGAGTTCTGCCGCGCATCGGCATCACCATGGGCGACCCGGCCGGTATCGGCCCCGAAGTGGTGCTAAAGGCCGTCGCCGAAGAAGAAATAAAGCGCATCTGTGTGCCAGTGATCATCGGCGACGCGCAGTTGTTGGCGCACACCGCCCGAACTCTCGATCTTCAATCCGGCTACGACATCATTCGGCGAGACGAGGACTTTCCCGAACAGTTCTCTGAGCCGATCATCTACCATCTCGACAATATCAGCGGCTCTATCGAACCCGGCATCGAATCGGCGGCCGCCGGGAAGGCGGCGGGTGAATACATTGAAGCCGCGGTGGAATTGTGTGCCGCAGGCAGTGTTGACGCGATCGCGACGGCGCCTATAAACAAGCGGGCCTTGTTTCTCGGTGGCTACAGTTTTCCGGGCCACACTGAGTTTCTCGCACATCTCACCGGCACGGAAGAGTGTGCGATGGCTTTTGTTGCGGCGAATCTCCGTATCGTGTTGTTGTCGACTCACGTGCCGCTCTCGCAAGCTATTCGCATGGTTGAAAAGGATCGAGTGGTGAAGATCGTCAATCTCGCGAATCGTGAACTGCAGCGCTGGGGGATCGAGCGACCGCGACTCGCAATTGCTGCGCTGAATCCACACGGAGCGGAAGGCGGCTTGTTTGGAGTGGAGGAAGCGTCGGAGATCATGCCTGCAATCGAGGCGAGCCGCCGGCTCGAAGAAATAAATGTACAGGGACCGTTTTCGGCTGATACCGTGTTTCTGCGCGCCTCGCGCGGCGAGTTTGACGCCGTCATCGCGTGTTATCACGACCAGGCGATGATTCCGGTGAAATGTTTGTCGTTTGGTGAGGCGGTCAATGTCACACTGGGTCTGCCTTTTATCCGAACCTCAGTCGATCACGGCACTGCCTTTGACATCGCCGGTAAAGGACTCGCTGAGCACTCGAGCATGGTGGCCGCGATCAAGCTGGCCGCGGAACTGTCGATGAAGTCGGGCGAGAGTTGCCGCGCGGTTGAGATTTAAAAAACTCTATCTCTCTATTCTTTCGAGGAAACTACACTCACATGGAGAACAACGACGACGTGACCAGCGGGAACGACGAGAAAAAATCACGACGGATGTTAGTGGCCGACGATGATCCGGCAATCCTGCGTTTGATCGCGACGATTCTCGAGAAGGAAAACTTTACGGTGGTGACGGCTCGCGATGGCCGTGAGGCCTACAAGACGTTGCAGGCGGATGCCGATTTTACAGCCGCGATTCTGGACGTAGTGATGCCGCATATTTCCGGACCGGAGTTGGTGCGGTATATGAAAGCGGAAGATCGACTGAAGAAAATCCCGGTGATGATGATGACTGCCGAACACGATCCGAAACTGTCGTCGGATAGTTTTTCGGCGGGTGCGTGTGTGTTCCTGCCTAAGCCGTTCACGACGGCGCAATTGCAAATCATGTTGCAGATGTTGATCGGCAAACAGCCGGCTGAGTGATGGTGAATCTACGTTATTGCTCCCATCTGTGGCTTCTGCTAGTTCTGGTTCCTGTCATTGCTCGCGCTGATCTCAGTCAAAGTCAGGCTCGCAAACTCATCCAGGCGTTGGGCGGAGATTCCGTTCGCGTGCAGCAGGTACGTGCGAGTTCGGAGAGTGCAGAAGTCACCGCCGAACTGCAACTCGTGTTTCGGGTGACGCAGCATGATGGTCGCTGGCGGTTGAGCGAAGTTCGGACTGCCCCTACTCGCTGGGAACGTCTCGCCTACATTGCTCAGGCGTTGAAGGTTGATATCGCGGAAGAAAAGTGTGATGACCCATCGCAGTTTGCGCAGACCGCAGACGCGAGTGCACTAACTACTAAGCGCGCGCGATGTTTGGTTGCGGCACTGTTCGATGTTGCGCTGCCTTCGGATCAAGTGAGGATACGTGACTTATCGCCGTTTGGGTTGTCTTTCGGCTCAGCCGACGCAACTGCTTTGATTACGTCTTTAGTTCAACTCGATTTCCGCTTCGTGCGCGAAGGTCGGGGATGGCAAGTCGCCGCTGTCAAGGCTGGTAATCGCGATTGGGTCGACGTCCAGGGTCTCTCCGCAACACTGGATCAACTCAAACGCTCATCAGCAGCAAATGAGTTGTCGCTGATCGCCCAGGCCCTTGATAAATATCGTCGCGAACGCGGGTTCTACGTCGTTTCTGACAAAGAATCTGTCTTAATGGATCACCTCAGTCCAAAGTACCTTACTCCTGTAATCCGTGTAGATCCGTGGCACCGGCCCTATCAGTACGACGGTCAGCAGACCCAGTATTCCCTCCGTTCCCTCGGCCCGGACGGCAAACCCAACACTGGGGACGACATAGTCGTCAAAAACTAAACTCTTGACTGCCCGTAACGGCGGGTGTTAGGTTTCATACGAGGTCTGTTCCAAAGGCCCACTGCGTAACGACTTGCCCGCGCCATCCGTGCTACTGCACAGGGCCCCGCCGATGGTGCAATTCAGCTAAAGGAACTAGCTTTGCTAGCTGGACGCAAACTCCTACTTGCCGACGATTCGGCCACCATTCAGAAAGTCATCGACCTTACGTTTGCTGACGAAGGTGTGCGAGTGATGGCTGTCAGTAGCGGTCAGGAGGCACTCGATCAGATCCTGGAATTTGCCCCGGATATAGTTCTCGCAGACGTTTTCATGCCGTCTCCCGACGGTTACGAAGTCTGCAGATACGTCAAAACAAACGAGAAGCTGAAACACATCCCGGTGATGCTGCTCGTTGGCTCGTTTGAGCCGTTCGACGAAGCGGAGGCGCGCAGAGTTGGCGCGGATGACAT
>Ga0209486_10000018_pt1 | contig 85341 bp, 62 predicted proteins | sample NCCompost_FD_187518 | JGI IMG/M metagenome (GOLD analysis project Ga0209486, IMG submission 187518) | Agricultural soil microbial communities from Utah to study Nitrogen management - NC Compost (SPAdes) (version 2) | ecosystem: Environmental > Terrestrial > Soil > Agricultural land | place...
AGGGCATGGCCTGGCTGGAGCAGTCGATCAAAGTGAAAGAGACGTTCCAGAATCTTTCGGCGAAAGCGAATGCATTATACAAGGCAGGGAAAAAGGAAGAGGCGTTCGCAATTGGAGAACAGGCGATTCAACGTGGCAAGGCCGACAAGGTCGACACCACCACCTTCGAGAAACGCTTGGCGGACATGAAGGCCGGGAAGATCTAATCAAAAAGAGGCTCAAGAAGCACAAGAGGCACAAAAAGGACTGGTCAACTAGCAAGAAGGGTGAGTCAACCAGCAAGAAGATGAGTCAACTAGAGTGCTACTTGATTTGACGAAGACCTGCACAGCCTCTTTCACACCGGCCTTTTCTTCTTCTTGTGCCTCTTGTGTATGTTGTGCCTTTTGTGCTGAAAATTTTATGCTGAAAAATGGGCGTAGCTAAGTTAACCGATCAGAACACGATCGTTCCCGAAAGTAAGTACGCTCGCGTCGAGCGTGAACGGCGTTATCTGTTAAAGGATCTGCCGGACGGCCTCACGCGCGCGGATCCGCATCTGCAAATAACTGACAACTACATCACCGGCACGCGCCTACGCCTGCGCAAAGTGCGCGACCCGCGAACAAACAAGTGGACAGTCAAGTTCACGCAAAAGTTCGCACCCGACCCAGACGACCTTTCGCGCACGATCATCACCAACACGTATCTCAACCCGCTCGAAGCCGAAACACTTTCCGTCTTTAATTCAAACGAGATTCGAAAGAACCGCTACTATTTCGACTTTGACGGTCACCGCTTTTCCGTCGACATGTTCCTCGGCGATCTCTTCGGCCTGGTGCTCGCTGAAGTGGGCTTCGAAACCGACGAAGAGCTCGACAACTTTCGCAAGCCACCATTCGTCCTCGCCGAGGTAACGAACGACGCGATGTTCACCGGCGGCCGTTTATGCGAACTTACATTTCCTGAAGTGCGTGACGCGATTGTCCTTTCGCGCTTGCTCACCAATAGCTAAAACAAAACATGCGCTCACGTTCAATCGTCCTTCTCTTGTTGATCGCTCTGTTGGTCGCCGGTTGCCGCAAATCGTCAGCGCCCGCTCCGGCCGTTTCAGCCCCGCCGCCAACACCAGCGGAGCAACCACTGAACCATGTGGCCGGAGGCGCCACTCAACCACCACAAACAAAACACTTTAAAGGCTCGATCGGTTCGACCTTGGATCTGCAAATGAAGCTCGTGCGAGAGGGCGACAAGCTTACCGGCAGTTATTTCTATCAGAAGGTCGGTACGCGCATCACGCTGCGGGGCGCCGTTGATAAAGACGGTAACCTGACGCTCGACGAGTTTGATCCGAGCGGCAAACAGACTGGTGTGTTCAAGGGACTATGGAGAGTGGAAGCCGGGGACGGCTTGGTCACGCTGGCAGGTAACTGGTCCAAGCCGCCGGGTGAGAAGGGCGAAGACAAGAAGACGGCGTTCTCAGTTCATGAAGAGCCGATCAACTTCTCCAGCGACGTTGACGTGGTCGCGAGATCCGTCAAGGAAAACAACAAGAAGCTGATGTATGAGATCGACGCGCAGTACCCGCAGTTCACCGGCGGCAACAATCCGAATCTCGAGAAGTTTAATCAGCTTGCGCGCGTGTTTGTAGTGAAGAGAGTAGCGGATTTCAAGAAAGATATGGCGCCGGAAGAAGGCGATGAACCACGTCCGGAGGGATCGATGGGCAGCGACCTGGGCATCGGTTACACCATCAACCTGGCCCAGGACGATCTGATAAGCGTACAGTTTGACGTCGGTAGTTACTACCAGGGCGCTGCTCATCCAAATTCGTACACCGAAACGCTCAACTACGATCTCAAGAACGGCAAGCAGTTGAGGCTGGCGGACCTTTTCAAACCCGGTTCGAAGTATTTACAAACACTCTCCACGCTCTGCACCGCGGATTTGAAGAAGCAGTGGAAAGAAAAAAACGCGGAAGTAATAGAGGACATGCTCAAGGACGGCAGCTCGCCGACGGCGAAGAATTACGAAAGCTGGACGATCACCAAACGCGGTCTCGGGATCAATTTCGACCCTTATCAGGTCGCACCATATGCCGCCGGTCCACAGTTTGTGATGGTGCCGTATTCGGCGCTCAAGGATTTGATCAAATCTGACGGGCCGCTTGCGGGATTTGTTCTTTGATTTGTGTTTTTGAAAAGTAGAACGCCACAAAGAATGCGACAAGCATGATCGCGGCGCCTGTCCAGAAGGTAACAAACAGCGAGTAGTCGCTCATGTAATGGGGTTGACCGTCGGCGCCCATGTGCGCGATCGGACTCGCGATCAGGATCGCGGCAAGGAATGGTCCAATGGCCCGCGCCAGGCTTGCCACGGATTGAGTCACGCCCAAAACCGTCCCCTGTTCTTCCGCTCCCGCACCCTTGGAGGCCAGACTCGTAAGCGCAGGCGTCGCTAGCGAGTTGCCCAATGAAAACACGCCGCCGCCAACGAGCAGCGCCGCGAGTCCTCCCGCTGCTGGACCAACAAACGGAACGGCAAACAAACTGATCGCGAAACAGAGCGCGCCAATTACTATCAGCGGCAGTTCGCCAAATCGTTTCACCAACCGTCCGATCAGTCCACCCTGAATGATCACCGCGATGATTCCAACGTAAGCGAATAGATACCCCGTGTGTCGCGCATCGTACCCAAAGCGGAACATCGTGTAGAGCGAAAACGATGTCGTCATGATTGAGAACGACACAACGAAGAGAAAGTAGATCGTCAACACAAACGCGAGCTGCGGGTGTTTGAGTGAATCAAAGAGTTGACCAAGTCCGCGTCCGCGTGCAGCGCGGTTCTTAGCGGGATGTTGGGCGGTAACGGTTTCAGGTAGCTTGAAATACAAAAGCAGTGCGTTTGCAAAACATAAACCTGCCGCAAACAAAAACGGCACCTGAATTCCCCAGTGACTCAGAATCCCGCCGATCGCTGGTCCAAAAATGAACCCGAAGCCGAAGGCCGCTCCGATCAAACCCATTCCAGTTGCTCGGTTTTCTTTGGTCGTAACGTCGGCGACGTAAGCTTGAGCGGTTGAGATGTTTCCGCCGGTGATACCGTCGAGAATGCGGCCGGCGAAGAGCATCGGCAGTGTTTGCGCGAATCCGAGTACCAGAAACCCGATTCCCGTGCCGATTATCGAAATTAGCAGCACGGGGCGTCGTCCATACTTGTCTGACAAGCCTCCCAAAATCGGCGAGAAGATCAACTGCATGATCGAGTACGAAGCGAACAGTAACCCGACCATTCGGGGGGTAGCGTTGAACTGCGTTCCTTCGGCGTAAAACGGCAGGACGGGAATCACGATCCCGAAGCCAACGAGATCGATGAAGACGGTCGTAAGGATTACGATGAGGGGTGAACGTGACATTGTTTTTGGAATTGTGTGCTTTGTACTTTGTGCTTTGTACTTTGTGTTTTGTGCTTTGGGTTTTATTGTCAGTAGTCAGTAGTCAGTAGTCAGTTGTCCGTTGTCATTAGCTGTTCAACCACTGACCACTGACCACTGACGACTGACCACTGACGACTGACCACTGACAAAGAACAAAGAACAAAGAACCAAGAACCAAAGCCCCATCGTTACCTTCGCCCACTCAACGCTCGATCGACAGAAGCCTGACCACCGCCTGCGATCAGAAGCGCAAGGGCCATCGCCAACAACGACAACGGATATTCATAACCACGATTGGCTGCGAAGAATCCGCTGCTCCAGTGAACACCGGCAACGGCTGTCAGCATCGTGCAAGCGATGAAGAATGCGGCGACACGTGTCAAGAAACCGAGCCCGATGAGTATTCCACCGACGAATTCAGACAGCGCGGCCGCTGTTAACCAAAGCCAAGCGGGTCGCATGAAAGTGAAGGGCGTGTTGCCCGCGATGTAGGTATTGAAACCCGGTCCGTCGAAGCTGCCGAGGACTTTTTGCGCGCCGTGCGCGATCATCACGGCCGCCAGTCCGAGACGAATCGGCAACGTAAACCACGTCGCTGACGTGGCCATCAGTCTACGAAACATGTGATTCTCCGATTGTTTGTTTACAGACGGAGAGGATATTAACTCATTCTCTTAGATCCGGTGTTATATTCCGTAGTAACATTTGTTTGCATGCCTAGGCTCAACACCCGAGTGGTCACTGCCGCGAAACTGGTTGCGATTCTGCTTCTTTTCGGCGTTTCTGTTTTCGGACAAAATGGCTTCACCAACATCGCGTTCACGGTTTCGATGCCACGTCCACACACACACCTGTTCGAAATCGATGTTTCAATAAAAAGAGAGGGTCTGGTTGCTGTTCCAGCGGAAGAGCTGTTGGTCATGCCGGTTTGGACGCCCGGTTCGTATCTGGTCCGCGAGTTTGAGCGACACGTGCAGGACTTCGCCGCGACCGACGCGACGGGCCAACCACTCAAGTGGGAGAAGATCAACAAGAACACGTGGCGCGTCGTCACCAACCGTTCTCGCGACTGGCGTGCGACGTATAAAGTCTACGCAAACGAACTCTCGGTCCGCACCAGCGAGTTGAATTCGAGTCACGCCTACTGGAACAACGCAAACCTGCTGATGTATCTCGAGGGTTTTCTCACGAGCCCTTCGACGGTGCGAGTCGTCGCGCCCGACGTTTGGAAAGTCGCTACCGGACTTCCCGGTGTGCCGGGTCAACGCAACACCTTTCGCGCTGAAAACTTTGACGTGCTTTACGACTCGCCATTTGAAGTCAGCAATTTCAAGAGCATTCTGTTCAACGTGAAGGGCGTTCCACATCGCATCGTGATCGACGGGGAAGGAAACTACGATCCGGAGCGCGTACGACGTGACGTGCAGAAGATCGTCGAGACGCAGGTCGAAATCATGGGCGGCGAGGTTCCATACCGCGACTATACGTTCATCCTTCACCTGCGCTCGAACGCCGGCGGCGGACTCGAACACGCAAACTCGGCGTCACTCGCCTATTCGCCCTTCGGGTTCACCGCTTTGACCGGAGATCGTGCAACTTCCGCTTCGCCCAACGCGCCCCAACAGACGCCCGAGTATCGTGGTTTTCTTTCGCTCGTGTCGCACGAGTTCTTTCACCTCTGGAATGTGAAACGGATCCGGCCAGACGTGCTTGGTCCATTCGATTACACGAAAGAGAACTATACGAAGCTTCTGTGGGTCGCGGAAGGAGTCACGGATTACTACGCCGATCTCACGTTGCGGCGCGCGGGATTAATTAGCGACGATGACCTTATCGGCGCTGCAGCGCGCGCCATTCAGGGTTTGCAGAACACGCCGGGCCGGTTGGTCCAAAGTGTGGAAGAGTCGAGCTTCGACGCATGGGTAAAGTTTTATCGCCCCGACGAGAACACGCTCAATTCGCAGGTCTCTTACTATGACAAGGGCGCGATCCTCGGTCTGTTGCTCGACCTGGAAATTCGCAAACGAACGAACGGGACGAAATCGCTCGACAACGTTTTGCGTGCGCTTTACGCTGACTTTTTTAAGAAGAACCGCAACTACACACCGGCCGATTTTCAGAAAGCGGCCGAGACCGCGGCGGGGGGAAGTTTGGAAGATTTCTTCGCGAAGTATGTCCGCGGCAAAGACGAGCTCAATTACAACGCGGCGCTTGAAGCTGTCGGTTTGCGTTTGGATACGGGAGCACTCGGCGCGGATGGTAAACCTGTCCAGCGCGCCTATTTCGGCGCGGACCTGCGACAGGAGCAAGATCGCTTGTTGGTCACTCGCGTTTACGCCGGTTCTCCAGCTTACGATCAAGGACTGAACACTGGCGATCAAATCGTCGCCATCGATAACGTGCGCGTGACGCGCGACTTCTTGAACGCTCGCATCGCGGAGAAAAAGCCGGGCGATCTGATCAACCTGACAATCTTTCGTTTCGATGAACTGAGTACCTTATTGATCAAGCTCGGCGGACGAGCCGAGGGCACTTATCGTATCGTTCCCCTGCCGTCACAAACGGAGGGGCAGAAGAGAATGCTTCGTGGTTGGTTGGGTAGTTAGTACTTAGTACTTTGTGCTTTGTACTTTGTTCGCTAGTGTATCGTCTACATTAGTGCGAGGGTTGACCAAGCAATCAAAGTACTAAGTACAAAGCACTAAGACCCAGAAGAAAATGTCTTCCGACTATCAACACATTCGATTTCAGGTCAACGAACGCGTGGCTCGCATCACGTTTGCGCGGCCGCCGCTGAACGTCTTCAACATTGAGATGATGCGCGAGATAACCAGCGCGCTCAGCCAGTCTGCGCAACGCGAGATCGTGGCGGTTGTGTTTGCCGCCGACAAAGACTGTCGCGCGTTTAGTGCGGGAGTAGCGATCGAGGAACATGTTCAGGACACGATCTACCAGATGCTCGACTCATTCCACGCGATCTTTCGTCAGCTCGAACAGATAGCGAAGCCGGTGATCGCGGTCGTCGATGGTGCTGCACTTGGCGGTGGCTGTGAAGTGGTTGCAGCTTGCGACATCGTCATCGCTTCCGACCGATCGCGGTTCGGCGTACCCGAGATTAAGCTCGGCGTCTTTCCGCCGGTGGCCACATTCTTGCTCCCATTAGTAGTCGGTGAGAAACGGGCACGGGAGTTGATTTTAACGGGTGAAATTATCGATGCGGTTGAAGCGGGGCGACTGGGTCTGTGCAACCATGTGGTCCCTGGCCCTCATCTCGAACCCAAGTTGTTGGAAGTGACTGCTAAGCTAAAGGAGCTTTCCGGCACCTCGCTCGAGTTCGCGCGACGGGCAATGGATCTCGGCCGCGGCCGGACGCTTGACGAAGCTTTGGCAGAGCAGGAGAACATTTATCTCCACGAGTTGATGAAGACCGCGGACGCGAACGAAGGCATCAAGGCGTTTATGGAAAAGCGGAAACCTGTTTGGCGAAATCGTTAACGCATGCGTAACAGAATTACAAAACAGGGATTGGTATTGATTCTGGTTCTGATCAGCGTTTCTGTGGGTGTCTTTCCACAGCGGAAGAACTCGAGTCACGGGCGACCGACGATGTCACCCGAAGCACGCGCTTTGCTTGAAGAAGCGAGCGCTGTTGTTTGCACGCAAGCGAAACTGGATCCGAAGAGTAGTGTGGCGATTGACGAAATGCAGGCGCGTCCGTCGTTGCCGGTCCAGCATCCTGATGCGCAAGCCGGTGCACAGCGTGCGCAGAAACTGCTGCCAATCGCGAAGGCGTTAGTGATCTCGTCACTTCGGCAACTTGTCGTCGAATACAACTTTCACAAATCGCCTCGCTTCGAGAGACGAGTTCAACAGGCGATTGCTCGTGTGAGTGCGGTCAGGCGAGTCAGGCCCGACATGGAGTCACGCGACAATGCGTCTGTGTTTTTGAGCCGGCCTCAGGTCATCACATTCGGTACGATCTTTCTCTCCGGTCTCCGTTCCGATGAAGGAATGATTGGCGTGCTCGCGCACGAGTTGATGCACATCGCCGACGGCGAGAACGACAGTTTGCGTTTACTCGTGGCCGCGGTCGGTAACAAAGCGACCGACCTGACGGGCCTCGACGTTCAGGGACAACGTGGCGAAGAGATCACGTGCGATCTGATCGGCGCTATGTCCGTGCGGGCTTATGTTGCCGACACTCCAGGTTATGAATCGATCGCGCGACGGTTGGCGCGTTCGATTCAACACAACTGCGTCGATATCGACGAAGGGGACGAGGACCATCTTTCACCACGCAATACGATTCGGGCGCTGCTGGCCCTGCATCCCGCTTTGGTTCGTGAGTTGATCAACGATCGCGAGGAGCGCGCGCAACCAGCGACGCCCGTCAAACAATAACGATACGGATGGCACGACGAACACCGACCTCCCACGTTTTCATAATCATCGTAACGCTGGTCATTGCCGCCGGATGTAAATCTGTCATCGATCGACGCGATGACGTTCGCCCACGCGTGTTGCGTGACGTACCGTCGCAGAACCTTGCGTATCGACTGACGGCCGACACTACCCCACCGGCTGAACTTGACTCGGTCGACACGCTCGAAAAATTCGAAACAATCGCCAACGATTTTTCCACTAAACGCACTGATGACGCACTGCTGCGCACAGTGAAGTCGCCCGATGGCAGGAGAGTGCTCGCCGTTTATGCGACCGCCGACGAACCGGGTGCCGCTTTTCGCATCGACCTCTACAACTCTGAGGGACAGTTTCTGCGCAACGTGGTCCCACCGGATCTTTCCTGTTTTTTCCCGGAAATGGTTACGTGGTCTCCAGATGGAAACTCCATCAACTTCATCGCTCGTGCACGTGTCGCGCCGAGTCCGACGCCGACTCCGCCACCGGATGTTTTGCCGGACCCCGAAGTGTCGCCGGAACCCGCGCCATCCGTCGCTCCGCTGTTTGCACCGGTAGCGAGTTTCAATACCGAACAGATCTATATCGCCAATCGTGATGGTTACGAGCTTAAGCCGCTTACCGCTCGTGAAGGATTGATTTATTTCTACTTCGCGTGGGCGCCCGATGCACATGCGATCGTTGCGCTCGCGTGCAAGGAAGATGAGTGGACCGAGCGCGAGCGTCAGTCAAAGACTCCGGCGGGTCGGCCGCGTTTGGTGATGCTGGACGGTTCCGAACGGCTGCTCGATGACGGTTTAACTGGAGCATTGCCGGTCTGGTCACCTGACGCGTCGAAAGTCGCGACAGCTTTCGAGACCGATGTTGCGATTTACGATGTGACGTCGAATAAGCCGACGCAAGCGCGTATCAACTTGCGCGATCAACTGATCACGGCGTCAACGGCTTTCGACGAAGCGGCCCGAAAGCCTACGCCGTCCGCATCGCCGGCGGCGTCACCCCCTGCGTCCACTTCGGCGTCACCCTCGACGTCTCCTTCACCGTCGCCAACGAGTTCAAGAGAGCCGGCCTCATTCAATCCGATCATTCGGCTGGAATGGCCCTCACCAGAACGCCTCTACTTTCAGACCGCGTACGTGCGACTCAGGCCTATCGAAGCATTCACGTTTCCACGCTGGCATCTGCTGACCCTAAGTGCGCAAGCAGCGATCCTTAAGTAGGTTTGAGCCTTTTTGTGACTCCGCCTTTTGTGCCTCGTTGCGGCTCAGTTAGATCGAACCTGAATCGTCGCCGTCGCGTTGTTACCAGCCGCGTCAAATGCAAGCGCCTGAATCTGATGCGTCCTGTTCATCGGATTCGGCACTCTCCACACGCAACTGTACGGGGCCGCCGTATCAGTACATTGCAAGTTGCCGTTAACCCGGAACTCTACGCGCGCGACACCGATATTGTCAGTAGCGGTCGCCGTGATCGTAACGTTCGACTTGCGTGCGACATTGGCGTTGTTTGCCGGATTCGTGATCGCTACGGTCGGCGCGATGTTGTCTCCTCCTGCCGAGAATCCGATTCTGTTTACCGAACCAGCCCCACGCGCCAGGTAATAAAGAAAACCGTCCGCTGAAACTTGTAAATCAACCGGAAGGCTGATGCCGGTTGCGAAGTCCGAAACCGCGTTGCCCGCAGCGGGATCGAGCCGTCTGATCCAGCCGCCGCAGAAATCGGCGAAGAAGTAGTTGCCGACGAATTGAGCGGGAAACTGTGGCGTCAGTGGGTTGTAAAACGCGCCGCCGGTGATCGCACACGTTGTTCCGTCGTTCATGTAAGCAAAAATCGGATCGCGAAAGCTCGGGTTTGGCGGATTACAGAAGCCTTCGCACGTGGGCCAACCGTAGTTGGATCCGCCAATGCCGTCGTTGATCTCTTCCCACGTATTTTGTCCGACATCATTAATGAACATTCGGCTGGTGGTGCGCTGAAAAGAAAACGTGAACGGGTTACGCAAGCCAAGTGCCCAGATCGCGCGGTTGTCGCCGGTCGCATTGTTGAAGAACGGATTGTCGGTTGGAATCGCGCCGGTTGAAGTGATGCGCAGCATTTTCCCGAGGCGCGTTCCGAGCGATTGCGCATTGGCGCCGTTGGCGTTGTCACCGACTGCGACATAGAGCTGTCCGTCTGGTCCAAAATGAAGTGCGCCACCGTTGTGATTTGTGGCGGCGCTGAGATTTGGCAACTCCATGATGATCGTTTCGCTGCCCGCCAGCGCCACGTCGCCCGACGCCGTGAAACGGCTGATCCGATTGTGAATCGTGGGGGTGGTGGCCGTGTAATAGACGTAGACCAGTTGATTCGAAACGAAGTTTGGATCGAATGCGACGCCGAGTAGTCCACGCTCGCCCGATGAATCGACTGTCACGGTGACGAAAGGCGTGGAAAGCAGGGCGCCATTCTTGATGACGCGCAACGCGCCGCCCTGTTGGCAAACGAAGATGCGCCCGTCAGGCGCGAGTGCCATCGCGGTGGGCGTGTTCAGTCCACTGGCCACAACGGCATCGGTAAATCCTTGTGGAACAGTGGCGGCCGATGCGCCCGTCGTAGCGTTTACGATAAGCAGTGAAACAAGTGCGAAAAGCAACAGTCTGGATCTCATGGAAACCTCCACAGCAAACGTTTTGAGCCGGGCGAAGCCTTTTAGTCGGGTCGAGTTAGTGTGTCGAATGTCGTTCTGGGCCGGGAGGGAAAAGAACTTGCCATGTGAGTGTTGCAAAAGTTTTTCGGCGAGGTGTGAGGGTTTTGCCGGCTGTGCTTATCCTGGAGGCCCAGTCTCGATCCAGAAAATCAACGCCAGGAAGAGGAGGAAGATGAGGACCATGAGAAAGCATCCGCTAGTGAATTTGCGAGCTCCGAGCCGTCTGTCCGCGTTGAAAATGTCGACGAAGTAATTGGAAATATGTGCGAGCAGGTTGAGCATGACTGGCGTCTCTTATGGCTGCGTTGAAGCGCAATTACTGTGGCGACGGCTTTGGTGTTGGTTGAGGTTGTCCTGGTACTGTTGCCGAGGTTGGATCGGCCTTTCCTTCGAGAATCGTAATCACTTTGGCGCGGATGACGTCATACGACGGCTCGGGAAAAAACATTCCGTATGTTGCGTGTCCGCCGTTCTTGAAATAACCATCGAGGTGAAAGAGGCGCTCGGTGTCTTTTGGTCGCGGGTTTCGCGTCTCGCGCCAGATCGCGTCCGTAGTCTTATAGGAACCCATCGATATTCTCCACTCCTCACCGTCCTCGGTTTTGTTCAGAATGGAAAACACGTATCGCAAAGCGCGGTCACCTTTCAATTCGTAAAGTTCAAAGGCCATGACCTTTTGACCTTTTACTTCAAACTGATCGCGGCAAAACTCAGACTGTTTTTTGAGGTCGGCGGGCTTTCCTGATTTCCACATTTCAAACAACTCGGCTCGCTCCTTGTCTCGCTCCGGCAAGTTTCCCAACGCCTGGTAGGCCTGAACGAGTTTTGCGCGCGTGTGCCAGTCGAGAGGATCCACCGCTTTCAATTGTTTCCACGCCTCGGCGGCGAATGCGTAATCATTGCTGCCAAATGCGGCCACGCCTGCGTTGAAAAGGATTGCCGGCTCGTTGGGCAAAATAGCGAGCGCCTCCTTGTACTGGACTAACGCCTCCGCGGATTTACGCTGTTGCATCAGTGTATTGCCCATTGCGAAAGCTTTTTCGGCTTGCGCCTGCTGCTGAGTCGATGGTGCTGGGGTCTGCGCTGACACCGGGGTGGACAGAACAGCGACGATGATCGCCGTCAGAAGGGAAGTGTGGAGTCTTGTCATAAACGCTCCTCTGATACGGATAGACGCCCAACGAGAGCAAATGTTCCGCGATGTAACGAGTAATTAATTCATCCGCGTGTCGCTAATTTACGGCTTCAACAACGATGTTATCGGTGCTGCTGTGTTAGAGGTACGTTTGTTGCAGCACCTCCCTGTGATGCGAGGAATACGAAAATTGATGGCCACGCTGGTGTCGTTGTCGTGCCCGATTGCGGTGGTGGCCCAGACCCGGCAGGTCCACTGATGATCTACTTCCGATCGTTAAGGGATTCAAGTATGGGTACATAAAGAGGAGCGGGCAGCTGGTTGTTAGACCACGATTCGATCATGCTGGGGAGTTTTCAGCAATGCTTGGGACCGCTTTGAGGTAAACGGTCGCTATGGGTTTGTTGATCGGACAGGGAGGGTTGTGATCAATCCGAATTCAATAGCGCGAGCGATTTCTCAGATGGAGTTGCTCTCGTGACGATTCCTGACGGCAGTTGTGAACTCTGCGGCGAATCGCTTTATATCAATAAGATCGGGGAGGTAGTGATTTTTAAGAAGCATCTCCATGGACCATCAGTTCGGGTGCGCAGTTTTTCGGAAGGGTTGGCAATTATTTGAAATGTCGCAATTACCGGTTGAGCCGTCGCAATTCAATGGTTTGAAACCCGCGTTTGTCGTCATCGCAGCCGCAAGCTACAATCCCCCCTCTAACTGTAACTCCTCACGTGCCTTGTGCCCCTGTAGCTCAACGGTTAGAGCAGCAGACTCATAATCTGTTGGTTCGGGGTTCGAATCCCTGCGGGGGCACCAAGTAACTGGCGAGTGTCCTGAGACTTAATATTGCGGGCGTTCCCTCAACGCCTGACCAACGCAATTACTGCGTCAACATTCATCAGAACTACTATGATAACTTCAAGATCCTGACTTGGCCTGGTCCGAGACAGTCGCAGAATTCGTCCACTTCAAAAGATCGTGTCCTCCCCTTGGAAAATAAGGTGAGGGCATTCGTCACAGAATGTATCATTGACGACAAAAGGATGGGTGACACGCTTTCACCTGATTCGCTGATTTCGCATTACCGCATCCTCTCCAAACTGGGGGAAGGTGGGATGGGGGAAGTGTACCTCGCTCAGGATATGAAGCTAGGACGTCGAGTTGCCATTAAGTTCCTACCGCCAGAGACGTCCAAGGATCCGCACGCGCGCAAACGACTCGTCCGTGAGGCTCAGGCCGCGGCCACGTTAGAACACCAGAATATTTGCGCCGTTTACGAGGTCGGGGAATCAGACGGCCACACGTTCATCGTGATGCAATACGTTGAAGGCACAACGTTACACGAGTTTCTGAATGAACAGTCACCCCTCGATCTTCCAACTGTGCTGTCGCTGGCGAAAGAAGTCGCCGATGCAATTGCTGAAGCTCACTCTCACGGAATTGTTCATCGCGATTTAAAGCCACAGAACATCATGATCACGCGCCGAAAACAGGCCAAGGTGATGGACTTTGGACTGGCTAAAGTTCTCGAAGGTGCGCACGTTGTTGAAAGCGAGGCTGAGACTAAGAGCTTATTGACCGCGCCGGGCATGATTATCGGCACGATGCCTTACATGTCTCCCGAGCAGGTTCGAGGCGAACGCGTCGATGAGCGCTCCGATACTTTCAGTTTCGGCGTTGTGCTCTACGAAATGTTGACGGGGCACCAGCCGTTCGCTGCACCAAGCGGCGTGGCAACTATATCGGCGATTCTGACAAGAGAGCCTGACCCGATTCACCATTACAACCCATCCTGTCCCAAAAAGCTCGAGCTAATCGTTCGCAAATGTTTGATAAAGAATAGGGACCGACGTTATCAGAATATGAGCGAAGTGGTAGGAGACCTTGAATTCGTTGGCGCCGAAGTCAACGGAGCGAGGTCAACGACAGAGTCGATCTCGGCAGATGACTACGAAGTTCCGCCTAAATTTCACGTCAAGCACCGCCGCGTCTTTATCGTGACCGCCTTGCTTGTCCTGCTTGGAACAGTCGTGATTGCTTACATGTATACGTCTCGCCAGGCGACGCCAACGTCACCTCTACAGATTAAGTCGCTCGCTGTTCTGCCTCTGAAGAATCTTTCAGGTGATCCGGCGCAGGAATATTTTGCTGATGGGATGACTGAAGCATTAATAAATAACTTAACTCAGATTAGCGGGTTCACCCGGGTAATCTCACGAACTACGATCATGAATTACAAGCATAGTGGTAAATCGCTGCCACAAATCGCGCAGGAATTGAATGTAGAGGCGGTAATTGAAGGCTCAGTGCAACGAGCTGGCGGCCGCGTGCTTGTCACTGCCAAGTTGATTCCCGCAGCCACGGATTCCCCCGTATGGGTGCGCGAATATGATCGCGACTTAAGTGACGTCCTCAAGCTGCAAGCAGAAGTCGCGCGCGCGATCGCGGACGAGATTCGCATTCAAATAACTGCCGACGAGCGCGCCCGCTTGGCAGGGGCAGCTAGCATTAATCCTCAAGCCCATGAGTCATATCTACTCGGCCGTTATCACCTGACCAAAAACAATCCACAGGATTGGGCTGAAGCTGTCACGCATTTTCAGAGGGCTAAAGACCTCGCTCCAGACTTCGCCGAAGCATATGCTGGGTTGTCAGACGTCTTGTTGCAACAAGCAGTGTTTGGAATAAAGACCTTCAAGGAGGCCATACCCTCTGCACGCGAAGCAGCCTCAAGAGCAATTGAACTCAACGAGCAACTCGCCGAAGGTCATACCGCTCTAGGGAGTATCAAATACTATTACGATTGGGACTGGGCCGGTGCTGAAAAGGAGTTTAATCGGGCGTTAGAGCTGAACCCTGGCGACTTTAATGTGCGTATAGCATACGGCCACTTTCTGCACATTCTCGGGCGACGTGATGCCGCTGTTAGAGAAGGAGAACTTGCAGTGAAGCTCGACCCGTTATCTGCAGAGGCTTACACTTCACTTGGACGGTTTCTCTATCGGGCGCGACGCTACGAGGAAGCGCTTCCCGTACTGCAGAAAGCAGTTCAACTTGAGCCGAGGAGTTCCGGAGCCAACAATCGATTGGCGGGTATTTATGCTGCCTTGGGCCGTTTTGAAGAAGCATTGGCTGTCTATGAGAACGCCAAACAGGTGGCACCTTCGGTCGAAGGTTATCGTTCAGTAATTGCCTATGTTTACGCCCGTATGGGCAGAAAACAGGAAGCGCGTGAGATGGTGAAAGGCATTACAGTGTTTCCGATTGATGTTGCCGGTGTCTATGTTGCACTTGATGAAAAGGACGAAGCTTTCAGAATCCTCGAGCAAGCGATTGCTGAGCATAATACTCTGCTCGTAACCATCAAGGAGGAGCCTCCGCTCGAAAGCCTTCATTCTGATCCGAGATGGAACAAACTTCTTCGCATGATGAAGTTCCCGGGGGTTTGAGGACCTGACTGTCAGCCACGTTTTGGTATACAACGATAATTGGTTGCTGTCTCGGCCTGAACTCAGTACCGAGTCAACCTCGATGGCGTAAAAATGGCGCGATGGCGTGCTGAGACGTAGCAAGATGTAACGAACTTTGACGACTGCGGATTCGATAAAATCATGGTACATCTTGCTTGGTCCAACTTTAGTGATGCCCCTCAAACCGTCAAAGAAAGAGGGAACGAATGAAACAAAAGGCGTTGCTTTTGTTCTCGGTATTAGTTCTCCTATCCGCTTTCACAATTCCAACCTCCTATTCACAAAAACAAAGCGTAGGTATTTTTGAAGGCCAATCTGATGTTGGTCAGGTCAAAAATCCCGGCGCTGTGAAATACGATTCGGCCAACCAGGACTACTCGATCAGTGGATCGGGGACAAACATGTGGCTCGGCGCTGACGAGTTTCATTTTGTCTGGAAACGGATGAAAGGAAACTTCATTCTCAGTTCTTTGGCGAAATTCATTGGGAAGGGTGTCGATCCTCATCGGAAAATTGGCTGGATTGTTCGCAAAAGTCTTGATACAGATTCTCCTCATGTAACGTCAGTTATTCATGGAGACGGTAGAACGTCACTTCAGTTTAGACGCACGGCGGGTGCCATGACCGAGGAAAAGATCTTTCCCATCAGTGGCGCCGATCAACTCCAACTCGAGAGGAAAGGTGACACCTACACGGCCTCAATGGCTCGTTTCGGCGATCCTCTCGTGAGCGAGCAGATAACGGATTTGTCGCTCGGCGACGAAGTTTATGTTGGTCTTTTTGTTTGTTCGCATAATAAGGATGTGGTCGAGAAAGCAATATTTAGCAACGTGACTGTCACCGTTCCCGCCCGCGACGACTTTGTTCCCTATCGAGATTACATCGGAAGTGACCTTGAGATTTTGGATGTTACGAAAGGCAGTCGGAGAACCATCTATCACGTAGCGGATTCTCTTCAAGCTCCGAACTGGACGCGAGATGGTAAGGCGCTCATATTCAATCGTAACGGGCGGCTTTATCGTTTCGATTTGCAGAAGGGAACACCGGTCGAACTCAATACTGCGTTTGCAATTAGAAACAATAACGATCACGTGTTGTCGTTTGATGGAAAGATGCTCGCCATTAGTCATCACGTAGCTGAGGAACAAAATCAATCGAATGTTTTTACTTTACCGGTGCAGGGAGGAACTCCGAAACGAGTCACAACCCGTGGTCCTTCTTATCTTCACAGTTGGTCACCAGATGGCAAGTTTCTGATTTTTACTGGCGGTAGGAATGGGGAATTTGATATCTACAAGATACCTGTTAATGGCGGTGAGGAAGTTAATCTAACCCGAAGTCCTGGTCTTGATGATGGTCCGGAGTACACGCCGGACGGCAAATATATTTACTTTAACTCGACGCGCAGTGGGCTAATGCAACTGTGGCGCATGAAGCCAGATGGCAGTGAACAGGAACGCGTGACCAATGATGAATTTAACAATTGGTTCCCGCACATTTCACCCGATGGTAAGTGGATTGTTTTCTTGTCGTTTCTGAAAGACGTGCGCCCCGAAGATCATCCGTTCTACAAACAGGTATACATCCGTCTGATGCCGTTGTCCGGAGGACCTGCGAAAGTGATCGCTTATCTATATGGCGGTCAGGGAACAATAAATGTGCCCTCATGGTCGCCAGACAGTAAACAAGTCGCGTTCGTAAGCAACTCCGATATCAAGTAAATGAAACGACGGTTTCCAAAAACAGATGAGAGTCCTTCCAATGAACAAACTCTGCGCTTTGGTCCTAGTGTTGTCGGTTGTGTGCTCAGCCACACTTTCACTGGGATAGGCGCCAACGCTGAACTGCTCACAAGCAGTATTTGCGATGTTGCTGAACATCAGCCCCAAGACGGTCCAGGCTTGGGAGCAGGGATCGAGAGAACCCGGCGATGCGGCGCTTAAGTCGCTCACGATCGCGAAAAGCATCCAGAGGTCTTACTCGAGGCATGATTACGATTCCTGACTACGTCAGCGTTACGCGAGCCCCGTCATCGACGTACCGCGAAGAGGGCGCTCTACGTTAGAGGTGTGCGAGCTCAGCATCATGCCAGGAAAGTGCGAATTGACTGTGCGACCTCGTCGGCGAGGTACCAGGCCATCCAGTGCTTTGCTTGAGGGATTATTTTTAGAGTCGAACCGGGTATCTCCTCACAAAGCCGCTTTGCATGATTGGGCGGGAAGTGTTGATCGTGCTCTCCCCAAAGCAACAAAGTGGGGCAAGTGATTTTTTGGTACGACTCAGGTAGCTGCACTAATGTTCCCTGGTAGCCGGCGCAAAGCCGCGCAATAAACTGGCGCACATCGCTTTGGGAAAAGCTCTCCCACAGATCCGCTCTCAGCTCGGGAGGAAGTCTGCACCGCCGAGGAAGAAAGGTTTTCTCGGCGCGCCAAAATACGAGTCGAGGAAAATTGCGTAGGATGAAACGGTTCCAACCGTACTTGCGCAAAACTTCAATCTCCCATGACGTGTTCTCATCCCATAGCACCAGTGAGTTCATAACAACCAGTCGGTCAATCCGTTCAGGATAATTCGCCGCAAATACGAGCGCTGGTTGTCCTCCCATGTCCATTCCAACCAGGCTGGCACGCTCGAATGCCAACTCATCCAGAATCATGTGTAAACGCCGGGCCATATGAAATGGTGTGGTACCACCTGGCCAAGCCTCGCTGTACCCCATTCCAGGCCAGTCAAACGCTATTACTTCAAAATGATCCGCAAGCCGTATTGCCAGCTCTGACCAAATCTGCAGATTGTCAGGGTATCCGTGAAGCAGAACCACGGGTGGACCACTACCAACCCGAGCGACCCGTAGCATTCGACCTGATGAGAGCTTCTTAACGCTTGTGGCTAGCATTAGTTCAAATCGTCCAGCAGATCATTAGCGGCGTGTATTCCCGAGATCGCGCAGAAACTCACCCACTGTCCAGGATGCGTTGAACTACCGGCGAGATAAAGTCCTCGCGCATACTTACTCTTGTGAGCTAAACGTCCGGCTCGCATGAAGCCGGCAGTCATAACGGGATTCATGCTATTCCGATAGAGATTGTATTGTGAGCCCCACTCTGCCGGTACGCGTGTGGCAAGCACACGAAATTCATCGAGACCCTCTTGCCACCAACGTTCCGACAACAGACGATCGAGATGGTCCTGTTGTTCAGCTACCGACAGACCTTCCGCGATTTCATGGCTCATTGGACTGATAAGACGCGCAGGAGCCCAGCCATTTTTCTCCAACTCGGGGGCTACGACTGTGGGCCGAACAAAAAGTCGACACAGCTCACCGTTTCCAGGCAACTGAAACCGTAGATACGGCGGAACGATTTCACCGCGAACTGCGAGGTACGCGCATGCTCCCGGCGATTGAAGGGGCAGCTTGTTAAGATTCTTTCGCGCTGGTGGAGGAGTGTCGCTGAGCATCTCCAGATAGGTACCAATGCCGCTGTAATTCGAGACGATGGCGTCCGCTGGTACAAACTCGTTTTGATCGGTCTCGACCCCGAGCACTCTTCCTTGCTCAGACACAATCGATCGAACTCTCGTGTCGTACTGAAATTCGACTCCGGCTTTTGCCGCAACTTGTGTCAGCGCTTGTGGAATACTTCCGATACCTTCGACAGGATAGAAAGGTCCAACTGAGTGAATTAGAGCCGGGACAAATGCCAGCGGACTCGGTGCTTCGTCGATTCGCTGCCCCGCGATTTGCGTCCAGATTGCAATTGCATCGACGATTGGCTGGGGAAGATGTGCCCGCGCCAGAATCGAGCCAAGCGATCTAAGTAGAAAAGGAATTCGTGTAAAAGCGCGGTTAACCAAGAGACTTGCAGGCCCGGGACGTGAAACGTGTAGAAGTGGACTGAGTCGCTCATGCGCGTCCTTCATATCCGCGACAAAACGCTCATAATGCTTGCCGCTTCCCGGCCATACAGCATCAATACTCGCAGCTGTTCTTTTTAGATCTGCATAGAAATGAACCCTAGTGCCCTCGCTCGAGCCTACCTCATAGACGTCTTCGATGCGGCGCAACGTTACGTACTCGGAGAGTTCTAGACCGAGTGAGCGAAAGGCCCATTCTAGTCCAGGCCGATCCAGCAGGATGTATGGACCAGCGTCAAATACAAACCCATCTTTTTCAAAAGCGGATGCAAGTCCTCCGGCTGCTGGACGTGCTTCGACTATTCGTACGCTGAGCCCTTCCTGCGCCAACCGGATTGCGGCGGTCAAGCCTCCCATGCCGGCCCCGATGATAACTACGCGTCGTATCATCTTCGGTGGCGCAATCCCAGTAGGTTCTGTATACCGTAGCGCCCTAATCGCAATGGCACACTCTCGGGATGGAGTGGCGGAAATGCTTCGCGGTCCATCTCGGGAACAAAGAGGGCACCGCGACCACTGCCGAGTACATAAACTGGCAACGCCACAAAACTGAGCATGGTTGAGAATTCATTGTGATATGGGCTGCGCCAATTAGAGAGCGGCTCGTCTGGACCATCTATCTCTATACTCTCCTGAGGGTCGCCAAACCAGTGACATGCGGCCCGGAGATTTGTCGCTTCGCGAGGATCGTTCAGGCCCATGTGCCGAGCGGCTACCATGTCAACGGCTAAGGCATCTCTTCCTGCATAAAACCGCAGAGGAGTCGCGGGACTCGGGCAACCCATTATGCCGACCAATCCATCAGCCGCCTGTTCGTAAGCATCAAGAATAGAGAGGTGAGGTGGAAACTCATCCATCAGCATCATCGTGGCAGTTTCTCGCTCAGCTTGTCGTTCGGTGAAAAGGAACTGATCGCAACGTGCGCCGATACCTTCCAGATTTGCGATTGTTAGATGGACCAACTCGACAGGGTGGCTTCTCATTTTTGCGAAAGAGATACGAAAGTCAGCCTCCTTCCAGGTCTTGCCCACGGAGTACTGGGCCATCCCCCGAAAATACGCGTGCGGCACTTGTTCATCTGTCAGATCCACAACGCGAAAATGTGGGGAAGTAATGTCGAAGTATTGGGCTATGCTCAGCACTGAACGATTGTCATAAAACTGATCGTACAGATTGCGACCTTCGACGACTGCCACGTCACCGCATCCGCATTCTCTGAGAAAGCGTCCCAACTCAACCAATAATTCCCGGTCTGTGATCATTGAGCGATCGCGACGATCATAGCCAAGCATGAAAGTCGGTTTGATAGCGACGCGAAGTTCGCTCAAAGGTTTTCCCAGACTTACGGCTCGTTCTCGCATTAAACCGGGTAGTTGGTCATCCAGCATTTCCCTGAATAGCGATAACTTTTCGTCGAGCGCTCGTCCCTGCACGATCCTCACCCTGCCACCGCTGCCAAGCGCATTCTCACCAACTGCGCGGTTGCGAAGTGCTCGTGGGAGAAATGACTCTCCTACCTCGCGGATCTTTTGCGTCAGGCTGTCGGCCGTTTCTTCTGTGACAAGTTTATCGTTCTCGTCGAGCGCGGTTGCCAGGATCTCAAAGATTTGCCGGTGGCGATCTTCATCCTCCTTGATGCGGCGAAAATCATCTATCAATGATGGCAGCATGAATTTTTGTCCGCTCGTCAATTCGATTAACCGATCCCAACATAGCCATGCCGTCTTTTCCGCATCGACGTTGAAAAGACAGAAGTCCCGAAAGGAACGATAGCGAAGGTGTTGCCGAACACTGGGTGGGACTTTGCCTGTAAGAGACCCTGTCCACGTAAGAAGTGTGGCCACTGCGCGCGAGACCGGCGCATCTGACCAACGAACGTGCTGGCGAACTGAGGTGGACCAGCCGCCGAGCGCACCGGCGAGTTGCCGCAGCAAGGCACGAGCTCGGAGTGGAAGAGTCCCTACCTTAAAAATTGCACCACGAATGTAGATCGCGTGCATCTCTTCGTCTTTCCAGATCCAAAGCAAGGCATGACGAACAATTTCGCGCTCCTGCTCTGAGATGGGCAGGCTATCCAGCCGTGCGGCGATGAGCTCTTCGTGATAACCCACAGACACGATCTCTTCACGCTCGAGGGCCAACAGGAAGAGCTGGATCATTAAGCGACGCGGGTCTGCGGCGTACTTCTGATCCAGGCTGGCAAGTTCCAACTCAAATTGATCGTAGATGTCTCCCATGTGGGCGGGTCTCGGTGCTCGATGAGTCGTTCTGCTGAATAACAGTGACACTAATTCCATTGCTGACGCAAGAAAATATTTGATTGGGATGCGATAGTTGTGAGGATGACTTCCGATGGCGATTATGGCGCGATGGCGCCCTCAGACCTGGCAAGATGTAAGTGAGGCTTGCGTGGTTACGTGACGACGCTATAATGCTGGGCCTATCCACACGGGTCATCAGGACACCGCCCAGTATTACCTCAAGAGGTCTGAGGAGGGCGGCCAGGCCTTCGCCGTCCTTGCCTCAGTTTGGGATTGACCGAATTGGCAGCACGAAGCAATTTGGTTGCGCTAATAGCGAACTTCCCGCGCCGAACTCTTACAGATTCTATCCGTTGATTATGTGAGCGCATGGCCAACGAGGAATCGAGTCACTGGTCAGAAGGTGCCCGCTAATTCGTCATACATTTTCGTAGAACTAATGTGGGTCTCGATGAGGCCAAGTTTCCTTTATGACCGAGTTCGTCCCAGGGATCAGCAGCACTATCATGAGTCTTCTTTCGTCTCATAAGGTTCATCGGCCGTCGAGTAGGAAGCGCGTTCTTATAGTGAACTGCTTTTTCGATGATTCGCGGCTGCCGGCGCGTCGGACGACAAAATTCCCTCAAGCGATGGGGCCGGTCTTTCTCGCTGGCGCCTTTGACCCCGAGCGCTGCGAGGTGCGCCTCTATAACGAAGTCGATAGCGGACCGCTCTCAGATGAATCGACTTTAGGATGGCCGGACATGCTGGTTCTCACTGGACTCACAAACACGTTCGATCGAATGCTCCATTTGTCCGCTTACGCGCGTACGAAGAAACCATCCGTGATTGTTGTGGCGGGCGGACCTGCAATTCGCGCCCTTCCCCAGTTGGCCCAACGCTATTTTGATTACAGCTGCCTTGGCGACATTGAAGAACTGTGTGAGGTGGTCCAGGACGCATGGGGCAAAAAATTCGTAGCCGAGGAGATGCTCCCGCGTTATGACCTGGCATATTGGATGCGCCAGATGGGGTACGCGGAGACAACTCGCTATTGCAACTTTCGCTGCTCATTCTGCTCTTTGACCGGAGAGGGTCGCGGCTATCAGACGTATCCTTTGGAATACATGCGCAAGCAGGTGCTCGCACTTGGGAAAAGAAGACACGTTCTCTTCATTGACAATAACTTTTACGGCAGCGACCGCACCCACTTTCTGGCGCGCTTGGATCTCATCGCTGAGATGCGGGAGGCGGGCTATCTTAAAAACTGGGGGGCGCTCGTGACGAGCGACTTCTTCCACAAAGATGACACCTTCACACTTGCCCGTCGACTAGGTTGTGAGCTCGTTTTCTGCGGCGTGGAATCCTTCGACACGGAATGGCTCCTGGGCGCGAACAAGACACAAAACACTAACGTTCCACAAGTTGATTTGATCAGAAAAAGTCTGGAAGCCGGGATCGTGCTTGTTTACGGCTTGATGCTCGACCTGGCCCACCGATCAATTGCCGACCTGCGCCGCGAAATAGAGTTCATCACCGGCACTCCTGAGATCACACTGCCGAGTTTCGTCACGCTGCCGGTCCCTCTCTTGGGCACACCGCTCTTTTCAGAGTTCGCTGCAAAGGGCGCGTTTCTCCCCAGTATTAAGCTGCGCGACATGGATGGTTCGACTCTAGTACTCAAGTCAGTCGATCCAATTGCTGAAGCGGTCACGTTTCTGCGTGAGATGTTAAGCCTGCGGGGTTATCGGAGTCGCGTACTTAAGCATTCGTGGAATTTCTTTCAGATCTACCGCTCAAGACTAACTAAATTGCAACTGATGTTCTCTATGGCCAACGCCGCGCTGCTGTGCGCCTATTCACTTGCGACCTCGCCGACCCAATTCGCTGCACCGTCCGCTAAAGGACGACGCCGCACGCACGTGAGCACGACCGAAATTTTAGATGGTGTCTACACTCCTGCCTTTCGGGTGGACTCGCGCTACGAGACCTACTTCAAGCCGACGATGGTGACAGATGGTGCGGGTAACTTGACGAAAGAGATGATAGATTCGGGACTCCTAAAACCCAGGCAGTACACGCGTAATCGATAGGAACAAGAGAGTGCGAACCAGTATTTCTGTCCCCCGAGCGATGCCCGCGCTATTAATCTTGTTGCTGCACGTGCAACCAGTAATCGCATTGATTCGCGGCGCACATTTGCGCGATGGGATTGTTTGTATCACCGTCTATCTGCTATCAGCTTTCGGTTTGGGCGTGGGTCTGCACCGCTATTTTGCCCACCGCTCGTTTCAGACGAGCAGGGGATTCCAATTTATCTTGTGTTTGCTGGCTGGGATAGCTTTCGGCGATCCCGTTTGGTTTGCCGGAAAGCACCGACTGCACCACAAACACTCGGATACTACGTTTGATGTCCACAGCCCAGAGCAAGGCTTCTGGTTCTGCTGGTTCGGAAGTATCTTCGGTGAAGGCTACACAGACGAAGAGATATTAGCGAGAGCCCGCGACCTAACCAGGTATCCGGAGCTTATGTGGATACACAGGCACTACTATTTTCCACCCGCCGCTGTTGCCTTCGGCACATTCCTGATTGGCGGTTATTCCATGTTTGCCATCGGTTATTGCCTGAGCCTGTTAGTGGCGCTTCACGCCGCTTCCGCTATCAATTATTGCTGCCACAAAGGGAAGAACCGGAGGTACGAAACTCGGGACCATTCGACGAACAATGCAGTGCTCGGAGTACTGACGTTCGGCGAGGGGTGGCATAACAATCATCACCACTACCCCGGTACTGCTAGGGCCGGATTCTTCTGGTGGGAGGTGGACGTCTTCTATTACGTTCTCAAAGTTCTGTCGTGGCTTGGTGTAGTCTGGGACCTGCGTGAGGTCCCCAACAGGGTGAAATACGACTTCGCCCCATCCCCCCAACCTTAATACTTAAGGAGGTTACGCAGTGGGCAAATTATTCCAGATTATGACTTTCGACGGCGGCGGCATCCGGGGCTCATTAGTGGTGGCCCTACTGATGCGGCTCGAAGAGAAATTGCCGGAGCTGCTGAAAAATGTAGACCTGTTCGCGGGTACCTCGACAGGTTCGGCCATTGCTCTCTCGCTTGCTTTTGGAAAATCAACCGCCGATCTCAAATCGTTCTACTCGATGGAACATATGAAGTTCGTGTTCGGCAAATCGCGCTGGAATTTCCTTCGACCAAAACATTCGAACGAGAACTTACGAAGACTGCTCGAGGGAGACTTCCCCGACATTGTGACGACGCAGGGTGGCGCGTCGCGCAAACTGGTTCTCTCCGATCTCCAAAAGAAAGTCCTTGTGACCTCATTTAAGCTAGACGATGAGGTGATCAAGAGTTGGGGACCCGTATTTTTTCACAACTACCCGAACAAAGAGACCCCCTTTGAGCCGTCGAGCGACCAGCCGGTTGTTGACGTTGCCTTACGAAGCACTGCGGCGCCGACGATATTCCCTTCACATCAGGGTCATATTGATGGTGGCATGATGGCGAACAATCCGAGCACGGCTGCTATCGCCATCGCTCTACGAAATAACCCTGGTTTGGACATCAAGGATATCCGCCTTCTGTCTTTCGGCACTGGCTACAATCCCACACTCATCAAGACCAAGACCTCGAATTGGGGCGTGTTGCAGTGGTTGCTTAATCCTTTCAACAAGCCTAAGGAGCCCCTCCTCACTATTCTTTTTGATGGCGTGGTTGAGGCAGACGATTTTATGAGTAGGGAGATACTCGGGAAGCAAAACTATCATCGTCTGAATCTAGTCCTGCCTACCCAGACTGCTTGCGACGATTGGAGACAGGTGCCAAATCTCGTGAACCTCGCGAACTCCACGGACGGTGACACAGAATTTATGATAGACGCCACCATCGATTGGTTGCGCCAAAACTGGTTCGCCGAAGTCCGCCCAGCTTCAGCGGCGTCGGGGAGGTGACGTCTCTCTCTTGTAACCTTCATTCCGCCACTTTTATTCCTGGGGCTAGCATCCTTGTGATTTTCGAGGGCGCTTTGATCTTCTGCTCTTGCATCCATCGATCTGCTTCATCCATGAGCCGTTTACCTTCAACCCCATCAGTGATCTCTCCTAGTCGCCGCCTCGCCACCGCCGCGTAAAGTTTCATGTGCGCCTCTTCGAATCCCGCGCAAGCGTTGGAGAGGAGGCTGATTGTGGTCTGTTTCTCACTACGCAAACTCGCTACCCCCGCTCGCACGAGAGCCGCCAATGGATCGGCCCATTTCATACCCTCTTTAGAAATCTGACGTGCCAGGTTCTCCGCCACATCGATAAGTCGGTGATCACTACGTTTCAAAGCGGCGGCTGCCAGCGCGCATCTTGCCTTCAGGTGAAGTGCCTCGATGCGGACTATCTGCACGCGCAAGATCATAGAGTCGGACAACATGGGCCACTGAGCCTCAAACTGTTTCCACGCTACTATGCCGTCCCCGGTGTAGAGTTCGATTTGCGCTAGCGCGAGCAAGGCGTTGTAGTGCTGGCGGTGAAACCCCTTCTGTGTCCACTGCTGCATTGCTTTAATCACCTGACGCCGCGCCTCGTCAGGGTCGTCGTTTATGAGCCACAGGAGATTGATACGCGTTCGCAAGTCGGTTAATTCGAAAAGATTGCTTCGCTTCTCAGCTGCACTAAGGAGCATGGGCACTCGCAGAGAAATCTCTCGCATCTCCCCCAGGTAAATTAGGGAGCTCAGCAAGAAGTTTTGCGTGCTGGCGATTTCCCACGTAACGCCGGTGCATCGATAGCGAAGAATTTCATCTGCTTCGCTAAGCATCTCCGCCGCCCTCTGCCATTGCCCTACTAAGAAAGCTGCGAGACCGCTCGTATAACTGTAGAGTCCGATCGCGTGCGGGTGGCCTGACTCTTTGGAGAGGGATTCGGCCACTGAGTAGAGATGCGCCGCCCGCTTCATAGCGGATTTTCCTGCCGTCGCAGTGAAGCCGGCTTCCAGATTCAAAGCCCGCGCCACTCTATAAAGCTCGCCCGCGCGTAGCGCAAGGAGCAGATGACGTGTCTGGAAATCCGCCGCACGGATCGTATCGACATTTCCGAGCCCGGCGGCAACGGCCCAGCAGATGTCTATACGGAGAATCTGCTCCTTTGGAATCTCCGACACGTCACGCTTGACGAATTCAATTCCTCGAAGCCTGAGATGCAAGCGTCTTATCAGCAGTGATAGGAGCGCAAGTTTAGGTCCGGCGGCTAATTTAAACCCGACCGCTGAAAGGACTGTTTGAATCACCTGCAATCCTTCCTCAATGTGACCGCCCATTAAGAGTTGTTCGGCAGCTCTTCGTTGCAGATCAAGCGCGCGGGTCTGGTCCATGTTTCGAGCTGCTTCGAGGTAGTGCTCGGCGGCCTCAGCGGGAGAACCAGCATTCGCCAACGCCTCTGCCAGTTCTGCTCTCAATTCCAAGCGGTTCGCTCCGACGGCGGGAGCCAGTTCTAACGCTCGTCGGTAAAATAACGCCGCACGATCAAACGCCAGAGCTTCTGTGGCCTTTTTGGCGGCGAGTGCGGCATAGCGTGATGCCTGCTCCTGCTCACCCGCACCGAGGTAGTGCTCGAATAAAGTTTCAGGATCATCCAACCCTTTCACGAGCAATGTTTGGACCAGGCGGCGATGAATCTGTCGGACCGATTCGCTCTCGAGCGACGAGGCCAACGCCTCGCGTAGGCGATCGTGGTAAAGTTCTACTCCATAATCCTCGTCGACGCTCCGCAAGAGTTTGGCGGCGCGCAGAGAAGAGATCAGAAAGTCCTCGTCACCTTCCACCCCGCTGGCTTGGTGGATGACGTTAGATGACATTGGACGTCCCGCTACAGATAAAGTTTCAAGGAAACGCCGTGCACCAGCGGGCTGTTGTCCCAAACGTGCCTCGATCATTTCCAAAAGTTTGATTCCGCGTGTTGTCTCATCGCAGGTCAATGTGTAGCGCGACAGTTGTTCGATGAAAAAAGGACTCCCAGCTGCCTCGCGTACAATGTCTTCGAGACGCGAGTCTCTCCTGGCAATCTCAACCGGCAGCAAGGATGCGGTCAGGTTGTGAGCCTCTTTCTCTGTGAGCGGATTGACCGCGATCCCGCGACACATCTCACCACCAATCTGATCCAGCAGGAGCTTCAGGAATGGCTTGGAGATCATGTCTTCACTTCGGAAACTAACGATGAGGAGTAGTGGAGGAGCATCAGGCTGACGCAAAAGTTCTTCCAACAGCGCTGCGCTGTCGGCATCTGCCCACTGAAGATCGTCGATGTAGATGACGAGCGGCTGGCGATCTGAGATTCTCCCGAGCAACTCCCTTAACGCTGCGAAAGCTCGGCGCCGCAGCGCAATTGGGTCCGGAATCTCTTGCTCTCGTTGCGGCGCGTTGAGTACGGAACTGACGCGCAACATAACAGGAAAGAGGCGCGATAGCGCCTGTACGTCCCGCGGCATTAGCGCTTCTGCTTTGACTTGAGACAGCGAGACAAGGTATTTGCTCAAACTGTCAATGACGCCGTCGAGCGCCTTATAAGGAACTGATTCACGTTCGTAGCATCGTCCCTCCAGGATGACCACGCTACGATCCCGCTTCACAAGCTTTTGCAGGAAGTGGCGGGCGATGGCGCTTTTGCCCATCCCTGACGTGCCGTAAATGTAGAGCGTTAGCGCCGTTCCCTTCTTGACCGTGAGAAAGGCATCTTCCAAGACCCGCAGTTGTTCCTCACGCCCGAAGAGCTGCTCGTCGGCAGGTTCGGGCGTTTCCGCCACAGGCTCCACGATTTGCAACGAGCCTTCCAATCGGCGGATCACTTCACCTCCCGAGGGCCTGGACTCAGGTCGTAGGCGTAACAGGTCCTGACATAACCTGCTGAGGTCTTCGGGGATCTCCAGAGAAATCTCGCGAGGCGGAGCAGGCTCCACGCTCTGCTTCTTCACCAAAATGTCTACGAGGTTTCCGTCGAAAGGCAGACGGCCTGTGAGGGCTTCGTACAGCATCACCCCTGCGTTGTACCAGTCGCTCGCCGCTGAGATCGGTCGTTGAGCGACTTGCTCAGGCGACATGTAGGACGGAGTGCCGACGATGGCTAGACTCGGCTCGAGTTTCTGCTGGGCGATGTCCGCGACTAGTCCGAAGTCGAGGATGACTAATCGTCCCTCAGGAGTCACTAGTATGTTCGTGGGCTTAATGTCACGATGCAGTTTCCCATTCTCGTGCAGCGCGTTCAGTCCCTCGGCCAGCTGTTTTAAAGCTAGTCGAAGACGCCCTTCATTAAATGACCGCGCGCGGCTCCTGGCGGGTAGGGGCAGGGTTGCCAAAGTATCCAATCCGCTGAGAGCTGTGGGTTCTGACCCTTCGGTCTCGGCGTCGCGCACGTAGTCAAGAAAGTTCACGCCGTTTACCAGTTCCATGGTGAAGAACCAGTACCTTCCGTCCGACATCAATTCGTAAAGGGAGACTAGATTAGGGTGGGCGACGTCGGAGAGGGACCGAAATTCTGTTTTCAGGCGGTAGATGTATGAGGGTTCTACGTTGATAAGCGTTTTCAGGGCGACGGTCTTGTCACGCTTCAGATCATAGGCTTCATAGACGACTCCCATCCCGCCCGTCCCCAACCGACGCCGCAGTCTGAAGCGATCCGTTCCTAAAAAATCTTCACCGCTGATCATCGCCTTGACGGGCCAAAACAAACCGCATACGAATTTCACTTTTGTTGGCGGAAAGATTAAGCGCGTTCACCTTACTCTACCAAATTCCGGAGCCCTTCATGACATTGAAGAGCTAAAGGGTGTGATCCATTTTCGGTTTTTGCCTGGGAACTGCGATTCACCTTACCGTAAGGCCCAGAGCTCCAGAGAGGGATGCGCAGAGACGTTAGACACACACACCGAGAAATCTTTTCCGAGGATCCCTCGTCCTGCGTGCCCGCTTTAGTCTCTAGTAAAGGCAGTTCTGATTCTTATCCTGATCCGCAGCATGCCACAAAATTAATCCATCGCCAAAGTAACCATGAAAGATGGAGTGAAGATGGCGCGATTGCCTGCTCGGACGTAGCAAGATGTAACTAACTTTGACGGCTGCGGATTCGGTAAATACTGCTACATCTTTCTCTCAACCTGATCCGGCAACTCAGCAGCCTTGGGGCTCCTCTCCAGACCTGAAAACCATTGACTAGCTACAGGTACAGGAATAGTATCGCCCTAATAATCGCCCTAGAGCATTAGATTGACCTTAGAGCGTGAGCAGACCTCCGCTCCCTCCCTACCGTCGCCCAGGATAGATACCATCCGCACCGCCTTCGCGGTGCAGCACCCGAAAGGAACTCCCCATGAAAAGCCGCATCGTCCAGAGCTACTCACTACTCATTATTTCGGCCGTCGTTTGCCTATGCTTCTCGACCACGGCGAAAGCCGACGAGGTCACTGATTGGAACGAACAGTTGCAGCAGGCGCTCCTAACGGCGAACCAGTCTCCCATAGTCTCGACGCGGACCTCCGCCATCGTGCAAGCAGCAGTATTCGACGCGGTCAACGGGATAGAGCGTCGCTACACACCCATTCACGTCAACTTCAGCGCGCCCAGAGGGGCGTCGCGCCGCGCCGCGGCCGTCCAAGCGGCCTACGCCACCCTGGTCAGCTTGTTTCCGGCCCAGTTGGACAACCTCAACGCCGCGCGCCGGGTATCGCTCGCGTCCATCGCCTCCGAAGCGGGAGTCGAGAACAGCCAGTCGATTGCGCTAGGCATCGAGTGGGGCCAGGCAGTCGCCCAAGCCATTCTGCTGTGGCGCAGCACCGACGGTTTTACTCCCGCGCCGCCTGCCTTTCTCGGTGGAATGGCCGTGGGGCAGTGGCGCCCGACTCCGCCCAGCTTCTCGCCTGGCGCGGGGGTGCAGTTTTCCTACATGACGCCTTGGGCGCTGTCCTTCCCGGCGCAGTTCCGCCCGCCGGGGCCGCCCGCCTTAACAAGTGATCAGTACACCGATGACTTCGACGAAGTTAAAGAGATTGGCCGGGACACCAGCGCGACCCGCACCGCGGACCAGACGCAGATCGCCGTCTTCTGGAATGGGAATACCCCCGTCTCATGGAACCGCGTCGCCCGAGCGGTGAGTGCAGATCGACACCTGACTCTGTCGGAAAACGCCCGCCTGTTCGGGCTTCTTAACGTCGCCATGGCCGACGCAGTAATCTCCTGCTGGGAAGCAAAGTACCACTACGTCTTCTGGCGGCCCATTACCGCGATCGTGCTCGCGGACACCGACCCCAACCCTGACACCGACGCCGACGGGACGTGGCTCCCGCGGCTCACCACACCCGCGCACCCCGAATACCCATCGGGCCATGCCACTGTCAGCGGGGCTGCGGCCACGGTGCTCGCCGATTATTTCGGCAGCGATGCCTTCTTCAGCCTCGAGTCTGAGACTCTTCCCGGTGTGACCCGTTCCTACACCGATTTCTCGAGCGCGGCGGACGAGGCGAACGACTCGCGAATTTATGGGGGAATTCACTTCCGCTCCGCCTGCCGTGACGGACGCTTCGCGGGCAACTCGATCGGCAGCTTAGTATCAGCGAATGTCGCGCTGCGCGTCCACGGGAAGCCGTAACTTAAATGCAGCCATGCCCCTTTGACGAGGCGAGTACTGGGAAGAGTAAAGACTCTCGCGGGACGAAACTCATCCGAAGGGCCAACATGACAAAGGAGCCGCCCGCGAGTGTCCCTCGCGGGTGGCCTTTCATTTTTCGAAAGCTATTTCTTTCCATCTAATCCAAGTAGCCGAACAAGCGCTTTTGCTTCTTAGGTTTTTGCTCAGCGCTCAGATTCCAAGTAGTACCCAGATGCTCCTTGTCGACCTAATCGTTCATTGTTTGGCACTTGGGATGAGATCGTCCAATGGTCGAAAGATCTATCGGTTGCAGCTGCGGGTGTTCTTGATGCATGACAGGTGGGTATACTCCAAGTAAATACCCCGAATCGATGGCGTGTTTATGGCGCGATGGCGTGCTGAGAGTGGCAAGATGTAACCAGCTTTGACGGCTGCGGATTCCGCAAATACTGTTATATCTTGGTCGCAAATTTTATCGATGCCCTTCAACAGTTCTCATCTGTTGGTTCGGGGTTCATCCCTGCGGGGGCACCAAAGGTCTGCGCGGTGAAGGTTGCTTTAGCCCAATTGTACGACCGTAATTTTTTCTGAATCGGCGACCGCAAATCTTCGATTCATCGGATCCAAAGCCATCGCTGGTAAACAATCAAGATGAGAAATGATGCTGCTGTTTTGCCGACCGGTTGATAACTCTGGCCAGCGCTGTAACACCGTGCCCTTAGCGAGATCCAGAAGTTTTGGGCTTTCGTAGAAACTGACTGCCACATCACCGAGTGGCATCAATGTTCCCGCTGGAGAATCCAAGACACAGGAGCTCTGAATGGCGTTTGCCTGAATACTGTAGATGCAAAGTCGCAGAATCTCTTCCTCCTCGACTTCACCGGCGAACACGATTAGATCTGTTCCGTTGAAAGCTGCAGTATTAATCTCTCCAACGCTAGTGTCGATCAGATCGGTACTCCAGTATCGATCCAGACTCTCTGGTGTCTCGAGCGCTTGCGCGATATCAAACAGCTGTATCGTGTCCCAGGGATGCCATACCCAGCCGGCGCTTAGCAAGTATTTGCTGTCGTTACTCACCTGCAAGCGTGAGTGGAAGAAATCAGCTGACTCGCCACTCCTTGTGGTGAGCCGATTACCTGATTCGACTTCCTCTATCTGAATAACGTTGTACTCATCGGGACAATGCGCAATTACTTCTCGCCCATCAGGAAGGGTGAAAAGCGCAACCGGATATTCGTAAACGTGGGCGTGATAGAAACTCCGATTAATTTCTCTGACAATATTGCCGCTCTTAAGAATAAGCCCTTTGGTTCCAAGCTGTTCATAGAGTACGACGTATGCACCCGATGGCGAACACACGGCGTGGTCGAATGGATAAGCATAAGTAATCTCTGGACCAGAGGAAGTACCATCAAGTTGGTAGCGGATTGTTCGCGCCCAATCGACGAGTTCATCGTCATGCCAGCATAAGGTGCGAGGCTGGTAGCCGCTCTTAATTGGAATGATCGTTCGGTTGATTTCTTTCATTGCGGTGGATGATTGCTAATTGGCGCCCAATACAATGACATTTCAGGATCGTTCCCGTCCCATGCACACTTTCGACACTGTTTGGCGTTGCGCGTTCTTAAATGTAGCACCGCATACGGACAAGTCGTAGCCTCGTATAGATGACCACCGATTCTTCGCTTTAGTTCCTGGTAGAGGGCTTGCTCTGTCTCAAGCGCACGCTCTAGTCCAGGCCAAGCGGGTCGACCTGATTGAGAATGTTCTGCGAGGTCTTAATCCAAGAGGTCGAATCTACGCGGCTTTGGCTTTTCATGAGGCTAAACAAGAACAGTGAACTGGAACTCAGTCCAGATACGATTAACACGATCGCCCGGCGACGAGACGCTCGGGTGTCGTAAGTTCCACACGGCCGTCGGACGCCTTCGACAAGAGCAGTTCGAGATTCGCGCGCACGTGCGCGGCCCACAACGGATTTAAGACGGCGTCGGTCCGCACGACTACGCATAGATGTGGCGCGCTTCCGCCTTCAACTACATCGCCAAACGAGTACCTAAACTGATTTGGCTCGAGCGCGAGAGAAAGTGGGTAGTAAAGCCTTCGGCCATAGCGTGCTCGCCATACGATTCGTCTGTAGAAAGGCGCGGCTGGCCAGTGCGGTAGAAGGACGGTGCTAACGGGTATGACCCACGTATCTTTTTCGCCACGCGCTTTACCACCTCTTCTGAAGTTTTCTCGTGCTGGTCGATAGGGCTCGCGTGGGACTTTAGTGTAATCGGGGAAACGCCCCGTCGAAGTTTCGCCGGGCAACGCGACAGGGATTGAACGCAGGCCGGGCTCAACCGTCAAGTTGTACCGAGCGCCAAGATCTTCTGCGAGGTTAAAGGTCTCGTCATTCATCCAGTGATCGCCAAAACGAAACGAGCGGCACGCGTGTCCGAACGCGCTCTCATATGAGTCGAACGACACGCGTACGCACTGGTTGACCCAACCCTGATCGCCGTAGTCACTGATCCACTCTCCGCCAATGCGCCGCCATGAGTGCGTGTGGAGCCCAAGCTCGTCGCCCGCGCCGCGCAAGCTCTCGATCTGTGGACCATAACGCTCGACGGCCCATAGCGCAGAGCCGTGCGAGAGTTCGATCTGCGGGTCCATTCGGAGGAACCAACAAAAGAGCGCCCCGCCGCCTGAACGATTCCTTGAATCTTTCAAGAGCCGTAAGGTTCGCTCGAAGCCCTTCCAATGAGCACCCTGGTTTAAGTGGGGCCGGCGCGTATCAGGCTCTACGTCTACGCAGACAAGAGTAGGAACTGGTCGATTATTCAATTCGCGGATCTGGTCATGCAGGATTCAGAAGGCGATCCAATGTTACTAATAAAACGAAGGCCTCGCTAGGCTCCTTATAAGCCAGTTGTTTTTCCCGGCAGGCCGGACTGTTCACAGTGGCACTCGATGAACAACTCTCGGTCGCAGTGGCTTTGCACAAAAAGGGAGTTTTTGGGATGAATCTTCTCTGCGGTCCTCCGTCTAATCTTTGCGTCTCTGCGTTTAACGGCCATTTCAACGCAGAGGCCGCGAAGATACGCAGAGCGCCGCAGAGAAAACGAATCAAATTTGCGACTTTTTGTGCAAAGCCGGTCGCAGTTACAGTACTTGTTTTCGCCTGCTGAAAGTCATGTACCAGTTCCACTCCCAGGTTTGTCCGTCGTCAGGCGAAAACGCCTGAGACCAAACGGGCAGGTCAGCCTCGGTAGCGTCCCAGCAAAACTGCACGATGATGTTCTTATCTTCGTACGTGTCGCGTGCGTAGAACCGTCCGATTTTATCTTCAAACGAACCGACCTGCGGAACATCGAGAACGACCGTTTCGCTGTTGGCCCAGTAGATACTCCAGAGCCGCGTTTGTGGATTGAAAAGCCGCAACGACATTCCTTCAAACAACTTGCCGTCGATCGTGGTCTGGAACGAATCGATGTTGCCGAAGCCGTTGAGAATTTTTCTACATTCGCACCACGCCTCAAACTCTGTCCAATTGGAACAGTTACTGAGGCGGCGATTCAACTTACGGTTGCGGATCGTCCACTGGCCTTCGAGGAAGTCGAAGTCTTTGTGCGATGAATTTTCGGAAGCAACGATCTCCTGCTTACTGTAACGACCTTGTTGGTCCATATGATCTTGTCAATCTTGCAAGACGCCAGGCGCCACCTTTATCTGCTCCAAGCTAATACTCAGCCCACCGATGGCCGAAGGATCGATGGCCACTGTGTTATCACTCGACTTCTTCAACAAATTTTCACCAGCGAGGAACTCTTTCGCTTTTTGCAATGAACGCACTTGCAAGACGATGCTCTTAAATCCGTCTGTCTGTCCCGCAAACAAACGGATATCTGGTCCGAGATTGAAACGATATAAGTTGCCGGCTTGTTGGTCCGGTCGATCCAGAAGCATTCGCCATTTGACTGTGGCTGCCTTCAGATCGGCGACGCCGATTGCTAACTCCTTGACGCGAACAATTCCCAATGGACCACCCTGCGATTCTCGCAACGCGGTATTGCTCCGCTCATTTCGGGCACCTTCTTCTTCCTTGCTCGTGGAGTCGTAAACAAAAATAAAAACATTGGAAGGAGGAATACCGCCTGGTCCGTCGATGCCGGTATTGATCCAGCCTACGCGTTCGCGCCCTTCGTTATCTTTAACGAATGTTGTCTCGGGCTTGCCATGCTTGATTGCACGGCGATCCAACTCTTTAACCAAATCATCAGTGTATCCAACTGGCTCGAATGCGATTCCCTTAAATTCCGTCGGCGGTTTATCGCCGGGTGGGGGCTTCCAGGTGACCACTTCAAATTCGACATTGCCCATCCAAACTCCACCACTAGCAAAGTCGCCAAAGTTTTTGAAGTCCCATACCTGAGGCAAGCCTAAAGTGTCGCGGAAGAACTTAAAAAGTGTCTCAGGTTCGCTTGAGTAAGCGAAGAAATGGTCCACTCCTCTCAACAAAGGCGAATACTGCTCAGGTGCAGCTTTCGCCTTTGCTTCACGGGGCGCTTGGTTGGCGGCCGGTGATAACGCAGCTCGCTGTACGCTAGAAGCGGAGCTAGGGATGGTGATTGCGCAGATCAATAACCAAATCAGCATCACCGTTGTTTTCCACAATAAGTGAGTTTTGGGAAAGTCTTCTCTGCGGTCCTCTGTGTATCTTTGCGTTTGACCGGCATTTCCACGCAGAGGCCGCAAAAAGACACAGCGGGCCGGCTGGCCCATGACGAAGGTTGAACTGCTTAATAAACCAGCGACGAAAAGAATCAGTTGTTTCATTTTGTTTGGTTCTTTTCTTAAACTCGTAAGCGTTTACCGGATCACGTAGAACGCTGTCTGGCGCGGGCGAAACCATTTCATTCCGTCCTTCGTCAAATACGCATCGTCTTCCATCATTATCGTCACTTTTTGCCCACCCCACTCCGGCACGGGTGTACTCGTGTTCAACTCGATCGCTGTGTACGAACCTTCGCGAAAAGGTGGTTCCAACGAGGCGCCGGCGGAGGTGCGGCGAAAATCGACGCTGGCACCAAGCCCATGTCCCTGAGTACCAACCGAGTGGGAATAGATCATCGCTTCGATCCCCTGCTTCTTCATGTCAGCCATCGTGGCGTCGTAGACTTCAAACCCTTTGACGCCCGGTTTGATGTGTTTGAACAACGCATCCTGAAGTCGATTTGTGTTCGCCAGTGCCTTCTTTAGTCCTTCCGGAACATCCTGCTCGCCCGGTCGCAGCACGTATCCCATCTTCTGCCAGTCTGTGCTCAGGCCCATGTAATTCAGTCCACAATCGATGTGAATAACATCACCGCGCTGGATGACGGCAGATTCCTCCGTAACACTCAAAAACTGTTGTGTCTGCGTCGCTTCCTTATTCTGACGCTGAATGCGCAAATCAGGTTGAAACCACCCGTCCAATCCCAGATTGTTCACTTGTTGCAAGAACCACCACCGAACGTCGCCGACGGTAGTCTTGCCGGGCGTAATCACCTCGTTCGAAAACGCGCGCTGCGTCAGTATGTCGGTAATCGCAACCGCGGTCCGGTAGTGTTCGAGCTCTTCCGGCAAACGGGTGTCCATATATTCGACGATCAGAGGGGCGGCGGAAATAAACCGCGCGGCATAGGTTGGCCCAAGTGACTCCGTCAAAAACTTGTATGCCTCGTGGGTCAGACCATCAGTTGCTCCGCGCATCCCTCCGATGTTCATCGCAATGGTTTTGGGATTTCGTTCCTCTACGAGACGACGAAGCGTTGTGCCCACGTCTCTGCCGGGAGGATTCAACACCTCGAAGAAAAACTTCAAGTGTTCTTCCGGATATCGAACGATAGCAATTCGATCGAGTTTGTTTCCCCCGCGATCCGCAAAAACGAAAAAGTCGCGCCGTCCTACATAGGGGAGGGGAGGAGCGATATGAGCTGTTACCGGATCGGCGTGAAACTCTTCGTTGGTTACGATCCACATCTCGATCTTCTTTTGCCGCATCATCGGCAGCAGCATCGAGTCGAGGCGTTTCTTCAGCCACGCTTCTCTCACGGTCTGTTGGTCGCGGAGGGACAGCAGTTTGGGAAGCGCGTCATCGACACTGGGTGTTTGCGCGTAGATCGAGCAGGCGAAGGCAAGCAATAGGAGTGCGCTGGTTGATAGGTTTCTTTTCATGGGTAATTGAAACTAAGGCCCCCGATTCTAATGTTTCTCGCCTGTTTCCCGCACCAGTCGGTCTAGTTTGAAAAAGTACTTGGCATAACAAAGTACTTATGATATTAATGCTCATGTGATGTTGCTGAACCCGACCGCCGTGACTCTCGGAGCGTTGGCTGCGCTTGTCTGGTCCTACGTGTGCCTCAGCTTCGCCGCTCATTTGAAGACGCAGTTGCACGTGCGTACCGGTTACACGCGCAAACTCTTTCACGTGCTGATCTTTATTTCCGCCGTATTTGTTCACGCCCTGGGTGGATTCTGGGCGGTTTGCGTGTTTGGGGCGATGGTGTCGCTCGTGGTTGGTTATGCCGTCTCACGCGGCCGAGGCAACAGGTTCTACGAGGCACTTGCCCGCAAGCAGGATGGACCAAACCGCACTTACTACGTCGTTATTCCTTACTTCGCGACGTTAATCGGTGGAATGGCCAGCAATCTTTTCTTCGGTCCACTGGCGGTGATGGGTTACCTGGTAGGCGGCCTGGGTGATGCTGCCGGCGAGCCGGTTGGAGTGCGCTGGGGCAAACATCCTTACACGATCAATAGCGGTGGCGCGAAGATCACCAAGACTTACGAAGGCTCTCTCGCGGTGCTGGCCGCTTCGGTTGTTGCTCTCTTGATCGGCGTGGCAATCAGTCCGCAACTACAGTTTGATCTTCGCGCGCTGGTTGTACTTCCGGTGATTGCCATTATCTGCACTCTGGTCGAGGCGTTTTCGCCGCGTGGTTGGGACAATGTGCCGATGCAGTTTGTTCCAACTGTGCTGGCAGCGATTCTATTGTCGAAATGAACCACTTCCTATTTCCAGATCAGGTGAAAACCATGGATGCAATTCTGAAATCCACTGACCTCAAGAGATTTATCGTGGTGTCGATGCTGATGTTTTGGTGCGTCTCAATGATCGCTGTGCGCATACAGCGCACGGGCTCGGGTTATTACGCCTTTCTGATCTTCAATCTTATTCTCGCCGGCGTGCCGCTGTTTTTCAGCACCGTGCTGCGCTTCGCAAATCATTGGGAACTGCCATGGCAGTTCCAGTTACCGCTTTTCGTCCTCTGGTTACTGTTTCTGCCAAACGCACCTTACATTCTGACGGACATACTTCATTTAACCCGCGCGTCTCATGCTCCTGCCTGGTACGATCTTGCACTCTTGCTTTCTTTTTCCGGAACAGGCCTGCTGCTGGGATACCTGTCACTCATCGACGTGCAAGGCATCGTCGCGCGCAACTTTGGGACTGCGTTCGGTTGGCTATTTGCGCTCGTGTCGCTGGTGCTGAGTGGGTTTGCGATTTATCTCGGCAGGTTCCTGCGGTGGAACAGTTGGGACGTTTTGATCGAACCGACCCGCTTGTTGGGAATTCTTGGGGCACTGCTCCAGCCGTGGGCCCATGGGCGCGCGCTGGGAGTCACTTTAGTGTTCGGAGTGATCCTCGCGCTGGGATACGTCACGCTGCGGACGTTGCTGGTCCATTCGGAACGTTCGTGAGCGAGTTAACGAAGTCACCTGCATGAATGACGGTAAACGCAGAGAAAGCAGAAATACACAGAGGACCGCAGAGAAGACTCGTCCCAAAACTCATTTATTGTGCAAAGCAACGCCTGCTCGTAGCGCCTGGTATAAGAAGAGGACTGAAGCATTACTCCGGAACAAACTCAATCGTGGTCAGAACGCGAGCCGGTTCGGAAAATCCTTCAACCCACTTCTTCGATCCCTTAGTCGGATATTTCTCACCAAACGCCGCCGTGACAGCGTCGCGGATCCGGCCGCTACGGACCAGTTTCGCTCTGACGGGAATCTCGAGTTCTCCGGCCTGGATTGTGCCGGTCGGGTTTTTCTTAAAAGCCTGGAACCATCCGGTCGGTTTGTCATTCCATGACCGCACGAAGACTCGACCGTAGACAACAACTACCCACACCCCCGTGTACCGATGCGTAGTTCCGCAGCGCACGCCGAGAATCTTCGCTTTCCGCAGCGCTTCGACGACGTCATCAGAAAACTTTTCGCTCTTGGCCATGCGGTTCTCGATTACAAACTCGCCGCCATCAACCGGCTCAGGTCTTTTGCATCGATAACATCACCGCGACCCCACTCCCGGTCGCCGCGATAAATGCAAAATCCGGGCGTCTTATGTTGGCCGGTCGACTTCTGACTGACCATCTGCGCCTGCACTTTAGACCCTTTGAGTTTCAATGACGACGAAAACGCCGCGTCGCGCCAATGGACCACCAGATCCGGAAGTGGATTGGCACGCGCTGCCGCCGCGTCTGCGGCTGTTCGTTTTACATCCTGGACCAGCAACTCTCCGTCTTCAGATGCCAGGGATAACAGCATCTGCTCCAGTTCCGTGCACAGCTTGTCATATTCTTCCGGCGCAACTATGCCATGCGACTCGCGTCCAATCAGGTTGATCCGAATCCATCCATACTGATCCGTCGGCAGCGAGAACGCGCGCGTCTTCGACCAATCGTAAGACGGTAGCATCGTGGGTCGCGCGAGTTTGTAAGTCGCCGTGATTGGAGTGACTTGATAGTACAATTTTTTAAGACCTGCGGGCGCGTGACGTTTAGTTGCTGCAAACAGCGACAAGGCGCGCTTGTTCCATGATTGTGAGCGCCAGCTTTCCATTAACGAAAAACCCCGTTCGCACAGCAGCGGACCCAGAAACGCCGGAAACCCGAGCGCAGGACGCATTCCGTGAAGAGCAAAAACCATGACCGTAGTACCACTACGCACTGAATCGACGAGTGCGCCAATCTGTTGGTCCACCGACCGATAAACGTCTCGCAAAAGTGAAACGCGATGAGGCCCGTCGCCATTCGATTCGAGGCCATTGTAAACCCAGTGCTCAGGCGTCACCGTGTGCCAGAGCTGATGACCGGCGTGATGAAGCTCCGGAAAAACGACGAGCGTCACCTGGGGATTCGTTTGCCTGATTAAATGTTGGACCAGCGTCGCTCGTAACCGCGCACCTTCGCTGCATGATGCCGCCAACTCTTGCAGGTTGCTCTTGCCTTCCGGCGTGCTGGTGAAGAATCGATTCGAAGAGAGTGGATGTGAAGGCGCTTCAGTAACAAGCGTTCGAACCTGCTCGGGATTCGCATGTAAACCAGCGGCGGTTGAGTCGTGCGCCCACCACTCACAAACCTCAAACCCCTTTGTGACGCCTACTGGAGGTGCGAAAGGAACATCAAACACGCCGACCGAAACTCCCTGCTCAACCCAGCGCTTCCAGAACGGAGTTAAATGATGACCTTCATACCGGCGCAGACTCATCGTTTCCGGCAGCCATTTCCACTCGCTGTAGATACCGTGTGTGGCCGGTTCTTCACCGGTCAGAAAGGTAGGCCATACGGCCCCGCTGCCGATCGTCGACGGCGACCGCACTTCCAACCACCTGCCCGCTGCAAGCAACGATCGCAGGGCCGGAAGCTCGCCTTGATCGATCAGTTGCCGCACGAGCGTCGACTCAGCAGAGTCGATGCCGATCGCCAGCACTGATGGCCCATTGTTAGTGCTCACGCAGCAGCTCCTGCGGGTTAAACGATTTTCCCTCCGCAGCAGATCGCACGCATGCCTCAAGCACGGCGACCGTTTGCAAGTTGTCGCGACCGCTCACTTCCGGTGCCTCGCCATGACGCACGGCGCGCTCAAACTGTTCAAGCAGAATTCTTTCTTCAGTCTTGTTTCGCTTTCCTCTTCGCACGAGGCGCGGTAGTTTGCCGTTCTCCCAAAGTATCAACCAACGATGAAACACGTGCAGCGTGGCGCGCTCGCCGATAAACCGCGCATAAAACTCCTGACCGTCTTCAAAGAGCGTGTGACCGGTTGACTCGTAAGTCGCAGAGTAAGAGATCCGAGTTCGATTCGCCATCGACAGCATCAATTGCAACGAGGCGCCTTGCGGAAAACGTCCCCACGGTGCGGTAAAAGAATCGGCGACGACGTTTGTCACTTCCGTTCCGAGTACGTAGCGTAGCGCATCCAGATGATGAACGCTGACGCCCCAAAGCACACTGTGTGAGAGCTTCGCCAGTGACTCAGCCATCGTATGAAAGGGACGATAATAGTGACAGACCACCATCGTCACGTCGCCCAGAACTCCTTCCTGGATTAACCGCTTAACGTTCCGGAATGATCTCAGGTAGCGGTAGTTTTGCGCGACCAGCAATGGTGTGTTGTTCGATTCCGCGAGTGCAACGAGCCTGATCGCGTCGCTTAGCTGCATGGTGAACGGTTTTTCGATAAGTACTGCAAGCTTACGCTTGAGCGCTGCTTCGCACGTTGTCGTATGAGTATCGGCTGGGGTTGCGATAATCACTGCCTCACAATTACCGGCGTCCAAAGCCTCTTCAACTCGAGTGAAACAAAGCGCCGAAGCAACACCAAACTCTGCGGACACACGCTGCAACGCGTTTTCATCGACGTCCACACACGCGACTAACTCAAACGCCGGTGCTGCCGCTTTAACTTCGCGTACCCAATCACGGCCGCGACAACCCATTCCGACGACAGCTATTCTGATCGCCATTCGTAAGGTTTCCCGTCTTTCACTATCATGCCGGCAAGAAGATCGCGGACCCGGATCGATCCGCGAAGGAAAAGTTTCAAAGTTGATGGGCTAATGTGTCCCCAGAGCGCTGACGTGAAGATCATTAGACTCTTAACATCCCATTTCATCGACTTCTTCTCCAGCAGCGGTTCGAGCAGCTTCGGTGGCTCGCCGGCCCAGAGTCGCATCGCGCCCAGCATGTAAAACGCAGCCAGCGATTCGCCATTGTTGGAGTGATTTTCGCCGACCGCACGCAGTCCATTAAAAAGCGTCGCGTTGTTTGCGTGGTAACGATAGCTGTAAAGGACGTCGGGCAACGTGACCACTCGACCCGCAGTGGCCATTTTCGAAAACAGCTTTTGGTCTTCAGCGCCCGGAGTGTCGTCGTAGCCGCCGACTCGGTCGAACACTTCGCGACGAAACATTGCCGAACCGTGCGGAAAGGGAATGTAACCGGAGCGGCGTACCAGTCGCCAACGATCACGCGGACGGACTTCTCGGCCGCTGGCGTCGATGCCATTGCAGAGAGTGCCAACAACAGCAACGTCCGCTTGGTGCTCGATAATTTGCCACTGTCGTTTGAGTCGATCGGGGTGCGCGACGTCGTCGGCATCCATGCGCGCTACGATTGCACCGCGCGCCTGTGCGACCACAGCGTTTGAACTACCCGACAGGCCGAGCCGCATTTTGTTTTCGTGCAGCTTAATTCTCTGGTCGCGAGCTGCCCAATGGCGTAGTCGTCCGACGGTGCCATCGGTCGAGGCGTCGTCAAAAATCACGAACTCAAAATCCGTGAAGGTCTGCGTGAGGATGCTGTTAATGCTGTCATCAAGAAAGGGAAGCGCGTTATACACCGGCATAACAACGCTGAGGGGCTTCGCTTGCGGCTCCATAGGATGTTGTGGACGGATAGTTTAGCGGCTGCGCGAACACTTTGGCTACAAAAACGAAGGAACACCGATCAAGGAAGATTGGCTTTCGAAAACATCAACTCCCTCGCTTCGCCGTACCCTTCCAATTTCCCCTTGGCGGTCACTTGCAGGAAACGGAAGCCGACAACAATTTTGCGTCCGTCGCGCAGCAACTCCTTCGGCACTTCGAATACCACAGACGTGTTTGGTGGCAGCATCGAGATGCCGCCGACGTGGCCACCCCACGGAATACCTTCGCCCTTCGCGTCCACAACACCGAATCGAATTCCGATCTCTCCGTCGTTACAAAGTCCATGAAAGAACCTGCCCTCCCGTGTTTGGTACCCGCACTTTGCGGCGGGTCCGACGGGGAGATAGATGCTGTCAGTGCCGATCTCGATCGGCAAACGAGAATTGTTGTGAAGTCGCAACCAGATCCCTGACGCCTCAGCTTCACTACGTTTGGCGAGACTGATCTTCGGCGTGTCGGTAGCCGCCATTTGCGTTTGGAGTCGATTTACCGTGTCGCCAAAGTGGCTGAACTTAACGAACACATTTTTCTTCAACGTCTGAACGTGTTGTTCGATTCGCCGCGCCTTTGCCTGCGCCAAAGCCTGCATGCGTCTTGCCTCGACGATTTCTTTTGCGGTGGGTCGGTAGCGCTCACGGATCGGTAACAGATGCCAGAGCCGTTTCCCGGTTTTCACGTCCCACATCAAGATGTTCTGATTGTCGCCACCCGAGGCGAGGCGACTTCCATCCGGGCTGAACGCAAGAGCATCGTCGCTTGAGTATCCACCATCGAATTCCCGCACGAGTTTTCCCGTGCTCACGTTCCACAAGAATATCTCACCTCCGATATTCGACGTAGCGACTAACTGGCTGTCCGGACTGAAAACAACCTGGTGCACGTATTCCGCCTTTTTCCCCAGGCTTCTCAGTAACTCGCCCCTGGACCAGTTCCAGATAGTCGGTGCTGCTGCTCCAGGCGTCGCAACCAAAAACTCTTCATTCGGGCTCAGAGCCCAGTTGTCGTTTCGGTCGGCGGTTTTCACGACGCGATCCAATTCGCTTCCCGGAAGCGGCAGTGGTCCAGGCGGGTTCGGATTCCACACTTTGATGGTGCCATCAACGTGCCCTGAGATGATCCGCTGGCCCCGTGCATCAAAGCGCGCGGAGTTGGCAGTGCTGCCACAGCAAATAATCATATCTCCGGATCTACGCTCTTCGGTCGTCGTGTATTGTATTAGCAGCGTCCAATCAGACACGTCCCACAAACCCACGAGCGTGTTGTGCGTTGCCACCATTCTCTTACCGTCGGGACTGAACGCAACCGAAGTGAGCGGCCACTTGGTCTCCATTGTGTGAAGTAGCTTTCCGGTAGCAACATCCCATATTTTCAACGTCTCGTCTTCACTCGCACTCGCGAGTCGTTTGCCGTCAGGAGTAAACGTAACGACGCGCACCGGTTCCGAGTGTCCAGTCAATGCCTTTAATAACGATCCGGTTTGCGCGTCCCAAAATCTCACCACGGCATCTTCGCTACCGGAAACCAACACTCTTCCATCAGGACTGAAGGTTAACGACCTGATCTCGCCGGGATGTCCGTGCAGGTGAGCAACGAAGCGTTTGGTGTTCAGATCTAGAACGTTGATCCTGTGGTCAGGAAGACGTGTGGCCCATGCGAGAAGAGAATGGTCGTTACTGAAATCGCACCCGCAGTCGCTGAAAAAATCAGCGTCGACGTTGACTTCCTCGCCATTCGCTAAATTGACGAGCTTGACTTGTCCGGTTTCGCTAATCGCCACTCGTTGGTTGTCGCGGCTTATAACCACGGCTCGTGTGTAATCAGCATTGGTCATAACTTCCCGCACCAGTGAGCCGGTGGTGGTGTCGATGATTTCTGTTTTCAAGCCGCAGCGGGCGACGAGCAGGGAAACATCGTCGCTGTATTCCAAGTTATTAAATCCACGCGCCCTGCCGCAGGGCGTTAATTTTGTCCTGCGAATAAGTAAACCATTCGCAACGTGCCAGTCCGCCACAGTACCGTTTATGTCGCCGACCGTGAGCTTGGAGTTGTTACCACTAAAAGAGAGTGCGAAACCGTGGTTGAGAGATTTTTCTTCCGTCGCCCCAAACTCCTTGACGATTCGCCCATTCGTTGCGTCAAGCAGAAATAGCCGGTGTTTTTGGTCTTCCGGAGACGTCGCAACAGCGAGGTGGTTATAGTCACGGCTGAACCGAACGGCAGTGACGTATTCGTTCGCGATGCGCTTGGTCCATAACAGTTTGCCGGACTCGGCTTCCCAAACCTGAGCGCTGCCGTTCTCGCTTCCTGTTGCAATCAAACGGCTGTCGTCGCTCCAAGCGAACGCGCGCAGTGCGTGTTTCTCGTCACCTTTGTTTTTGATCTTTGAGTCTTCGATCGCGGCGAGCAGCTTGCCGTGAGGCATCTGCCAAACGTAAAGGAAACCGTCAGCCGCGGAGTAAGTGAAGGCTAGTTTGTCGTTAGGACTCCACTTTATCTCGAGGATGTCGTGTGTATGTCCTTTTTGCAGCGGGAGGCGGGCTGCATGTTCAGGTTGCGCTGATACGAACGCAAACAGGCCACACGCGAGCAGGCACAATAAGATTCCGGGCAAGACAGACACTCCGAAGAGCAGCGATCATCTGGCGACGAAGTTATAGATGATGACGCCGGTGACTTTGACTGCCTGACCCGCGAGCTTGGTCGGCGTGAACTCCGCCCGCATAGCCGCATCCTCGCTTGCCTGACGCAAATCCGGATGCCCGCTAATGGCCTTCGCTGAAATCACCTTTCCGTTTTCATCGATTAAAACTCGAACTTCGACAGTCCCCGACGCACGCACCTCCCGAGCGGCCCTCGGATACTCTGGCTTAGGCAACCTGATCGCGCGACCATTTACGACTCCACCCATGATCGGCGCGTTAGTAACGGAGCCTGCGGTATTGTCACCAATCCCTGTCGGCGGCTTAGGATGGACTCTCGACTCGATCGAATCGTAACGTTTCCGTTCCGGCTCAGACATGGCTGTGATGTGTCCAACCAGTGAGGGATTGAGTTGTAAGAGAGTTTCCGCGTCGGCCTTGTGCGAGATTGCCAGCGGCTTCAGTCCCAATTCGTCACTCAGAATGGCTGCGGTAATACTTAACCCAATGACATAACCTAACGACTGGTCGTCGTTCTTACCTCGGACCAATGAGAGTCCCTGTTCTTTTATCAAGAGCGAGAGTTCCGGTAAGCGTTTGTTGCCGTGCAGGTAACTTTCCCAATCCAGAAAGCCCGAAACCCAGTAGTGCTTTTCGGCATCGGTTCCGAGCCACTTCGTTAACTCGCTTTCGAATTGAGGACCAAGTCTCCTGCGTTCACTATCAAAGACACGAGAAAGAAAGTCCTTGTTCCCGTTCCACCCCCCCTGCTCATCTCTCACTGCCCTCTCGACCACCGTAAACGGCGCTTCATTCGGTTGTTGAGCCTGCAAGATAACCACAGACAACAGAACGGAGGCAATTAGATGAGGAGTATGTTTGATCATGGTTTCCTCAGTCGATCGACACGATGAGATCCGGACTGACCATCGTGAACGCACACGGGCCGGGTTTCGGCTCGCATCGCAGCGCACCGCGACGGACGATCTTGGTTGGCGTAGCGTCGGGAAACACGAGCGCGTACTTGAGCGACTTCAGTTGCGACGCGAGTGGTTTAAGACGCTCATCTCCCTTGATGAACTTCACGTCGACCACCTGTGCGTTGCGATTTGAATCCGGCGCCATCAGCAGGTAAAACTCACCTTCAGCAGCCGTTTTCAGGTCAGGGATCAATTGGGTCAGCGGAAACGTCTGGTATCCTGACATCTCGCTCTTTGCAGTTTTCAACAGCGTCTCTGCGGTGTCGGGCCTGATCAGTTTCAACAAACTCTCGCGAGCTTCCGGTCGCAAACGATCGGCGACGGCGCCTTGCGCGTACAGGCGAATCGCTTCATCTTTCTTGCCGCGCTTCTCAGCTAGCGCTCCGATGTGATGGCCGACCTCGCTGTGCTGCTGAATGGTCCACGAAGCCTTGATGTACTTCTCCGCGGTATCCAGATCACCCTTTTGGAAGTAGACCCAACCAAGCGTGTCCCAGTAAGCAGCCAACGATGCGACGTTGTTCAGATCTTCAATCGTCAGGTTTGCGGTTTCGAGACTACGCAAACTGGCGGCAACAGTTGAGACTGCCGACTCAGCGTACTGCTGTGCCTTTTCGAGTTGAGCGCCTTCAACGGCCATGTAGTAAGCGACGTTATTCAGCACCGTTGGCGTGCGCGAGAGTTTGATTGCCTCTTCAAACGCGGCAATCGCTTTCGGCGCTTCGCCCAACGCGAGATAGGCCCGGCCGATACTGACGTGCAATATCTCCTGCTCGGGCGCCAACGAAAGTGCGCGTTCGAGGGCGGGGACCGCTTCTTTATACTTGCGCGACTCGACGAGCATCTGGCCGAGGTTGGAATGCGCGGTTTGGTCCAATGGCGTCACTTCGAGTTGCTTGCGGAAAGACTCCTCGGCGTTGGCGTAGTCCTGCTGATACCAGTAAACACGGCCCAGCATGTTGTAAGCGTAGTCTTCAAACGGATTGATCTTGGTCTGTTCACGCAGCACGGAAATCGCTTCATCAAACTTGCGTTGCTGCACGAGCACGAAACCAAGATTGCGCCGGACTGTCTGGTGCTTCGGCTCTTTCTCCACCACGCGCTTGAGCAGTTGTTCGGCGATTGGGTAGTTGCCGTTTCGCACCGCGGCTTGCGAAGCCTGGATCAGATCTTCGGTCTTGACTGAGTCGGGAATCGATGGTGTGCCGGCGATCTCGGTTTCCAGCGAGAGCGCTTGCGTCGCATCAGATCGCACCGCCGCGACGAACGCCTGATAGTCCTGCAAACGCTCGGCCGGCAATTCGCGCTGGCGCATCCGGAGCGTCCGTTCGGCGATGAGCGTTTGCCCTTCGAGTTTGTAGTTTGCTGCGTACTCGCCGTAATCGCGCGACACTTTCAGAGGCAGCGGCAGTCGCGTTTGATACTTCGCGGGAATAGTAAGCTTCAGACTGTACGAGATGTTGATCGGCGGACCGATTTCGAGTGGTTTCTTGCTCTTGCTCGTGCGACCGTAAAAGTTGTTGAGACTGAACGGTGGAAAGGGTAGCGGCACTTTCAGTTTCTTACTCGACCAGTCGAGAAAGTCTTTGCGTGAAACATTGAATTCGACTTCAAATGGCTTCTCCAGATCGGCAGGATCCGTCGTTTTAATGTCGGTGACTTCACCCGGCATGCCTCCTGCCATGCCTAGATAGAAACCCAAACTCTTCCAATCGCTCTTGGGTGTGCGGCGAAACATGTAACGCATGTACATCTCCGAATCGCCATGCAGCACGAGCCGACCGCGCGCCGTCACCTTGCCGAGATCGTCAACTGTGCCCTCCATTGTGACGAGTTCGGACGAGAGAAACGGCGGTTCGGCAGGTGTTGTCTCAAGACGAGCGGGACCGGAGATTGGCACCATCAGCGCCTTCTTGTTTCGCAGGCGTGGCGACAACAATCCAGCCGGTGCGATTTCGGCTGTCGTGTCAGCCCACAATGTTTCTTCACCGATCGGTATTGCACTGATGACGTGATCGAACTGGCCAGGCGACGGAATATCGACGTCGAGTTTGCGCGCTGAGTTTATCAACACCGGATAGGCGCGACGTCCGGTTGCCGCGAGCATTGAAGCAAGCAATGTGTGTTTGTCTTTGCAGTCGCCGTACTGGTTACTCATCACCTCAGTCGCTGCGTGAGGCTGATATCGACCCTGGCCTAACGAAAGACTGACGTAACGAAAGTTTTTGGCGACGTACTCGTAAAGCGCGGTGATCTTCTCTTTCTCGGTTGTGCGTCCTTTAATGATCTCTTCGGCTTTGATTTTGATCTTCTCGTCGGGAACGACGCGATCTTTTTGCAGGGCCGCGTACCATTGGCCGACTTCATCCCAACTCTGAAATGTCGTCAGTTGCACGTGCGGACGGATCTCATCCGGATCCTTTTCTTCCACCTCTTCTTCCGCTTTCTCCTTCTCTTTTTCGTCTTCGTCGGAATCGCGTTTCAGCTTGGCTTGTTTCCAGGTGTAGATGCGGCGTCCGCTCTCTTCCTTGATAGCGGCATCGTAGCCCGGGTCGGTCTTGAGTTTGACTTTGCTGGCGGCGGGAATGTTTACCGTCAACTCGTCGTTAAGAACAATCGGACCCCGTGTGACGAAATCATGCTCGACCCAGAAGTGGTTCTGGGCTAACGGACTGTGAATGTTCCAAACGAGTCGATACTCGAGTTGATCGCCGGGACGCAGACCCGGGACGGTGATGTGTTTCTGCCGCAGGTCGGTGTAGATCGGAGCTTCGCGAGCAAGTGGCGCCGAGAGGTCCTGGATGTCGGAAGTGGTGGCGCTCACCACACTTCCGTCAGCTTTACGCACTCGGACGTAGTCCATTTCGAGTTTTTCGTTAGCGGAGGTGTAGGGAAAGATGAGCTGGCCGAAGCGCTCAACGCCGGCGTCGCTCTGGATCTTCACGCGCATCGTCAAATCGCGTTGACCGGTGCCGTTGCTTTCGTAACGGTAGCCGGTGGTCAACTGTTCGATCACTACCGCTTCCTGTGAATAGTCTGGTTTCTGTTTGTCGGCGTGAACCGTGGGTTTTAAGCCTGCGGGCGGCGGCGGATCTTGCGGCTTGGTTTGTGCGCGCGCCGCTGGAAAAGGTGGTCCGAACAGAAATGAGAGAGTTAAAAGTGCGGCAATGATCTGGGCATTGCGGGGGGAAAGCATTTATTGGTTCTCCTATAGTTGAGGTTTCGGACGCTGGCCAGCCAGTCTACCTAAACGCGCTGAGCGGTGTAAATATCCGGAAAGATCGCTCGTAAAGAGGACGGAGGATGAGATGCTTCGTTTTCGACGAGAATAAAGAGAAGAAGCAGGGCGGCGCTTTTGCCGATGTAAAGCCTCAGATCATCGCCTCCGAGCTGGACAAGTTGCGGCAAGCCTTCGCTACTTGATTGCAGAAGAAGCGGCGATTCAGGACTCTCTTGTGGCGCCTCCACCCGCCAAGCCGCGTTTAAAAACGACAATAGCCGTTTCATGTTAACCAAACTACACCGACAGCCATCGTAATGAGCGGGGCATTTTTCCCCGGAAAATGCCTTAGTCATCCTTTTTGACACCATTTCTCAACATTTTGCATGTTTAAAAAATTTTATTCTTCTGCTAGACTGCCGTCCCCCGACACACTTGCTGCTCCCCGAAGGGTTCGCGGATTGCCCCGTCTCCTCTTTCACTTGACCTATTGGGCGTTGTAGCCGAGGGACAACTACACCCGCAATTTCTGGAGTACTGAATGAAGCGTTTTCCTTACCCGATATACTGGAGCCTCCTTGCCTCACTTATCGTGTTTTCGGCTTTTTCATTTGAAATTAAAAGTCGAGCGCAGTCACTGACGGACATGGAGATCGTCAACCTGCCGGAAACAATCTCCTATGTCCCGCGAAGGAAAGTCTCGGATGACATCCTTAAGAAGGTTGCTGAAGGCAAAAGCACCGAGTTTGTTCGCGTAGTCATTCAACCGGCCTACCAATCGGAATTCTTGCTCGACTCAGCGATCGAAACGACGGGCGCGAGCGATGTTCGCAAGTTGAAGAACTTCAAACTGCGGATTGCGACGTTACCGGTCAATGCCGCCGTCGCTCTCGCCGAACGCTCAGACGTTTCTTATGTTTCGCTGAATCGATCCGTGCAGCCGATGGGGCATGTGTCGCGTACGACCGGCACGGATCAGATTCGCAGCAGCGGGAATAACGTAAACAGCAACAGCACATTCGATGGGTCCGGTGTGGGCATTGCGATACTCGATTCCGGTATCGACACCGACCATCACTCGTTCCTTAATCGATCCAATGTTGTGCGTGTTGTTTACAACGAAGACTTCACCAACGAAGGACGCACCGACGATCCTTACGGACACGGAACACATGTCGCCTCGCTCGCCGCAGGCAATGGACGCATCTCGAGCGGTCAATACGTCGGCATCGCACCGAACGCAAACCTGATCAACTTGCGCGTGCTGAATTCGCAGGGGCTCGGCACGACGGCATCAGTGCTGCGCGCGCTTGATTGGGTCGCCACGAATGGAGCTGCTTACAACATCCGCGTTGTGAACATGAGTCTTGGCATGCCAGCGATCGATTCATATCGCGACGATCCGATCTGTCGCGCGGTGCGGCGCCTCGTCGACGCCGGCGTCGTTGTGTTTGCAGCGGCCGGAAATAACGGCAAGGACGATGACGGAGACAAAGTCTACGGCCGCATCCACTCGCCGGGTAACGAGCCGTCGGCGATCACGGTTGGCGCGACGAACACATTCGGCACGGATCAACGCGACGACGACGTCGTGACGTCGTACAGTTCTCGCGGCCCGACGCGTAGCTTCACGACTGATGAAGACGGCGTCAACCATTACGACAATCTCATCAAGCCTGACCTGGTCGCGCCCGGCAACAAACTTATCGATGCCGAGGCTGACAGCAATTACCTGGTATCGCAAATCCCTTCGTTGGACGCAGGTGTTAGCGGCGCTGAAAACCGGAAAATGATGTATCTCAGTGGGAGCTCGATGGCGACGCCAGTCGCCGCCGGAGCAGCAGCGTTGATGATTCAGGCGAATCCAAACCTGACGCCAAATCTAGTGAAGGCGTTGTTGATGTACTCCGCTCAACCGCTTGCGGGCTTCAACATGTTCGAACAGGGCGCGGGACAACTGAACGTGGCGGGTGCAGTGCAATTGGCGCGACTCGTGCGAACCGATATAAGTGCTACGACGAGTCTTGGTTCGCCGCTGCTTTCGGTAGATGCGCCTCCGGCGCCCGAAACGACGATCGGCAACCATACATTCACATGGTCGCGGGGGATCGTTCTCAATCACACGTATGCGACGGGTGTTGATCTAATTACCCGTTACCAACTTAGTTATGGTCTAGGCGGTTTGCTTGGTAGCGGCGTGATTACGGGAGACGGTACACTGGTTCCGGATCCCACGATCTTTTCTGACGGTGTTATTACGGGCGATTCAATCCTTACGAGCTATGGGGTAATAACGGGTGACGGTATTTCGTTCCTGGCGATCAATCTACTCTTTCAGAACCTTTTGGCTGATGGAGTGATCACAGGCGACGGAGTGATCACCGGAGACGGCGTAATCACCGGCGACGGTGTGATCACGGGTGACCTGGTAACAACTGCGCAGTCAGCAATGCTCAACGGCGATGGTGGTACTATGATGACCGCGGCATCGGACGATGGGAATGACAGCGTAGATTATTGACCTGCATTTTAAGCGGCACAGCTTATTACTGACCTTCGGGTCAGCTTGTCTTACCACCGACCGCATTATCTCGCAATGCGATTTGACGGCTCGCCGTTCGGGGGCCGATCCATTCAGAGGGAAATATGAGTGCGGCAGAAGTAAATGTTAACCGACATCACTTCGGACAAGTGTACATGTGGTCGCTGGTTATTGCGGGAGCGATCATTGTGCTCGTGGCACTTTACGCCTTACCGTTTCGTGAGCTCGATGCGAGTTTTCTCTTCCTCTGCTTGATGGTGATGGCGAGCTCGCTGATCGCCATTCCGATTCCGCGCGTGAGCGGGCGCATCACAGTTGCAGACACGTTTGTGTTTCTGACGCTGCTACTTTACGGAGGCGCCGCCGCGATCCTCGTGTCAGCGCTCGAAGGCGTCGCCGCCACCTTAATCATCAGCAAACGCCCACGAACGATACTTTTCAACTCTGCGATTCTCGCCACTTCGACATTCTTTACCGTCGCCGTATTGAACTGGGTATCCGGTCCACCGGTTGACATCATCAGAAGCGGGTTCAGGAAAGAGTTTTTTGGCGCGATTTGCGTTATGGCGCTCGTTCAGTACGCTGCCAACACAAGCCTGATCGCAATCGAAAAGGCCTACAAGATCAAGGAATCGACCTGGCAAACGTGGCGCACCTACTACCTCTGGACTTCCGTGACTTACTTCGCGGGCGCGTCGGCGGCTGGGATTATCGCGATCCTGATCGATGCTTACGGGTTTTACGCGGTCGTTGCCACGGCGCCGATCATTTTGATCATCTGCTTCACTTATCAAACTTATCTCAAGAATATTGAGGTCTCGGTGGCCCAAACGGAAGCCGCGCGACTGCACGTCGAAGAACTTTCGCGGTACATCAGTGAGCTACAGCGTTCGGAAGAAGCGCGCGGTCAGTTACTGGTGCGGGCCGAACGGGCCCGCTCTGAGGCCGAAGCCGCCAATCGCATTAAAGATGAGTTTTTGGCAACGCTCTCGCACGAATTGCGGACGCCATTGACGTCGCTGCTTGGATGGTCGAGCGTGCTGCGTGAAGCCAGGCGCGACGAGAAGGTGTTGAGCCAGGGACTCGACGCGATCGATCGCAACGCGCGCGTGCAGGCTCAGCTTATCGACGACCTACTCGATGTGTCGCGGATTGTGTCGGGAAAACTGAATCTCGACGTGCGTCCGTTGGACATCTCTTCAGTCGTGCGTGCCGCGATTAACGTCGTGCGTCCCGCCGCGGATGCGAAAAGCATAACGCTGGACTACCGGGCCCAACCTGGTTTGGGTGCAATCTCCGCCGATTCCGCACGCCTGCATCAGATCATTTGGAACTTGTTATCGAACGCGGTGAAGTTCACAGCGCAAGGCGGCAAGATCACGATTCGGATCGAGCAGGAGAAAGCGCACGCGAAGGTGACGGTTCAGGACACCGGTCAGGGAATCGATTCGGAGTTTCTGCCGCGCGTGTTTGACCGCTTCAGGCAGGCTGATAGTTCGACGACGCGGAGTTTCGGTGGGTTAGGACTCGGACTCGCGATCGTTCGGCATCTGGTCGAGTTGCACGGCGGCACTGTTTCCGCTGAAAGTGAAGGCGCCGGTAAAGGCGCGACATTTACTGCGACCTTCCCGCTGTTAACGGAGCGCGCCGCAGCCGTGGCGCAAGGCGTGGAATTTCACGCCGCGGAGTCGCGATCGCTCGACGGCTTGCGAGTGCTGCTGGTGGACGACGAACCGGAAGCGCGCGAGATTATCAGTACGGTAATCGGCCGCACCGGCGCGGAAGTAAAAGCTTGTATCTCCGCCAGTGACGCGTTGAGCAAGCTCGCTGAATGGCGGCCTGACGTGATTTTGAGCGACATCGCAATGCCGGAAGAAGACGGCTACAGCTTCATCGGTAAGGTAAGATCGCTGCCGAGAGAGAAAGGTGGCGAGACACCGGCCGCCGCCTTGACTGCTTACGCGCGTGATGAAGATCGTAACCAGGCATTGGCAGCCGGTTATCAGATGCACATTGCAAAACCAATCGGCGCCAGCCAACTCGTTACGATGGTCGCGAAACTCGCCGGTCGCGATAGCTGAGTCACAAGATCCAAAAAATCCTCGTTATCCGTGTTTCTTCTGGACCCCGGAATTTTGTAAAGTAGGGGCCATGAAGAAGGCGCCGGTTGGAATCGGTATCGTCGGCACTGGGTTTGCGCGAACAACGCAAATTCCCGGTTTCCGCGACTGCATGGGGGCGAAGATTGTCGCCATCGCCAGTGGTCGCCGCGAACGCGCTGAAGCAGTCGCAAAAGAATTCAGTATCGAACACGTCGCGGATGACTGGCGGGAGCTGGTTCAACGCCCCGACGTAGACCTTGTCAGTATCGTCACTCCTCCTGCGACACACGTTGAGATCACGCTCGCTGCGCTCGAACAGCGCAAGGCCGTGTTGTGTGAGAAGCCGATGGCTTTGAACGCGGACGAATCGGCGCGCATGGTGGAAGAAGCAAAAGCGGCCGGCGTGCTTGCGTTGATCGATCACGAGCTGCGTTTCCTCAACAGCCGCCGTACGATGCGCGGTATGTTGCAAACGGGCGCCATCGGCACCGTGCGTCATTGCAATTACGTGTTTCGTTCCGATTATCGCGCGCTACCCGATCGACCATGGGATTGGTGGTCGGATGAGCAGATGGGGGGCGGCACTCTCGGTGCGATCGGATCGCACGTGATCGACTCGTTTCACTGGATGCTCGATACGGAGATCAGCGAAACACTCGGTTTGTTATCGACGCACATCAAGCATCGAAATGATAAAGCATCGGGCGAAACCCGGACTGTTACCACGGACGACGAAGCGAAACTGTTGTTTCGGTTTGCCGATGGTCCACTGACACATGATGCAACTGGTTCGGCTGCGCTTTCAGTAGTCGAATCAGGGAAGTATGAAAACCGGCTCGAAATTTACGGCACTAAGGGCGCGTTGATGGTGGAAGAGACCGGCGAACTCTGGCGTTCACCCACCGGCTCAGGTGTTTGGCGACCCGTGCAGGTGGACCAGGACCACATGGCCCATGGTATGCGCGAGAGCAGTTGGTCACGCGGCTTCACGGCGTTTGCGGTGGCAATTTGCGATGCGATGCAGTTTGGAAAGAAGACGGTCAAGGACGGCGCGACGTTTGAAGACGGTCATCGCGCGCAGGTGGTGCTGGATGCCATTCGCGCGTCAAATGAAAGTGGGTGCTGGGTCACTATTGGTGGTTAGTTGTTCTTTGTGCTTTGTTCTTTTCGAAGGGGTCTTCTTGACCATTAGATGGCGAACACGAAAAACAAAGCACAAAGCACAAAGCACAAAGCTCAAGGTTCGCGCCTGCGCGTTGGCGTTGATACAGGCGGCACATTTACCGATTTCGTCTTCGTAAGAGACGGTCAGGTTCAACTCTTCAAAGTTCCCTCCACACCGGAAGATCCTTCGCTCGCAATTCGAAACGGACTAGCGCGAATTGGCGCCGCGGTCGACGTGGTGCATGGCACGACTGTCGGGACGAATGCCTTGCTGCAACGACGCGGCGCGCGCACGGCCTTGATTACGACTCGCGGTTTTGAAGACGTGCTGGTGATTGGCCGTCAGGCCCGACCAGAGCTCTACAACCTCAACGCCATCAAACCGCCGCCGCTTGTAGAAGATGAAATGCGGTTTGGCGTCGGCGAGCGAGTGGTGGCTTCAGGCGAGGTTCTGGAAGCGTTGAACGACAGCGAACTCCCGGGTCTCACTGCAAAACTGAAGCAGGCAGGCGTCGAGTCAGTCGCAATCTCGCTGCTGTTTTCGTTTCTGCATCCGGAGCATGAGGAGCGCATAGCCGAGTCGCTCGGCTCGCTCGGTGTGCCTTTGTCGATTTCGAGTAGGATTCTTCCCGAGTATCGCGAGTATGAGCGCACGTCGACGGTAGTCATCAATGCCTACCTGCAACCATTGATGGGCCGCTATTTGAAACGACTGAGCGAGAATAAAAGTACAAAGCACGAAGCACAAAGTACAAAGCTCAACTTGCGCGTGATGCAATCGTCCGGCGGAAGTATCTCGGCTGAAGTCGCCGCAGAGGAACCGGTGCGAACGATTTTATCTGGTCCATCGGGAGGTGTTGTCGGTGCTTTACGCGCGGCGCGAACCGCGGGAATCAAAAACGTAATCACGTTCGACATGGGAGGTACATCGACTGACGTTGCCTTGTGCGACAGCGGTGCGATTCGTACGACGAACGAAGCGGTGGTCGCAGGACTGCCGGTAGCGGTTTCCGTGATGGACATTCACACTGTAGGCGCCGGTGGCGGATCGATTGCGCGAGTTGACGAAGGTGGATCGTTGCGCGTGGGACCGGAGTCGGCGGGTGCGGATCCCGGACCAGCATGTTATGGACGATCGATGCTGCCGACTGTGACTGATGCGCACGTCGTGCTGGGCCACTTCGGTGGCGGTGGTTTGTTGGGTGGTGAATTCAAGTTGGACGAAGCGCGGGCACGCGCGGCGTTGGGCCAGTTGGCGGAAGCTTTGAGTCGCCTAACAAGCAAACGCGTGAGTGTAATTGCGGCGGCCGAGAGTGTTGTGTCGGTTGCGAACACAAACATGGAGCGGGCGCTGCGTCATATATCGGTGGAGCGTGGTCACGATCCGCGACAGTTTGCTCTGCTGCCGTTTGGCGGTGCGGGTGGGTTTCATGCGGTCGAGCTCGCGCGGGCGTTGCGTATCCCGACAATCATCATGCCAATCGCGCCGGGTGCGCTATCAGCAGTTGGCGTGCTGGTTGCCGATGTGGTGAAGGACCAGAGCCGGACGGTTATGTACGGTTACAAGTCCAAACACATAACGAAGCTGCCACAGGTGTTTCGTGAGATGGAGCGCGAAGCCGCGGCGGTGTTGCGTCGTGAAGGCTTTCCGGCGTCGAAACAACGTCATGAACGCGCGCTCGCGATGCGCTATCGCGGCCAGTCGTTTGAGTTGTTGATTACCAGGACACACGGAAACATCGCAGCCGCTTTTCATCACGCGCATCGTGATCGGTACGGGTACGCGCAGGAAAGGAGTGAAATCGAGATTGTCAGCGCGCGGTTGAGATCGATTGGTGTGGTAGACAGGTTGTCGATGCGAAAGATCGCTGCCGCCCGAGGCACCGTTAAGCCGCACGACAGTGCTGTCGCGTACCTCGACGGCCGTAAAACAATCGTTGCTGTTTACAAACGTGAGGAGCTGCGCGGCGGAGTGAAGCTGAAAACGCCGTGCATCGTGACGGAGTATTCCGCAACGACGTTGATCCCGGGCGACGCAACGGCGCGAGTAGACCAGTTTGGAAACATTTTGATTGCTCTATGAAGACCAGGTTCGATCCCACGACGCTGGAAATCTATCGCGCGCTCTTCACCTCAGTGGCGGAAGAGATGGGCATCGCGCTGCGACGCACCGCGTTTTCACCAAACATCAAGGAGCGTCGCGATTACTCGTGCGCGGTTTTCGATGCGAAGGGGCGCGTGATTGCGCAGGGCGACCACATGCCGGTGCATCTGGGCTCGATGCCGATGGCCGTTGCGGCTGCCCTAGATGAGATTGATTTCTTGCCGGGTGATGTGGTTGCGGTGAATGATCCGTTTGCGGGCGGCACGCACCTGCCGGACGTCACACTGGTGAGTGGAGTCTTCATTCACAAGACGCGGGGAGGGGGGGACAAGGTGACGCGGGGAAGGGGGATTGTGAAGACAGGGGGAAGGGGAGATGCGGGGACACGGGGAAGGGCAAACCTCGCCGTGTCGCCGCGTCCCTCCTCCCCGCGTCTCCCCGTCACCCTTTCCCCGCGTCTACTCTTTTACGTTGCGAATCGCGCGCATCATGCGGACATCGGCGGTGCGACGCCGGGATCGATGGGACTCGCGACCGACATCTACGGCGAGGGCCTTCGCATTCCGCCCATTCGACTGGTGCGAGGCGGCGTGGTCGACAGCGACACCATGCGACTGCTGCTGGCGAATGTGCGCGGAAACGTCGAACGTCGCGGTGATTTTGACGCGCAGATCGGGTCGTTGAAGACCGGCACGACACGACTGTTGGAGATCGTCGAAAGGCGTGGTGAGCGCGAAGCGACTGAGTACGCCGCGCAACTAATCGACTACTCGGCGCGGCTGATGCGACACACGATCGAGTCGATTCCAGATGGCATCTACGAAGCAGAAGACGCACTGGACGATGATGGTGTTGACGATGGTCCCGTCTCGATCCGCGTGAGAGTGACAATTCGAGGTGAGCGAGCAATCGTCGATTTCACGGGCAGCGCCCCGCAAGTGACTGGTGCAATTAACGCAGTGGAGGCGATCACAGTCTCCGCTGTGTCGTACGTGTTTCGCTGTTTGATCGGTGGCGAAGTGCCGGCGAGCGCGGGTTTGATGCAGCCGATTGAAGTGATCGCGCCGCGAGGTACGGTCGTCAATGCAAATCCGCCTGCTTCGGTAGCTGGGGGTAACGTCGAAACCTCGCAACGCATCGTGGACACGGTGTTCAAAGCGTTATCGCAGGCGCTGCCGGACCGGATTCCTGCCGCGAGTCAAGGAACGATGAACAACCTCACAATCGGCGGCATCGACACGCGCAAGGGGCAAGGGGACGAGTTCTCGTACTACGAGACCGTTGCCGGCGGGATGGGCGCGCGGCCATCGCTCGACGGCATGAGCGGTGTGCACACGCACATGACGAACAGTTTGAACACGCCTGCTGAGGCGCTCGAGTACGCGTATCCGTTACGCGTGCGGGAGTATCGATTGAGGCGCGGTTCTGGTGGTGAAGGTAAAGCTAGTGGGGGTGACGGTGTTGTGCGCGAGATCGAAACGATTGTGCCGGCGCGCATGTCGCTACTTGCCGATCGTCGCAAGCGTGGGCCGTATGGTTTGTACGGCGGAGCCGAAGGCGCATGCGGAATAAACACGGTCAACGGTCAAACAATCGCGGCGAAAGGTTCACACGAATTGAAAGCCGGCGATCGCATTCGCATTGAAACTCCGGGTGGCGGTGGTTGGGGTGTTAAGTCGTGAGACGACGATAAATACCAGGCAGTCTTTCTGGCAACGACAACACATCATCGATGATCGTGTATCCAATCTCGCCGTACAGATCGCGTAACTCCGCTTCTGATTCACGATCGATCGTTATGCAAAACGGCGTAATGCCTTCGGTCTTCGCCTGCCGCAGCGCCTCGCGCGTGTCTTCGCGCGCGTAACGCGCATCGCCGTAATCATGGTCGTACGGCCGCCCGTCTGAAAGCACGATCAACAAACGCGTGCGTGCATCCTGTTTTGCGAGCCGCGCAGTGGCGTGGCGAATAGCCGCGCCGAGACGCGTGTTGTTCTGATAGTTGATTCCGCCGATGCGTCGCTTAACTTCATCGTTGTACTTTTCGTCGAAGTCTTTCACGACATAAAACTTTACATTTCGCCGCCCCTCCGAAGTAAACCCATTGATTGAGTAAACATCACCCACGGCCTCGAGTGCCTCGCTCATCAGGACCAACCCTTCCTTCTCGATCTCGATGATGCGTCTGCCGGGCCGCGTGTAGGGTTGCAAGGGATGCCGCCCGATCGTCCGTGCTGTTGACGACGACTGGTCCAACAAGAACGATACCGCCACATCGCGCCGCCGCCGCAAGCGCTTGGTGTAGATCCGTTCCGACTGGTGTCCGTCGGCGCGACGATCGATAACGTAGTCAATCACCGCATTCAGATCAAACTCCTCGCCATCAACTTCATTGGCCACGCGCGTGAGGTTTTCCGGCTTCATCAGTTGAAACTGGTGACGGATGGACGAGATCACACCCTTGTGCCGTTCGCGCGTGGCTTCTACAAAAGCGCGGTCGCCATGCTTCACACGTTTCTCGATCACGCGACACCAACCGAGCCGGTGGTCCGTCAACTCGCGGTCCCACTCATCGTAGTTGTAAGCGACTTCGCCTTCGGCGAGCACTTGCTCCGGAGTCTCTGACTCGGACCACGCTTCGGCGCCCGAAAGTTCATCCGGATCGCCCTCCGGCGACGGATCATTCCAGGCATTGAACAGTTCGCGCGCGTCGCGGCGCTGCGGCATCGACTGCGCCCGCTGTTGCTTTAAACGTTCAGTCGCCGCCGAGTCGTCTTCCTTTTCGATTTGGTCTTCCGGCACTTCGACCTGTTGCGTCGAATCGTCAACAGGTACCACTGACTGAAACAGCTCGTAAACGCGGCTGGTGGCGACGAGCGTATCGGCCACAGTTGCGTTCGCGTTTCCAAGATAGTCGCCGACAATGGTTTCCAATTCAGACACGATTTGGCCATAGTACTGACGCGCATCGTCGCGCGCACCGCCGAGCAACGTTACCTGGAACAACAACTCAAACGGAACCAGCAGCGCAGGAAGATCGAGAACGTTTGGTCGACGGCTGGTGAGATGGTCACGAATCAGATCGAGGTCACGACGAAGACCACGATACGCATGTCGTAACCGGCGATCGATGCGTCCATTTTCGAGTGTGCCGAAGATGCGTCGCGCGAGTTGGGTGAGCGGGAACAGTTTTAAGATCTCTCTGTAATCCGTGTTATTCGCGCGAGACGGATTCCGAGATTGCTCCAGTAACATCTCATCCGGGACCGAAAAAGCATCTCTCACGTCAACATCGTAAATTGCACGGATTGCAGCATGGGCTGCATCGACAACACCACCGCGTTGATAAGTGCCAAACTCAATCTGTCCCGCAGCGTGTGCTGCCAACACTTTGTAAAGCCTGAAATCAAGCTCGTCGTCGCCAAATTCATTTACGACCGACGGCAACTGGATCGTACGACCGTCGCCGATACGCGCCTCATCCGGCACGGCAGCCAGTGGCGCAACCTCGACCTCACGTCCGGTCAATGCTTCAACATAAAGCCGCAGTAGATGCTGAATCGAGTCGAGCGCCAAACCCGCACTGCCACTGTGCAACGCTTCATAACTGCCGCGCGTTTCGAGTGAGAAATAACTGCGCCGCGCACGTGCATCCGACCGTCCGGAAGACAATCCACGACGCGCCCACGCCTCAAACTGCTCGATCGAAACACTCTTCAGCGCCCGCGAGCTGGACCGGAAACACGCCAGCGCCGACTCTCCATCCACCACCGCGATTTCTTTCGTCAGCGCGAGCACACGTTGGGATAAATCAACTGCCTCACTTCGCGACGAGCTTTCAGTCAACAACTTTAGAAAGCGCGGACTACTCCTCACGAAAGCGACAAGACTTGCATTCCCATGCGCGGCGACAACCCACAAGAGATCGATCCACTCATCAAAGATCTCAGGTGCGCGGCGCAATATCTCGCCGCCCGACAACAGCACCTGAAGCGCGGCGCCTCCCCCACGTTCTAGAAAATCGTTGGTCTTCCGCAGCAGCCGCGTCGCATTCGGCGCCGACAGTTCGTTTAACGCCACTGGAAACGCCGACCACGCGTCAGCAGCGATTCCACCTGCGCGCGCCGCAAACGACGCCGCCAGTGCGAGCGCTGCTTCGATCACTTCAGCGCTCTTGAAACCACGCAGAGCACGCGATACCTCCACCGAAATGTTGATGAACTCGGTGCTATGCTTTGCAGAACGTCGCGCGATCTCATTCGCGATGTCGAGTATCGCGCGTGACGTGTTGACGTCGTCGATCTGGCTGATGATCGCAGGGAGTGACTGAAGAGTTTCCCTGGCAACGGAAGTCGATAGGACCATCTGGCGAGTACACAAACCAAACATCCCCGGCAGTAATTCCCCGGGTACATCTCGCAGCGGTTGGACGCCTTCGGCAAAAAACGAAGCCGCCGATTCATAATCGCTCATTGCCAGTCGCCGGCCCATCTCACCCCACGATCGCAGTTCCGCCGGTTCGAGCACCTGCGCGGCCGCGGGCGCTGCTCGCAGAAACTCGAGCGCTGCGCGGAGCGAAATGCCGGCGATCGCGGTGGTAGTCTCGATGATCTGTGTTCGGTAAGTCTCCAACAGCTTAGATGACGGTCGTGATGATCTCGCGGATGCTGCGTTGCAACTCACGATCGTCAGTTATCGGCGAGCACATCGCGACTTCGGCGGCGTCGACTGGTGGGATGCCGAGCGCAATGAGTTGAGCGGCGTAGATCAGGAGTCGAGTAGAAACGCCTTCTTCCAAACCGTGGCCACGCAAGTTCCTGACCTTCTGTCCAATTAGAACCAGATCGCGCGCAGTGCCTTCGTCGACTCCGCCTTCGCGCGCCACAATCTCCGCTTCCATTTCCGGTGGCGGATAGTCAAATTCAATCGCCACGAATCGTTGGCGGGTCGACTGCTTCAGGTCTTTAAGGATCGACTGATAACCAGGATTGTAAGAAACGACAAGCATGAAATCCGCCGGCGCTTCGAGAATCGTGCCGCGCTTTTCGATTGGCAGACGGCGGCGGTGGTCGGTCAGCGGGTGAATGATGACGACGGTGTCTTTACGCGCTTCGACGACTTCGTCGAGATAACAGATGGCGCCATTGCGGACGGCGGAAGTCAGTGGTCCGTCGTGCCAGATCGTTTCTTCACCTTCGAGCAGGAAACGTCCTACGAGGTCAGTCGACGACAGGTCTTCGTGGCAGGCGACCGTGATAAGCGGGCGCTCGAGTCGCCAAGCCATGTGTTCGACAAACCGAGTTTTTCCGCAGCCCGTCGGGCCCTTCAAAATTACGGGCAACCGCGCGGAATGGGCTGCTTCAAAGAGTTCTATCTCGCGAGCAACGGGCAAGTAATACGGCTCGTTCGAGACGCGATAGTCCTGGATTGCGCTTTCAGCCATTTGTTTGGCATCTTAACATTAAGAAAGCTCGCTGCGTGAGACCAGTGAGACCAAGGATTTGATGAAGATAGCAGTAGCAATGAGTGGCGGCGTGGATTCTTCAGCCGCCGCGGCAATCTTAAAAGAACAGGGACACGCCCTGGTCGGTTTCACGATGCAGTTGTGGGACCAGCGGCGCGGCATCAACGTCGATGAAAACGGTGATCCGCTGCCGTCGCGTTGCTGTTCGTTGGACGACGTGTACGACGCGCGTCGTGTAGCGGAAGAGCTTGGATTTCCGTTTTACGTACTGAATCTCGAACGTGATTTCGAACGTGACGTGGTCGCACCGTTTGTGACGAGCTATCTCAACGGCGAAACGCCGATTCCGTGCGTCGGTTGCAATAGCCGATTGAAGTTTGCGTCGCTCGATCGACTGGCGGCAAGTTTGGGTTGCGACAAAGTCGCTACCGGACATTACGCGCGCGTCGAGTTTGACGTGGCTACGAATCGGTATCGTTTGCTGCGTGGGCATCATCAGGAAAAAGACCAATCGTACTTTCTTTGGGAACTAACGCAGGCACAATTATCGCGCGCCATGTTTCCGCTGGGCGAGATGTCGAAACCGCAGGCTCGTGACGCGGCGCGCCAACATCATCTGAGTGGCGTTTCTGAGAAGAAAGAGTCGCAGGAGATCTGTTTCGTACCTGACGGTGACTACGCCGGCTTTATTGATCGGTATCTCGAAGCGGAAAACGCGACCGAGCGGCTGCCTGGTGAAGGAGAGATCGTCGACAACAGAGGTCGCGTCATCGGGAAGCACGAAGGCATTCATCGTTACACGATCGGACAACGTCGTGGCATCGGCATTGCCGACGAACGTCCGCTATATGTCATTTCCATTGACGCTGATGAAAATCGAGTGAGGGTCGGATCGTCGGAAGAACTGTTAAGCAGCGAGTTCACCGCAGCGGGAGTGAACTGGATTGCTTATGACGATCCGCAGGACCCAGTTCGCGCCGACGTCCGCGTCCGTTACCGGCACACGGCGGCGCCCGCCACGATCACAATGCTTCCGAACAACCGCGCCCGCATAGTTTTCGACGAACCGCAACGCGCAATCACGCCGGGACAGGCGACGGTCTTTTATCGCGGCGACGAAGTGGTTGGCGGTGGTTGGATTGTAAGGTGCTAAACTGCCTTGGCCGAAGAGTCTGTAACCATATTTCGCTTTGCACAAAAAGTCGCATTCTGATTAGTTTTCTTGCGGCCCGTTGTAATTTCTGCGGCCTTTGCATGCTTTGCACAAAAAGGGAGTTTTTGGGATGAATCTTCTCTGCGGTCCTCCGTCTAATCTTTGCGTCTCTGCGTTTAACGGCCATTTCAACGCAGAGGCCGCGAAGATACGCAGAGCGCCGCAGAGAGAACGAATCAAATTTGCGACTTTTTGTGCAAAGCCGCCTCTGCATCGAAATGACGGTTAAACGCAGAGAAAGCAGAGACATACAGAAGACCGCAGAGAAGACTCATGGTAATCGACTTTCGGGCAGGCTACTAAACCTTTTCCTTCGTTCTCGCGTACTCACAATTGACTAAAAGCCCTTAATTTCTGAGGAATTAACAATCATGGCAATGTCAGGAACACGTAAAGCACTTTTGATTTTTGGTGGCATTTTCGGGGCGCTGATCTTTGTGGTGATGATTGGCGCGCTTGTTATCTGGATGGCCTTCTTCTACAAGAGCGAACCACCCATCCGCGACAATAGCGTGCTGGTGCTGCGTGTCGCCGGAACATTGCCAGACTACAGTCCGGACGATCCCTTCAAGAAAGTTTTCGGCGGACCGGATCAATCGCTCACCGGGCTTGTGATGCAGTTCAAAAAAGCGAAGCTCGACAAACGGATTAAAGCGGTCCTGCTCGACGTCAACATGTCAGGCGTTGGCTGGGGTAAGGCTGACGAGATTCGCGACGCGATTGCCGATTTCCGATCCTCCGGCAAGCAGGTTTACGCCTACATCGAGTTTGGCTTAAACAAGGAGTACTACATTGCCACCGCGGCCGACAAAATCATCGTCCCACCGCCGGGTGAATTGTTTATTAATGGACTTGCCGCCGACGTAATGTTCTTCCGCGGTTCGCTCGACAAGTTGGGCATCTATCCCGACATCTATCAAATCGGCAAGTACAAGACGGCGGCCAACATGTTCAAGGAAAAGGAGATGACTGAGGCCCATCGCCAGTTCATCAACGAGATGCTCGACGATCTTTACGGCCGTTATATCAACACGATCGCACAGGCGCGTCATAAATCGCCTGACGAGGTGCGCACGTTGATCGATAACGCGCCGTACAACGCGGAACAGGCCAAGGCCGCAGGTCTGATAGACGAAGCGATGTACCGCGATCAACTTGAGAACATGCTCAAGAAACAGTTGGGCCAAAAAGAGTCGGAGCCATTGATCGCGGTGCGCGCTCATGATTACCGCGATGTTTCGCCGGAGTCACTTGGTCTGAACAAAGGCGAACGCATTGCGGTAATTTATGCAACTGGTGAAATTGGTTCAGGCAGTTCGCAGAACAGTCCGTCGGGAGATCAATCGATCGGATCGGATACGGTGGCTAAGGCTTTGAACGACGCCGCGGCCGACAAGACGATCAAAGCGATCGTGTTGCGAGTCGACAGCCCGGGCGGTTCCGGTCTCGCTTCGGACATCATCTGGCGCGCGGTTGAAACTGCGAACCAGAAGAAGCCCGTTGTGGTGTCGATGAGCGACGTGGCAGCTTCAGGCGGTTACTACATCTCGGCGAGCGCCAGCAAGATCATCGCTCAGCCGTCGACGATCACGGGTTCGATCGGCGTGCTGGCCGGCAAGCCGGTGATGCGAGGGTTCTACGATTGGCTCGGGATCTCTAACGAATACGTGTTGCGCGGCAAGACAGCGGGAATGTTTCGCGAGACTGAGAAGTTTTCCGACGAAGAGCGCGTGAAGTTTGAGGAATGGATTAAGACGACTTACTACCGCGATTTTGTCCCGAAGGTTGCGAAAGGACGTGGTAAGGATCCTCAGTACATTGACTCGGTTGCACAGGGTCGCGTTTGGACCGGAGGTCAGGCAAAAGACAAGGGATTGGTCGATGAGTTTGGGGGATTGGATAAGGCGATCGACGTCGCAAAGCAACTCGCGAAGATTCCGGCTGATAAGGGAGTCGAACGAGTGATTCTGCCGTATCCGACGACGTTCCTGCAGCAACTGTTCTACGGCGGCGAAAACTCGAACACCCAATTCGAACAGCAGCGCGCGGTGCTGGCAGCGATGCCGGAAGACGCACGGCGTGCCTTCCGTTACATGCAGTTGATGGATCGAATGAAGAACGGCGAGACGATGTTGTTAATGCCGTTCGACCTGCGGATTAAGTGAGTTTGGTGCTTTGTACTTTGTGTTTTGTTCTTTGCATTGCTGCATGCTTAGACCTGGCTCACAAAGTACAAAGCACAAAGTCCAAGCACAAAGCACAAAGCACAAAGTCCTAACCGATTCGTTCCAACCCGCCCATGTAGCCCCGCAGGACTTCAGGAACGATCACGGATCCATCTTCCTGCTGGAAGTTTTCCAGAATCGCGACCCACGTACGTCCTACCGCGAGGCCCGAGCCATTTAGCGTGTGCACAAATTCGGGCTTCGCGCCACCCGCACGGCGGAACCGTATCTGCGCGCGCCTCGCCTGAAACGCCTCATAATTCGAACAGGAAGAGATCTCGCGGAAAGTATTCTGCGAAGGCAGCCAGACTTCGAGATCGTAAGTCTTCGCACCGCCGAAGCCGAGGTCCGCGGTTGAGAGCGTGACGACGCGATAGTGAAGCCCAAGCTTTTGCAGGATCGTTTCTGCGTCGCGTGTGAGTGATTCGAGCTCGTCGTAAGAGTTTTCCGGTAGCGCGTATTTCACTAGTTCGACCTTCTCAAACTGGTGCAGGCGGATCAAACCACGCGTGTCGCGGCCGTAGCTCCCGGCTTCCGAACGGAAGCACGGAGTATAGGCGGCCCACTTCATCGGCAGTTGCGTTGCGTCGAGAATTTCTTCGCGGTGATAGTTCGTGACCGGCACTTCCGCGGTTGGAATCAAATACAGCTCGCGATCGTCGCGCAGCTTGAAAAGGTCCGCTTCAAACTTTGGTAGCTGCGCCGTGCCAAACAACGCGTTGCTATTCACGATGAACGGTGGTTGTGTTTCGAGGTAGCCATGTTCACGCGTGTGTACGTCGAGCATGAAATCGATCAACGCGCGTTCCAACCGTGCGCCCGCACCGTTGAGAATCGCAAACCGTGCTGAGGCGAGCCTCGTCGCTCGTTCGAGATCGAGGATCCCAAGTGACAAGCCTAAATCAACGTGGTCCTTCGGTTCGAAATTAAAAGTTGGCGGCGTTCCCCAACGGCGGACCTCAACGTTATCTGATTCGTCCTTGCCAACAGGAACACTGTCGTGAGGAATATTCGGAAGAGCTGACAAGATCTCCCGCATTCTCTCTTCGGAAGTCTCACGTAATGTATCTGCACGAGCAATGCGCTCTTTCAAGTCATTAACTTGTGAACGCAGATTCGAAGCCTCATCGGTAGCACCTTGTTTCATCAAGGTCCCAACCTGACGGCTGAACTCATTTCTTTGCTGATTTAGACGATCTGATTCGGCAATTGCACCGCGACGGTCTTTGTCCGCTTCGACAAACCCGTGTAACAAGTCGAACGTCTCTTCGGGCGCGTTTCGCTTTTCAAGCGCCTCCTGAACCCTTTCAATGTTTTCCCGTACGTAATTCAGATCGAGCATTTGTTCACTTCCGCTGTCTTGTGTTAAAGAAAAGGCCACGCTAGCCGACACCGAATCTACTGTCAAGAAAGGGGTAAGGTTTGTCTGATCAAAAACCATTCGCCGGGCGCGCAGCCATCGTCACTGGAGGCACGCGCGGTATCGGACGGTCGATCGCGGTCGAACTGGCCCGACGCGGCGCTGACGTTGCATTCAATTACGCGAAGAGCGCGGAAGCTGCCGATGTGTTGAAGTCGGAACTCGAAGGTCTCGGCGTGAGGGCTCTGGCGGTCCAATGCGACGTTGCGAATACTGAAGCCGCTGCCGAGATGGTGAAGCAAGTCAAAGACACCTTTGGCCGCATCGATTTTCTCGTCAATAACGCTGGGATCACGCGCGACAATCTGATCCTTCGCATGAAGGAAGAAGATTGGGACCAGGTGATGGACACGAACCTGAAAGGCGCGTGGAACTTTGCCAAGGCCGCGCTGCGGACGATGTTGCGCCAGGACACTGGCGGTTCGATCCTCAATATCTCATCGATTAGCGGCGAGATCGGCATGCCGGGCCAGTCGAACTATTCGGCGTCGAAAGCGGGAATGGTTGGTCTCACGAAAGCGTTGGCGAAAGAAGTTGCAAGCCGAAAGGTGACGGTAAATGCACTCGCGTTAGGGATGGTTGCGACTGACATGGCCGGAAAGTTAGACGAAGCGTATCAAGCTAAGATTATCGAGCAGATCCCGTTGGGCCGGTTTGCCGAACCAGACGAGGTCGCGCAAATCGCCGCGTTCCTGCTCTCTGACGATGCGCGCTACATTACCGGACAGGTGATTCAGGTTGATGGTGGACTAGCTATTTGATTTTCTTGACGTCGGTGGGTTTCGCAAACAGAGTGTCGTCGACGGGTTGATTGTACTTCAGGTCTTCGTAATTGATTCGCGTTACCTGTTTACCGTTAATGAAGTGATCGACGACCCATGGCGCCGTGACGCCCTGAACGGTGATGAATTTTAGTAATTGGTCCTCTTCAGTAGTCTCGACCTGATCGCCTGAATCCGGATCTTTGCGCGTGCGCTTGTAGAGCACTTTAGCCGGGAATCCATCCCTCGCACCAAACTCATACTCGATCCAGAAACCGTTCGGATAGGTCAACCTGATCGTTTCGTTACGTTTCGCCAGCCCCGCTTCGCGACGCCCAACGTAAACGATCTCGCCGCCTTCTTTTTGCCACCACCCGCGCAGCAGATTCTCGAGACTGGTTCGCATCACGCGCTTGAACTCTTCAACCTGCGCCGGCGATTGGTCAGTGATCTTCTTCACCGCACCGTCGAACATCCATCCGGTGTCGCCGCTGTTTGTTTGAATCGTCTTGATGCCGAGGCTTGTAAACTCGGTGCGCTCGCGATCGGGATAGACAATGTAGTCGAGGAAGCGTTGAGGCAGTTGTGCGACGCCGTCGTTAAGCTGCGTGTAGAAGCCCCGACCGACGACGGTCTTGACGTTCAAATAATTCGCGCCACCGAGAACCTCGATGGCGCGATCAATGATCTGTTTGGATTTTTCGTCTATCGCCGGTTGAGTATTCTGCGACTTTGCGATAGTAACGGAGGCGGCCAGGCAAACTAACAGGAGGATTAATCGTCGCACTGTTAGTTGAACTCTGGCTTTGGCCCACTGTCGGGTGTCACCACGACCTCACCGTTATCAACGTCCACGCGAAACCGCGACGATGACTTCCACATGCCGGTGATTGGCAGTTTCACTTTCTCGTCGATGTGCCGTTTCAGGAAGCGGGCGCCATACGCCGTATTGAAACCGCTCTCGGTCAGTTGATTGACGGCGGCCTCGGTTACTTCCACTTGCTTACCCTGGCGTTCCATCTGCCGTCGCAGTTTCTCGAGATACAACTTCGCGATCTGCCGCACTTCGTCCATCGTCAACGGCGAGAAAACGACGATCTCATCGATGCGGTTGCGAAACTCCGGCGAAAACCGTTGCTCCGCGGCTTTCATCACTTCGTTCTTCACGGCGCGGAAGTCAGAAGCCGTCTTCGTGCCGAATCCCAGTGGCTTCTCGAAGCGTTTGAAACTGTCCGAACCGAGGTTCGAAGTCATAATGATGATCGCGTCTGACAAGTAGACTTTCTTGCCGCGGCCATCGGTCAGCCAGCCTTCGTCGAATGCTTGTAGGAACAGGTTCATCAGATAAGGCGAAGCTTTTTCGACCTCGTCAAGTAGCAACACCGTATACGGATTTTCACGCAATTGTTCGGTCAGAATGCCGCCGCGCTCCGAACCGACGATGCCTCGTGGCATGCCGATCAGCTTCTCGATGCTGACAGTGCCATCGCTGTACTCCGACATGTCGATGCGGACCATCTTCTCTTCGTCGCCAAACATGAACTCGGCAACAGCCTTCGCCAACTCCGTCTTACCGACGCCGGTTGGACCAAGAAACAGCAGCACGCCGTCAGGTTTGTAATGCGACTCTTTCAAGGGGCCCTTGTTCAAGCGCAATCGTTGCGCGACTGCTTTGATGGCATCTTTCTGGCCGATCACACGCCGGCTCAGCATCGGTTCCGTCATCGCGAAGCGATCGCTCGTGTCGCGATAGATCATGTCGCGCGGAATCCGCGACTCCTGCGAAATGACGTCGATAATGTGTTCGCCCTGGACCACCATTTTCTGCGGCTCGTTAATTTCAACCTTCACCGCAGCCGTATCGAGCCAGCCGATCGCCTTGTCAGGCAAGTGCAGATTACGGATGTACTTCGGCGCCATCTCTAGCGCCATGTTGATAGCATCGTCCGAAATTTTGACCGAGTAGTTCTTTTCGAGTCGCGGACGAAGACCGAGCAGGATCTCTCTCGTCTCGGTGATCGTTGGCTCGACTACTTTCACCGTGCGGAAACGTCGCGCAAGCGCTTCGTCTTCGGCGATGTACTCTTTGTATTCGGAAAGAGTGGTTGCGCCGATGATCCGCATCTCGCCGCGGGCGAGTGCCGACTTGAACATGTTCGCCGCGTCAGATGACGTTCCGAGCGCAGCTCCCGCGCCGATGATCGTATGTGCTTCGTCGATGAACAGAATCAGATCATGTCGCTCTTTCACTTCATCGATGATGCCCTTGATCCGTTCTTCAAACATGCCGCGCAGCATGGTGCCGGCGACGATGCCGCCCATTTGCAGCTGCACGATATGCGAACCACGCAAACGCATTGGAACCTTCTCCGGCTCCAACTCAACCAGGCGTGCGAGTCCTTCGATGACGGCGGTTTTGCCGACACCTGGCTCACCGACAAGCATGGGCGAATTGGCCCGCTCTCGGTGGCATAAGATCTCGATAATCTGTTGAATCTCTTTTTCCCGGCCGATGGTAGGCGGGATCTTATCGGCCCGCGCCAGCCGGTTGAGCGAAACACCAAAGTGTTTCAGATAGGGTGGCAGCTCAAATTTCTTGCGGTTAAGTTCTTCTTCCTGTTCGCGTTTTTGTACCTGCGCGCGCACGTTTTCAGCGACGGCATCGGGGCTGGCGCCCATGGTCCTCAGAACGTCTACAAAGAGACTGTCCTGATTGCTCAGCGCTTCGAAGATGTCGGTCGCTTCAATCGTCTTCCGACCCTGGGTCCGAGCGCGTTCCATCGCGCGCTTGAACAGGTCGGTAGTATCTGGGCCAATGCGAAAGCCTTTGCCAACATGTTGCTGCCGGCTGCTGCCGAGGCGCTTCTCAATGGCCATTTTGACAACGACCGGATCGAGCGAAAGCTCGCGCATCGCGGAATTGAACATATCAGGCTCCTCAACCGTCAGCGCCTGCAAGATATGTTCGACCGAGACGAAATTCTGGTCGCGTTTTCGCGACTCGTTCAGCGCATGCTCCAAAACACGCTGTCCGCTGTCGCCAAATTTATCCTTGTATGAACCTAAGTCAACCATAATTCATTCGACCGTGGCCTACGATCAAATTCTCGTATCCAACGGTAACTACTCAACTTTCAAACAGCGGCTGCAACGTCCAACCGCGTACAGTTGGATGTCGTCAGGATAAGCGCCGTTGCGTTTTCATGCAATAACTATTACCGGCGAGGCGTTTCCTGCAATTCGCCTGCCGGAGATTACGATATCAATGTGAATACTGTTGCTAATTAATCTCCTCAGTAGTCGTAGTCGTCACCTCCGGGATTTGGCGGCGCAGCCTTCTTTGGTTCAGGCAGATCAGTGACGGCGGCCTCGGTGGTCAACAGCAACCCGGCGATCGAGGCGGCGTTTTGTAAAGCCGTACGAACCACCTTGGTTGGGTCGATGATTCCCGCAGCAGCGAGATCTTCAAACTCGCCGGTCACCGCGTTGTAGCCCTTGTTTCCTTTCAAACGTTCCACTTCACCAAGGATCACGGCGCCATCGACGCCCGCGTTTTGCGCAATCCGGCGAATCGGTTCCTCCAACGCGCGACGGACGATCTTCACGCCGGTGCGAATGTCCGGGTCTTCACTGTTGTGATTGTCGAGAACTTTTCCGGCCCGCAGGAGCGCAACACCGCCGCCGACCACAATGCCTTCCTGGGCGGCAGCTTTCGTTGCGTTCAGCGCGTCTTCAACACGCATCTTGATCTCTTTCATCGCGGTCTCGGTTGGTGCCCCGACCTTCACGACCGCGACGCCGCCGGCAAGTTTCGCCAATCGCTCCTCCAATTTCTCGCGATCGTAATCGGACGTCGTCTCCTCGATCTGAGTGCGAATCGATGCAACGCGACCGGCGATTCCTTTCGAATCACCGCCACCCTCGACAATCGTGGTGTTTTCCTTCTCAACAATCACACGCTTGGCCGTGCCGAGATCCGCAACGGTGACGTTCTCGAGTTTAATTCCGAGATCTTCGGTGATTACTTTGCCGCCGGTCATGATCGCGAGGTCTTCGAGGATCGCTTTACGACGATCGCCAAACGCCGGGGCTTTCACTGCGCAGACTTTGATCGTGCCACGCAGTCGATTGACGACCAGCGTTGCCAACGCATCGCCTTCTACGTCTTCGGCGATGATGAGTAACGCCCGTCCCTGTCCCGCAGTCTGTTCGAGCAAGGGAAGCAGGTCGCGCATTGCGGAGATTTTTTTGTCGTACAGCAGAATGTAGGGCTCGTCGAGAATCGCCTCCATGCGATCGGGGTTCGTCACGAAGTAGGGCGAGAGGTAACCGCGATCGAATTGCATTCCTTCAACTATATCCAGGCCCGTTTCTAAAGTTTTAGATTCCTCGACGGTGACCACGCCATCTTTGCCGACGCGCTCCATCGCTTCGGAGATGAGCTGGCCGATGTAGCGATCGTTGTTGGCGGAAACTGTCGCCACGTTGGTCAACTCTTCCTTGCTTTTGACCTTCTTCGACATTCGTTCCAGCTCGGCAACAACCTGCTCGGTGGCTAACTGAATGCCGCGTTGCAACGACATCGGATTAGCACCGGCGGTAACGTTCTTCACGCCCTCGCGAAAGATCGCCTGCGCGAGTATGGTCGCCGTTGTTGTGCCATCGCCGGCGGCGTCATTGGTTTTGACGGCAACTTCGCGCACCATTTGTGCGCCCATGTTTTGATACTTATCTTGAAGGTCGATCTCTTTTGCGACCGTGACGCCGTCTTTGGTGATCAGGGGCGATCCGAATTTCTTCCCGAGTACTACATTGCGTCCCTTTGGTCCAAGCGTCACACGCACTGCATTCGCGAGCGTATCAACACCCTGAAGCATCGCTTTGCGAGCTTCTTCTCTGAACTTCAACTCTTTAGGCGGCACTCTTCTTTTCTCCTTTATTCCTGGGGCGCTGTTCTTGCCTGTTCTGCGGCACGCCCGACCGTCACACGGGCCGGACGGATCAACCTGTCGCCCATCCGGAAGCCGCGACTATATTCACTAATGACTCTTCCGTCCATCTCCGGATCTGTGTTGGCAGTGTCGACTGCTTCGTGCAATTCCGGATCGAACCTTTCGCCTAGAGTAGTGACTGACTCCACGCCCGCGACCGTCAAAGCGTTTTCAATGCTGTTGGCGATGCTGCGAAGACCTTCTAGCATCGCTTCGCGCGGCGCCTTTTCCTCCGCCGCTTTGATTGCGCGTTGCAGATCGTCGAGCACGGGAAGGAAGTTGGTAATGAACTTTGCATTCTCGTTCGCAGCTCGTTCGTCCGCGGAACGATTCAAACGCTGCCGTGTTTCGTCAGTCTCGCGTTGCAATTGCCGGCGCAACTGTTCGAAACGCGCCTGCACGTCCTGCACCTGTTTCTCCGCTGCCTGAGTCCTTGCCTCGAGCTCCGCGACGTACTTAGGTTTGAGGTTCGGAGTCTCAACCTCTTCGTTCACACGCTCGGAGCCTTCAGGATCGAGATAGATCCGGCGTTTGTCAGTTACCCTCAACTCTTCTTTTCTGTCTTCACCCATTATATGAACCAGTCCTTCACGAGACCTTGATCGTTATCTTCTGCGCCTTCTGCTCCTCGCGCTTAGGCAGTCGAATGTGCAACACGCCGTCTTTGTAATCGGCGCCGATGCCGTTCTGATCAACCGATCCGGGAATACTGAAGGTGCGCAAAAACTTTCCTCGCGGCCTTTCGCTACGGTGCTTCGATTCCTGGACGAGCCGCGTTCCTTTGACCATCAAACGGTTGTCGTCAACATCGATCTCCACGGCGTCGCGCGTGATGCCTGGCAAGTCGATAGCGATTGAGAAGCCCGACTCAGTTTCGTAAATGTCGGCCGCAGGGGTCCAATCGGCGCGTTCAAACTCGTCGCCGGCATCGGTGTTCGCGCGCCGCTGCGTTGCATCTTCAAAAAGCCTGTTCATTCGGTCTTGCAAAACCATCAGATCCTGCAAAGGGTTCCACTGTTGTGCCATCAGTTCATTCTCCAAAGTAATTCGTAATGCGCTTTACTCTCTCTCGTCCCGTCTGCGTCTCTCGATACTCTGCGTAACCTGCGCGCAAAACGTCTACAATCCAGAGACGCGAAGAACGCTGAGAGCGCAGAGAAACCCTACAATTGAGGACACTAACGTTATAAATCACGCCGTCGCAAAGGCCTGCTCGGTCTTGAACTCCAACGTGTCGCCCTTTGCGGCAACACGTATGGTTTGACCTGGCAGTATTTCTCCTTGCAACAACTTTACCGCCAGCGGGTTTTGAATGTACGACTGGATCGCTCGTTTGAGCGGACGCGCGCCGTAACTCGGATCGTAACCTTCGCGCATCAGCAGTTCTCTCGCCGACGGCTCAAGCACCAGTGTCAGGTTTCGCTCGGCCAACATCGCGCGTAGACGTTCGAGTTGGACGTCGATAATCGCGCCGATCTGCTCCTGCGAGAGCTGATGGAAGATCACCACGTCGTCAACGCGGTTTAGAAACTCCGGTTTGAAATTTAAGCGGAGTTCCTGGAGCACCGCTTCGCGCACCTGTTTCTCATCGCCTTCCGCTGCCTGAATCTCGCGCGAGCCGAGGTTCGAAGTCATGATCAGGACGGTGTTCTTGAAGTCGACAGTCCGACCCTTTGAATCCGTTAATCGGCCATCGTCAAGGATTTGCAGCAGGACGTTGAAGATGTCCGAATGCGCCTTCTCGATCTCGTCAAAAAGGATGACTGAATACGGCCGGCGGCGAACCGCCTCCGTGAGTTGTCCGCCTTCCTCGTAGCCGACGTATCCCGGGGGCGCACCGATCATGCGTGCGACCGCGTGCTTCTCCATGTACTCCGACATGTCTAGCCGCACCATCGCCCGCTCGTCGTCAAACAGAAACTCGGCGAGTGCGCGTGCTGTTTCAGTTTTACCGACGCCGGTTGGTCCAAGAAAGATAAACGAACCAATCGGACGATGCGGATCCTGCAGGCCTGCACGAGCGCGCCGAACAGCGTTCGCTACGGCGGTCAGTGCTTCTTCCTGGCCAATTACACGTTGGCCCAAGCGCCCTTCCATCGTCACCAGTTTCTGCATCTCGCCTTCGAGCATCCGGGAAACAGGAATGCCGGTCCATTTGGCGACAATTAGCGCGACGTCTTCTTCGTCGACCTCTTCTTTCAACATCACGCCGTCCTGCTGAAAAACGGCGAGCTTGTCTTGTTCAGCTTTGAGGCGTTGTTCGAGTTCAGGAATCTTGCCGTACTGAATTTCCGACGCGCGACCGAGGTCACCTGCGTTGCGCGCCTGATCGAGTTGGAGTTTCAGTTGCTCGAGTTCGGCCTTCGCTGTGCGCATGTGTTCAATGGCTTCTTTTTCCGACTGCCATTTTGCCTTCATGCCGGACGAAGTTTCCTTTAGGTTCGCAATGCGCTGCTCGATCTCGCTAAGTCGAGCCTTCGACTTCTCGTCTTCCTCGCGCTGAAGTGCCTGACGTTCGATCTCGAGTTGGATGATTTCGCGTTCCAACTGGTCGATCTCCTGAGGCAGCGAATCGATCTCGATACGTAGCCGCGACGCGGCTTCGTCAATCAGGTCGATTGCCTTATCAGGGAGAAAGCGATCGGTGATGTAGCGATTCGACAACGTCGCCGCGGCGACGATCGCGGAGTCTTTGATCCGCACGCCGTGATGTACTTCGTAACGTTCTTTCAATCCGCGCAGGATAGCGATCGTGTCTTCGACCGTCGGTTCGCCGACGTAGACCTGTTGAAAACGACGTTCGAGCGCCGCATCTTTTTCAATGTGTTTCTTGTATTCGTTGAGAGTCGTCGCGCCAACGCAACGAAGCTCGCCACGCGCCAGGGCCGGTTTGAGCATGTTCGACGCATCGATAGCGCCTTCCGCGGCTCCCGCACCTACGAGCGTGTGCAACTCGTCGATGAATAGAATGATCTGTCCCTGCGCGTTTTCGATCTCTTTCAAAACTGCTTTGAGACGATCTTCAAACTCGCCGCGATACTTCGCACCGGCGAGCATCGCGCCGAGATCCAGTCCGACGAGACGCTTGTTACGCAAAGTTTCCGGAACGTCGCCGGAAACGATTCGTTGTGCGAGTCCTTCGACGATCGCCGTTTTACCGACACCGGGCTCGCCGATCAGCACCGGATTGTTTTTGGTCCTTCGTGACAGCACTTGAATAGTGCGTCGTATCTCGTCGTCACGGCCGATAACGGGATCGAGTTTTCCTTTGCGGGCAAGTTCAGTCAGGTCGCGCGCGTACTTCGAAAGCGCCTGGTAGTTTTGTTCGGCGTTTTGATCAGTGATGCGTGAGCCACCGCGCATTTGTTCGATGACCTTTAGCAGATCGTCTTTTTTAACGCCATGTTGCCGAAGGATCTTTCCAGCGTCGCCGCTTTGCTCTTCCACGATTGCGAGCAGCAGCGGTTCGGTCGAGATGAACTCGTCCTGGAACTTGTCCGCTTGTTTTTGCGACTCAGTGAAAATTTGAGTCATTCGAGGACTGAAATACTGTTGGCCCCCCTGGACGCGTGGAAAACGAGCGACAGCCGCCTGCGTGTCGTTAAGAATGACCGCGACGTTGGCGCCGAGCTTACCAATCAATGGCCGCACGATTCCTTCCGGTTGCTCGAGCATTGCGACGAGCAAGTGCTCCGGCTCAACCTGCTGGTTCTGATTTCTTTCAGCCAGTTCGATCGCCGATTGAATTGCCTCCTGCGCCCTCAGTGTGAATTTATCTAAACGCATTTCTTAAAATCCGTATTAAAGAAATCGAACGGGCTCGGCATCCCAAACTGCGACGAGCCCGCTCGCGATTGTCCGTCCGTCAAAGTTTAGCGCCCGCCAGACGCTTCTTTCGCTTTGCCGGGTTCCGGAGTTGTCTCGATTGCCTTCTGCGAACTGCCGCTTCCGGTTCCGCTAACCTCGATGCGGCGGGCCTTCGTCTCTTCCCGCTTCGGTAACGCCACGCGCAACACACCGTTGTTGTATTCGGCAGTGGCGCCTTCGGCAGAAACAGACTGGGGCAGAGTGAAGGAACGAGTGAACGCGCCGTAGGAACGCTCGACGCGATGATAGTTGTCGGTCTCTTCCGTCTTCTCAAACTTGCGCTCGCCGCGGAGAGTGATGATGTTGTTCTCGATCGAGAGATCGAAGTCCTCCTGGTTCATGCCGGGCAATTCAGCCTCGAGGACGATCTGGTCCTTGTTCTCGTAGATGTCGACGCTGGGAGCCCATGCGCCACGGCCGATGCCTTCATCGCCAAAAGCGCGGGTCAGGTTGGTTGAGAACAGACGATTCACTTCCTCCTGCAACGTTCGTAGGTCGCGGAAGGGGTCATAGCGAACGATACTCATAGCGATTTTTCTCCTATTCAAGTAGTCCTTGTTCAATGGCTCGGTATGAGCGTAGCGGCATAATAAAGGTTGAGTGCGAAGTTGTCAAGTCCCTAAAAACGGGCTGTCGTGTCCGGATTTCTGAGAAATTCCTGTAATCCGGCCTTGCCTAAATCCGGGAAATCGCTTGGGTCCGATCGTCTTGGTGGAGTTTAGAGGCCGAAAAAGCGCTTAATAGAGGACAAGATTCCAGCTGAAGTCTGCGAGGCGGTGACTGGCGAGTCGGTTTGTGAGGCAAGTCCCTGGCGGCGCTCGGCCATGATGAAACTCAGTGATTCGACAAGATCCGGATTGTTGTCGAAAATCCGTTTCATGGCGGCGTGACCGATCTCGAGCACTTCGGTTTCCTCGAGCGCAACTACGTTCGCGGTCCTTGGCTCCCCGGTAAAAAGGGCCATTTCTCCGAAAAAGTCGCCCTCGTTTAGTGTCGCAACGGTCCGAGCGCGGCCGTTATCGTTGACCTGTACCCGCACACGTCCGTTGTGCACTACGAACATGGACGACCCCGGGTCACCCGCGCGAATCACCAACTCGCCAGGAGCGAACACGTGCCTGACCGCCGCCTGCGCCAGCATCCCGGTCTCGTCAACTGATAAAGGAGCAAACAGGTCAACGGCTGAAAGGCGTTCCACGATGGCGCTGTCTTTACCATCGCGCATGGCCGCGGTGGTGTGCCGTTCAACGTACAGCGTGCGCGTCGGGTAAGCGAAGTTCAAACCAGCTCGACGGAAGGCGTACCAGATGCGCTGACGCACAAGCGCGTCAGTGTCATTGTATTTGGCGTAATCCTCAGGCCAGTACTTCACTTCGTAATCGACACCGTTATCGCCGAGGTTCCTAATGCGAACCACGGGAGTGATTTTGTGCGAAACGTTGTCGGCCTCACGCACCGCTTCGCGCACGACGTGAATCGTCTTGGCCGGTGAATCTGTGTAAAGCGTGTTGAAGAACACCACTCGCGAGTTCAAGTTCTCGCGCGGGAAGACTTCAATAGGTTCTTTCGCGGCCGTGCTGTTGGCGATCAGCACGACGTTGTTGGTAAAGGTGCGAACCTTGATTGCGCGCCAACTGATTTCCTCGACGACTCCGGTGTGCCGTTGCGCGCCTACAGTGATCACGTCGCCAACTTGAAATGGCCGATCAGCTTGCAAAGAAATGCCGGCGAAGAAATTCCCCAGTGTGTCCTGGAGCGCGAGACCAAGGATCACGCCGAAGATTGCCGAAGTCGTAAACAGCGCGCCAAGGTTTACGTCAGGGAAGAGAAACGTGAATGCGATCAGAAAGAAGATCGTGAAACCAACGATTGAAAAGATGTTCCGGATCAGCTGCGGCGCGTCGATCCGTTTGAGTCGAAACGCGAGCCCGAAGAAGAGAAAGTTGAGCGCGCGGACAAGCAGATAGCCGACGATTCCAAGCAGAATCAGCTTGACGGCGCTGATGATCGTGGTTGCCGAGGGCGAAGGATCCGCGCCCATGCGCCGTTCCAGCAGGAGTTTGACGTCGGGTTCGAAGGACCAGAAGAGATACGCCGCGAGTATCGCGGCTGCTGACGCGGTCAGGAAGATAACGGTCTGGTTCGTGAAACGCGGACGAGACACCGGCAGTATTCCTCCGCAAGAATCGGCCTAATCTTTTATCACCGATATTAGTATGAACGCCAGCGAAAGGATCGTGACGACAATCGCCGTTGCCCATGCGAGAACATTGTGCAGCGGGGTGTTGACGTGACTGCCCATCAGTTCGCGATCGTTCACCAGACGCAGAACCGCAAATAGGACCACCGGTAACAGCAACCCATTGATTACTTGCGTCACGAGCAGCACGCGAATGAGCGGCAGATTGGGAATCACGGCGATCAACGCACCGACGGCCACCAGGAAAGTAAACGTCCCGAGGAAGATCGGCGCCTCGCGAAAACTGCGCGACACGCCCTTTTCAAATCCCAGTGCTTCACTGATCGAGTAAGCAGTTGCGAGCGGCAACACTCCGGCCGCCAGCATCGATGCGCCAAACAGTCCCAGACCAAAAAGCGTTTGCGCATAACGCCCCGCGAGTGGCCGCAAAGCATGCGCGGCGTCGGCCGCCGTCGTGACTTGAATGCCTGCCTTGTGAAGTGTCGCCGCGGTTGAGACGACGATGAAGAACACGATTAGAATCGCGAAGATCGTTCCGACCCAGACGTCGATCTTTGTCTTCTTGTAATTGTCTATTGTTACGCCTTTTTCGACCACTGACGACTGCACGAACACCTGCATGTAAGGCGAGATGGTCGTTCCGATCACGGCGACGAAAGCGAACAGAAACGCATGTTCCATCCTGAACGCCGGCTTGACGAGACCGACGGCCACAGCGCCCCAATCCGGTTTGGACAGAAAAGCTGAAACGATGTAACCGAGAAAAACGAGCGACATCAGCAGGAATGCTCGCTCCACTTTCTTGTACGACCCTTTGACTACAAGCCACCAGATCGCGATTGCCGCCATTGGCACGGTAACAAAACGCGAAACTCCAAATAGCTCCGTTGCCGCGGCGATACCGACGAATTCTGAAACGGTGACGCCGCCGTTTGCTACGAGCAACGCGAGCATCACCAGTGCGGTCCAGCGGACGCCGAAGCGCTCGCGGATCAGATCGGCGAGTCCTTTACCAGTGACCGCGCCCATGCGGGCACACATTTCCTGAACGATGCCGAGCGAGATTGTGATGGGAATTAAAACCCAGAGAAGTGAGTAACCAAACTCAGCGCCTATTGACGCAAAGGTAGCGATGCCGCCGGCGTCATTGCCGGCGTTGGCGGTGATCATTCCGGGACCGAGGATGGCGATGAAAACGAGCAAGCGTGGACGCTGCGCAACTGTGCGGCGCACACCCGAAGCCCCGCGGCGCATTAAACGGCGCCCGGCAGCTCGAACTGCTGCTCGTGGTTCGGCCATTGGGAGGTTCTCCGTCGTTCATCTTTACGAAAACAGTTCCGCGCAAAGTCGCAAAGACGCAAAGACGCAAAGAATAAACATAAACCTGCGATTTACCTTTGCGCCTTGACGCGCTTGCGGGAGCCTTTCACCCGAACAATCGCGGTAAACGTTGCCGCCAGTCCTTCGGCAACAAAATTTCCATTGCATCGTCAACGGTGATGATGCCAAGTATATCCCCGGACTCATCGATAACGGGAAGAGCCAGGAGATTGTATTCAGCAATTCTTTGCGCCACGTTTCTCGCGGGTTCACCCGGATCCGCTCGTTGAAATTCCGTGCGCATCACTTCTTCAAGCGGCATAGACGGATCCGCGAGGATCAAACTTCGCAATGCTATTACGCCCAAAAGCTTCCACGAGTTTTCTTCCTCGACGACGTAGAGGTAGTAGATCATGTTTGGCGTTTCCGCCATCTCACGCAGTCGCGCGAGCGCCTCGCCGACGGTGAGCGCACGTGGCAGCGTGACGAACTCCGTCGTCATTAGTCCACCTGCTGTGTCATCTTCGTAAGGAAGCAGTTCGACGACGTCCGCCTGCTCTTCGTGCTCCATCAGTCCGAGCAACTCTTCCGCTTTTTCTTCGGGAAGATCGCCGAGCACGTCGGCCGCTTCGTCCGGCGACATCCATTCGAGAATATCGGCGGCGCGTTCCTCGTCCATGTCGCTGAGAATTTTGGCCTGACGCTCGGCGGGCATCTCTTCGAGTGTTTCGGCCGCGGTTTCGTCGTCGAGAGACTCAACAACTTCCGACCCGTGATGATAAGAAAGTGCTTCGGCGAGCCGCGCGATCTCGACCGGGTGCAGGCGCGCAAGTTTGTCACTTGACGACTTCAACTGCACGGTCGCAGCGTCTGTGGCGAGGTACCCGACGTCGGCCCAGTCAAGTACTTCGACCGGTTTTCGTGTTCCTGCGAATCCAGCGGGCGCGAGTCGACGCCACAGTCCCTGAAGACTGACGTCCGCTCCAGTGACGCGCCAGTCTCCCGCGGCCTGAATAATTTGCACGTCGTTTACTCGCACCACTCGCTTGCCGTCAACGTCGATCAGTTGTTTGTCGAGCACGTCGCGCGCGAGTAGCACTTCACTTTCGCGACGCACAAACGGGCGCAAATCCAGGATGTCGGAATTGAGCCGTACACCATGTTCATTCAGTTCGGTGATGCGCCAGCGCGAGAGAAAGAAATCGCGGCGATGATAACGCGCGACCAGGCCAGTCACGGGCGGATAATCATCGCCACCAAGGCGTACGATCACATCCTTCACGCTCGCGACCCGCAGCCCTTCCAGATCGCGTATCGGCCGCCCCAGCACTTGTGACAAATAGAGCATCGAGCTGAATCACCTGTTGCTGAAAAGGTTCCTTGCGATTTCAAGCGCTGGGTCACGGCGGGAGTAGATGTCGTTTCGTGTGGGGGTGATTGTTTCGTCGGGTTTGATGCCCCGGCCTTCGAGGCGGACGCCGGTGGCGGTGCGATAGTCGAACTCACTGACGTCCAGGATGCCTCCATCCGGAAGTGCGTGTCTGTTTCTGATCGCTAACACGCAGCCGCACGTTCCAGCGCCGATCACGCGTGCGCGTCCTTTTATTTGCAGGGCCGCGACCATGATCTCGGCCGCGCTCGAGGTGCTCTCGCTGGTTAGGACGACGAGCGGGAGCTTGATGCGGCTCAGTTGCGGCACGCGCCAGAGTCGCTTCGAATAAGTTTGCAACTCGAACGAAGCACCGGAGCGGTCGGCAAATTTGCCGAGGTTGATTCCGTCATCGAGAAAGAGTGATGCTACGTCAGCCATCGCTTCGGCATCGCCGCCTCCGTTGTATCGCAGATCGAGCACGATGCTGTCCGCGCCGTCGAGCACATCTGTCAACGCTCTTGAGAACTCCAGGGCGACGCTTTGTGTAAATGCGTCGATTCTAAGAATCGCAACTTTACCTTTTCGTTGAACGCTGAATCCCAGGTGACGCTGGGTCCAGTATCGCGGAAGCACCACTGACTTCGATTTACGGTTGCGTGTGGTCCAACCGATTTTGACGGACGTTCCAGGCGGTCCGTCGAAGAGAGAAGCGATACTTCGATATCGCGCGGGGCCGTTCACTCGCGATCCGAAGTTCGCCAGTCGCGTCGAAATGAACTTCGCCACCGGCTCATCATCGACGCTGACAATCGCATCCCCGGGCCGAATCTCCGCTCGCGCCGCGGCGGAGCCAGACTCGACATAGACGACGATCGGGATACCTTCTATTTCGCGAATCGCCAAACCCACGGTCACATAGCGCGGGTTCCACCAGTCAAACTTTTCATCCGGTGAATAGACTCGCGTGTGTGGGTCTTTCAGCGACGCGATCATCTGGCGCATCACGTCGTAGAGTTCCTGAGCATTGTTTGCTTTCGCGGCGGCGGGCCGGAACGCATCTCGCTTCGCTGGCCAGTCGATGCCGTTCAGAGATGGATCGTAGTAGCGTGTCTGAATCGTCTCCCAAACGTCGTCGAAGACGGCGAGTCGGCCTTCAACGGTGGCAGTGGAGACGAGGGAAGGATCGTCACCGTAACGGTTCCCAGGCAGCGTTGGCCGCCAACGGTGTGTACCTGGTGTTTTGTACTTAGTGCTTTGTGCCCCAGCGGAACTCTCGACCGATTGCGTAACGGGCAGACAGAGTGCAAAGAACAAAGTAGCAAGCACAAAGCTCAAAGTACTAAGCATCAATCTTCGTCTGCTCGACCGTGTTCTTCCCATTTCTACCTCGGTGGTTTGCGAAAGTTGTAGCGGAGGAGAACGCGCATTGCGATCGCGGTACCGTTCTTCATTGCCGGGAAGAAATGCATCTTACGAACGGTAGCGACAGTTGTTTCATCTAGACCAAAGCCCGCCCAACGAGCGACCCGAACATCACCGACTTCACCGTCGGCGCGCACGTCCACAAGCACGTCGACGGTCCCTTCAGCTTCAGCGCGAGCAGCGGTCTCCGGGTATTCAGGCCGCAAGCGAGAATAGGGACGCGGCAGCCGAACTCCACGAGCTTCAGCAGCCTCATCGTCTTCCGGAGCTTGCTCGATCAACGGTTCGGCACTCACCGCAACGGCTTGTTCAAGGCGTGCTCGTTTAGCGTATTGTGCTTGACGAATGGCAAGACTGATACGCTCGAGCGTTTTGGCTTTCGCGATTTCCGCCCACAGCCGATCTTCTGTTTCATCAGCCTTGTCGCTTTGCAGGCTTGGCCGATCCCAGAACAGCAATTCGCCAGTACGCGCGTTAACCAGAAACACCGAACAGTATGACTCGTAATATACGGGCCGCGCGAACGATGAACGGCGAAGAGTTTGCGCGTCGCCGATGATGTAAAAGTCGGTAGCGAGTGCCGCGCCCAGATCGCGCGCTTCACTGACGCTGAGATTGAGTGACCCGGAGTAGCCGATACCCTTCGACGCGGCGCGAGACAAATCCGCGTCGGCGACTTTAAACTCATCGGTCGAGTTTAAGCGCTCGCGCAGTCTTTCAGTCGTTTCTTGTGCGAATCGCGCTGAGCCAAGATCCAGCACACTGATCGAAGGCGTTTGGGCACGTCCGGCCGACACCAGTAACGCCAACAGTCCGGCTATTAAAAGTAGACGACGCACTAATCAGTTCCTGAAGCGGCAGTTTCTTTTTTAAGACCACCTCGGTGATACAACTCGTACACTTCGTTTTTTACTTCCGCGGGAAAACAAACTCGATGAAGCTCGTACGGGTATTGTAGCCCTCGCGCCACGTTACTCACTTCACTGATCTCTCTAATTCGCGGACTGGCATATCCACTCTCAACGTAGATGTGCGTCTTAGGTTCCGCTTTTTCCGCGGCGTAGTGTTTGTAGTAAGGCACATCGCTCGCGCGATCTTCGATGAAGTAGTACTCAGAATCGAAACCTGCACGTTCAACTACGCCGCGCGCGGCCGCGAGAAATTCTGCTTTTTGTTCCTCGGGCATATCGAGATCGATTGCTTTGAACAAACGGCGGGCAATGAAGCGCCGGCTCAGGTCGCTCAGAATGTGATCGTTCGAGCTCTGCCACTGCTTCACATGAAACACGAAATCGGAATCGTCAATCTGCAAGTGCTCAGTGATCTTCAGCGATTCGCGGCGCAGGATTTTTACAAACGCGGTGCCGGTTGCATGCCAGACTTCCTGTCCTTCGTCGAACATTTGCAAGGCGCGACGAATGATCGAACGTAGCACCGCCTCGGCGGAACGAAGCGTTCGATGAAAGTAGACCTGGCGAAACATGTAGTAACGGGCCTGTAAGTATTCTTCGACTGCATATACACCGCGTGCTTCGACGTAGATTCGATCCGCGGCTTCATCGATCGCCAGCGCGTTGATGATCCATTCGAGATCGTAGATTCCATACTTCGCACCGGTCATCAGTGAATCGCGCAACAGGTAGTCCATGCGATCGACGTCGAGCTGCGACGAAACAAGTTGGGCCAATGC
>Ga0209486_10000019_pt1 | contig 83071 bp, 72 predicted proteins | sample NCCompost_FD_187518 | JGI IMG/M metagenome (GOLD analysis project Ga0209486, IMG submission 187518) | Agricultural soil microbial communities from Utah to study Nitrogen management - NC Compost (SPAdes) (version 2) | ecosystem: Environmental > Terrestrial > Soil > Agricultural land | place...
AGGTTCCGGTCATCGATCGCAAGAAGTTCGCGACGGCAGAAGGTTTGCGACGCGGGGCCTACGTTCTCGCCGAGGCCGAAACCGCCGAAGGCGCAGCAACCACGCCGAAACTAATTCTGATCGGAACCGGATCGGAGGTTTCGCTGACACTTGCAGCGCGCGAGAAGTTGCAGGCGGAAGGCGTACCGACGCGCGTTGTTTCGATGCCGTGCTGGGAATTGTTTGATTCGGAGTCGAAAGGGTACCGCGACGAAGTATTGCCACCGTCGATCAAGGCGCGTCTGGCGGTTGAGGCGGGTGTGCGACAGGGTTGGGACCGGTACGTCGGTGATGCTGGTGACGTGGTTTGTCTCGATCGTTTTGGGGCGTCAGCGCCTGGTGACGTGGCGTTAAAGAATCTGGGATTCAACCTCGACAACGTGCTGGAGCACGCGCGAGCGTTGTTGGGTTAAACCTGCTCTGCGGTATTTCCGCGTTTCCTCTGCGTCTTTGCGGTAATTTAGTCAGTGGTCAGTTGTTAGTTGTCAGTGGTCCCTCGCTAATTGTAAACAACTGACCAAGGACAACTGACTACGGACTACGGACTACGGACCACTGACCAATGACAACTGTTTAATAACCGCAGCGACGCAGAGGAATGCTGAGATACGCAGAGTTGGAATGTGATTCTGTTGACGTCATGAGGAAGCTATCCGTTAAGCTATTATGTGCCCTCATTCTCACGGCTTCCACCCAACTGATCTTGGCGCAGCCAAAACAACTAAGTATCGCAACAATCAATCGACCAAAGGCTTGCAACAGCTAATCAACAAATACCGGCGCTAACTCACGCATATGCGGCGTACACGGATTTTACTTTATCGAGAAACTCACGCCGATCGACGATGAAATAGAGCTTTACGTTTCCCGAACCCCCAACTTCATCAATCAGCTTTTCAAAAGTTTCAAACTGATCGGCGCCTATGATTTGATGCGACTCAAGGTAACCACCGCGGCGCATCCGTCGAATCAACTCCATCAGCGTCAAACGTCCCGCCAGCGTCCGTCCGCCATGCTCGTGCGAGCGGCTAACGAGGTACTGCACCAGTAAACTTTCGTTATAAAGCGCCGGAGAAAGAAACAGCCTCGATCCCTCATGCTCCCAGCCTTCCTCGAGCCGTGCCGACGGGCGAATTGAGCGCAAATTCTCGAAGATTTTATCCCAATTCTGCTTTGGTTGTTTTCGCTGGAGAAACGCCTTCGTCGCTGTCACCAACCACTCCGGCTCGCCGAGATCGAGCGAGATGCGCAACGTGTCGAGCCAGTCGAAGAACGCGCGACGACGATCCGACTTCACCTCGGTTACTGCAAACTGATCGCCTTTCTTTTCGATACTCTTCACGAGCTTGCGACGTGGGGCATCGGTCGTCTTGCCACCTTCGATGCAATGCGTTTCGAGCCGCGCGTGCCAGCGCTTCGCGGCATCGCAATATGGACAGCGCGGATGTTTCTCTTCACTATCGAAAAACGGACGCACCGCTTTCCGCGAGGTTAGTTCTTCAACTGTCGGACTGTAACGTTTGATCTCAGAATATGCCGATCGTGGCGCGAGTCCGATCTGTTTAGTGAAGATGTCGAAGATGCAGGCGAGACAGACGAGGGTCGTGTACTCGGTAACTGTTCCCGGTGGAAATTCACTGAAGTCGGGAACCACGGATTTCGTCATGCTAAACCAATTCCAGTTCAGCTTCGATGTCGCCAGTCTCAGCGTGAAGAAGATTCTTAAAATCGAACAACTGATGGTCCAACAAATGCGACGGCACAGTATTTCCGAGCGCGTTAAGCATTGAAGCGCGAATGTGCGGAATATCCTTTTCGAGCGCTGCGATCAGGCTTTTGATCTTCACTCGCTTAAGGTTCGTCTGCGACCCACACAGGTCGCACGGAATGATCGGAAACTGACGAAACTCGGCATGCTCGGCAATGTCGCGTTCTGAGCAATATGCCATTGGGCGAATAACCGTATTGCGTCCATCTTTCGAACGAAGCTTCGGCGGCATCGCCTTGAGCGTGCCAACGTAAAAGAGATTCAGCAAAAGGGTCGCGATGATATCGTCGGCGTGATGTCCCAGCGCGATCTTATTGCAGCCTTCTTCCACGGCGATGTTATAAAGAATCCCGCGGCGCAGACGCGAGCACACGGAACAGTACGTTTTACCCGCCGGAACCAGGCGTTTGACGATCGAATATGTGTCTTCCTCAACGATGCGAAACGGGACGCCCAGTGAGCTGAGATATTCAGGCAGAACTTCAGCCGGAAAGCCGGGTTGTTTTTGATCCAAATTAACAGCGAGCAGTTCGAAACGGACTGGCGCGCGTCGTTGAATATTGAGCAGCAGATCGAGCAAAGTATGACTGTCTTTTCCGCCGGAAAGACAAACCATCAGCCGGTCGCCATCGTCAATCATGCCGAAGTCGGCGATTGCTTCGCCCATCCTGCGCAGTAATCTGGTCTGCGTTTTATGTTCAGCGCGCATTTTCAAATCAGACAGAGTATAGCGTTTGTAACCGAAATATAACGAGACAGGCCTGGGAGTCGGGAAAATTTGGACTAGACACTGACCGGAATGTTTGTCTATCATTACTAGCCCGCTTTTGGCGGTCAATCATTCGTCGCTGGCACCCAAAGCTAGCGAACAATCCACGACAAAAGGCAAGCGCGTCGTTTCGTTGCTTCAAGGTTCCGACAGCCGGTGACTAAACATCCGCGCCCCCATATTACGGAGGTAACTAATGCTCAGGATAGGAAAGAATCCCAAGGAACAGGAAGATAACGACCACTCCAGCCACAAGGCAGAGGTTCCTGACTACTCCACTGCCAAAACCTACTCCTCCTATCAGGGAACAGGTGTTGAAGCAAAACCGGCAACCGAAACCTCAGCGCAGGCCCGTGGCGCGATGACCGAGAGTGAAACTCTCGCACGCGACATTAAGGAAGGCACGCTCAGCGGTTTCGTAGGTGGTGGGACAGTATTAACTGGAGAGGCTAACTTTAAAGCGATGATGAGGGTGGACGGCCACCTGTCGGGCCGCGTCAGTTCATCGAGCGGCACATTGATCGTCGGCACGAATGGTAAAGTCGACGCCAACATTGAAGTCGCCATCGCCGTGATTCAGGGCACCATCAATGGCGACATCATCGCCACTCAGCGGCTGGAACTTGGTCGCGCCGCGAAAGTTCACGGCAACATTCAAACGCCGTCGCTGATCATCGAGCAGGGAGCAATATTCGAGGGCAGTTGCAAGATGGTGCAAATGACAGCAGCCGTGGATAAATCGAAGAAAGACATCAAGAAGGCCGACGACCAACCACTCGATACGTCGAGGATTCAACCACTTCGCGCCGCAGACGCCGCCGCCGCCAAGGCCGCGGAAATTCCGAGCGTTTCAAACGTCGTGAGCTAACGCTTCGGTTAGCGAGCATCGTTAATGCGGGGTGGTCATCATGGCCACCCCGTTCTGTCTACTAACCTTGCCCGAATACCTCACTAATCCGTGTCTCGGAAAATACTCTCATGAAAAAGATGTTGCGATTGACGGTGATCGTCTCCGTCGTTCTCGTCTCCCTTTCAAGCAACGCCTACGCGAAGGTGCCGGAAGGGTGGTTCAAAGGTGCAGCCAATTTTGAAAAGGCGATGCAGGTGCATCGTGAATTGAATGTGCCGCTCGTCGTTTACTTCTATGTCGACTGGTGCCCGTACTGTAACGAACTCGAGAATGAATATTTTCCTGCGGCCGCGATGCGAGATTATCTGCGCGGAGTAGTGAAGATTCGCATCAACCCAGAACTAACGCGCGCGGATCATGAACTTGGCAGTCTCTTCGGCATTGGCGGGTATCCATCGTTCTTTGTTATTGGCCCGGGTTCGTTTCCAGTCCAGTTGTCTCCTTTTCGCCGGGATGGCCGGAACCTGACGCCGGCCGAGTTTGCTCAGCGTTGCCGCGACGTCACCACACCTAGAACCGCGAACGGAACGCAAACCCCTGAAGCTTCGAAAGCTGCTGCGCCCGCGGCACCGAAGAAGGCTCCTGGTGTTCAAATGACCATCGTGGAACCGGTTGCGCCGACTTTGGTGTCGAACGCACTGTTGCCGAGCGCGGACGTCGTGCTGACAAAGTACTCGCGACTTACCGCCAACACAGGAGGAAAAATTACGAGCCGCGTAATCAAAGGTCGAATCAACGTTCCGGGGCTGAGTTCTGGCGGAAAGTTTGAGTTTTATGAGGGCAACGGAGGAAAGTCGTTGACGATCATCAGCGTCGAATCGTTGGGGGTCTTCAAGCAGGGGTTCGACGGACACGCTCCTTGGACGACGTCTCAGAACGGCTCGAAAGCCGCAGGACTTCCCGAGAACGCTGTGCTCGCCGTCAGCGACTTTTATCGTAATGTGAGGCTCAGCGAGTTGTACCCGAAGACCAAGTTGCTCGGCAAAGTTAGGGAAGGCGACCGCCAGATCTACCTGATTGAAGCAGCACCCCGCAGTGGCGCTACCGAGAAACTATATTTCGATGTGCAAAGCGGCCTGTTGGTCCATCGCGACTTCACCAGCCCAAGCGCGCGTGGGCCAATCCAATCCGAAATCTACTTCAGCGACTGGCGCAGCGTAGATGGATTTCGCCTGCCGTGCAGCATCACGCAGATGATCGGCAACCTCACGTTAGTCATCACCATCGACGAGATCAGGCACAACGTCGCGATAGGCGAGGCAGCCTTCCAGCAGCCCAACCGTTAATCCGCGTCCAAAGACTTGATTAGGCGAGCGGTCCCTGATACATAGACGGTCGCATGCCGAAACCAAACCTGATCGCTCGATTCATGACGTTATGGATCGTTGTTGTCGTTGTGTCTGTTACGGGATTTGCTCAAAAAAACGGTGCGTTATTACGGATAGTAAAGGCCGAGGATGAGCGACGCTGGGACGCGGATTTAAAAGAACTGCTAACAGATTCAAATGCAGCGACTCGCAAAAGGGCGGCGCTGGCAGCCGGAAGGATCGGCAATGAAGACTCAGTAAATACACTTGCTGGTCTGCTCAAGGATGCTGACACGGACGTTCGCGCGATGGCAGCGTTTGCAATCGGCGAAGTTGAGGCCGCAAACGGGGCAGATCCGTTGTTGGCGATCCTGAAGAGAGCGAATGAACCGATCAATGTTCGTGCCCGCGCGGTTGAAGCATTAGGCAAGATCGCGGGGGCATTGCCGCGAGAACAGGAGCCTCGTCGCCTCGAAATCGGCGCCGCGATCATCGAAGCGCTCGAACATCCCACTTCGACCTCCGATCGTCTCGCCGCGATTCTCGGCTTAACAGCAGCGCTCCGAGCGCGACCAGCAAACGCAGGTCCGACGATCGCCAAATTCCTGAGCCATCCGGATGCGCGTGTTCGTGCGGACGCGGGTAACACACTGGCCCGCCTACGCCTCAATGATGGAAACGAACAGTTAAGAAAATTATTGACGGACACGGATTCGATTGTTCGTGCCAACGCTGCTCGCGTGCTCGGGGCAACTGAAGATAGATCTTCCTACGATGCGCTCTTAAAACTCGCAGTCGGCGATCCCGATTCGCGTGTTCGCGTTAATGCGATCCGTTCGCTTGCGTTACTCAAAGATGCGCGCGCCGTGGACGCGCTGCTCAAACACGGCCTGGTTCTCCTTCTAAAGAACGAAAAACCGGTCAAAAATCCCGCCGAAGCCAATGAAATGCTCGAAATCGCCACCACGTTCGGTCGTCTCCTGGCGCTCACGGAAACCAAGAACGAGCAGGCACTCACGTGGCTTCTTACGCTCCGCGACGACCTCGATCTCTTCGCCCCGGAAGTTGAAGCAGCGCTAGCACGAATCGCACCCGTCGAATATATGCGCGCCTTCGTCTCACTCAACGAACCAGTCACAGGCAAGACGATAGTTATAACAAACTGGCGCGAAGCCGCGAGTGTTGCGGCTGGTATCCGCGAAATTGCTACCCTTCCCGATACTGTAAAAAACAAGGCTGAACTGGCAGCGAAGGCTGAGTCGGTAGTGCGCTTTGGGCTTGTCGACCCCCGCGCTATGGATAAAGTACCCGCATCAGCGCACATGGAATACGCCATTCCCGATTTCCTTCGTACATACGCCGCTTTCAAGCCCAAAGATCTCGCGGAAGTGCTGCTCAAGCATCTCAACCACGCTGACGTGATCGTCCGTGGCACGGCTGCAGATCTGTTGGGCGAGCTACCACCTTCGGAACAAAATACGCGCGCGCTGATTGCCGCCTTCCCCCGTACTGCGAATGACCCGGTGAACGACGCAGCTCTTTCCATCCTCGACGCACTCGGCAAACAAAAATCCGCGGCCGCGAATGAAGCAATCAAAAGCGCGCTCGACTCACGCGATCACCTCGTTCGTCGTCGCGCCGTGGCATTGCTGAAAACCAACGGCGCCGGTGATTTTTCTTCTCGAATCGGCACCGTGCAAACGAAAAATACAGCTGCCGATTACCGCCGTGCCCTGGCGCGAGTGGGCAAAAGAGTCCGTGCCGTCGTGACTACCACGAAGGGTTCGTTTACTATTGAACTGCTCCCTGAGGCCGCCCCCCTGACCGTAGACAATTTCGTTCAGCTTGCACAGCGTTCTTTTTTCAACGGCATTACCATTCACCGCGTAGTGCCCAACTTTGTGATTCAGGATGGCGATCCACGCGGTGACGGCAATGGCGGCCCGCCAAATCACCAGATCCGTTGCGAGATCAACGAAGTGGCTTACGATCGCGCGGCGGTCGGAATGGCGCTTTCAGGCAAGGACACCGGCGGCTCTCAATGGTTTGTGACCCATTCGCCGCAACCGCATCTCGACGGCGGCTACACAGTTTTCGGGCGGGTAATCGCAGGCATGGAAGTCGTTGACAACATCATTCGCGGCGATGTGATTAAGTCGATTGTTATCAGGTGAAAACTAACACCAAATTAGTCTTGTTCGTGTTTGTCTTGATTGCGGTTCACAATGTGAATGCGCAAACAAGACACTCCTACAAAATCGACTTCAAGATCGACTTCGACAAGCGTTCTTACACCGGCATCGAACGCGTTCGCTGGATCAATCGCGGCGAGAAACCAAGCTCAGTAGTCTACTTTCACCTGTATCCCAACCTCCGCACGGGCGAGCAGGCCCCTGCAAACAATTCGGGCGCTGCCGACATCGACGAGCCGCGACTGGACATCGTCGAAGTCCGCTCCGGGTTCGACGGCACGCCGCTATTTACGTCTCTCGACGATCAAGGCACAACACTGCGAATCAATCTTCGCGAACCAGTTGCGCCCGGCAACACGACCGAAGTCGTCATCAAGTTCAAAGGCAGCGTACCGGAGATCGATCGCGACGAAACGACTTTGACTACGCACGTCATTAAGCAAGTCAGCGCCGCGATGCGCAGCGATCGCGAGACGCGGCGCGCCCGCGACATCAACTTCGAATGCCGCGGAGTGATGTTGCTCGGCGCCGGTTATCCCGTTCTCGCCGTTCACGACGGCGACGAGTGGCGCCGCAAACTCGAACCGTCCGTAGGCGACTTTGTCTTCAACGAGGCAGCGGATTATGAAGTAACCGTCGGTGTTCCGACAGGCGTTGAGGTATTCACATCAGGCACGGAAACAAACACGTCTGACAAGGGTGGCCAAACGTTCGCCGGCTCTGCCTTGCGTGACTTCGCCATTCTCGCCGGCCGCGATTTGCGTAGCGAGCACACGGAAGTAGAAGGCATCAACGTTCGCTCGATCTATCTCACGGAACATGAGCGCGTCGGCAAACGAGCGTTGACAGTGGCAGCAAACGCGGTGCGCGTTTTTACCTCCACCTTCGGACCGTTGCCGTTCAAGACGATTAGCGTTGCTGAAGCGCCGCTGGTTGCGGGTCTAGGAAGTTGTGAGTTCTCTGGATTGAACGTCATCGCAAGTGCTTTCTTCGTTGACTTCGATTCACCTGCCATACGCAACCTGCCGCAGATAATCCTGGAGCAACGCCCGTCGGTGGAAGAGAGTCTCGAGTGGACCGTGGCGCATCTGGTCGCGCATCAATGGTGGGGCGCGGCAGTCGGAAACGATCCCGCACGCGAGCCAGTGCTGGACGAAGCGCTGTCGTGCTGGTCTTCGCTGCTTTACTACAGGAGTACTTACGGCGCGGCAAAAGCCGCCGCAGTTCTCGACGATCAAGTGCGTGGCGTTTACCGTCTCTACCGCACTTTCGGCGGCGACGACATGGACGCAAATCGTCCCGCACGCGATTACCGCAACACGTTTCAATACGACGCTATCGTCACGGCCAAGGGCGCGTTGATGTTCGTCGATCTGCAACGCTCACTCGGCGATGAGAAGATCTTTGCCGCTCTCCGCAACTACTACCAGGCCAATCTCTACGAAATCGCGCAGATGGAGGATCTGCGGAGCGCGCTCGTCGCCGAAGCTCCGGTAGAACAAAGGCGCATGATTGGTCGTACATTTACCCGCTGGCTGACCGCGAAGCGAGGTGACGAAGATATTGCACCACCCGACGCGGAGTTGGCGGCGACTTTGGGCATCCCCTCCAAACAAGCCCCGCAACGGTCAGGCGACAAGAACGCCTTCGGAGCATTAGCCAAGGTTGGGAAATTCTTTTGGCAGCAAATGACACGTATCCGGTAACGCGGGTTCCCATCGACAAAAGCCTCGACAATCTCGGCTGGTTGATGGACGACCTGTTTCGAGTGCCTGTGATTGGCGGGCGCTTCGGGCTCGACGCGCTCATCGGGCTCATTCCTGGCTTCGGTGACACGGCCACGTCGCTTGTGTCGTTCTACATCCTCGTCAACGCTGTGCGGTATCGCGTGCCGAAGATCACGCTGCTGCGGATGGGGTTGAATATCGCGATTGACTACGCGGTCGGATCGTTACCGCTGGTGGGCGACTTCTTCGATGCCTGGTGGAAGTCGAATCAAAGAAATCTCGCTTTACTAAAGAATCGGGCAACAGTTTCAGCCGATGAAGCGCGGGCGGCGAGCGCCAGCGACTGGTTGTTTGTCGGCGGGATTATGCTCATTCTGAGCGTACTGGCGGTCGCCAGCTTTTTCATCAGCGTCTATCTTGGATACCGCCTCGTGGAGTTTCTTTTCGGTTCTTAACAACAAAAGGCACAAAACCAACCCAACAAACGCCAAAGAAAATCTGCCTTTTCTTGTGCCTCTTTTGCGGCTCTGATTTGTGTTTCTTTGCGGTTTAGGTTGTGACGGCGCTAGCTTCAGTTGCCAATACGCGTTCCAATGCTGATTTGAGCATGTCCAAACCGCGCTCACCTGCCGCGAAGCTCCGCAGTTTTCCTTCACGATCGAAAAGGTAGTAAGCAGGCACGAACCCCTGATTGTTGTGAAACGCGTCCTTCAGTTTATGCTCGTTGTCGATCGCGACTGGTTCAGTCACGCCATGCTTGCCGATCAAATCGCGAACTTGTTCGACATCCGTATCACTCTCGTAACGCGGCATGTGAATGCCGATCACGTGCAACCCCTGGTCCTTCTTTTCGTCGCGCCATTGCGCGATGCGCGGCAGGTTGTCCTTGCAAATGCCGCAGCTCGCCGACCAGAAATGCACGAGCGTCGGACGGCCCTCGGCCTCAGCTTCTGCTGCTGCCTGGGTTCCACCGAACCACTCGGTCGCCCCATCAAGCCGGGGCATCTGTGTTCCAATCTTCATCGCCATTGTTCTTCACCTACTGAAAATCCGTGTTCTCTAAGCGCCCGACGCAAGGAGAACACGGATCTGAAATTGAAAGCTCTTAGTTCAAGGTCTTCTGACCCGGTTTCCATTCGGCCTGGCACAAGCCACCTGTCTGCAAGGCCTGTATAACTCTCAGCGTCTCTTCGGCCGAACGTCCGACGTTCAAGTCGTGAACGACTTTGTATCGCAGGATGCCCTCAGGATCGATCACAAAGAGTCCTCGGAGCGCGATGCCACGGCTCTCGATGAGCACGCCGTAATCGCTCGCGACTTTCTTTGTAGCGTCGGCGGCCAGCGGGTACTTCAGATCCGCAACGCCACCCTTATCACGCGGGGTGTTGATCCACGCACGGTGCGAGTAAACGGAGTCCGTCGAAATTCCGATGACGTCGGCGCCAATATCGACGAAGTCCTGGTACCGATCGCTGAAGGTCGTCAATTCCGTCGGACAAACGAACGTGAAGTCGAGTGGATAAAACACCATCACGAGCCATTTGCCTCTGTAATCGGAAAGCTTAACCGGTTCGTTGAGCTTCTCGATATTCTTTGTTGAGGCCATTTCAAAATCGGGCGCCGGCTGGCCAACCATGGCCTTATCCATTGCCGCTGCTGTTGCTGCTGCTGTCATGTATCCTCCAAAAAAGTTGAAATAATATTAAGACCTGCGGACCGACCAGTGATTTACTGTCACCCGCAACAATCCGGACAAACTCCCCTCAGCGTAAAATGAACCGATTGCGGTCTGAAGCGCGACTTTCGCGCTGCCGCCGGCATCAGCTTCGCGGCTTCCGGCATATCCAAATCGACCAACTTCCCGCATTCATTGCAAATCGCGTGGTCGTGACGTTCCATAACGCCGTCGTAACGGCTGGCGCTATCGCCAAAACTAATCTCATGAACGAGCCCGGCTTGCTTCAGATAGTGCAGCGAGTTATAGACGGTTGCGTAGCTGATCCCGGGCAAGCGCTTGCGGGCCGCCTCGAAAATGTCGCTGGCGGTAGGATGATCGTGTCGTTCCCGTATCACCTCGTAGACCGCTTCGCGCTGTGGTGTTAGTTTCGTCCCCTTCAAGATGGACTTAGACTAATTCTAAATCTGTGGATTGTCAAGTGGAGACGGGAGGATCCGCGTTAATGGGCTGTTAAAACAGGGTTTTCGACAGCGTAATCGACGATTTTTCTGACGTAACTCTCAAATGGTGGGCAGCGGATGTTGTGAGGCTCAAGTAGGTCTTGCGCCTGGCTGGAATCGTAAAGCTGCTTCACGAAGAAATAAGGAACTGCATGGTGCGGCAGACCCGTAATCCGTGGCGATGGCGGCAGCATGAGAAAAAAGTAGACCCAGGACCGCGGCGCGGTGATACGCGGCCGGCTACCGTTAATTGACCGCGCTATCGCGTTGAATAAGTCGTTCGTGGTTAGAGGTGACGGATCTGCAAGTTGTATGGTCTTGCCGATTGCTCGCTCGTCAAGCGCCAGCGCTGCCATCGCGTCGACTACGAAATCAACCGGAACGAGATTCAAACTGACCTCACGATTTCCGATATTGATTAGCGACAGTACGCTGGGCCAACTCAGCAAATAATGGATCAGATAGTAAACGCCGTCGTACTTTGTCGTTTCGCCGGTCTTCGAATCACCACACACCACCGCCGGACGATGAATCGTGATCGGTAATACTTTCTTGGCGGATTCGACCTGCACTTCCGCCAGATACTTCGACTCCTCGTAAAAGTTGCGATAACCGGCGTCGTGACTGAGCTCGGTCTCGAGTATCACGCCCTCTCGCTTTCCCGCAACGTAACAGGTGGAGACATGATGAAAATGACGGAGCTGAGGCATAAGTTGGGCAAACTGAAGCACGTGCATCGTGCCGGCCACATTGACGTGCAGTGCGAGCTGGCGTTCAACGGCGAGATCGTAAACCGCGGCGAGATGAAAAACTCTCGTAGTCTGTTCTAACACGCGAGCCGCATTCGCGGGCGTTAACCCCAATTCAGCATGGGTGATATCACCTTCGACGAGTTCAAAATCATCTACGGGCTTTCCGGCAAGGTGTGCAATTCGTGCAATTTCCGCTTTGGCTCGCGCGGTGAATGGCGGTTGGACCAGGAGCAGAAAACGGCAATCGGAACGGGCGAGACGCTCCAACAGGCGGTCGGCGATAAAACCCGGAAACCCAGTAATGAAGAGTGTTTCTCTATTCGACATTAACTCTGGCGAGTATAATTCACGCCTCTACCCAAGCACGACTCATTGCACGACTCATGAAAGGTAAACAGATTCGATGCGCATTTCTATATTAGGGCGCCGAAGCGCGCTGGCTCTGGTCCTGCTACTAGCGGCGATCTTTTCAAGCGCTGCGCAGGAAAAGCAGTGCAACGTCAAAGTCACGCTACTGCAAGTCAACGACGTCTATCAGTTCGCCCCCGTGGATCTGGGCACGGCGGGTGGTCTCGCACGTGTGTTGACGCTCACGAGATCGATCAGACAGCAGAACCCGAACACGTTGTTTTTGATGGCGGGCGACACTATCTCTCCGTCAGTCGAGTCGATTACTTACAAAGGCGCGCAGATGATTGACGCCTGGAACGCAGCCGGACTGGATTACGCTACGTTCGGCAATCACGAGTTCGACTTTGGACCAGACGTGCTGCGCGAGCGAATTAAGGAGTCGAAATTCGGCTGGATTGCTGCGAACGTCATCGATTTAAAGACGGGTAGACCCTTTGGCGACGTGCCGCCGTACGTGATTCGCGAGTTTAACGGCGTGAAGGTTGGACTGTTTGGCCTGGTGTTGCCGGAAACAAAAAGCACTTCTCGTCCGGGTCCGGACGTCGAGTTTCGCGATCCGTGCGAGACGGCAAAAAAGATGGTTTCCGAACTACAAGCGCAGGGGGTAAAGGTTGTCGTCGCGTTGACGCACTTGTCCATGCGTGAAGACAAAGAGGTGGCCCGATGTGCTGACGTCGATCTGATCATCGGCGGTCACGAACACACACTACTTGAGTCTCACGCCGGGCACGCGCCGATCTTCAAAATGACTGCCGATGCGCGCGAGCTCGGACAAATCGATTTGAACATCTCGCAAACAACTGGTGAACTTGAGAGCATTGATTGGAGAGTGGTTCCCGTCGATAGCAAAACGAAAGAGGCGCCTGAGTTTGCTGCGGTCTATCGCAAGTACGCGAACCTGCTCGCCGAATTGTCGAAACCTGTGGGCCGTTCAACCGTCGCACTCGACGCTCGGAGCGCTGAAAATCGGACGCGCGAGACAAACGTTGGTAATCTCGTCGCCGACTCGTTCCGTAAAGTAATGGCTGCCGATATCGGCTTCATGAACGGAGGTTCAATCCGTGCCGATTCGATAATCCCCGCCGGACGAATACTTATCCGGGACGTGTTGTCGATTCTGCCTTTTAAGAATAAGCTGGTTAAAATCGAGGTCACCGGAGCGATGTTGAAGGCGGCGTTGGAGCACGGCGTGAGCCGGACCGCGCCGGGCGCCGAGCCTGGCGGTTTCCCGCAGGTGTCGGGGATTCAGTTTTCGTTCGACGCATCGAGGAGTCCAGGTTCGCGGGTGACGGACGTGAAGGTCAACGGTCAGCCGCTTAATGAAAGCCGGAAGTACACGCTGGCGACTTCGACATTTATCGCGCTCGACGGCGGCGATGGATACACGATGTTCAAAGGTGCGCCGGTAGTGCTTTCGCCTGACCGCGCCCCGATCGATTCTGACGCGCTCAAACGCGCCTTCGTAGCCGTGAAGGCGATTGCTCCAAGGGTCGAAGGACGAATTAAACGTTTGGATATGGTGCAGAAGGCTTCTAACTGTAAATAGTGGTTATGAACAGGTACGACGACGCTTCAGATCTCAGACGGTATGAAGCGAACCAATTATTCCACGAAGCGTACGAGGCGCAACAGGCGAACGACTACGAGCGCGCCATCGAGCTGTACAAGCGTTCGATCGAGACCTATCCGACGGCAGAGGCGCACACATTTCTTGGTTGGGTTTACAGTTTTCAGGACCGTTACGACGAAGCGATCGAAGAATGTTTGGAAGCGATTCGAGTGGACGAAACGTTAGGTAATCCTTACAACGACATTGGCAGCTATTTGTTAGCGAAGGGTGATTCGTACGGTTCAGTTCGTTGGTTCAAGCGCGCGCTGCTGGCGCCGCGTTATGAGTCGTACGCGTTTCCGCACTTCAATCTGGGAAAGGTCTACGAAAACCGCCGCAAATTTTTAGATGCCGCAAGGCACTACGGCCTGGCGCTGAAGCAGAAACCTAATTTTAGGGAAGCGGCCGTCGGGCTGAGGCGAATGCAATCAAGGTTGAATTGAACTTTGTCTTTTGTACTTAGTACTTAGTACTTGGTACTTGTTCTTTGTTCAATTCATTTCAGGGCGACTATCAAATAAAAAAGCACAAACTACAAAGTACTAAGCACCAAGCTCAGTTTTTCTCAATCGGTACCTTCTCACCCTTTTCATTCACCGCTACATAAATCACCTCCGCTTCCGTCACGCGCACTCGCTCGCTTTTTCCCAGTCGTTCAACTTCAACAACAACGCGCACGGTGATCGATGTCGTGCCGACGCGGCTCGTCTCGGCGTAGAAACTCACAAGGTCGCCAACAAAAACTGGTTTGTGAAAGATGACTTCTTTCATCGCCACGGTGACGAAGCGCGGCATGCGCGTGTGGCGGTGGGCCTCGATGGCTCCGGCGGTATCGATGTAGCTGAGAATGACGCCACCAAAAATCGTGCCCTGGGAATTGGTGTCGCGGGGCAGTAGTGTGATTCGTATCGCTGGATCGCGGTGTTCGGACATGCCGTTATCCTAAGCTCTTGGGCCTGCGCGGAACAAACGCATGCATCACGGTGTCTAAGTCCACGTCGATCCCCGGCTCAAACGAACCTGATGTGAAAGGTCGTGACGTGATGAACTTCTTTCCGCTTCTCCTTAATTTGCAAGAGACCCCAACAGCTGTTTTTGATGACCTGGGCACACTTTTGCTCGGCGGCACAGTCGCTGCAATCGTGTTAGCCATAGGGTTTACCGTGGTGAGGCTGCGAATGCGCGACAAGAAACCACAAACGTCTGACTTCCTGAGTATCAGTTCAGTTGAGCGAGAGCAGCAATGAATACGGGGCAGTAGTCAGTAGTCAGTGACCACTGACTTTAGGCAAGCTGTTCGTTGATCCAATCATTGATCGCGTTCTTGAGTTCGTCGAGGTGGTTTTCGAAGAAGTGACCTGCGCCGGAGATGACGACGAGCCGGACACGAGTGCGTTTTTCAAGTTCGGCGGCGAGTTGTCGCAACCGTTCGACATCGCCAAACTCATCGTTCTCGCCATGCACGAGTAGCAGAGGTTTACGGCACGACTCGAGGAACTTGAAGTCATACTTATCGAGCGGCGTGCCGATGCCGATCAAGTATCGAACGCGATCATCGTTGATTCCAACGTCCAACCCGACGCGCGCTCCGAAAGAAAAACCGCAGATTGTGATACCCAGGTTCGGGTGGTGCTGCGAGAGGTAATCTAATCCCGCACGAACGTCGTCCTGTTCACCGCGACCCTCGTCGTGCTCGCCGGTGCTTTGTCCGACCCCGCGAAAATTGATTCTGAGGGTAATTAGGCCAGCATCATTCAGTGCCGCCGCGGCACGAAACACAACTTTATTGTGCATTGTGCCGCCGCCCAGGGGATGTGGATGGAGCACAAGAGCCGCGGCGCGAGGTTCTTGCCGCGGCTCTTTGAGAATTGCTTCGAGCTGTCCGTGCTCTACCGGAATAAGAAGGTTGCCGGCGGGATACATTTCACACTAACTTTGACACGCAGCACAAGTAAAACACGGATTAGGGTACACACGGATTACCGCGTTAATCACGAACCTTCTTCGTCGCTGCCGAGACTCGCGTTGTCGCCGCCCGCCATTTCAACCTCCGCCGCCGTAGATTCCACTAAAGAGGCTTCGCTTTCAGTGGCTCCTTGAGACGGTGCGACTTGGGGACCAGTAGACTTGGTTGCTCTTCTCTTCGTTGCCGCTTTCCCACCTCTTACTGAGCCGCCCTTTTTGCCAACTTTCTTGGTCGACTTCTTCGCAGCGCCTTTTTTCGCAGCGCCTTTCTTCGCGGCCTTTTTAGTGCCACCTTTCTTGCCGGCTTTCTTTGCTGCCTTCTTGGTGGACCGCTTAGCTGCGCCACCGCGTCCCTTCTTTACTGCGCTCTTTTTTGTTCCCTTTCGTCCTGCTTTGCGCGCACCCTTAGACTTCTTGGTTCCCTTTTTGGCGGCCATCACCTTCGCTCCTTTGGTTGGTCTGATTTTTGGCTCACCGTAGCAAAATAAACTGTCACTGTCCACGATGTTTTTATCGATAATTTTAATGCACTCGAATCAAGAAGTTTTGTAGACAGCCATCGACGTTTCGGCTACATTAATCCCGCTCTCCACTACGAACCCGGCGGAAAGGCTGACTGGATGCAGGATAGTTGCGCTACCAGCGCTGGAACTGTTGTTCAACCCTCGCTTTATCGTCTCAGCCAAATATTGTCGAACCCCTCAAATAACCCCTCTGACCTGGCGGCCGATACTCAAACAACGCGAATCCGACCCGGCACAGGCAAGACTGCGCTTGTTGTCGACGACGTTGCGGACGTCACCGAAATGCTCGCGGTGTTGTTGACCCATGCTGGTTATGACGTTGTGACTGCCGCCTCAGCGCGGGCCGCGCTCGAGGCGGCGCGGCAACGACAGTTTGACGTAATAATTTCTGATATCGGCATGCCGGAGATGAATGGTTATCAACTCGCTCGTGAGATGAGGATGCTTCCGGGCTACGAAACAGTGCCGATGGTCGCCGTCACCGGCTACTCGATGTTTGACGATAAGGAAAGGTCGACGAACGCCGGCTTCAATGCGCACATGACGAAGCCGATTGATCCTCGGGCTCTGCTCGATTTGATCGAACAACTGTGAGGTGACAGAAGATCAGCCAGTTGAGCGATTGATGACACCGCGCCCCGGCATACGCACCCGACTCCAATCCGGATCTACCATACGAATTATTCAGCTTTTGATAGGGGCCGTCGCCATCACCGGCGTCTTCTGGCTACTGCAGTTCTCAACTAACGCAATCTGTTGCGGCGACTACGACGGTTACTATCACATCAAGTGGTCGCGCACACTCTGGGAAGGAATGAAGAGCGGGAAATTTCCGCCGGAGTTTCCCTGGTTGCCGCTGACGACGCTCAATTCTAAAGAGTACGTCGATCATCACCTGCTTTTTCACATCATGCAGATTCCTTTCGCGGAGTTTTCCGACCCGCGAAAGGGAGCGAAAGTGGCGTCAATAGTCTTTGCCAGTCTCGCCGTGCTTTCCTGCTACTGGCTGCTCATCTACTTCCGCATTCGTTTCGTGCTCGTCTGGCTGGTCGCGTTGTTGGCGTGTTCAGTGCCGTTCATGTTTCGGATGAACATGGCGAAAGCGCCGCCGCTGGCGATCGTGTATCTGGTGATCGCAATCTGTCTGTTTTTCAGAAAGAAGTACTGGCCGCTGTTGCCCCTCGCGCTTATTTTTACCTGGACCTACGACCTGTTTGTGTTGCTGTTGATGGCGACGGTGCTCTGGGTGCTCGTGATCGCATGGACCGAGCGACGTTTCGCGTGGCGGCCGCTGGTTTGGGTGATCCTGGGTTGTGCGGCGGGTCTCGTCATCAATCCTTATTTCCCACAGAACTTCCGGCAGCTCGGCGAGCACATCGCTATAAAGTTCACCATGTCAGGCTTTGACACGAAGGTTGGATCTGAGTGGTACCCGTACGACTCTTGGGAATTTTTGGGGAACTCCGCAGTGGCCTGCGTGGCGATGCTCGTCGGGTACATCGCGTTTGAACCTTCAGAACGACGGCGCAGTCACTATCCGTTGTTCTTTCTGTTGCTTTCGACGGCGTTGATGATCATGACGGCGCGCTGGAAGCGGATCTCGGAGTACTGGCCGCCTTTTGCAGTGATGTTTGCGGCGTTTTCGTTGCAGCCGTGGTTGCAGGGCTTTCCTTCGTATCTGACGCGGCTACCAGAGCACGTACTCGACGAGCTGCAACCGTTTCTCGATGACTACCAGGCAAAACTTGACTGGCGCGAGTGGGTCAGGATCATTGTCGCTGGTGTTGTGGCGCTGATCCTCGGAGTGGCTCTTTTCTTTAACCTGTGGTCTGCGACAGAAGAGATCGGCCGCAGTGAGCCACACGATCACCTCGAGAAAGGCGCGGCCTGGATGCGCGCCAATATTCCGCCGGGACAGATCATTTTTAATACTGACTGGGACGATTTTCCGCGTCTCTTCTATTTCGATCCGACTCACCATTACGTCTCTGGTCTCGATCCTAGTTATCTCTTTGAAAAGAACGAGAACCTGTCGCGGCTGTACGATCGCATAACACTGGGACAGCAGGAGGATCCAGGACCGCTGATCCGCGATCGTTTCGGGGCGCGTTACGTTTTTTCAGACAATCTGCATCACGACTTTTTTGAGAAGGCGCGGCTGAGCGGTTGGTTCGACATCGTTTACGAAGATGCTGATTGCACGATAATGTATATTCGCGATGAGCCGGTGGATGAACTCGGCTTTCCTGATGAACCATGAGATTGAAGTGTTTAGTTATCGTCGTCCTGGCGTTGTTGTTTTCCGGTTGCAACCGTGCAACTCCTAAAACGTCGGTTAGCAGTCCGACGCCGCTGCCGTCACCACTTCCGACGTCAACGCCACTCAACGACTTCGATGAAGCTGTGCGATTCGTCAAGAACGGGCAGTTCACCTATATCTGGGTATTCACGCGCAAGGACGGCAAGCCATTTGACGCCAGCGATAGTGCGGTCTTGAAAGCAAGAGCCAGACAAATTGTTGATTTCACGATGACAAAGGACAAGAAGAGGGGCGTCGCGGGCAGTAACTTTCCGTTCGAGGACGCAGATCTCCTTGAACTGAAGAAACTTTATGTAATTGAGGATTACACCAATAAGTAGGCCTGTGATTCTCTGCGCGTCTGCGGTAAAAGTAAGGGAACGGAAGTAAACCGCAGAGGCACAGAGCGACGCTGAGGAGCGCAGAGTTCAGATTAAGTCACGCCTTCTTAAGGCTTTAAGACAACTTTTCCAAACTGCGCTCGGTTCTCGATTAACTCATGCGCCTGCCGAGCCTCGCTGAGTGGCAGCACGCGATCGACGACTCCACGGATTTTGCCCTGTTCTACAAACTTCATGGCCTCGAGCAATTCCGCTTTCGAACCCATAAACGAGCCGAGTATATTCAAGTGTCGATAGAAGACCTGGCGCAGATCGGTATGCGCGTCGTAACCACTGGTCGCGCCGCAAGTAACAAGGCGTCCGCCTGCCTTAAGACTTGCAATCGACCCCGGCCACGTTGCGGCGCCGGTATGCTCAACTACGACATCGACGCCAGCACGATCCGTTAGCCGTCTGACTTCTTTCGGCCAATCGCTGCTCGTGTAATTTACGCTCTCGTCGGCGCCAAGTTCGCGTGCGTGCGCTAGTTTCTCGTCGGAGCTGGCGGTCGTGATCACACGCGCGCCGCGCAGCTTCGCAATTTGGATGGCGAGTGAACCAACACCACTGCCGGCTGCGTGCACAAGTACGGTTTCGCCGGGTTGGACCTTGGCGCGCGTCACAAGCATGTGCCACGCGGTTACAGTCACCAACGGCAACGCTGCTGCTTCTTCCCAACTGAGTTGCGCCGGTTTCGGAACGATGTTGACGCCGGGAACCGCGACAAGTTCTGCGTAACCGCCGTCGCGACGATATCCGATGATGTCGTACTCGCGACAGAAGTTGTCGTTGCCACTAAGGCACGCTTCGCAATGTCCGCACGACACGCCCGGTTGGACCATGACTTCGTCGCCGGCTTTCACCCAGGTGACGAGTTCTCCAACCTGCTTCACCACGCCGGCGACATCATCGCCGAGTATGTGTGGCAACGGAATTTCGATACCCGGCAACCCTCCGCGAACCCAAATGTCGAGGTGGTTCAACGCGCACGCCTTTACTTCAACGAGGATCTCGTTCGCACGCGGCTGCGGCTCAGGCACATCCGTGTATTCGAGCACCTCCGGCCCACCGTGTTGTCGGAAGATGACCGCCTTCATTAATTCGTTAGAACCATTTCAGGCTTTTCAGCAGCCTGTTCGCGGGCGTGGTAGGAGGATCGGGTGAGGGGACTGGATTCAACGTGATGGAAGCCGAGTTCCATCCCGATGTCGCGCCACTGCGCGAATTCCGCGGGGGTGACGTAGCGCTCGACCGGTAAACGGCGAGCATGCGGTTGCAGGTATTGACCGATGGTCATGATGTCGCAGGAAACGGAGCGCAGATCCTTCATCAGTTCGACAACTTCCTCAAATGTTTCGCCGAGGCCCACCATGATTCCGCTCTTCGTCAACATGCCGCGCGCTTCGCGGTCGCGTCTCGCGGCTGCGCGTTGCAGCAACGTCAGTGACTGCTGGTAAACAGCATCAGGTCTGACGCGCCGGTACAAACGAGCAATCGTTTCAGTGTTGTGGTTGAGAACGTCGGGTTGCGCATCGAGCACCGTGTTCAGTGCCGCCTCGTCGCCATTGAAGTCGGGAATCAAAACCTCGACCTTGCACTCGGGATTTAAGGCGCGCACTTGTCGAATGGTCTCGGCCCAGTGCGCGGCGCCGCCGTCGGGCAGATCATCACGATTGACTGAAGTAATCACGGCATGCGCGAGATTAAGATGGCCCACCGCTTCCGCGACGTGGCGTGGCTCATCGGGGTCCAGATCGCCGGGTTTTCCTTTTCCGACGGCACAAAAGCCGCAATGACGAGTACAGATGTCGCCGCCCAGCATGAACGTCGCCGTGCGGTCGGACCAGCACTCAAAAATGTTAGGGCAACGCGCTTCCTGACAAACGGTGTGCAGGTTGAGCCCCTCGATCAATTCGAGCACCTTGTTCTGATTGGTCGGATCGCCCAGACGGATGCGTAGCCATTCGGGCTTTGGTTGACGAATCTTCTGATTGTTACTAATTACACGTAATTCCCGAGCCATTGATTAAACCTTAGCATGACCTACAACAGTTTCACGAGCAGCCCGGGATCAATGTTGCCGCCCGACAGCACAACGCCAACACGCTTTACCTCCGCAGGCAGCTTCCGGAACATTACGGCCGCGGCAGCCGTCGCACCTGAGGTCTCGACCAGCATCTTCATCCGAAACAGAATGAAGCGAAGCGTCTCGACGATCTCTTCGTCTGTGGCGACAAGGACGTCGTCAGCAAGTTGCTGAATGATCGGAAAGGTGAGTCGCCCTGGGATTTGGACGCGAAGTCCGTCGGCGATCGTCGCCGGAGGCGGAATCGTGACGCGCTCGCCTTTCCGCAGCGATTGTCGTGTGTCGTCACCATCGGCAGGCTCGACTGGGAAACAGCGAATGCCAGGATTGGCTGCTTTGGCTGCCGTAGCAACGCCCGCAAAGAGCCCGCCGCCGCTGCACGGCGTCAACACGCAATCGAGATCCGGAACATCTTCAATCAATTCCAGACCGCACGTACCCTGACCGGCGAGAATAAATTCGTCGTCGTAAGGTGGGACCATCACGAGTCGTTCGCGTTCGGCGAGATCGAGAGCAAACGCTTCACGGTCCTGTTTCAGGCGATCGTAAAAAACAACTTCCGCACCGTACTCGCGCGTCGCCGCGACCTTCGCTTGTGGCGCATCCGACGGCATCGCGATCAACGCGCGCACGCCAGCCTCGCGACCTGCCAGCGCAACTGCCTGAGCATGGTTCCCGGATGAGAACGCGACGATGCCGCGTCGTTTCTCCTCGTCGGTCAACGACTGAATCTTGTTCGTCGCTCCGCGTATCTTGAATGCGCCGGCGCGTTGAAGGTTCTCACACTTGAAAAAGACTTCTTTACCAGCCGCTTCATTGAACTGGCGCGAAGTCACTACTGGTGTGCGATGAATGCGAGACGCAATTCGTTCGCGTGCCGCCTGGATCATGTCGATGTTAAGCATAAACAGCTTCGTTATTTCTTTTTGCCTCTTCGTGGCTACTGAATTCAAACACCTCGGCGAAATTCGCCACCAGCCGATCCTCTACGACGCTCAATTCCGTTTGATCGCCGAGCAGCTCTTCCATCGAAGTGACAGGCTCACCTTCGCAAGCGATTATCAGGTTGAAGTAACTCAGATCTGTATTGACGTTGAGCGCAAAGCCATGTGTGGTGATCCAGCGCGCGATGTGAACTCCAATGGCAGCAACTTTGCCCCGCCTAGTGTGAACTCCGGTCAGGCCGGCTAAGCGAAACGACCCGATGCCAAAGTCTGCCAGCGTGCGAATCAACACCTCTTCTAAATCGCGCACATAGCGATGAACGTCTTCGCGGTCGGGACTGAGATTAATAATCGGATAACCAACTACCTGGCCCAGACCGTGATAAGTCACTTTTCCGCCGCGATTCGTTTCAAACAACGTGACGTGTCGCTGGTTCAGTTGTGCTTCGTCCAGAAGAATGGCCGAGTTGTCCCCGCGCCGTCCGATAGTGAGCGTGTGCGGATGTTCCAGCAAAAGCAGCGTGTCGAGCTGAGCGCCCGTTTTTACAGCCGTTTCGACCTGTTTTTGGACCGCGAGGGCGGACTCGTAATCCACGAGTCCTAATCTTTGGACCAAAAGCTTTCTTTCTCTCATCTGTGCAACCAGGCTGTGGATTTGTGCGTCATTCTAACAGCCGCGTTGGTCTTTGGTACAATCTCCCCGAAAACTGGTGGTGTCTTGATTTCCCTCTGCGTACCTCAGCGGTCCTCCGCGTGTCTGCGGTTTATATGAGTTTGCGTTTCCCTTAACGCAGAGTCGCAGAGGACCCCAAGGAACGCATAGAATGTGGCAAACTCAGACATTACTAAAAAACTAACAGAGGAGAATTGTTTTGAGACTCATCGCTATAGCCGTGTTGACGGCAACCTTTGTCATTCCGAGCAGTGCTTTGGGGCAGACCCGCCGTCGCTCAACGCCAAGACCGAGCAGCACGACCGCTGCTGCGCAACGCACCGCGCAAGTGCGCACGCAGGGAGCGACTCGCGTTGCCGATCAGATCAAGCTATTGACGAGATTTACTTACCTGCTGGGCGGAATAAATAGCGGCATAGCGGCGGCCGACGAGGAGATACGCCGGAAAGAGGCGTCGCCGGCCGTGGTACAAAGTAACCAGCAAAGCAAAGCGAGAGTTAGATCAAGCATTCAGGGCTTTCGCGATGGTCTGGATAAACTCGAAATCGACTTTCGTGCGACACCGGAACTCCAACCCTATTACATCAAGCTGGCCGGCGTTGCAGCCGGCGCGGCAACTGCAGACGAGCAGGCTGCGGCAAATCAGTTTGATGCTGCTGGAAGAACTTTATTGACCGTGATTAATAGGCTGACGGATGTTCTATTGATCATGAGGCAATGAGAACGTTCAGTCCTGTTTCTTCGGATAGTAACCCTGTCGGGCCCTTACGCGAACATCAGCTCGCGACGGAACAGCCACCTGGATGCGCCGGAACTGACTAGCCGGCGCGTCGGAGTTTCCGTAGTACTGAAGAAGATACTGTCCTCTTAATTCCGCACCCACCTGACGAAAGACTCGTTCGAGATCTTTCTCGCCGTCCGGAATAAACGCTGTTCCTCCGGTCGCTTCTGCAATCGCCTCCATGCCGGTTTCAGCGCGCATTGCGATTTGGTTTAAACGAACAGACGGACCACCAGGATTGACGGAATAAAAGATTGCGTCTGCTTTCTGGGCTGCTTGCTGGACATCGGCCACAGCAAGACGATGTCGTGCTTCCAGACCTGCGCGCGCCCGCGAGCCGGAAAGTTGTCCGTTGTTGCTAGCCTTTGCTTCGGCATTCGAAATGCTCACTATTCGCTTGCTATTGTTGTCGTCGCCGTCAGTGATGACGATAATCACGCGCCGGTACTGGCTGGGTGCGGATTCGAGATAGGTTGCCGCAGCGGTCACGGTATCGTAAAAAGCCGTCGCGACAGACGAAGTCGCCGGCGGAATCGTAACTATCTTCGCTGCTGCGTCTCCTGCTGTACTTAAAGGCTGGACCATCGTCGGTTGTGTCGCGATTGTGAAGATCGCTGCGCGGTCAGCCGGTTTCATGACCTGTTTCAAGAACGCGGCGGCGGCACTTTGTTGAAATTGAAAAAAGCCCTTCTGACTAACGCTGCTCGATATGTCGAACAAGAGCGCGATAGCCAACGGGACCTCTTCGGGATTGCCGATGCCGCTAATCTCCTGGTGTTTCCCTTCTTCCAGAAGACGGAAATCGTCTTTGGTCAATCCTTGAACTGCCTGACCGTCACGATCCGTGATTGACACTGGGACCATCACAAGATTTGAAGTGGTGCGAATAACCTCAAGTACTTCCGGCGGCGAGGGCGTCGGCGTAGGGGTGGGCTTTGCTTTCCAAGCTGGAGGCGGAGGCGGCATGTCTTTGAGCCTTCGCTGCGCCTGCACTACCAGAGCGGGTAAAGACAGAAAAACGGCCAGCACTCCGATCAGGAATGCCGGCCGCCAAAGTCTTTTTTCAACCCCCAACATCATTCTCTGACACCCTCGAGCCCGTTCATCATGCCGCGTTCATGCGGCGTGAATGTCTGTTTATCCTACCGTTTTTGTGACGGCATGACCAACTGACTCGCTTTGGTGCCATCTAGCCGACGCGGAGTTGCACCACACGGTGAAACTCCGCTAACCAGCTTAGTTCGTTTAGTTACCGGAACCAGAAGTTCCCGGGTTCATTGTTGGCGCCGGGGACGTGATTCCCTTGTTAACCAGCAGCTTGATTTCAACGCGTCGATTCTGAGCACGGCCATCGCGGGTTTCGTTCTCCGCAATTGGTTTCATTTCACCGAAGCCGTACGGCGTCACGATGCGACGCAGCGGAACGCTGTGATTTTCAACCAGGTAACGAATAACTGCATCAGCACGACGTTGACTCAATTGTCGATTGAGATTTACGGAACCTCTTGAATCGGCAAAACCCGATACCTCAAGCACATAGGCCTTGGAGTTCATCGCCTTGCTGGCAATGTCGTCCAACGTCGTCTTCGATTCTGGCGAAAGCACGGCGCTGCCGGAACGGAAGTTCACAGCGGCGGTCGTCGTCGGCTCGTAATCGTCAAGGGATGAAATGCGCTCGTTAGTCGCCGTTACACCGGCAACTGCGGCGTCAGCGGTTGCCTGCGCTGCTTTCGCACCACCGCGAGCGGCGTTCGAAACGGCAGCGAGTTCATCCAACTGGCCCGACAGGCGTTGCGCATTGGCTTCAACCTGGCTGAGCTTGGTTTCCGTGTCGCTGGCCCGTTCTTCGAGCGGCGCGGCGCGTGATTCAACCGCGCGCGCAACGCGCATGTCTGATTCGTTAAAGCGTATTTTCTCCGCCAGCACTTCACCGGAACCATTACCTCGTCCTTCAATCTCGAGGTTCAAACCGCGAAGGATGCTGGTCTGCGCGTAGTTAGTACCACTGCGCAGGAACCCACCCTTAGTCTTCACGCTGGTCCTATCGTCCAGGCGCACAACCGTATCCACACCATTCATGTCGCGGACAGTAAACGTGTCCGAATCACGTCGGGTGACCACACCTTTGATTTTCATTTTCTGACCGCTGGCCACGGTACGCGAGCCGGCGGCGCTGGTTGTATCTTGAGCCAGGATTGGGGAGGCTGAAAAGACTAACAGGCAGGTGATTAGCACTGCCGGGGCAAACATTTTATGTTTAGTGAACACCATCGATTTATCTCCTTAGAAGCTAGTAACCAATTTGAAACGCGTGCCTAACCGCGTTCGTTCTCTCTCTCGCTAACGACGGCGAGTGCGCCTCGCCTCCCGCTCACTCTTTTTTGCGGATGACATCTCTTAAGCCTTCAATGGGAGCAAGTCAATAGCCTTCGCTATTCTTCATCGAATCACCACTTTATCGCAATAACATGGGACTTGTGAACAAAAAAATCGGCAACGAACATTGTGAGATCGTTGCCGGTCCGTGTTGTTTTTGCTTCGAAGTTTAAGAGGTTGATCCTTCTCTACAGAGAAAAATCCCCCTCTTCCAACTGTTCCTTCACGAACGCCAGGAAGCGTTCGGCGTCTGCGCCGTCGATCACGCGGTGATCGAAACTGAGCGCAAAATAGGCCATCCAACGAATAGCGAGAAAGTCGTCGCCATCGGCTGAAGTCATCACCTTGGGCCGTTTTTCAATCTTGCCGACGCCGAGAATCGCAAGTTGCGGCTGGTTGATAATCGGAGTGCCGAATAGACCACCAAAGACGCCTGGGTTTGTGATGGTGAAGGTGCCGCCAGTCACTTCATCCGGCTTGAGTTGCTTGGTCCTGGCCCTATCCGCGAGATCGTTTGCGGCCCGCGCGAGGCCCGAAATACTCAAGTCGTCAGAGCGTTTGATCACGGGGACGATCAGGCCCCAGTCGAGCGCCACGGCCATACCCAGGTTGATGTCTTGCTTGTAAATGATTTGGTCACCGCTGACCTGTGCGTTGAAGATTGGGAACTTGCGCAGCGCTTTGGTCATGACCTCGAAGATGAAGGGCATGAACGTGAGCTTGGTGCCGGTGCGTTGATAGAACTCGTCGCGGTGCTGTTCGCGTAGTTTGGCCACGCGGGTCATGTCGATCTCGTAGACCGTCGTCACGTGGGCCGAAGTGCGGCGCGACTGGACCATGTGCTCGGCAATCTTTTTGCGCATGACACTCATCGACTCGACGCGATCGCCGATCTGCGGTTTTGGAGGCGGCGCTGTAGTTTCGGAAACTGCGGGGCCCAATGCCTGCTGAACCTGAGCCGGCATCAGCCTTGGCTCTTTAGTGGGCGCTGCGCTCGCGCCTGATTCGATGAAGCTCAGGATGTCGTTCTTGGTGACTCGACCGCTCATGCCGGTGCCTTCCAGCCTGGAGATGTCGACGCCGTGCTCCTGAGCGATCTTTCGGACCAATGGGCTGGATTTGGTTTTGCGTAAATCCGCGGCCGTGGGTTCCTGCTCCGGTTCCGGTTTTGGTTCCGGTTTCGCTTCCACCACTGGCGACGGTGGCGCCGGTGCTGGCGGCGGAGGTGGAGGCGGAGCCGGCTTTGTTTCGACTGGAGGAGGTGGTGGTTGTGGGGGAGCGGGTTTTTCTTCAACTCGCTTTGTTTCAACCGCCGATGACGCGGAGGGCGCAGCGGATGATTGATTGCCATCGAGCACCGCAACCACCGTGTTTACTTCCACGGTGTCGCCTTCTTTGAATCGCACTTCGGTCAACGTTCCGGCAGCAGGCGACGGAATTTCCGCGTCAACCTTGTCGGTCGAAATCTCAAACAGCGGCTCATCGCGCTCGACCTGCTCGCCGACCTTCTTCAACCACTTCGTAATCGTGCCCTCCGCAATGGATTCACCCATTTGTGGCATTACTACTTCAGTACTCATCGTTTCTCCAGCCTGATCTTTTTGATCTCAATAGGCCGCAAGTTTTCGCGCGGCGTCAACCACGTCTTTGATCTGCGGCAAGTAGTAGTCTTCGAGCGGCGGCGAATAAGGCACCGGCGTATCGATCGATGCCACACGGATCACAGGAGCATCAAGCCATTCAAATGCCTCTTCCGCGAGGATGGCTGCTAGCTCCCCACCGATACCGCCGGTCCGAGAAGCTTCGTGTAATAGGATCGCCTTGTTTGTTTTCTTCACGCTCGCGAGAATTCCGGGTCGATCCAGCGGCGCCAGTGTCCGCAGGTCGATTACCTCTACGTCCAATCCTTCTTTTTCAAGTTCCTCGGCGGCGTCGAGTGCGGTCAGGACCATTGCACCGAACGTGATGATCGACAGATCGCGTCCGGTACGTGCGACACGCGACTTCCCAATCTCGACAATGTAGTCATCCGCCGGCAACTCTTCGCGCAGACGCGGCAAGCGGTAGAGTTTTTTGTGCTCAAAGAAGAGCACCGGATCAGGATCGCGAATCGCGGCCTTGATCAAACCTTTTGCATCGTATGCAGTCGACGGTTCGACAATCTTCAGTCCCGCAGTGTTCAGAAAAAACGACTCGGCGTTCAGCGAATGAAACGGACCCGATCGCACTCCCGAACCGCATGGTCCACGAAAGACCATCGGCAGACCCGCGCCCCACCGATAACGACATTTCGCGGCGTAGTTTGTGAGCAGATCGAAACCAGCGGAAATGAAATCGATAAACTGGAACTCCGCGATGGGCCGCATGCCCATCAGCGCCGCGCCACAAGCTGCGCCGACGATGGCGCCCTCCGAGATCGGGGTATCGATCACGCGTTCTTTGCCGAACTCGTCGATTAGACCATCGGTGACTTTAAATGCGCCGCCGTAAGCGCCAACGTCTTCGCCGATCACGAACACGTCAGGGTCGCGATCCATCTCTTCCCAGATTCCCTGGCGAATCGCTTCCACGAGTGTGGCCTGACCCCCGCGTTCAGGTCGCGCTGATTTGTGTTCTTTTTTGACTGCTGTGGACATGTTATGTGCTCAGAATCTAGTTACGCCTCCAAAACTCCGGGCCGGAAAGCCGGCGGCACGACGTCGTTATCAAACACTCCGTACGCCGCCTGCGGCCCCTCGGGCAGGGGTGACGACTCGGCCCAGGCGCAGTCCTCATCAATTTCGCGTAGAACACCCGCGACGATCTCTTCGAGCTGCTCTTTCGTCGCCAGATTGCATTCCAACAAATATCGCTCATAGCGATCGATCGGATCGTTATGCGTTTCCCACCACTCAATTTCACCTGCTGCTACGTAGCGCTGATCGTCGTGTTCAGCGTGACCTTTGCGACGATACGTCTTCGCCTCGATCAGCACGGCGCCGCCACCACGGCGCGCATAATCGGCGGCATGCTTGGTAACTTCGTAACAAGCTACGACGTCGTTTCCATCTACGATGTGCGCGGGAATCCCATAACCCGCCGCTTTCTCAGCGAGGTCACGGACCGCGGTCTGAAGATTAGTGGGAGTCGAATAAGCGTAATGATTGTGCTCGGCGATGATTATCAACGGTAGACGTTGGACCGCGGCAAAATTGAGTCCTTCATGAAAAGCGCCCGTGCTCATGCCTCCATCACCAATGTAGGCCACGCCGACAAATTTCTTTTTCTTCAACCGCCCGCCCAGCAGGATGCCGGTCATCACAGGAATCATGTCGCCGAGGTGTGAAATCGGACCGATGAAGCCTCGATCCATGTCGCCGAAGTGAATGTTTAGATCTTTTCCGCCCGATGGACCACCCGCTTTTGCCATGTACTGCGCGAAGATGTCGCGCGGCCGAATACCTTTTACGAGAACCGCGCCGAGGTCGCGAATCAGCGGCGTAATAAAATCCTGCGGCTGCAAGGCATATGCACTACCCACGGCCGTCGCCTCCTGGCCCAACGAACGAAAAACACCACCGACCACTTTTGTCTGCCGGTAGAGATTCACAAGCCGTTCTTCGACGAGACGCGTCAGCTTCAAATAACGATAGAGTTCGAGATGCTGCGCGGGTTTGAGCGAGGTCTCCGTGCTACAGCTTAGGGGCTTGCCGTTCGGAGCTTTGCGTGGTTCGTACTTCGTGCTAACGCGCATCTGAAAACGCGCGCGCGCCGGACGTCTCCGCCGTCCGCGCTTGTCGCGTCCACCGCCGTTCTGCTGTTGCGTTTTTTCAGTTTGGTCCATTGCTTAAATGTGAACCGCCAGCTCGTGAACACCCTCCGCCGCTTCCATCACGGCCTCAGAGATCGTCGGGTGTGCGTGCATCGTTCGACCCAGCTCATCGGCAGTCGACTCGAGCTGCATCGCGACACACGCTTCGGCGATTAATTCCGTCGCATGCGGGCCGATGATGTGAACGCCGAGAATCTCGTCGTACTTCTTTTCGCTGACGACCTTCACAAAGCCCTCTTCTTCGCCGATGATCCGTGCTTTGCCTGAAGCTGAGAACGGAAACCTCCCGACCTTTACGTCGTAACCTTGTTCCTTCGCTTTGGCCTCTGTTAGCCCCACTGACCCGATTTCCGGATCGCAGTAAGTGCAATTCGGCACGAGCCGGAGATTGATCGGTCGCACGTCTTTCTTCCCGGTGATATGTTCGACCGCGACGATTCCTTCTTTCGACGCGAGGTGTGCCAGCAACGGAGTCGGCACAACGTCGCCAATCGCGTAGACACCTTTTTCTCCGGTCTGCTGAAACTCGTCTATCTGAATGAATCCTTTCTCGACCTTGATCTTCGTTCCTTCGAGCCCGAGTCCTTCGGTGTACGGCATGCGGCCGACAGCCACAAGCAACATCTCAGCTTCCAGAGTCACCGCCTCGCCTTTACCCGTCTTGCCGCTCACGCGTACGCCGTTCTCGGTCTTCTCTAATTTCTCCAGCTTGGTGTCGAGCTGCGACTTGATCCCACGTTTACGAAAACTCCGTTCCAGTTCCTTGGACACTTCTTCGTCTTCAAGCGGAACGAGCCGCGGCAACAACTCGACCATCGTTGTTTCCGCCCCGAACCGCGAATAGACGGAAGCAAACTCAACGCCGACTGCTCCGGACCCCATGACAATCAACGACTTGGGAACGTCTTTCAATTCGAGAATGTGATCACTGTTGACGACGTGCGCGCCGTCAGTTTCAAAACCAGGAATTGGCCGGACAACAGAACCGGTAGCAATAATGATGTTCTTCGTTTGGAGCGTTTGTTTTTTACCCTCGGCATCGGTTACTTCGACTTTTCCCGGCAACGCCAGCTTGCCGGTGCCTTTGAACACCGTCACCTTGTTTTTCTTCATCAGGTACTCGATGCCCTTCGAGTTCTTCAACACCACCTTTTCTTTTCTCTTTTGCACGTCGGCGAAGGCGAGTTGAATTCCGGAAGCCTGCACGCCGAAATCGGCGGCGTGTTGCATCTGTTCGTAGACGTGGGCGGACATCAACATCTGCTTCGTTGGAATGCAGCCGCGAAGCGTGCAAGTTCCTCCGAGACGGTTATCTTTTTCGACGATTGCTGCCTTCAGACCCAACTGTCCGGCGCGAATGGCGGCAACATACCCGCCTGGTCCACTGCCGATAATCGTTACATCAAACTGTTCATTGGCCAATTTATTTGGAATCCCCTCTTAGACGAGTGATAACTGTTGAAAGACCAGGCATTATAATCATTCAGTAGCCCCTAACCAAAAGCACACGCTGAGGACTGGATCATGAAGCATTCTGAAGGCTTTCTAAACCTCGTGAACGACGCAAAGACTCGCATTCGCGAAGTAACTGTCGCCGAAACTCAGCAACGAATGCGCAAAAACCGGGACGTAAAACTGATTGATATTCGTGAAGATTACGAATGGGAGACGGCGCATGCCGCGGGCGCAATCCACCTCGGAAAGGGAATCATCGAGCGTGATATCGAAACGACGGTGCCTGACAAGAACGCTGCGCTGATTCTTTACTGCGGCGGCGGTTATCGATCGGCCCTTGCCGCAGACGCGCTACAGCGGATGGGGTATACGAATGTTTTCTCGATGGCGGGTGGTTGGAGGGCGTGGAAGGAATCAGGTGCCGAAATATCGACCGGGGAGTGACCTATAAGTACAAAAAGGGCGACCTAATTAAAGGTCGCCCTCACTTCTTTTAGGTTCTGCGAGCTTTAATCTAGAAATTGAATCGCAGAGCCCATTGGACCTGTCTTTCACGGAAAATCGAATTGCCCGTGGCAGCGTCCGTACCGAACGAGGCAACCGGCACCAGACTCGATCCGACAATGTTGAAAGCCGTGTCGTTAACCGATGTAATGTGGGTTCGATTGAAAACGTTGAAGCCTTCAATCAAAAACTCGAGGTTCGTACTCTCAGTAAACCTAAACCGCCGCGAGAGGCGAGCATCAAGATTCACGAGTCTTGGTTGCTTGAAGCTGTTACGTCCGAGTGGCAGGAAGTAACTGTCGCCACCTGACCCCGTAATGCTGGCGTTCAAAGCCGCCGATACCGGCCGGCCCGAAACCACTGCCGAATAAGGCCGGCCCGATTGCGCGGTGAATATCGGAGCGAGTGTCCACCCACCGAAGATATGCCGCACAGCGGTGCTGTCGGACTTAAAATCCGGCGACCAGACGGCACTGGCAACGAAACGATGTGGAACATTAAAGTCAGTCACTCCGCGATCCAGTTCAAGGTTGAACGGATCGGTAGGCGTATTCGTGGCGCTAAACGTAACCGAAGTTTGCCCGGTGTCCACGGCTTTTGACCACGTGTAATTCGTCTGGAATTGAAGTCCCTTTGTCAACCGCCTGTTGGCCTGAAGCACAAGGGCATGATAGACGGACTCGACAGCACCACGAACTTCCGTGATGTTAAAGAAGTTCGGGTTAATTCGGGACGTGAAGACTGGTACCGTTACCGACTGTCCGGCAAACTCACCGCTGGCGACTGTGAGCGTGGCTGTCTGGGTTGCCGGAGCGATGTTCTTGTTGATGAACACCGGCAGGAAACGGCCACGACTTGCCAGATAAGAAGCAGAGACTAACGTGTTGCGCGCAATCTCTCGCTCGACAACGAAGTCGCCCTGAATGATCATCGGCAGGTGTAGGTTCGGCTCAAGCACGACGACGTTCGAACCGGCAACGGTTGCGCCGGTTGGGTTTGCTACCGCAGCAGGCGCTGGAATGACGTTCGGAAAGATCGGCGCAGCAGGTATCGCAGATGTTCCAGCAAAAGTGGGTGCAATAGAGAACTGCACCTGTCCACGATCAACGCCTGTATTGGTAATTGCATTGGAGATTGTCGAGTTGATTAGTCTTCCGTAGTACACGCCAATGCCGCCTCTAACCGACGTTTTACCGTCTCCGGTCAAATCGTAGGCAAAGCCGCCGCGTGGACCAAAGTTGTTCTTGTCAGTTGGAAACTGGTTCGTTTGCGGGAACGTCGGATTCGGAATCTGCGGATCCGGCATCAGCTCCACTTCATAACGCAGGCCCAGGTTTACAGTTAGACGCGGCGACCATCGCCAATCGTCTTGAACGTAGTAAGCAAGGTCCGTCGTGTTGAACTCAAAGCGCGGCTGGCCGAAACCCTGTGCATAGTTACTCGTGTAGCAGCGACCCGCGAGTCTGGTCGAGGTTGAACAGATTCCACCAGCGGTGCGCAATGCACCACCCGAGGTCCAGTTAACGTAATCAACGATGAAATCGTTGATGTTGTTGTAGGAGTAAACGCCGCCCTCCTGAAACAGGTTGTCCAAAACGTCGTTTGTTCTTAAGAAATCGCCACCAAATTTGATGGTGTGGTTACCATGGGTGAGCGTGACGTTATCAACAAACTGATAGTTCTTCTCGAGCGGATTGTGCGTCCTTTCGAGGAAGTTTGGCTTGCCGAACGTCAGACCGCCAGTAATCGCAACAGAGGGAGAACGGCCGTTCAGGCCGGTGGTCGGCTCGCCGGGTAGCGGCGGCGTACTGAACTGATAGTTGTCTTCAACACCGATCTTGACACGAGCCTCGTTGAGCAATGTGGGACCAAATGTCGAATTGAGACGGACAATTCCGTAGTCGATGTCTACGAAGTCATCGCCGAAGCTTGATCGACCGCGAGTTATGGTCGCAGCAGTTTGAACGCCATTCGGCGACTCATTGCGAAGACGGTTGTAAGTGAACGAAAGCGAGTGGTTGTCGGTGATGATCCAGTCGATCTTGGGTAACAGCAGATAAGAGTCTTGTCTGCGAGGAGTTTCGCCGGAAACGCTGAGGAGAAAATCTCTGGCAGAGGTGATCTGAGATGTGGTTAATCCTCGAGTGGGAGCCGTCAGGTTCGCGGTGTTGATAGTGTTCAGGAACGTGCCGCTGCTGAATTGGGCAATGGCAGGAAAGTCGCGTTTCTGCTGATCGTAGCTGAAGAAGAAAAAGAGCTTGTCCTTCACAATTGGACCACCGATGGTTCCACCAAACTGGTGACGGCGATCGACGGGTTTGAGCCCTTCACCGGTGAGCGGGTTGAAACCGCGCGGGTTACGGGCGCCGAGATCGTTGTCTCTCAGGTAATAAAACAGGTTGCCGTGAAATTCGTTTGAGCCTGACTTCGTAACGGTGTTTACCACGCCGCCGGCTGCTCGACCATACTCAGCCGAGTAGTTGGAAGTGTTGACCTGGAACTCACGTACGGCAGCCTGGCTTATGGAAGAGCTTATTCTCGTCCGGCCGGCTTCTTCAGCAAAGAATGCCTGGTTGTTATTGCCGCCATCAACAGTGCTGTTATTAAGCAGTCCTGAGATGCCACGGAAACTAATCAGACCAAAGTCGCCATCGGGAACCGCGCCTGGCGTCAGCAGCACAAAGCTCGACGCGCGGCGTCCGTTGATTGGCAACTCGTTAATCGATGTCTGATTAATGTTGCTCGAAAAATCCTGCTGCGTTGTATTGATAACCGGAGCCTCAGCGGATACGTCTACGCTTCCCGTGACGGCGCCGATTGTCATTGTGGCTTCCAGTGAAGTTTCGCGTCCGACCTCAACCACCACTCGTTCATTCGTGTAAGGGCTGAAGCCGGAACTATTGATCGTGACGACATAAATGCCGGGCTGGAGATTGGCCACTTTGAAACGACCCTGATCATCAGTGGTTGCTGTATCTTCCTTGTTCGTGTCAGCGTTTCGCACTGTCACGGACGCGCCAGGCACTACTTCCTTGTTAGGGTTTGAGACTACGCCGCCAATTGCGCCGCCGGTCGTTGATTGCGCGGCCGCAATTGAGCTGAGACCAAGCAGCAACAAGCATAGAAAAGAAAGCTTGATTATTTTCGACATACTGGGGAACTCCTTTGAGTCAACGTAAACGCGCCTCAGCCCTGCGGGAAGCGCCGGGTTGTTGTTAGCCAAAACTTTTTAGTGAACCTGAATTCAAATTCAAGAGGAATCGGCGAAGGCGATTGCAATTAAGACGCGACTTCTACCACGCTTAGCTCGTCTTTCGCAAGTCTTAGTATCGACGGAGTCTATTAAATCTTTATGACTCCTTCTGTGTCGAACAAAGCGCGAACCGGGGCAATTATCAGAGCATTTTAAATTCGCAATAGCTGTGCCGAATAACATTGTCGAGCACACCACTCGACAACACGATTTATGCCAATACTTACCCTTCGACAATGTGAGGCCAATTGCCAGAACTCAAGCCAAGAATTTGTATTTGATCCGAAAATCAGGACGAGCGATCAGACCCGCTCCACGATCATCGCGATACCCTGTCCGCCACCGATGCACGCCGTCGCAAGTCCATAGCGTCCGTTGCGACGTTGCAGCTCGTGCAACAGTGTCAGCACGAGACGCGTACCGGTCGCTCCCAACGGGTGACCAAGCGCGATCGCACCGCCGTTGACGTTTGTGCGGTTTCGGTCCAGTCCGAGCTCTTTTTCCACAGCCAGGTACTGCGCCGCAAAAGCCTCGTTCACTTCAATGAGGTCCATGTCGTTCAGCGAAAGTCCCGCTTTCTGTAGCGCAGCGCGAGTCGCTGGCACTGGACCGATGCCCATGATCTCAGGTTCGACTCCGGCGTAGGCCCAACTCACGATCCGGCCCATCGGTTTCAGGTCCCGTTGCTTCACAAACTCTTCGCCGGCGATCACGAGAGCGGCTGCACCGTCGACGATTCCCGATGCGTTTCCTGCTGTGACAAATCCGTCCTTGGCAAACGCCGGTTTCAACTTCGCCAGAATTTCGATCGTTGTTTCGGGCCGTGGATGATCGTCGCGATCAACCTGGACCGTTCCTTTGCGCGTCTTCACTTCAACCGGCACGATCTCTTCGGCGAGATAACCAGCATCGAGAGCGCGTTTCGCTTCGTGCTGCGAACGCAAAGCGTACTTGTCCTGCTCCTCGCGTGAGACTTCAAACTTGCGCGCCAGGTTTTCCGCTGTTCCGGCCATCGGTGTGTTGCAATATGTGTCGAGCAACGCAACCATCAAGCTGTCTTCGAGTTTTCCCTGTCCGAGTGCGAACCCGGAACGCGCGCCGCGAATGACGTGCGGCGCCTGCGACATCGATTCCATGCCGCCTACCAAACACGTCTGTGCTTCGCCAAGTTGGATCATCTGAGCGCCGGACACGATCGATTGAATGCCGCTGCCGCAGAGTCGATTTACAGTCAATGCCGGGCGGTCGAACGGCACGCCGGCCTTGAGCGCAACGTGACGAGCGCCGTAGATCGCATCGCCCGAGGTCTGCAACGCGTTTCCGATAACAGTATGATCGATTTCGTCGGGCTTCACTCGCGTCGCTTCCAGCGCACCGCGCGCAGCCACTGCTCCAAGATCTATTGCCGATACGTCTTTCAGCACGCCCACGTACTCGCCCATCGGCGTGCGCTTGCCACCGACTATAAAAACTTCCTTACTCATGATTCATATCCCCTACTGCGAAATCCGTGTTGTAAAAAACCTTGAAGGCTAGCAGACGGTGAGCGGGCCGGTCAAATTTGTCTGTGATTGGGTAGTGTCTTAGTTTGCTAGCATGCTCTGCGTACCTTGGAGGACCGCAGAGCAGAGGAAAATTAAGACACCACTTATGATTGAGGTAATTTCCTATTTTGAGAAATCCCGTGTTTATTTGTGTTTCTCTTTAATCCGGGAAATAGCTTTTTGTTCGACGTCAATGGAACACGGAAAAAAATGTTTTCAGTCGTGCTTATCCGCTGAAGCGGTGTTGTTGCAGGTAGCGATGCAAAAGTTCTTCCAGGAAGCCTTCATAGGTAAACTTCTCGACGTCGTACACCGGACGAATCTTATAAAGAATCGGTAGCGCCACTCGCCACGCCATCCACTGACGCGGCACGTCGCCGAGATCCCAGCGTCGCCGCAGAAACGTTTCCACCACCTGGATCTCCGACTCAGTCAAACTATTCAAACTCGCAACGAAGTCTACCGGTTTGAAAGATCGACGGAGCGCGGGATCGCTCACGGGCGAAGCGAACACTTGCGCGAACTCCGGCGCCTCGGCTTCTCTTTCCCGGACCACGACGGTCCCGGCCACCATGTCGCCGACGCGTTGATCGCTGGAATTGATAAACACCGAGATTAATCCGATCGAGTAGAAGGGGGCCGGCATCATGTCGAGGCTACGGAGCAGGTTTCGCACCGATGCTTCCCAAAAGGTGATGGGTCGTCCGTCCTCGCGCAGTACGCGCAGCTTGAGCCAGCGCTTGCCCGGAGTTTGTCCGCTCCAAATCCATTCAAAAAACGCGAAGTACCCCGAGAACGTCAGGAAGAGCAGAATGATCATCACGGCGTAGATCCATTTCGGCGCAGACGAAAACAGATCCCACACTGATGAGATGTTGGAGAGGATGAGCGCCGCGAGCGCGATGATTGCGATCGCGCACCCTTGAATCGCATGGTCCACTGCGCAGGCAAGAAAACGGTTGCCAATCGATGCTAGCGCGAAGTGCAGCGGCACGCGCTCAGGCGTTTCAATGATTAGGGTGTCTTCAGTTGTAACTGTGGCAGAGATCGCTGTTATTCGCCCTTCACTCGAACGAAACGACGCTTGCCGACCTGGATCAGAATCGCTAGATTTGCGTCGATATCAACTTCAAAATCCGTCTGGGCGCGTCGTTCGCCTCCGACGTGAACTCCTCCTTGTTCGATGAGCCGTCGTGCTTCGGCCATCGACGGCGCAAGCGATAGCTCAACCAACAAGCGCGGCAACTTCCACGGTCCTGACGGGAGTTTTCGCTCTTCGATGTCATCCGGTGTTTGCTTGCTGCGGAAGATCGCGTTGAAATCTTCCTCGGCTTTGTTCGCTTCGGCCTGAGAATAAAAATCCGCGACGAGCTTTTTTGCGAGATCGACTTTGATGTCGCGTGGATTGTGATCGCTTGCACGCAGCGACGCGATCTCCGCCGGCGAGAGATCGGTGCAGAGCTCGTAGTAGCGCCACATCAACTCGTCGGAGATCGACATCATCTTGCCGAAGATCTCCTGTGGCGGCTCGTTGATGCCGATGTAGTTTCCCAAGCTCTTCGACATCTTCTGCACGCCGTCAGTGCCTTCCAACAGCGGCATAATCACGGCGACCTGCGACTCCTGACCGTACTCGCGTTGCAGATTGCGGCCCATCAGCAGGTTGAACTTCTGGTCCGTGCCGCCGAGCTCGACGTCTGCTTCCAGCGCCACTGAGTCGTAGGCCATCACCAGCGGATACATCACTTCGTGCAACGCCAGCGGCCGGTTTGTTTCGAGACGTTGTTGAAAGTCGTCGCGTTCGAGAATCTGCCGCACCGTGACGTGCGACGAGAGACGCAGAAACCCGGCGGATCCCATTTCGTTCATCCAGCTGGAGTTGAATTCGATGACTGTCTTATCCGGATCGAGAAGTTTGAAGATCTGTTGCTTGTACGTTTCGGCGTTGGCGTTGATCTCTTCGCGCGTAAGTTGCGGCCGCGTGGTGTTCTTGCCGGAAGGATCGCCGATCATTCCCGTGAAGTCGCCGATCAGAAAAATCGCAGTATGGCCCAACTCCTGGAACGCGCGTAGTTTGCGGATTACGACGGTGTGGCCGAGATGAATGTCGGGAGCGGTTGGGTCTGCGCCGAGCTTTACGCGCAGAGGCTTGCCGGTTGCGGCAGATCGTTCGAGTTTCGTGCGCAGCTCTTCGCTGCGAATGATCTCGGTGGTGCCCTTGGCAAGGTACGAAAGCTGTTCGTCTATGTTCATTTGTCTTTCAGCCGTTCGACTATCGAGGTAACGGCTTCCGGATACAATATGTGTTCCTGCTCCAGAATTCGAGTGGAAAGTGTTTCGACCGTATCGTCTTCAAGGACGGGAACGCTGCGTTGGGCGATGATCGGACCGCCGTCGAGCGTGTTATCGACGAAGTGTACCGTACAGCCGCTCACCTTAGCGCCCTGATCGAGGGCTTGTCGCTGCGCGTCCAGACCGGGAAATAACGGAAGTAGGCTTGGGTGAATGTTGAGAATGCGTTCCTTGAACGCGTCAACGAAAAACGGCGACAGAACGCGCATGTACCCCGCAAGACAAACTAGGTCGACGCCTTCTTCGCGCAGGACGGAAACGATCTCTCGATCGTGTTCTTCACGTTTACGTCCGCCGCGTTCGATAACGAGTGTTTTGAGTCCGCGTTCCTGAGCGGCACGCAAGCCTTTTGCGTCTGGTTGATCGCTGAGCACGACGGCGATCTCTGCGTTTGGGATCCTTCGGTTCTGGATCGCATCGGCCAGGGCAATCATGTTCGATCCGCGGCCCGAGATTAAGATCGCGATCCGAGTAGTCATCAGTCGATCGAAACCGTTCCATCGCCCTCGACGACCTCGCCGATCTCGTAACAGGGATTATTAACATCGCGCAGGTGATTTGTGATGGAAGCGACGTTATCGCGCGCGCAAACGATCACCATTCCGACGCCCATGTTGAACGTGCGATACATCTCGCTATCCGAGACGTTTCCCAGCTCACGAAGCAGCTCGAAAACAGGCAGCACGGGCCACGACCCTTTTTTTATCTTCACCGCCGCGCCTTTAGGCAGGATTCGCGGGATGTTGTCGGTGAGACCACCGCCCGTGATGTGGGCCAGGCCTTTAATCAGGCTGGTGTCGAGCAAACCGTCGAGTGGTTTGAGGTAACTAAGGTGCGGTAACAGCAGCGCCTCAGCTGCTGTTAATGGGATCCCAGGAAGAGACGTGTCGGGTTGATAACCGGCCTCGTCGAAAAACAATTTGCGAGCGAGCGAGTAGCCGTTTGTGTGTAAACCCGCGGAGGGAAGCGCGAGCAACACGTCGCCGGATGCGATCGTCTTTCCGTCGATAACCTTCGCGCGATCCACTACGCCAACGATAAACCCGGCAATGTCGTATTCGCCTTGCGGATAGAAACCGGGCATCTCCGCAGTCTCACCGCCCAACAACACGCACCCGTTTTCGCGGCACCCGTTCGTCAGTCCTTCGACGATGCTGGCGACGACGTCGGGCGACAACTTTCCGGTGGCGATGTAATCGAGAAAGAAGAGCGGCCGCGCACCCTGGACCAATATGTCGTTGACGCAATGATTCACGAGATCGCGACCGACGGTGTTATGCACGCCAGTGACGAACGCGATCTTGAGTTTGGTCCCGACTCCATCTGCCGAAGCAACCAAAACCGGCTGCGACATGTTGGGAAACGCGCCGTCAAACATGCCGCCAAAGCTGCCGATTTCGGAAAGTGTGCGTTCATTAAACGTGGTGCGCGCGAGCTCTTTGATCTTCTCGGTTGCTCGCGTCGCAGCGTCGATGTCGACACCTGAATCCGCGTAAGTAATGGGCTTAGTCATTCCGTGTCTGTGCCTGGTGCTTTGTGCTTATTACTTTGTTCTAACTGAACCGACCGCTAACAATTCTTAACTTCGGGGCGTGGACAAAGGACAAAGAACAAAGCACAAAGCTCAAAGCTCAAAGTCTATTTTTGTTCGCTCTTCGGTTCCGCTTTTCGCGGTCGTGGTGGTGGACCAAAATCGCCGTACGCGATGAACCCGGAGCGTGAAGAATCGTCCTTCTGTGCAGTGCGGCCCACCCACAGATCCTCTGTCGCTTCCTTCGACGTTTTCACTGCCGTGTCACCTTGCTTACCGCGCGTGGTCAGGGTGATCTCGCCGTGCAAATCGGTGCGATAAAGCTTCATCGCCGGACTGGCGGAGCGCAAACGGTCCAACACGGATTGCGCGGGATGTCCGTAACGGTTCCACGCCCCACACGAGACAATCGCGATCTCGGGTTTTACGCGCTGAAGGAAATCGTTGGACGAGGCATACTTCGAACCATGATGCGACACCTTCAACACCGGCGCCTCGAGATTGAGATCTTTCGTCAACAGGCGATGTTCGGTCTGGTCTTCAGCATCGCCGGCAAACAGCATCGAGAACGATCCGTAATCCAACCGGGCAACGATCGAATTGGCGTTTGGTTCGTTGCCGCCGCCTTTCATTTGTTCCTTCGTAAAGAACGGTTCGGAAGGCGCAAGAATGGTTAGCAGCGCGCCGCCCCCGAGGTCGTACTTTATTCCCGGTTGCGACTGCGCATAGGTCGCACCGCTGGACGTTACTCCCGCTTTGTAATCATCGTAAAACTTTGTGATTGACGCAATTTGCTTGCTCGTGGGCTGCTTTGTCGCGGGCTTCGCCGCCGATTTCTTCGTTGCGGCCGTGGGTTTTTGCGGCAAAAGTTCAGGAGGGACGCTTGGTTCCTGACCGTTATCGATCACGTTTAGAACCTTGACGGCTTTAAAAACTTCCGCGGCGCCACCCATATGATCCGGATGTGGATGCGTGACGATGAAGTAGTCGATCTGCTGCACGTTGTGACGCTTCAATGCTTCAACAACCGCTTTGCCTTTCGTCGTGTCGCCCGCGTCGATCAGAACGGTCTTTCCCGCAGGCGAAGAGATTAGGATCGAATCGCCGTTGACTGGTCCAACGTCAAGAATGCGAACAACGAGGTCGCCTCCCGACGCCGGTGGCGGTTGTTTCTTCCACCACGGATAGACGTACTTCCAACCGAGAAAGCCGGCGCCGATGGTCGCGGCCAACAGCACTGCCACTGCACAACCACAACCGCGTCTCACTCGTCCCATCTGTGTAATCCGTGGGTTAGCTGTCCGCAACTACCGATTCGCGATCGCGTTCCCACATTGTCTCGGCCTCTCGCGTGATTCGCGTCGGATACTGTCCATTCCAACACGCGACACACGACGCGTCGGGACTGATACCCGTCGCGGCGATCATTCCTTCGAGCGAGAGGTAACCAAGCGAGTCGGCTTCGATGAACTCGCAGATCTCGGCAACGCTCATGTTCGCGGCGATCAGTTCCGACTTGTTCGGCGTATCGACGCCGTAGTAACACGGACTAATCGTTGGCGGACAACTAATCCGCACGTGAACTTCACTCGCGCCGGCCTCACGCACCATGCGCACGATCTTTTTCGACGTCGTACCACGAACGATCGAATCGTCGATCAATACCACTCGCTTGCCGTTTATCAGATCGCGCACCGGGTTCAACTTAATACGCACGCCAAATGAACGAATCGACTGCCGCGGCTCGATGAAGGTCCGTCCGACGTAGTGATTACGGACCAGTCCAAACCGAAAACTCAAACCGCTCTCGGCTGCGTAACCGATTGCCGCCGCTACACCAGAATCGGGTACCGGGACGACCAGATCCGCATCCGCAGGCTGCTCGACTGCGAGGCGCCGTCCCATCTTGTGACGCGATTCATTGATCGATCGTCCGTAGATCAAAGAATCAGGCCGTGCGAAGTAGACGTGCTCGAAAAGACACATTGAGTGACGTTGTTCGAGTAACGGATGCGAGGATCGCAGACCGTCGTGATCGATGACGATCATCTCGCCGGGCTCGACGTCGCGTACGTATTGAGCGTCGATTAGATCAAACGCGCACGTTTCGGAAGCGACTACCCACGCGTCACCCAACCGTCCGAGTGCTAGCGGCCGAAAACCGCGCGGGTCACGAATCGCAACCAGTTCGTTCGGCGTCAGGAAGAGCATCGAAAACGCTCCTTCCGTCTCGCGCAAAACCTCCGGTATTGCCTCACGTACGGATAAACGCGAACGCGCCACGCCGTGCAGCACGATTTCGGTGTCGGAAGTTGACGAAAAGATCGCGCCCTCGCGTTCGAGCCGCTGTCGTTCCTCGCGCGCGAACGGAAGGTTTCCATTATGACAAATTGCGATCTGTCCGTGCTGGCAGGTTACGAGGAACGGTTGCGCCTCCAAAATGGAGACCTCGCCCGCCGTCGAATAGCGCACGTGACCAATAGCACTTGCGCCGCGCAAGCGATCGAGATGCTCCTGAGCGAAAGCTTCGGAGACGTGTCCCATTTCGCGTTGTTGCCGGAGTTCCACGCCGTCAGACGCAACAATGCCACACGACTCCTGCCCGCGGTGCTGAAGCGCATACAAACCCAGGTAAGTCAGGCGCGAGGCGTCTGGATGACCGTAAATCCCGAAGACGCCACACTCTTCTCGCAGCTTGGTAATCTCGATTTCCGTCAATTGAGTTATCCTAACGCTGTGTTTGTGGTTGAAATTTTTCCCACTATACACAAAACTAACGACCGATGCCGAATAGTATGATGCGAAGTTGCTCTTTGGCGTTTTTAATGGTGCTGTTTTTGGCTACGTGCTTTGTAGTTTCCGCTGATCAGCGAAACAATAACAGGCGTAGGGCGCCGCAATTGTTTAGCCGTCACTGCGCGGAGTGTCATGGCGCGGACGGACGCGCGAAGACCTCGAAAGGTAAGTTCAGTCACGCACGCGATCTGACTGACGCGAAGTGGCAGGAAGACGTGACTGACGAACGCATTTTTAATTCGATCATGAACGGGCGTAGCGTGCGCGGTAACATGCCGGCATTCAGTGACAAACTGAACGAGAAGGAAGCGGAGTCGCTCGTAAGCTTTGTGCGCAAGTTTAAAGGGTAACGTTTGAATCTTCCTTTCACAGCGCGTGGAGTGGTTATCGGAGTCTTACAGGCGGCGCTGATTGTCGCGCTGGCCGGGGCGGGATGGATTATTTACCGGCAGCTTCCTACGGGCTCCGCCGGGGAGCGATACCCCGGCCCTACGACGATGTTGCAGATCGTTTTGCGGCAGCCACCCGATAGCTACGTCAACGGTCTGGACGTTCCGGTAAACCTTTACCAGGTTGACATCGTCGCGGTGCGGCACGAGTTTTTTACTGAACCGCGCGCCGGCAAACGGTTTGACGATTTTCTCAAAGATCGTATCAAAGGCCGACCGCCAATCAGTGCGCGTCTCGATAAACAGGGACAAGGAACAGTCGCGGTAGCACCTGGAAGTTGGTTGCTGCACGTTACGCTTCCGGGCGATGAGCAGCTCGAGTGGCGTTTACCGGTCAAGGTGTCGGGACAAAAACAGATCGTCGAGCTCACTTCGCAAAACGCATACACGCGGAGTAGGAGTTTTTAGTACTTTGTACTTGGTTCTTTGTCCGTAGTCCGTAGTCCGTAGTCCGTAGTCCGTAGTCCGTAGTCCGTAGTCCGGGGGCAGTGGTCAGGTGTCCCTGGGCAGTGGTGAGTTGTGAGTGGGCAGTTGTTAGTTCTGTGGTACCTACCACGGACCACGGACATCAGTTTGTTAGTTCTATGGTACCGACCTCGGACAACTGACCACTGACACAGAACAAAGTACCAAGCACAAAGAATGCTCGCCCTCCGCGTAAACAAGAAACAACTTTCAATCCGCGACATTGCCAAACCGGAGAACCCTGAAGAAGTGCTAGTGCGCGTTCTTGTTTCAGGGATCTGCAACACGGATCTGGAGATCGCACGCGGGTATGCCGGGTTCAATGGAACAATTGGACATGAGTTTGTCGGTGTGGTTGAAGAAACCGGCCAGCGGGTTGTTGGTGAGATAAATGCCGGCTGCGGAAAGTGTGAACTCTGCCGCGCCGGAGATCCACGTCATTGCGCTGCTCGCACTGTGCTCGGAATCGTCGGCAGAGACGGTGCGCACGCCGAACACCTCCAGCTCCCCGCAGTCAATCTCATTGAAGTTCCAGACAACATTCCCGACGAACACGCCGCGTTTACGGAACCGCTCGCAGCGGCGTGCGGCATCCTCGAACGGGTGCCCGTAACGCCGGACGACAGTGTCGCCGTGATCGGCGACGGCAAACTCGGTTTGTTATGTGCACAAGTCATTGCCCTAACGGGTGCATCTACTCTCCTCATCGGTAAACACGAAACCAAGTTGCGTATCGCTGCCCGGCGCGGGATCGAAACGTCCAGGCCAAGAGAGGCCGTGAAACGAACACGCCTGTTCGATTTGGTTGTCGAAGCGTCAGGGTCGGCAAGTGGGTTTAAGCTCGCGCTGGACCTTCTTCGTCCAAAAGGCAAACTAATACTGAAGTCCACCTTTCACGGGACGACGGAAGTGAACGCCGCGCGAGTGGTCGTCGATGAGATTTCGATTATCGGATCACGTTGCGGACGCTTCGCTCCAGCGCTCGATCTTCTGAAACGAACCGCCGTCGACGTCGACAGCCTCATCAGTGAAGAATATCCCCTTTCGAAGGGGGTCCACGCCATGAAACGCGCCCACACAAAAGGGATTTTGAAGGTCTTGTTGCGTCCGTAAATACGGTACCGACTTTCTTGCGGGTGGTGTTTTAATTCCTTCTCTACGGACCTCAGCGGCCCTCAGCGTCCCTGCGTTTATCTGGTTTTGCGCATCTTTTAGCGCAGAGTCGCGGAGGACCGCCGAGGTCCGCAGAAAATGTGGCAAACCCTGACACTACTTCTTTGCGCTGTTTTTTGCTCAGCGACAGCCGTTTAGCTATACTCTACCCCTTTCTTGAAAGGTGGTGGAAACATGTTTGACCCGTCTGGCAACCACACGTCAGAACAAGAGCGAGCGATACTGCGAAAGCTGCGAGTCTGGATCGCCGCGCTGGGTGTTGCGTGCCTGATCGCGGGCATCGGCATCGGCGCGATGCTGTCAGGCCGGCCAACGATCGCGCAGAGCGACATGCAGATCGCGCGTGCGCCCGAAGCGCTTTCCGCTTCGTTCGCCGAAATTGCTCGTCGCGTGGAACCCGCGGTTGTCAACATTGAAACCACCCAGGCGCAAGCCGAACTCAGCGATAAAGACGAAGACAAAGAAGACGAGAGCAATCCTTTGCTCGATATGTTTCGCCGCCGGCCACGTCGGCCACCGCGCGGTGTGGGCAGCGGATTCATCGTTCATCCCAAGGGCTACATCCTGACGAACCATCATGTCATTCAGGACGCGGTGAAGATTAGAGTCGGATTGCAGTCAGGTGAGACGTACCCGGCGATTGTGGTGGGCGTGGACACCGAAACCGACGTAGCCGTGATCAAGATCGAGGCGCCGAAGGACCTTCCGACGGTGACACTTGGCGACTCAAACACAACCGAAGTTGGCGACTGGGTGCTCGCGATGGGGTCTCCATTTGGTCTGGACCAGACAGTCACCGCCGGCATCATTTCCAAGAAGGAGCGTGAGAGTCCGTTCTTCAGCACTTTTCAGCGTTTCCTTCAGACTGACGCGGCCATCAATCGCGGCAACAGCGGTGGACCACTCGTCAACATGCGTGGCGAAGTCATCGGCATGAATTCGCAAATCGCGACCTCTACTGGCGACTACAACGGCATCGGGTTTGCGCTTCCCGCTAACGAAACGAGTTTCGTCTACAAACAAATCATCGGGCAGGGGAAAGTTAAGCGCGGCTATCTCGGCATCACGCTGGAATCGGTGCATGACGAGTTTGCGAAAGTTTATGGCCTGCCAGAAGCGAGGGGAGCTATCGTAACTTTCGTTGCAACTCCCGAAGCCGGCGAAATCATACCCGCTGAAGCAGCGGGCATCCTGGCAAACGACATCATCGTTGAATTTGAAGGACAGGCGGTGGTCAACGCGCAGGATCTGATTCAACGCGTAGCCGGATCGCCAGTGGGCCAGCATGTGAAGATTGCGTTGCTGCGCGACGTCAACGGCAAACTCGAACGCAAGAACGTAAACGTGACGTTAGGCGAACGGCCGAATCAGAGAGACACGGTGGAGCTGCCGAAGAACGGTTCCAAGAGCAATAGCCCGAAAGGTAACGCTCTGCGACTCGGCATCACACTCGGCGAGATCACGCCGCAAGTTCTGGCCGATCGACAAGTCGCCGGCACACAGGGTCTGTACGTTAAGGAAGTAGATCCAAACGGACTGATGGCGGAGATTCGAATACCGCCCAGCGGCGTACCAGCCCTCGTCGAAGGCGACACGATCAATCGCATCAATCGGGTGCAAATAAATTCACTTGCCGACTTCCAACGCATGCTGAATACGTTGAAGGTTGGCGACCCGATCGTGATGAACGTAACCAGGCTGCAACGAGATCCCAAGGGCGATCGATTGATACCGCTGATCGTGCAGTTCACCTATCAGTAAAACGGTTGGGCACCCGACACGGATTTATGGCTCAGGCAAAAAAAGCAATCTCCAAAACGAGCGGGAAGCCGTCCGCACGAAACGCGACGCGTGCCGCAGTTAAGAACTATCAGAACTATATCAACGGTGAGTGGGTTGGTAGTGAGTCGGGCGAGATGTTTGAGAACATCAACCCGGCCGACACCCGCGACATCATCGGCCGCTTTCCACTCTCCAACAGCGACGACGTCAACGCAGCGGTTAACGCCGCGCAGGGCGCGTTCGATCGCTGGCGTAACACGCCCGCACCGAAGCGTGCTGAAATCCTGTTTCGACTGGGCGAGATATTGATCCGGAACAAGGAACAGTTCACCGCCGACATGACTCGCGAAATGGGCAAGGTGTTGAAAGAGGCTGGTGGCGACGTTCAGGAAGCAATCGACTGCACGTACTACACAGCTGGCGAAGGACGTCGCTTGCACGGCTTCACGACTCCTGCCGAGATGCGCAGCAAGTTTGCGATGTGTGTGCGTCAGCCTGTCGGTCTCTGTGGCTTGATCACTCCTTGGAATTTTCCGATGGCGATTCCATCGTGGAAACTTATACCCGCGCTGATCTGCGGCAACACCGTTGTAATCAAACCCGCTGAAGACACTCCACTTTCTACTTACAACCTCGTCAAGGCTTGTGAAGAAGCAGGCATACCACCGGGCGTTGTGAACCTTGTTACCGGCTACGGCGAAACTGTCGGCGCCGGGATGACGAATCATCCGGCGCTGCGACTTATTTCGTTCACCGGTTCGACTGAAACGGGGCGCATCGTCGCTTCAGCTTGTGCCGAACGCAACGCGATCTGCTCGCTCGAGATGGGCGGCAAGAACGCGATCATCGTCATGGACGATGCGGACATCGAACTCGCTGTCGAAGGCGCCATTTGGGGCGCCTTTGGTACGTCAGGGCAACGTTGTACAGCTTCGTCGCGGCTGGTCGTACACAAGAAAGTTTACAAACAGTTCGTCAGCAAGCTCGTCGACGAAGCGAAAGCGCTGCGCGTCGGCAACGGCGCGGATCCGAAGACCGACGTTGGTCCACTGATCAATAACGATGCCGTCGAGAAAGTGATGAGCTACATCCGCATCGGACGCAACGACGACGGCGCGAAGCTCGCTTGCGGCGGCAAACGTCTCGGTCGCGGTGATTACGCGAACGGTTATTTCATCGAACCGACAGTCTTTACCGACGCCACACCGGACATGCGTATCTCGCAGGAAGAGATCTTTGGTCCGGTAACGACTGTCATTCCCGCAAACTCGCTGGAAGACGCCATTCAGATCGCGAATGGAGTTCGCTACGGCCTTTCCGCCGCAATCTACACGCAAAACGTCAATCGCGCTTTCAAAGCGATGAACGAGATGTATACCGGTATCTTTTACGTGAATGCTTCAACTATCGGAGCGGAAGTTCACCTTCCCTTCGGCGGCACTAAGGCGACCGGCAACGGCCATCGCGAAGCAGGAACGCAGGTGTTGGATATTTTCTCGGAATGGAAGTCAATCTACGTTGACTTTAGCGGCAAGCTACAACGCGCGCAGATCGACGTCGAATCGCCTAACTAAGTTGAGCTTGGTGCTTTGTTTTTTGTACGTTGCTCGCTAGCTCACGGATCGGATTATCAGCATTGCTCAATTAGCGAGCAAAGTACAAAGTACCAAACACCAAGCACAGCATCGCAATAGTTCTAACATCAGAGACTACTGACTGGAGAACGAAATTGATCGTCGGTCTGCCCAAAGAAATCAAAGACAATGAATCCAGAGTCGGACTAACCCCAGCCGGTGTGCGCGCCCTCAAAGACGCGGGCCACCAGATTTTAGTCGAACGAGACGCGGGAGCAGGCTCAGGTTTTGAAAACGCACTTTACGAACGCGCCGGCGCCTCCATCATTGATTCGGCTGACGAGGTTTGGACCACCGCCGAGATGATCGTGAAAGTGAAGGAACCGATCGCGCCTGAGTACCCACGCATGCGAGAAGGACAGCTGTTATTTACCTACCTCCACCTCGCACCCGATCCCGAACTTACGAGACAATTACTCGAACGAAAAGTCACCGGCATCGCTTACGAAACGATCACCGATCGACAGGGCCAGTTGCCGCTGTTGACGCCGATGTCGGAAGTAGCCGGACGCATGGCAATTCAGGTCGGCGCGCACTATCTGGAGAAGATGAGCGGCGGGCGCGGAATCTTGTTGGGCGGCGTTCCGGGCGTGCCGGCGGCGCGCGTCGTCATCATCGGCGGCGGCGTAGTCGGAACAAATGCCGCGAAGATCGCCGTCGGCATGGGCGCGCACGTGACGATCATCGACAACAATCTCGATCGACTGCGCGAACTCGACGATATTTTCCTTTCGAAGATCTCCACGCTCGCCTCGAGCGCTTACATGATCCAGGACGCGATCTCGCAGGCGGATCTGATCGTAGGCGCCGTGTTGGTAAAAGGTGCTGCCGCTCCCAAACTGATCACGAAACACATGCTGAAAGAGGTTCCCAACGGCGCTGTTATTGTGGACGTTGCTGTCGATCAGGGTGGTTGCATCGAGACGACGCATCCGACAACGCACTCAAACCCGACCTACTACGTCGAAGGAGTGTTGCACTACTGCGTCGCCAACATGCCGGGCGCGGTGCCGCGAACCTCGACGTTCGCGTTGACCAACGCGACGCTACCTTACGCTTTGAAACTCGCGAACAAGGGATTCCTTCAGGCTATCTCGAGCGATCCGCATTTGAAGGAAGGTGTGAATACGTATGCCGGTGAGTGTACGTATGAGGCGGTCGCAGCGGCGCAGGGAATTCCGTACAAGCCGCTCGATCATCTGATCGGCGCGTCAAACGCAGACATTGCGAATGCACGCTAACAGGCTTTCGGGCGTGATTGGTTTGGCGAGAAACGCGTTCACCTGCTCGGTTTCCGCATTCTTCGGATCAAGACCACTTAACAGGATTATGGGCAGATGTCTGAGATGGTGGCTACTCCTCACAAACCGGCATAACTCGTATCCGCTCACATTGGGCATCACCGCATCCGTAATCACCACGTCAACGGTGGTAGTCAACAGCCACTTCATCGCTTCGAGACCGTCCGCCGCCGAGATCACTTCGTAACCAGCGCGTTCCAGTAGCACCTCGATGTAGCGCCTGAGAGCAGCATCGTCTTCGGCCAGGAGCACACAACGAGCGCGTTCCGGCGTTTCCGACGGGTGGACTACTTCGCCTCTGGCGGTTGAGACTTTTTCCTGTGTGATCATTTGCTGCGCCGGGGAGACTCTCGAGGCCGTGAGGGCTCTGAAGGTCGGGACGAGACGAGGGTTTAACTCGCCAGAAGCAGATTAGACTGCCGCCGCCGTGATTGTCAATGTTTTCTCTTGTTAATCCAGCTGCGAATCGATAAAAGTGCGATGCCAGAGTTCTAGTCCCAAAAGCAGGAAAACATGGAGGTTATAGTCTTCGCGGCCGGAAAAGTTTGCATCGACGAGCCGTTTCACCTCTTTGGCTCGGAACAGACCGCGGCGTTTCACCGCATCGTCCGAAAGTAGCTCCGCAATTAGCGGTTTGAGCGGGCCCCGTAACCAGGATCGAATAGGAGCACCGAAACCCGCTTTTCGGCGCCAGATCACGTCCCTAGGCAGCACGCCCTCCAGCGCGCGTTTCAGAACGTATTTGCGCTTCAACCCGTGGAGTTTCAAGCGTGGCGGCATGCGCGCGGCCATTTCGATCATCTCCCGGTTTAAGAACGGCACGCGCACTTCCAAATTCGCGGCCATCGACGTCTTGTCGGTCGTCATGAGGTTCAGACAAGGCAGGAACGTTTTCAGGTCTACGTATAAGAGACGGTTGAGTGGCGCGGCGTCGGCGACGCGGTTGAAGTAAGAGCGATGCGTTGAGTAGGGATCGTAATTACTGGTGAGCGCGCGCCAGTCGTCCGAATACAGCCGGCGTTTCATATCGTCGGTGAAGTAAGTGCCATAGCCAAGGTAGCGATCTTCAAAATCGAGCGCCGCGCTGCGCGCAAACTTTTTAGCGTTCCGCAAAGGTGCGGTGAGTTTTCCCGGGAGCCCGCCGGGCAATGCTCCGGCGATACTCTTCATCAACGGGCGACGCAGAAGTTGCGGCACCGGATCGAATGCGGAGGCGATCTTCATCGCCATCTGTCGTGGATAACCCGCAAACACCTCGTCGCCACCCATTCCCGAAAGCATCACCGTCAACGTTTCGCGCGCAGCGCGTGAGACGAGGTAACTCGGAATCGCCATGTCGATCGGCGGTTCCTCCATGTGATAGACGAGCTTTGGCAGGAGTTCAGCGACCGACGGTTGTAGCATGATCTCGTGATAGTCAGTATGCAGTTGTTCGTTGACCCGGCGCGCCCAACGAACGTCGTCGGGAATAATGTCGTAACGCAGATCCTCGCTCTCGATGCCGACGGTGTAGGTGCTTATGCGCTGACCGTTGGCGTGGCGCTGCATTAACGCGGTAATTCCGGAGGAATCGATCCCTCCCGATAGAAACGATCCCAGCGGAACGTCGGACACCATCTCCATCTTTACCACTCGATCGAGCGTTTCGAGCGTGCGTTCGCGCCACCATGCCTCGTTTCGGCCTTCTTCGATTTTGAACGAGACATCCCACCATTGGTGAAGTCTAATTTCGTCGTTTTTGAAGTGAAGCAGATGTGCTGGTGGAACTGTCTTGATGTTTTCAAAAAGTGTGTTGGGATCCGGCGACCACAGGAACGTCAAAAACTGATGCAACGCTTCGGGATTTAGGGCTGGTTTTATTAGTTTCGTGGCAAGAATGGCTTTGATCTCCGAACCAAAGACAAACCCTGGTGGTGAGTCGTTGGTGCCGGGGATGACAGCGTAGTAGAGAGGTTTGATTCCGACGTGATCGCGCGCGAGTGTCAGCGTGCGTTCCCGATTGTCCCAAACGGCGAAAGCAAACATGCCGTTGAGATGGTCCATCGCGTCCCAACCCCACTCGGTGATTGCGGCAAGCAGGACTTCGGCGTCGGTGCCGGTGCGAAACTGATGTCCGAGCGGGCGTAGTTGGTCGCGGAGTTCGCGGTAGTTGTAGAGCTCGCCGTTGTAAGTGAGAACGTAACGACCGTCGTGCGACAGCATCGGTTCGTGACCCGCCGGACTGGGATCGATTATCGCGAGCCGGCGATGGCCCAGGCAGGCACGCCGGTTATATTGATCGATCGGTCCTGAGATCCACACACCCTCGTCATCGCGTCCCCGATGCTCGATACGTTCGAGCATTCGTGTAATCGTTGGTTCAGGATCGAGGCTGATGATTCCGGCTATGCCACACACGACAGCTAAACCTCAAACGGCCGGTGCTCGCGGAGAGAATCGAGGATGCGAAAAGTGGCACGAGTTGTAGCAGTTAAATCATCGACACGGATTGGGGCTTCTGTTCCTTGAATGATGCTCGCGCAAATTTGACGCACTTGTGCCTGTTGGCCCTTATCCTGCGCTTTCAGTGTGGCTATATCTTCCCGCCCGTCTTTGTGCAGCGTGGCGCGGCGATAGTCGTCGAGGACGAAGGTGCGCGAACCGCCAAAGACTTCGAGGCGTTCTTTCGGCAGCGACTTGTCGCCTTCGCTGAGGTACGCGATGCAGCCGTTAGAGCCTTCGGCGAAACGCACCGTGATGAAGACGGAGTCACGGTCAACTGTCTTGTCAGATGAATTAGCTTGGGCGCTCACGCATTCTGCAAAAACCGAAACGGGTAGTGAACTAGTCAAGAACTGCATCAGATCGATGAAGTGACAAACTTCGCCGACGATGCGTCCGCCGCCTTCAAGCGCGTCCTGCATCCAGTGCTCCTTTGGTATGCGACCGGCGTTGACGCGATAGAGCATTGATAACGGCGAGTTAATGCCGGCGAAGAAATCTTTTGCGCGTTGGGCCAGCGGCGAGAAACGGCGATTGAAGCCGACCATCAACCGACCGGTTGAGTTTGCGGCGGCGTGTAGAACTTGGTCGAGTTCGTCGTCGTTCAGCGCGAGAGGTTTTTCAACGAAGACGTTTTTGTTGTGTTCAAGTGCACGGCACGCAAGTTCGGCGTGCGAATCATGGCGCGTGCCGATAACCACGAGATTCATGTCCGGATCTTCAAGCACTTCATCGGCGCTCGAGACTGCCTGAGCAAACCCAAAACGTTTACCGACGTCGTGTGCCGAAACTCCGGTCGCGGTGGCGATCGATCGAAACTCCGTGCCTTCCGACTTGAAATGAGGCAACAACATCGCGGGAACATAACCGCCCGCTCCGATGACACCCAACCTAATCGCTTTCTCGGCGCGATGAACTGGCGCCGTGAGTTTTACGCGACGCGTGATCTCGCGATCGGTATCGTAATTGAGCAGGACGCCAAGATAAGGTTCGCGTGCGTCTCCCGATATCAGTTCGTACGCGCGTTCCGCGTCTTCGATCCGGAAGCGATGCGTTGTAAGTCGCTCGACGTTAACGCGTTTGTCACCGACGAGCTCGAGAAAGCTCTCGATGTTTCGTTTCTCAGTCCAGCGAACATATGGAAGCGGATAGTCATGTCCGCGTTCTTCGTAATTGGGATCGTAGCGCCCTGGTCCATACGACATGGAAATAATCAGCTTTAGCTCGCGGCTGAAGAACGGCTGGCGTGGAATGTCGAGCCCAGTCATGCCGACGACGATCACGCGGCCTTTCATACGCGACACGCGCGCGGCCAGTTCGACGGGTTGATTAGAATCTGTGGCGGCCGTTATCAGCACGGCATCCGCACCGAGTCCACGTGTCCATTTGTCGATCTCGCCGGCGGCCTCTTCAGTCGAGACGACCGCGTTGTCCGCGCCGAGCTCCATCGCCAACGAGACGCGCGCTGGATCGAGATCGATTCCGAAGACGCGACATCCGTTTGCTTTCAGAAGCTGGACCGTGAGTTGGCCCACCAGACCCAAACCGATAACCACCACGGATTCACCGAGTGTTGGCTCCGCCAAACGCACTCCCTGCAAAGCGATCGCGCCAAGCGTTCCGAACGCTCCTGCTTCAAAACTCACTCTCTCGGGAAGATGCACACACAGGTTTCTAGGCACAGACAGCACTTCAGCGTGCGAAGCAAAACCGACACCCGCACACGCAACGCGATCGCCGATGTGAAACTCAGTCACATCCTCGGCCACCTCAATGACAATTCCGGCTGCGCTATAACCAAGCGATTGCGATGCCGCCATTTTGTCGCGTACGGATGCGAACGTGTTCAGTAACCCTTCGCTCTTTACTTTTGCGACTACGGCTTTCACGAGATCCGGCCGTTGCCGCGCTTCTTGTAGCAAGCCTTTGCTGACGAGTTCGACGGAAGCTCGCTCCGTTCCGGCGCTGATCAACGAAGCGACTGTGCGAACGAGCACACGACCTCGCTGTAAGGCGGGCACGGGCACTTCGCCGACAAACGGTCTTCCAGTCTTACGGTTTTGCAACACCTGCTTCATCGATTTGAGCTTTGTGCTTGGTTCCTTGTTTAGCGCGCTACTCACGTTAGCGAACAAAGTACAAAGGACCAGCAACAAAGTACGACTAGGCGAAACCTTTCTGCATCAGGACTTTCTCGATTAACTCGCTGACCCACTCGGCGCGAGCGTCCCAAGTTCCGCCTGCCACCGCCGCTTGTCGTCGCTTCGGCGCCTCAGGGTCGCTCTCGCGCAGCGCCTCTTCGACCAGCGCGATAAAGTCATCCCGCGTGCGCGCGATTCGCAGCACGTCTTTCATCGGTTCGTACTCCGGCAACGGCGAGATCACGACCGGCTTTCCGGTCGCCAGGTACTCCCGGACCTTGATGGCCGATCCGTAGCTCGTAAAAGCCTGCTCAGTTTCCCACGGCAACACGCAAACGTCGAACCCGGCGGCGTAGGCCGGTAAATCCGAATATGGGACTGGCGGTAGAAAGTGTGTGTTGGGCAGGCCTTCGATCTCCAGTCCGCGAGATTTGTTGCCGATGAAAACCCATTGCCAATCGGGTCGCTCACCGCCTGCGCGTTTGATCAGCTCCTGGTCCACCAGCCACGGTTCGATCGCGCCGAAGTACCCCAAACGCGGCCGCGGAATGCGCGCGATCTCAGGCGCAACCGTGATGTTTCCGTTGCCGACGTGGCGCCAGTGATCATAATCAACACCTTGTTCGAGCAGGTAGGAACGTTCGCGTCCGAGGGTTGCTTCATCAAACAGTTTTCGTCCGGAATAGAAGACGAGGTCGGCAGCTCCGATCGCATGTTCGTGCAGCCGGCGGATCAGCGCGGGATCTGTAGCATGGTCCATCGTGTTCGCATCGTACTTGTCCGACACTTGATAGACCACCATCGACTCGTCGAGCGTTCCGATCATCTCTGCGGCAGTTGGAATCGCGATCCAAAATATCGGTTTCAGCAGTCCGCGGTTGCGGGCCAAACGTCCTATCTGCGCACTAAGCGCGCGACGGTTGATCGTTCGCGCGGCGGCGCTGCCGAAGAACGGCAGAATTGCAGGCGACACGACGGTGATGCCTTCCTCGGTTTGTCGCGCCAGTTTTGAATAGCTTCCGAGCTTGCGTTTGATGCGTGGAAGCAGATCTTTGTGGGCCAGTCCGGGCAGACCCATCGATATCGAGTTGACGAAGATGACCTTGTTCCCGGCACGCGCAAACTTGCGCATCAGGTGGGCTTTGGAGTGCGGGTGGTGATACCACCAGTCTTCGCCGCCAAAGCAGATTATCGAGCGGTTGATCAGCATGCGGAAAGCTTGGGATAGTTTACATTAAGATCCGTGAAATGCGCGTTCACAGCCGGCGTAGTGATCTTTGTAGTTGCGCTTGGCGTGCGGTCACTGTCGTGGCAGGTCGCCATGAGATCGGAAAGTGCAGACCGAGGTCACGGAGGGTTATAAAAGTCGCTAGTACACACCGAACGACGCTACGTGTCCGTCATTCACTGCTTCTTCCTGATATTCGTTGGCTACGCGATCGCACGACTCATTTTTCTTTTACTCGAGCAACGCACAGGCCGGAAACCCCAAACGGCAGATTGATGTAGCGCAGCACGGTGCTTTCGGCGCCGAATATTTTCCCAAACATACCGTTCAACGCAGGCACATTGATTGTATTCTCGGTTTCAGTTTTGATTCCGGTGAGGCGCATCAGTTTTCGCACCAGCAGGATGGGCAGGAAAAACGTGATGTTAGCGTACGTCGAGCGTTCCACTTCGAAACCAGCTTGCTCCAGCACGCGATGGAGTTCGGGCAAACGATACCGCCGCCGATGATGGCTGACATCGTCCTGCAACCCCCACAAAAACATGAACGTCGGCACGAACAGCAACACACGTCCGCCGGGCCGCAGCACGCGGCGCATTTCCGTCAACCCAGCCAGATCGTCGTCCATATGCTCGACGACGTCGAACGCGGTAACAAGATCAAAGGTGCCATCTTCGTAGGGCAGTTCTTCGGCCGCGCCGAGTTTGACCTGTTCCAGTCCGCGCGCGCGGCAAAACGCCAGCGCGTCTTCCGATACATCGACGCCTTCCGCCTGACCATATTTCGAAAGCATCAATAGGTTCGCTCCGGTGCCGCACCCGACATCGAGAATAAGCGGCCGTCGATCAGTCACCTGCCGGCAGATCTGTTCGACAAATTCGGAGATAATGCGACGTCGCCCGATGTACCACCAGTGCGATTGTTCTACCGCGTAAAGGATCGGGTAGGTGTGCTCCATCATCTCGCGCGGGAGCGGGTTGTTGATTCTTCTTACGTCAGCGTTCATTTCTTTAACGCCAGACTTAATAGCCGATCGACCGCAGCCGCTGCAAACACGGTCAGCATGCCGTGCATCGGCAACACGTAACGGATTTCGGTGTGCGCCGCGGTGCCGGACACGAGGTAATAAAGAACGGTCACGAGAAAAACAACCGTGGCGATCAAGTCTTTTCTCGCCGCGACGTAAATTCCAAACGCCGCGAGCGGGAGGAAGAGGTATCTCGCGATGCTTTGAATCATCCCCAGAACATTCACTCCAAACGCCAGCACGCCGCCTTGCCACGTGGGCGTCAGACACTTCTGACTAGTCACATTGATACCCGAAATGCCGCAGTACGGTACCGGATCGCCGGCAACCTTCAGCATTCCCCACATGCGGCCGGCCATCACACCGGCGTACCACACGGGATGTTGTTTGATAAACGCCAGCGATTCGCGCGTGCGTTCCTTGTCGCGGCGAATTCCGTCGGGCCATTGTGAATCGAAGTACTTATCCGCGGGCCAGCCCATCTTCACACGCTCGTGCTCGATCATGTTGTCGTCGCCGAAAAGAAATCCGTTCCGGCGACCGAGTTCGGTCTCGCCAAGTCCTTCCCAGAGGTTGACGCCGATCGTCCCCCCTGTCGGAGTGAAATCGGGAAACGTCAGATAGTTGCGCACAACGATCGGAGAGATGACGAGCGCGGTTGCTAAGACGACTGCCCCACTCATGATTAAGCGTTGACGCCATGGAGCATTGACGATCAGCATTACGACAGCCCACCCCACCGCCAAATACAGCGGATTGACGCGAATCCAACATGCTACGCCGAGTAGCGCTCCAGAGCCGAGCGCCAGCCAAATGTTTTTGCGCTTAGCCGCCAGCAGCAGCAACCAGTTTCCCGCGAGTACAAACCACATCGCGGGAGTGTCCGCTGAAGGATACGCGGAATACATCGCGAAAAGCGGCGACAGAGCTGTGAGGAATCCGGCTGCAAGCCCTGCCCGCCAACCGAATGCGGTGACAGTGATCCCGACAATCAGCACCAACGACAGCATGAGATCGATGGTCCATTGGACCAACTGCACGACGTATGCCGAGCGTTCGCCAGTCACGCGATAGATCGCCGCTACTGCTGCTGGAAACGCCGGCGGATACTGTGCGAGGTCCGTGCGTGTCGGATCGTTTATGAGAAAGATTTGTTGACGTCCGTCAAGAATGTCGCGTGCCTGACGATCGAATTTTGCGTATGAGCCGGTTTGAAACCACGCCGCGTCTTCGAGGTGCGCGCGCATGAACATCAGCGTTAGCACGCGAACGCTGAGGAGTGTTGCTAAGACGAGAAGTACGGGAAGTATTTTTCGAATCGCGGCGCGGGATAGAGACGCGTCGACGCTAGACAACAGCATTCACCTCAGCGCTTTTCGATTTGGCTTTGCCCTTTGCGAAGCCGAGCCGCTCCTGGACCACGTACAGCGGACGTCGTTTTACCTCGGTATAAATGCGGCCAAGATATTCGCCCAGAATGCCCAGCGACACGAGTTGTACGCCGCCCATGAAAAGCACGGCCACAAAGAGCGACGCCCATCCACGCGTCAGGTTTTTGTCCATTACACGATCGACTATAGCGACGATAATTCCCGCTACCGCAATCCAAATCGCGAGAAAACCCGTCCAAATGGCGAGTTTTAACGGCACAAGCGAAAAGGAGATGATGCCGTCCATGGCGAAGCTAATCATCTTCGTGAGCGGATACTTGCTTGAACCAGCGTGTCGCGCGGCTCGTTCGTACGGCAGCGAGACCTGCTGGAAGCCGGCCCAACTCACCATCCCGCGCAGGAACCGAGCGCGTTCGGGCATCTCGTTGATTACTTGGACGACGCGGCGATCAAGCAGTCGGAAGTCGCCCGCATCGAAGGGCATCTTTGTTTCCGACAGGCGATTGATGAGCCGGTAGAAGACTTTCGCGGTCCAGAGTTTGAACTTGCTTTCGCCTTTCCGGTCGGTGCGCATTCCGTAAACGACGTCGTTTCCGTCGCGCCAGAGTTGGACCATCTGCGGAATCACTTCGGGCGGATCCTGCAGGTCGGCGTCGATGATCACGACAGCGTCACCGGCGGCTGATTCGAGACCCGCCGTGACCGCAATCTGATGGCCGAAGTTGCGCGAAAGTAGCAGCACGCGCACGTGCGGATCGACGAGTCGTAGTTGCGCGAGGATGACTTGCGTGTCGTCGTGACTACCGTCGTTGATGAAGATCAGTTCGTAATCCAGCCACGACATGCCGGCGAGCACGGACGTGAGACGCTTGTGCGTTGCGTGAAGCACGTCTTGCTCGTTGTAGCAGGGAACGATGACTGAAAGTAGCATTCGTGTAATCCGTGTTTACTTCGTCGCCGTAACGATGACGTTCCACCCGATGCGTTTACGCAGCCGTTCGAACATCGCTTCAGAAACGAGCGGCGATAAAAACCGTAACTCGGCGCGGGTCAGCTGGTCGACGTCGATTGCGACCTCGCGAAACATACTGAAGAGCGCTCGCGTTTGGGCGCGGCTGTAAACTTTCACGAGCGGCCGTGCTTCGTGGTCGCTGAACTCGATCACACGACTCATTATCTCTTCCGCGGACCGCCCGCGTAAAAAGTCGCCACCCAACAAGCCCCGCCGCAGGATAATCTCGATCCAGTAATTGAGCGAGTTGCGATGGTAAAGCATAACCTTGGCGATTCCACGGGGCCGCAACACGCGATGCACCTCGCGAATCGCGCCCGGCGTGTCAGGCGTATGATGCAAGACCCCATTCGAGTACACCACGTCGAAAGTTTCAGATCGAAACGGCAGACGCTCGCCGTCGGAAATCATGAACGTCCCTGGAGCTCCATACAAGGCGAACCGGTGGCGTGTGATTTCTACAGAGCGCGGCGTCAGATCGACGCCGGTGCAATCTGCCCCGCCACGCGCGAACTGCAACAGGTCGGTGCCCATCCCGCAGCCGATCTCCAGCAGTCGCTTACCACCGAACTTATCGAACTCCATCAACCTCGGCATCCACGGCGCGTACTCAGTGTAACGATGACGCTCGACGGAATCGAAAAACTCGCGCGTGCCCAACTCGTGTTCGCGTTCGTATTCCGCGCCACACGGATCCTGGCCCCACTGTTCGCGCGCCCTCAGTTTTTCTTCAGCGAGAGTGCTCATCGTTCAACTCGTCATAAGCTTGCAACACTCGTTCGGCGTTGCGCGTCCAGGTGTGTTTCTGGATCGCGACCTTTCGAGCGGTCGCACCGAGACGTGCGCGTAGTTCAGGTGATTGGACCAATCTCGCGATGGCAGCGGCGAGTTGCTCAACGTTGCCAGGCTCGACCAGCAGCGCCGTCTCATCATCAGCCAGCACTTCACCAATCTGTCCCAAACGACTCGCGACGATTCCTTTCCCCATCGCCATGTATTCGAAAACCTTCGTCGGCGAACCGAAGAATTCGCTGCCATCCGCCAGCGGAATATGGGGCGAAACAAGCATATCGCAAGCATCGAGCAACAGCGGCACGCGCCCATGCGGCACCGTGCCTGTGAAGATTACCCGCCGCGACGCAACCTCGGCCTTCAACAGCCTCTCGACTTCTCTATGCAAACTGCCGCTTCCAACAAGCAGAAAACGCACCGGCAACTCAGCCGGAACCATTTTGATCGCTTGCGCAAGTTGGACCACACCGTGCCATGGTCCAAACGTGCCGACAAAACCCGCCACGACTTCCGATTCGCCGATCCCAAGCTCGCGACGAACTTCATTACCGCCAATTCCCGGACGAAACAACTCCGTGTCCACACCATTTGGATTAACGACGATCTTTCCTGCCGCGACTCCGCGCGCCTCGAGGTTCTTTCGTTCGATGTCCGAGACCACAAAAATACGCGCCGCGGCGCGCAGGTTCAAATGTTCGTATCGCTCCAGCAGATCGAGGCTTCCAACATGGTCCCAGTGGCGCCCGACCCAGACTTCCGAGCCGTTGTACTCTAGAAACAACGGGCGCCGCACGCGTGCAGCAGCGACGACACCGGCCCAGCTAAACCGTGCGTAACGTTGATAGATAAAGTCCGGGGGCGCATTGGCATGCTCGATCAAAGGAACCACGCCGCGTGTGAAAACCAGGTTGTTATGCATGTCGAAAAGCGCCCGCGTCGCACCAACAGTCTCGGGTGGAATGATCGTAAATCGATATTTCGACGTGTCGAAACCCGCGATCGCATCGTTGCTGATGATCTCAACGCCGGCGCCGAGCGCCGTCAGTGCATCGACCACACCTTTGATATGACTCGCAGCGCCACCAGCCTGTGTTCCTGGTCCAGGCGTGGAACGAAGATAGACAATGCGCAGGGCGTGGTCGGTTTTTGTTTTTGTGAACGCGTGTTTTTGACGTTCGAGTGTCAAAAGCTCGCGCCGCGAATAAAGGAGGTCGAATAAACTGGTCGCCGCTTCTTCAGCCAACGCTGCGGGTGCACCTGCCAATAGATCAACACGCGTTTCTCGCCGTAGTCCGCCATGCGAATCAAGCATCACGACTTCGCGGGCGCCAGCCAGCGCACCAAAGATCATGAACAGGTTCTGTCCTCGCTGCCATGACAAACGTTCGGTTGCGATTGCAAACACATCAGGACGGCGGGCGCGCAGCGACGCCAGCCGTACACGCAAACCACCTTTTTCAAATTCCGTGCGTGAGATGGATTCTATCGATGCCTCCGGAAAGAGTTGTGCGAGTTTGTCGCGAACCGGATCGCCGCTGAGCGCAAGCAAAACGATTTTCATCCGCGCACCGTTTTAGTGAACGTGGAAAGAGTCAATAACTGTCGCAACTCGCCGCGCCGCAGGATGAACACGTTCGCAAACGACTGCCCTGTCGCAGTGAGGAACTGCCACGTCAGCAGCCCAAAGATCAACGCATAACTCGCGGTAGACGCCAGCGCCGCACCCAGCGCTCCCAAGCGAGGCACCAGCCAAAAGACTAAAACAAGATTAACGACGAGAGTCACGATCCAGTAGACGGGAATGACACGCGGCAAGCCGAGCGCGTTGAAATGTTGGACCATCACAGACTCGAGACCAACGAGATACACGCCCGGCAATAGAATCAGCAACAATCGCGATGCGTCAGTAAATTCGACACCGTAAATCAGCGGCAGCAGAAAACTGAACGGCACCGCCGCGAGGCAACAGAAGAACGTGACGAACGCCGTGTAACGTGTCACGAGCGACGTCGTCTCGCCTTGCTGGTCCTGTTCTGCCGTGACGCGTGGAAAAAGCAGCGTTGCAATCACGCCCGGCAACAACATCAACAACATGCCAAACTGCGCGGCGACGCTGTAAACGCCAGCCTCAGCAGATCCGCGAAAATGATTCACAACCAGCAGGTCCGCGCGAAAGATAATCGCGGCCGCCAGAATCGAAATGTGAAACCTGATGCCATAGCGAATCATCTGCGCCAGCAGCGATCCGTCAAGCCGCCATTGAGAACGCGCCAGTTTCCGCGCGGCCATCCAGATCAAAACACCTACAACCAGACTCAGGAGCAATGCAGCTGCCGTGTTCATGACCACCAGCGTCGCCAGTTCACCACGCAAAACGATCAGCGCCACAACGGCATTGATAAGCACGAACGACTGGCCCACAAGATCCAGCAAGTTAAACTCGCGTAGCCTGCCCAACGCTAGGAGAATGTTCAGACCAATCAACGTGATCAGTTGCGCCGGAATGGAGACAGACGCAATTCGGATCAATCTCGCGGAAACAAACCCGAACCAATCGGGTCGCAACTCCGCAGCGTAGTTCAATCCGAGCGCCAGCAACGAACCTACCAGCGTGGCGAAGATCAACGAGTTCATCGCCGCGGCGCGAAGCTGCCTTTGATCCTGAGAGATGAAATAGGTGTTGGCGGACGGCAGGCCGAAGCTGCAAACCTGGACCACGGTCGCTACGGCAACGTTGATGACGGCCAACTGGCCCACACCCTCCGCGCCGAGCCAGTGCGCCACGATAATCCCCGCCGCGACGCTGTTGACGATCATCAAAATGCGCGTCGCAAACGTCCACGCGACCTGAGTTTTAAACCGGGTCGATCCAGCGTTCATACCAAAGACTCAAATTCAAAAGCGCCCAAAGATGAAAGCCCCAGTCTTTCGTGCCGCTCCGGTGCTCGTTCAACATGCGGCCGACAAATTCGTAGTTCAAAAGATCGCGGCGCCGCATAGTCGAATTCATCAAGTGCTCTTCGAACCACCCACCAAGCCCCTCCCGGAACCACTCGCGCACCGGCGCGCCAAACCCGCGCTTGCGTTCGTAAAGCAGATCGTGCGGCAGGATCTCTTCGAGCGCGCGCTTCAGAATGTGCTTGCCTGTAACGCCCTGGACCTTCAACGAACGTGGCAACGAGAGTGCGTACTCAACGAGATGGTGGTCCAAAAATGGGACGCGCGCCTCCACGCTTGTCGCCATCGTTATCTTATCAACGCGCATCAGCAAGAGCTCCGGCAAGCGCAATTTCAACTCGAGATACGTCATGCGCATCAGAAAGTCTGACTCCGGACGCTCGCGCTCGATGTGGTTCAGATAAGGCTCGACGACTTGCAACGACGACAGGCCGTTCATTCGTTCGCGCATTTGCTTCGACAAGACCCGAGGCTTGAACGTTTCGTCGTAGACCACCACACCGCCCCAGAACAGCGGTTCATCCGCGCCCAACCGTCTTATCAACTCGATCGCCGCGCGTTTGCGGCCGGTCGCTTCGAGCACCGGCCGGGAAAGGTTCGACAAAGCACGTCGCAGTCCACGCGGCAGCGTCTCCGCGTGACGCCAGAAGTTTTCGTAAATCCGGAGATGACGGACGTAATTCTCATACCCGCTGAATATCTCGTCGGAGCCTTCACCCACCTGCACCACGATCGTCCCCGAGTCGCGCGCAAGTTTCGACACGTAATACAGCGGGACACAAACGGGATCTGCAATCGGCTCGTCCTGATGAAATACGAGGCTGGGAAGAAAATCCTGCATCTCCTTTTCGGAGATGATCACCTCGTGGTGGTTCGTAGCGAACTGTTTGGCGATGCGCCGCGCCGAGTCGAGCTCGTTGAGATACTCGGCGTCGCTGAAGCCGACGGTGAACGTGTCGACCGGCCGCGTCATGAGTTCAGACATGAGTGCGACGTTGGCGGACGAATCAACACCGCCCGAGAGAAACACGCCGAATGGAACGTCTGACATCATGCGCTTGCGGATGGAGTCGCGCAGCAGACGCAGAATTTCCGCGCGGTGCTCGGCTTCACTTGCAGCAGGCATGTGCGATGGCGGCAGGGCGTCCCAGTAGCGTTGAATGTTGAGTGTGCCGTCACGCTTCAGAGTCAAAACGTGACCAGCTGGAAGTTTCTGAATGCCGCGAAAGAGCGTCGACGGTGCGGGCGTCGTCAGGAACGTTAGATAGTGATAGAGCTGCTGTTCGTCGATATCAGCGGTCACCGCAGGATGCTGGAGGATTGCCTTGATCTCGGAAGCAAAAATGAAACGGCCGTTCTGGTGATAGAAATAAAGCGGCTTCACGCCGATGCGATCGCGAACTAGCACGAGTTGTTGCAGGCGTGCGTCCCAGAGCGCGATCGCGTAGTCGCCTTCGATGTCGTGAATGAAGTCGAGGCCGCGTTCTTCGTAAGCGTGCAGGATAGTTTCTGAGTCGGTGCGCGAAGCGTAACGGTGGCCGCGTTGTTCGAGTCCGGCGCGAAGCGTTTCGTGGTTATAGATCTCACCATTGAAGACGAGCCACGTCTGTTCATCACAGCCGCGCATCGGCTGGTGGCCTGCGGGTGAGAGATCGATAATCGAGAGTCTGCGGAAACCAAATCCGCCGCGACGATTGTCGAAGACCAGCTCTCCGGAGTCGTCCGGGCCGCGATGCGTCATTTCATCGCGCATGCGCACAAGCAGCGATGGTTCGACCGTTCCCTGGTTGGCGCCGTATTCCCAGACTCCACAGATTCCGCACATAGTAATTCAAGTTTTCCCGCAAAGGGCCCTTTGTGTATTTTTGCGTCCTCCGCGTAGAAATGACGGTTAAACGCAGAGAAAGCAAAGATACACAGAGGACCGCGGAGAAGGCTCCTCTTAAAACTCACTTCGTGTGCAAGGCACCGCAAGAGCTCAAAGGAGAAGGTGGTAATTCAACTGGGCTAAACCCTTTACGCCTTTAGACCTTTGCGCGAGATCTCCCACGTAAGTTTTCTTGGCGGGCCCGAAACCCGCCAGCACGCTGTAAGTGATTCGCTCATTTCACCGTAACTGCGTGACGTAAACTGTTCTTCCGTCTCAGGCGAACCGGAAAGACTCAACGAACGAACAGTTAAAGTCAAATCAGTGTTTGGATCGCGTGCCTCTACCGCGCTTTCCACGCAAGTGATTTGCAGTCCCGGTGCGAAGTGGAACCTCACTTCATAAACGTGATCGACAGCATCGCCGAGAAATTCGTCTTCGATCAACCACGAGCGTTTCTGCTTGTCGAAAGTCACAGTGCGACGATGCGTCACCGGATTTTTCAAGCGCTGATAACCGTAATGCTCTGCAATTATTCGATCGATCTGTGGTCCGATTTCCCACAACAACACTCGCGGGCGCGCTTCATCGCCAATCACAAACGGCAAATCTCGCCGGATAGTGTTCTGTTCGACGCCGTCGATTTTCACCGTCGAATGATAAGCAGTGGAACGAAAATCGTGCCGCCTTTGCAAATCGCCGGTGTAAAGGTACGTGCCGGGATCGACAATGAACGCGCACCCGCCAGCTGATACTTCGATACTCAGGGCATCGTTGTGTCCATGCGAACCGCGCCCATTGATGCCCGCGCCACTCGTGTTGAGACACAAGTACAGATCTTCGTGCCGCATGATGTAGATGCCGGCATGTGGGAATGCCTTCGATCCCGGTTCCGCATCGCGCAACGCGGCATTGTTGAACGCCTCAGCGCCAATCCTCAGCAGATAACCATGGTCGTCCGCGCGATTTTGCTGGAACGGAAGGAACTGTCCGCCATCTGTGTCGCCAATCAGCGGCGCGAAGCCGTCCGGTCGAATGTAAGCACGGATGTATAAGAGCATCGCCCGTAGTTTGTCGCTGTATTTCTGTCCGACTGCGATTCCATTCTCGCGGCACAGGAGAAACGAATAGAGAAACAGTTCGGTGACAAAGCGGTGGTAACCAGTCGAGGATTCAAAATCGGCGCCGTCAGGAAGAACCTGCTTATCCATTTCGCGCAGCAGTTCTTTGAGCCCGAAATCGCGCCAACGTTTAGCGTCGCGAAGCTCTGGCACCATCACACCGAGCCACAGCAATCCCGCGACGTCGGAAAGATAATGATTGCTGGTCGCGATGTAAGAAAATTCCAGATTGCGGCGGATGTATTTGCCGTGTTGTTGAAATAGTGTCAGTAAGAACTGGGTATCAAGTTGCGGCGACTCACGAAACATTTCACGCGCAGCGATGAGATTAATCGCGCGCAGTGCGACTTCCATCGCACACAGCCAGTTTGGACCACGGCCATAGGGGTTCTGCTCATTCCAACTTCGCAGCTGTTCTACAAACGCGGTAGCGAATCTTTCGTCCTTTGTAAGTTTGTATGCGCGGCCGAGCGTGAGGAAGCGGCCAAGGCGATTGAGTTCCCAAACGATGCGAATATCCGAGCCATCGGTTCGCATTAACTTGAGATCGCGGTGGTAATCGAGCGGCCAGAGGTAACCAGAACGCGGATCGCGATTCCATTCGACCGGCGGTTCTGAGACCAGGCGATTGGCCAGCTCGAGGAGTTCGGGGTCGTCAGTCGTTTCGACAGCGAAGAACTTCGGCTGTCGATCAACTCCTGGGCCCAGATCTAACGGACCCGGTTCCGGGCTCTCGAATTTCCTCTGTATCGAGATACGCGTGCGGCGGAGCGCTTCCAAGATAGCTACGGTTAGCTTTATCTCGCCGCGCAACGCGCGTTTGATTTTTCCGAGCGTGCCCATCTACGGCGCGACTTGTTCGAGGACGTCAAGAATGCGTTCAGAGGTGTGTCCATCCCAAAGAGGCGGTTGCTGGACCGGCTTTCGCTCCGCACCGTTCAACGCCACTGACGCAGCATTCACGATCCTGCCAGTGTCCGTCCCGACAATCACATTCGTGCCCATTTCAACCGTGATCGGCCGCTCGGTGTTCTCACGCAGCGTGAGGCAGGGAATTCCGAGCGCTGTCGTCTCCTCCTGGATGCCGCCCGAATCAGTCAAAACAAGACGCGCCTGGCTGTATAGCGCCAGAAAATCGAGATAACCGAGCGGATCGACGACACGCAGGTTCTTCATCGCCGCGACGCGGTCGCTCAAACCCAGCGCGGCGATCGTCTTGCGCGTTCGCGGATGCACGGGAAAAACTACCGGCAGCCTTTCGGTAATCGTTTCGAGCGCCGCGAGGATTCTCGCAAACGTCTCGGGCACATCGACGTTCGACGGACGATGCAAAGTCATCACCGCGTAGTCGATATCGTTGAGATTGAGATTGTTTCTGACTGACGACTGTCGCGCACGTTCGAGGTTCTGGCGCAACGAGTCGATCATCACGTTTCCGACAAACCTGATTCGCTCCTCGGGAATGCCCTCCGCGCGCAGGTTCTCATCAGCGTCGCGCGATGGCGTGAAAAGCAGATCCGCGATTTGATCTGTCAACACCCGGTTGATCTCTTCCGGCATCGTCCGGTCCCGGCTACGCAGCCCGGCTTCGACGTGGCCAACCTTCACTCCCAGCTTCACGCACACCAGCGCGCACGCGATCGTCGAATTGACGTCGCCGACGACAAGCACCCAATCGGGTCTTTCGCGGAGCACGACAGGTTCGAAACGTTCCATCACCGCGGCCGTTTGTGCCGCATGCGAAGCTGAACCAACGCCGAGATGAGTATCAGGATGAGGTAGTTGAAGATCGCGGAAAAACGAATCGGACATATCCGCGTCGTAGTGTTGTCCGGTATGGACCACGAGCGGTTGAAACGTTTCGGGCCGCGCCTTCATCGCAGCCACGATCGGCGCAACCTTCATGAAGTTGGGCCGCGCCCCAACGACATTGATTACTTTGACCACTGATTACAACCGAATGATCCGTGCTTTGCTATCGCGTCGCAGGTCTCCATTCAACGCGTTGCGCGTGTCGACAATAAGCGGCGCCGTCGAACAAACGCGCTTGTAGTCGATCTCGCTGTGGTCCGTGACGATGATCAGACAATCGGCGGCACCCAGTTCTTCGTCAGTTAACGGCACCGACGACAATGGCTCGCCGCTGGCTTCGGTGTGCGCATCGTTAAAGCTAAGCTCTTTCACAAACGGATCGTGATAGCGCACGTTCGCACCTTTCGCACGCAGTCGATCGATGATCGAAAGCGCCGGGCTTTCACGAACGTCGTCGACGTCGCGCTTGTAAGCAACACCCAGCAGCAGAACGTTCGATCCTTTCACAGCTTTTTGTTCGTCGTTTAGCCCGTCGGCGACGAGTTGGACCACGTGCTCCGGCATGCGCGAATTGACTTCCTCGGCGAGGCTGATGAAACGCGAGTCGAAACCGTGCTGTCGCGCCTTCCACGATAAGTAATGTGGATCTAGCGGAATACAATGACCGCCGATTCCCGGGCCCGGATAAAATGCCATGAAACCAAACGGCTTCGTCGCCGCCGCCCGAATAACCTCCCAAGTGTCTATATTCAGCGCGTAACAAAGGCGGGCCATCTCGTTAGCCATACCGATGTTCACCGCGCGAAAAGTATTTTCGAGCAGCTTCGCGGCCTCGGCCACGCGTGCGGAAGTGACGGAATAAACGTCGTTGACGATGTGCGAGTAGAGATGCGCGGCAACGAGCGTTGAATCCGGTGTGACGCCGCCGACGACCTTGGGAATGTTGTGCGTCATGAACTGCGGGTTTCCGGGATCGACGCGCTCGGGTGAGAACGCCAGCAGAAAATCCTCGTCCAGTTTCAGACCAGTCTCTTCAAACATCGGCAACAGCACTTCGTCCGTCGTACCGGGGTAGGTTGTCGATTCCAGAATGATCAACTGACCGCGTCGCAGGCGTTGTTTGATCTCTTCGGCCGCCGCAAGGATGTAGGAAACGTCCGGTTCCTTCGTTTTGCGAAGTGGCGTGGGGACGCAAATAATGATTACGTCACAGTCACCGAGATTGTTGAAATCGGTTGTGGCGCGCAAACGCTCCGACTTCACCATTTTATGAAGTCTCGTCGCGGGCACGTCGCCGATGTATGAACGACCTTCGTTAATCTGCCTGGCCTTGCTTTCGTCAACCTCGAAGCCGATGGCGCGAAAGCCTCTATCGGCAAATTCAACCAGCAACGGCAAACCGACATACCCGAGCCCGATCACACCCACCTGGGCCTGTTTATTGGCAATTTTTCCTATTAGTTCATCCTTCATAATTGGGCGAAAGACTAGGTGACGCTATCGACAAGTGTCAAGCAATCATATATATCCGTGTCCGTGAACACGGACTACGCAGATGTTACAAGTCGAATTAACACAATAGACCAGAAAAAGGCTGATTCTTCACCAAAGCTAATCCGTGGTTTAAGCCTGCTTGACGCGACCATGATCGTGGTCGGCTCGATGATCGGATCGGGAATTTTTATCACCTCGGCCGAATCGTCGCGCCTGGTTGGGTCGCCTGGTTGGCTGCTGGTGGCGTGGGCGCTGGCCGGCGTGCTGACGATCACAGGCGCGCTTTGTTGCGCTGAACTGGCCGCCATGTGGCCGCGAGCAGGCGGGCAGTACGTCTTTCTCCGAGAAGCTTATGGACCAGCGACTGGATTCCTTTTTGGTTGGGGACTGTTTCTGATCATTCAAACAGGAACAATCGCGGCCGTGGCAGTCGCTTTTGCAAACTTCACGGGCGTTCTGGTCGATTGGATTTCAGGTGAGCGATACCTCATAGCGCCGCTGGTAATACTCAAACCATTCACGCTTGGAGGATTGTCTTTTAACGGTTACGCGGTAAGTTTGTCGACGCAGCAGCTGCTCGCAGTCGTGATGATCCTGTTTCTCACCTTCGTCAACACACGCGGTCTAACCACCGGCAAGGTCATTCAAAACGCATTCACGTTTACAAAGACGGCGGCCCTGTTAGGGCTGATTGTAATCGGACTCTTTCTTGGTTGGAACGGAGCGAGCGCGGCGTACACGTCGTCGTGGTGGAAGTCGTGGGAAAACGGATGGCAGCCGACGGCGGCGCAAGTTTGGTTTGACCCGTCGGGCCAGGGATTACTTGTGTTGGCGCTGTTGATGTTGCTTGGCCGGGCGATGGTTGGGCCACTCTTCGCTCAGTCAGCGTGGAACAATGTCACCTTTACGGCCGGCGAAGTCCGTGATCCCGGAAAAAACCTTCCGCGCGCTCTCTTAATCGGCTGCGGCCTGGTGGTGACTTTTTACTTGCTCGCGAACCTGGCTTACGTCGTGACGCTGCCGCTCGCGGGAATTCAAACTGCGCCGCAGAACCGAGTAGCCACGGCCGTGATGCAAGCGGTGCTCGGGCCCAGCGGCACGATCGTGATGGCGTTAGCGATCATGATCTCGACTTTTGGTTGTAATAACGGTCTGATCCTTGCGGGCGCGCGAGTTTACTACGCGATGGCGCGGGACGGACTGTTTTTTAAACGCGTTGACAGCGTTAATGCGAAACATGTGCCGGCTGTCGCGCTGATCGCGCAGGGAGTTTGGGCATCGTTGCTGGTCCTGCCGCGGACCGCCACGGTTAACCAGCAAACCGGTGGCTATTCATTCGGCAACGTCTACACGCAACTGCTTGAGTACATTGTCTCAGCGGATCTGGTGTTTTATGCGTTGATGGTGGGTGCGGTAATCGTGATGCGACGAAAGGCGCCGGAGATCGAAAGACCGTATCGAACGTTCGGGTATCCAGTGGTGCCGATTATCTATATTGTGCTCGCCGGACTCTTCATTCTCGACCTCGCGATTCTCGCACCATCGACGTCGGGCATTGGATATTTGTTGGTAGCGACCGGTATTCCGGTTTATTTACTTTGGAGAACGCGGATCAAATAGACTATTTAACCCACTCGTCCGCGATCTCAGTCTCGACCTTGACCGGCACAGTCTTCAAATACTCTTCACCAGCAGCGCACATCACGCGTTCGACCTTCGCAGCGATCTCCTGCGCCTCGTGCGCATCCGCCTCAACAACGATCTCGTCATGGATGATGTTAACGATCTGTGCGCTCGTATCGCGGAGTTCGTCTTTCATCAAACGTAGAGCGCGTTTGAGTATGTCAGCGCTCGTGCCCTGGATCGGCGTGTTCTTGCCGTTGCGTTGCGTCATCGAGATCTGCTGGCGGTCGTTTTCGTCGTAACGGAAACGCACTAGTCGCCCCGAAGCAGTCCGCGCTTGCCGCTCGTTCACCGCCCGGTTCGCGGCGTCGCGAAGATAGTTATCCAGACCGCGATACGTCGTGAAATACCGTCGCAAGACGTTCTCCGCATCCGAAACCGTCAACCCGGTCATCAACGCAAAACGCTGCGCGCCGATGCCGTAAACCACGCCGAAATTCAAACGTTTCGCAAAGTCACGTTGCTCTTTAGTCACCTGGTCCACCGAAGCATTGAAGACCTGCGACGCCGTGACACGATGCAGATCGGCCCCGGAGTTGAACGCGTCGATAAACCCGCGATCCCCGGAAAACTCCGCGAGTATGCGCAACTCGATCTGCGAGTAGTCGGCGATAATTAACTTTCGCCCTTGCGGATGGCCACTGAAACATCGACGGTACTCGACCGCATGAGGCACCTGCTGAATGTTTGGGTTCGTGCACGCGAACCGCCCCGTGGGCGCGCCGATCTGCCTGAAATCAGCGTGCAGACGTCTCGTTACGGGATTGATCAACTCGATCATGTTCTGACCGTAACTCGTGAGCGCCTTTTGCACCGTGCGGTATTCGAGCAGGATCCCGATGATCGGATAGTCGACCGCGAGCGGTTGCAACTTCCAGTTGCGTGTCGAATCCGGCACGGGAATGCCGAGCCGGTTGAGGGCTTGCGTTAACTGCTGATGCGAATCGAGATTGATGTCGTTGCGCTGTGGTCCACCAAACAGCGTTCCTTGGGACGACTCTTCCGCCAGCACTTGCTGCAACTGTTCCGCCAGTTCAACCCGTCGTTTCTCGACGATGCCGAGCTGTTCGAGCCAGCGGTCTTTGTGCATGAAAAACCCCGCGAGCTCGATATCGACCACCGTGTTAACGCATTCAAACTCGAGTTGCGCGCACCTAATCAACGCCTCACTCTTCAAACGCTCAATCAACTTTTCCCGCAACGGCATCAGGACTGCGGCATCGCGCGCGGCGTACTCCAGTTGGGCTTCGGAAAGCTCGAAATTCCAGTTGCTAAGACGCTCACTCTTGTCGACGGACTCGCCCAGGTAACGGCTCGCAACCGTCTCCAGTCCGTGACGTTCCTCGATGTCGCCGGCACCGACGATCTGACTCGCGAGCAACGTGTCAAAAAGCCCGCCGAGATCCACGCCGAGATTGTGTTTTATGAACTTAGCATCAAACTTTGCGTTGTGCGCGATCTTGATTGGACGCGGCGCTTCGAGCAGACGGCGCAGTGGCGCCAAAGCCTCACCCTTCGCGGCGGCGGTTGCCCCACCGTTCGCGAATGCGTCGATGTCGAAGATGAACACGCGATCGGGCGTGGCGAGTTGGATTAAACGCAGGCGCGACGTGAATGGATCGAGATCGGTGGTTTCGGTGTCGAGTCCCACTACCGGCTGTGAGGAGATTGCTTCTATGCTTCGGCGGACTTCATCCGCAGTCTTAATTACCTGGTAGTTCGTCATTGATGAGGATTAGATTGCCATGAGTCTCTTCAACATCAAAATCTGTCCTTTGTGTTGGGCTTCGTGATCGATGAGGTGATGGAGGATCCAGCGCAAGTTGTGCTCCGTCGGCTTATCTTGTCGTTCGTAGTGGATGATGCGTTCGAGATCTTTATCGTTGTATGTGAAGAGCAAGTCGCGCGTTTGGTTCCGAACCTTCTGCGCTTCCTGCAAACAGAACTCGGTGGTGAATCCCTCGCGTGCGACGCGTTCGACGTCGTCGAGTATGTCCCAGCACGGAGCGGTCTTGTCTTCTTCGGTGAGTTGGTGTCCGGCGACGACCATCTGCATCCAGAACCACTCTGCTTCTCCGATGTGCAACACGAGTCCGCCGATTGAGTGCGCCCCCAGAAACGGCGGTTTGCCAATCAGATCATCCGGAATGGACTTCACGGCGGCAACGAGTTGGCTGCGCACTTCTTCCATGCCGCTGAGGTAGTAGCCGATGCCGGTGGATAAGCCGGGATGAGGAGTTAACACTCTGCGTCTCATTCAGTCACCCTTTCAGTTTACATTCTCACGTGGCTGGAGCCAGATCATTTTCTACACGCTGCTGAACAAATATCAAAAGGAGTACCGCCGCTGACGCCCCCATCACGGCACTGACGAGGAATGCGGTCGCCGGTCCCTTCCAGTCCCAAATCATACCCATCAAGAGCGATGCAGGAAACACCGTGATACCGAACGCGAAATTATAAAGGCCATATGCGGTTCCGCGTTGTTCGGGCCGGACGAGATCCGCGACCAGCGCCTTCTCAGCTCCTTCGACGAGTCCAAAGTAGAGGCCATAGATCAAAAACAGCGCCCACACGGAGAAAGCATTGTCGACGAAAGCGAAGCCGGCGTAAACAGCCGCGTAGAGCACCCAACCGGAGACGATTAAACGCTTGCGGCCAAGACGATCCGACAGGTCGCCGCCATACAACGAGCTAAGCACTTTCGACGCATGATGCGCCGACCACAACAAGGGAATGATAGTGAACGGAACGCCTGTATCCTGAGCGCGCAGGATGAGAAATGCGTCCGACGAGTTTGAAAGCGTAAATAGCGCCAGAATCAACAAGAACCGCTTGAAATTGCTGTCGAACCCGCGCAGCGATAACTTGACGGACTTGATCTTACCTGTGTGCACCGCCGGCGACTCGCGCATTACAAACATTGCGACGAGCACCGCTACGAAAGCCGGTATCGCCGCGATCAAAAAAATCCGCGTAAAATTACCCGCAAAAAACGCGACGAGTACGTAGGCAATCAGCGGCCCGATGACGGCGCCGCTATGGTCCATCGCCCGATGAAAACCAAACGCAAGTCCACGCTGTTCGATCCGGACCGAGTCGGCGATCATCGCATCGCGAGGCGCACTGCGGATTCCTTTGCCAACTCGATCGCCGAGTCGAATAGCCAACACCTGCGGCCAGCTAACTGCAAACGCAAGCAATGGCCTGGTCAACGCCGCCAGCGCATAGCCGCCCACAACCAAAAATTTACGTTTGCCCAGTCGATCGCTGAGATTACCGGCAAAGAGTTTCAGCAGGCTCGACATCGATTCGGCGGCGCCTTCGATGATACCAATCGCGCCCGCTGATGCACCCAAGCTGGTGGCGAGGAATATAGGAAGCAGCGGATAGATTATTTCACTTGACGAATCGTTGAGAAGACTGACAAGACCGATAGCAACAACGTTAGCCGGGAGTTTCCGATAGCGGCTCCACAGCCCGGCATTGCTTTCGTCAAGCTCAAGCCTTTTGATAGCGGCCCCTCACGACGGTCTTGATATTTCCGCGCACGTGAAAATCACCTTCGATCTCCACGCTTAGCGGATCGCAGGCGGCGACAAAGTCTTCGAGAATGATGTTGATGACGTGCTCGTGAAAGATCTTTACGTTGCGGAACGAGTTTATGTAGAACTTTAAACTCTTCAGTTCGATGCAGCGTTCGTTTGGAACGTATTCGATCCGGATGGTGGCGAAATCGGGAAAATCAGAGAACGGGCAGATCGCGGTGAACTCGGGAATCTCGAAATTTATCCTGATTTCGCGACCGGGAAACTCGTACGCAAACGTGTCCAGCGGAAACAGGTTCATCTCCGCTCGCGGCGTTGATTGAATATCAAGACACTGATTGTTAAGTCCGTGCTCTGTCATGTCCTCTATCGAAGAGCTTAATCAGCACCAGCCCCGCGATGAATCCGCCAATGTGCGCCGCATAAGCAACGCCGCCTTGTTGTGAGCCTGCGCCCAGCATGCCGAGTCCGCTAATCAACTGGAATGCAAACCAGATCCCGATCGCGACCCATGCCGGAACGTCCGTGAGGAAACGGAAGAGAATTACCGTCACACGGCGTGCGGGATGAAGCAGCATATAACCTCCCAACACTCCGGAAATCGCACCGGAAGCACCCAAGCTCGGAACGAGCATGTCCGCCTGCTCGCCGGCGAAAGCCGCGGTGGTAAACACGTGCGCCAATGACGCGATCAGGCCGCACAACAAATAAAAGATCAGATAGCGCACATGGCCCAAACGGTCCTCGATGTTGTCGCCAAAGATCCAGAGGAAGAGCATATTACCGGCGATGTGCGCAATACCGCCGTGCATGAACATCGAGGTGAGCAACGTCAGGTACACAGATAACGGTGTTTCACCTAAACCAGGAATCATTACTCGCTGACCCGCATAGTCGACTACGCGCGGCGACGTTACGACGTCGCTTCCGGTCATAATTTCCTGCGGCACAGTTGAGAACGAATACGTAAAACCAGTGTCGCTTCCGAGGCGTTGCAGTACAACAAAGACGAAAATATTGAGCGCGATAAACGCGTAGTTAACGTACGGGAACGTTGTCCTGTCTGTGTTGTCGTCGTAAAGCGGAAAGACCATTGCGCGTGTGCCTCAACCGTGAAAATTGAGAGAGTCTAACCCGTGGCGTATGCGGAGATTGTAACGTCGCTGTTACTAAAACGTTAATCCATACCGCGATTTGTCGCCGGTAAACCGGCATGAACAATCGCCGGTTCGTGCGGTCTAAGTAGATCATAACCCTCGGATCGGGCCACGTAAGTGGCCGCGGTCAGGTCCCCTGTTACATTGAGCGTCGTGCGGCACATGTCGAGTATGCGATCCACACCGAGGATGATCGCGATCAACGCCGGATTTATTCCGATTGTCACCAGCACGCCAATGATGAAGGGAATCGAGCCAGACGGAATGCCCGCCGTGCCGATGCCGCCGATTATCGCGAGATAGACCACCATCAATTGTTGGCCCAAGTTCAAGTCAACGCCAGCCAGTTGGGCCAGGAAAAGCACGGTCACACCTTCGTAGAGAGCGGTACCGTTCTGATTCGCGGTGGCGCCGACGGTTAATACGAAACTATTGATATGCTGTGGCACGCCGAGGTTCTGCTCGGAAACGCGCAACGCCGTCGGCAGCGTCGCGTTCGACGAAGAGGTGGAAAAGGCCGTCAAAATAACGGTCTTGATGCGCCGGAAAAACTCGAGCGGCGAGATGCGCGAGAGGAAGTAAACGGAAAGTGAATAAATGCCGAACATGTGTAGCGAGAGACCCAGCAGCACTGTCACCACAAACCAGCCGAGCGCTTGCAAAAGGTCGAGGCCGAAGCGCGCCGTCGTGTTGAATAACAGACATGCCACAGCGAAAGGCGCGAACTTCATGATCATCTCGATGATCTTGGCGGTGATCTCGTAAAGACCTTCGAGGACGCGCAAGACCGGGGCCGTAACCGTCACGGGCAAAAGTGTGATCGCGACTCCGATTACCAAACCGAAGAACATCAGGTGCAGCATGTTCGCGTCTTCTTTATTGGCGACGGCGAAAAACGGATTCTTCGGTACGAGGGTTTCTACGACCGACATCAGCGGAGACGTGGAGGTGGCGGCTTTTGTCGCGTCCTGAACGCGGGTAGTGGCATCGCTGGCAAAACGTTGTTGCAGGGCAGTGGCGGTAGCTGGATCGATACGCTCGCCGGGACGGATCGTGTTGGCGAGAGTGATGCCTATTGCAACGGAGATTGCCGAGATCATGAGGCAGTAACCAAACGATTTGAGACCAACGCGCCCGAGTTTGCGAATGTCGCCGATCCCTGCGACGCCGACCACGAGCGATGAAAACACCAGCGGCACGACGATCATCAATAACAGGCGCAGAAACAATTGGCCCACCGGGTTGGTGATGTTGTCGATGGTCCACGCGACGCGCGGATGGTCGCCTCCGAACAAGCGATTCACCGTCACCCCCGCGATCACGCCGACGAGCAGGCCGATCAGGATCTTGGTGTGAAGAGCAAGACCGCGAGGTTTGTCTGGGGTCTCTTCGTCGAGATCGGTGCCGACCTCGCGTTCGAAAACGTCGCGCTGTAGGCGATCCGCGCTGTGGCGCCGGTTGTCTTTTTCTTCAGGCATAGTGTTAGTGTTCGTCTTCCTTGCCTTTTGCCTTGTTTTGTTCCTCTTGCGGTTCCGTCTTTCTGTTACCGGCCCCAGCGCAGTTTATCTCGCAAAACGTCGAAGTAGTTTCTGTTGCTAGGTTGCACGAGACTAAATGTCGCACTGCTCTTGCGAATCACGACGCGGTCTTCGACTTTCAACGAAAAACCAACCTGCCCGTCAAGTGTCAGCGTTACTTCTTCCTGATCGGTTTTCAACAACAGCTCGATCCTGGCGTCGTCAGGCACGACGATCGGACGATTGGATAGCGTAAACGGACAGATCGGCGTGATCACGACGGCGTTCATCGAGGGAAAAATCACTGGTCCACCGGCGGAAAGGTTATAAGCCGTCGAACCCGTCGGCGTCGAGATAATCAAGCCGTCAGCGCGAAATGAGTTAACGAAATGCTGGTTGAGATACGCTTCGATTTCGATGATGCGGGCGAGTGCTGATTTGTTTATCACCACGTCGTTCAGCACCCGGTTGCGCGTGACCAGCTCGGCGCTGCGGCGGAGTTCGACGTCGAGCATGACACGTTTGTCGAGACGGAAATTGCCGGAAAGGATGGATTCGAGTGCCTGATAAAGCTCTTCGATGCGAAACTCGGCGAGATATCCGAGTCCGCCGTAGTTGACGCCCAGCACGGGCACTTCGCGATCGCCGAGCATGCGCGCGGTTGCAATCATCGTACCGTCGCCGCCCAGGACGAGGATCTGATCGACGTTGGCAGCCAACTCCTCGTCTGGCACCTGTTCGACGGCGCAACCTGTTTCGGCCTGGATTCGATCGCGCTCGATCTCGGGTGTGCCGACCAGCGCGATGCCACGCTCGTCGAGCCAGGTGACGAGCTCACAGACGGTCCTTAAAGCGTCCGGTTGGTTCGGCTTAAGAACGATTCCTATGCGCTTGATTTGCGACATTGAGTGCTTGGGCCGGGATGATACGGGGCCGCCGTTTAGAGTTCAACTGGCTTTGCACGAAAAGTAGCTAAGGTTAGACCTTGGTCGGGAGCAACTAGTTATAAAACACTCTTCGTGCAAAGCCAGTTCAACTCTAAATGAGCCGGTAATGCGCGAGGAATTCGACGTTTCCTTCCGCTCCCTGGATTGGCGATTCGATTACGCCAGCGATCTGAAGTCCTAGTTCCGCTGCGGCCTGGTTTACTGCTTCGACGGCCTGCGCGCGTTTCGCTGCGTCGCGCACGATGCCGCCACCGCCAACCTCGCCACGGCCCACTTCAAACTGCGGCTTGATGAGCGTGACGATCGAACCACCCTCGCGGATTAGTTGAACAATCGCCGGTAGCACCTTCGTCGCCGAAATAAAGGAGACATCGATCACTGCAAGATCGAACCTCACTGGAAAGTCTGCCGGTTGCAGGTATCTAGCATTTACACCTTCCCGGACTTCGACGCGCGCATCGTTTCGCAGTCGCCAGTCGATCTGATTGTGGCCCACATCGATCGCAAACACTTTCTGCGCGCCATTTTGCAGCAGGCAATCGGTAAATCCGCCGGTCGAAGCGCCGACGTCGAGACACACGGCGCCCTCCACGTTTATCTGAAACTCGCGCAATGCCGCCTGGAGTTTCAACCCTCCGCGCCCGACATAGCGAGAAGCCGGATCGTCAGCGTGCTTGACGCGGATCCGCGCGTCGATAGTGAATTGATCGGAAGGTTTTTGGACCTGCTGCTCGTCGACGAGCACTACTCCAGCCATAACCAATGCCTGAGCCTTTGTTCGCGACTCGGCTAAGCCTCGTTCGACTAGTAGTTTGTCTATGCGCTCACGCTTCACGTATGGACATTACAACATAACGCGAACGTTAAAAGGATGGAACTGACCCAAGGTTCTGGTCGTTCTTGAATGGAATTGGTATCTCTTACGTCTGCGAAATCTCCGCGCCGTCTGCGTTAACCGACTATTCTTAAACGCAGAGAACGGAAAAGAACAGGTAGCAGAGAAAATTCGCAAAGCTAGCAGTGCTCGGGTTCTTACGCCCGCCGGACGGCTGACGGTACGACCGCGCGCGGTGTATCGGTGAGCCGCAACTCGCCGGCGCATGCGTCGCAGAGCCACACGATGATGTGAGGCGCGTCTGACCAAAAAAAGGAGCTGACCTTACCTGCAACTCTTACCGCTTGATCGACCCGGAGACGTTGCAATGCCTGAATATAGAAAACGCCATTATAAAAATCGCCTTCGGCCCCGTCATCTCTGTGAATACACTCCCGCTCACGAAACATCTGTCTAGTCATGATGATTCACCATATTTCCTCGCGCCGCCGGAGCGCGAATCTAAGCCGTTATTAAATGCGTCGGGGTTAAATAAGTGAGGATCAAACGGACTTGGCGAGATGATGCCATCCGAGTTGCGATCCGTCAATAATATTTAACACGGATGTACGGATTAGTATGGGCGCTCCGGGCGTCGTCGCTGACCTTCGAAGATTTCATCCACGTGCGAGAGATCGCGATCGTAACCGCGATTGCGACGTTCGCGCCTGGCGGCGCGACGCGCTCGTCGTTCCTGCCACTGCTCGTAGAGGACGGCTTCGCGAATCTGTTCGAGCTGTTCCTCTTCACTGGGCTCCACGAGGCTCCGATTTTCACGATGCGAATTGACAATTCGAGGCCGTTGAGCCAACGGTTCATGCCGTTTTGGAGCCGGTCGCTGCACCGGCGCTTCTTCGATTGGCGTGGAATCAGCTATTTGCTCCCCAGAATCGCCGATTGCAGCTTCCTCAATTGTCGGCAACTGTGTTGCCGTCGTTGTTGCGGTTTCCGGTTCGGCGATTTGGGTATTTGCACTGTTCACCGCAATACGTTTTACGCGCACAGCAACTAGCGCCGAAGCGGCACCCAGCATCATTGCAATCGCAAACGCACCACTAAAAAACCACAATCTCCGGAGCCTCATCTTTTTGCGGATCTCGGTCAGCGGCACGACGCGCTGCGCCCGCAACACGGATCGCCGGTCTTCAAAATGAGGTGTAGGGACCGATGTACGGAGTTCCACGGGATTCTCGAATAATTCTTCCTTCATCGTTCAATGCGTCAGGGACTTAAACCTGGCCGGGAGTTACCTTTGAGTCGTTGCAATCACGAGGCCACGCGCTAACTGCTTATGTTACACAGGTTTTTCGCGGGAAACGGCGCTGAGGTTGCTCAGAGGAGAGACAAAAGAAACGATTTGGTGCACGAAAACGACGCGTTGTGTTATGAAACAACGCCTAGTTTAGCTCACGACGCGTCGAGATTTGGTGCGCCGATCGTCCAAAACTTCGATGCTGTCTTTCACGCGACTATAAATTCCGTCCGCATCCAGTCCGTACTTCGCGAGCAACAACTTTGCATCGCCATGAGTGATCAGCCGGTCCGGAATACCCATGCGAACGACACGAACTTTGTCCTGAAGTCCGTTTTCTTCCAACAGCTCGAGCACCGCCGAGCCGAAACCACCGGCGAGGTAAGCTTCTTCGACCGTAACTATCAGCCGCTTGGTTCGAGCCAGTGCGAGCAAAAGCGGCGCATCGAGCGGTTTCACAAAACGGGCATTGACGACGGTCGTTTCGATCCGTTCTTTCGCCAACTGTTCCGCCGCCGCAAGTGACGGATGGACCATCGCTCCATAAGCAACGATCGCAACCTCTCCGCCGTCCCGCAAAATTTCACCCTTGCCGATCTCGAGCAGCTCAGGCTCACGCGTAATGTCTGCGCCGATTCCGTTCCCGCGCGGGTAACGCATCGCAGCCGGACCCGTGTGCTCCAGCATCGTGTAGAGCATGTCGCGCATCTCGCCTTCGTCTTTCGGCGCCATCACGATGATATTCGGGACCGCGCGAAGGTAAGCGATGTCGAGCAGCCCGTGATGTGTTTGTCCATCGCCCCCGGCAATCCCGCCCCGATCCAAACAGAATTTGACGTTCAGATCCTGAATGCAAACGTCATGGATCAACTGATCGAATCCGCGTTGCAGGAACGTCGAGTAGATCGCGCAAACAGGTTTCAGACCTTCACACGACATGCCCGCCGCGAAAGTGACGCAGTGTTGTTCGGCGATTCCAACGTCGAAAGAACGTTCGGGAAACTTCTCGAGCGGCGTGCAAACTCCGGTTCCATCGGGCATCGCGGCCGTCAAAGCGACCACCTTCGGATCTTTTTCCATCAACTGCGCCAGCGTGTCGCCAAAAACCTTCGTGTAGGTAGGAACTTTGGCAGAACTCGTCACCGGTTTGCCGGTTGCGAGATCGAATGGCCCAGTTGCATGCCAGCGATAGTAATCAGGCTCCTCCTGCGGGAACCCTTTTCCTTTTGTGGTCAACGCGTGAACGATTACTGGACCATCTTTGATCTGCTTGGCTTCGTTTAGTGCAGCGACGAGTGCGCGCGGGTTATGGCCGTCGACGTAACCGATGTATTTGAAACCGAGTTCGCTAACTAGCGCGCCTGGCAGGACAGCCGCGGCAAGCATGTCCTTCATCGTCTTCGCCGCATGATGCAAACGCTCGCCGACGGACGGAATCGCCAGTAGCTTCTCTTCAACCTCGTCTTTGAATCGATGGTAACCGTGTGCGCCGCGAATGCGATTCAAGTAGCCGGTCAACGCGCCGACCGCGGGCGCGATCGACATCTCGTTGTCGTTCAGGATCACAATGAGACGGCTCTTCAAATGGCCCGCCTGGTTTATCGCTTCCATCGCCATGCCGCCCGCGAGCGATGCGTCGCCGATTAGAGCGACGACGTGATGGTCTTCACCTTTGCGATCGCGCGCGATGGCCATGCCGAGCGCCGCTGAAAGAGACGTCGAAGCGTGACCCGCGCCGAATGTGTCGTACGGAGATTCGTCACGCCGGAGGAAGCCGCTGATACCGCCGTACTGTTTGATCGTCGGCAACTGCTCGCGGCGCCCGGTCAGGATCTTGTGCGCGTAAGCCTGGTGACCCACGTCCCAAACGAGACGGTCGTGGGGTGTGTCGAAGGCATAGTGCAACGCGACAGCAAGTTCGACCGCGCCAAGTGATGCTCCGGTATGCCCGCCAACGCGAGACATGGTTTCGAGAATGTAATTGCGAATCTCGTCGGAAACAGCCCTAAGTTGTTCAACTGGTAAGGCGCGCAGGTCAGCGGGCGAGTTAATACTCTCGAGAAGACTCATTGTGGGCGCATTGTACTCCAATCGCGGGTTTTTGCTACGCAAGCCATTTTTCGCTTTCATAACACTCGATGTGCTTGGTATTGCAAAGTACTCTGTAAAAAACAAGTTGTCAACTAGAAAGTTTGCTTTAGGAACTCGTCTTCAGCCCTGATCGTTTAGCCAATGTCTAAGCCAATGTCTAATACGACACTGAGACCCGTGAAGATGCAGGCTGCCGAGTGCGCAAAAAGAAATTCAGTATCGAATTACTCTTCAAGGCCCTGGCCGACCCCACACGCCTGCGACTAATTAACCTTCTGGGTGACGAGGAAGTCTGCGTTTGCTCGTGCGTCGAGAGATTGAAAACAAGCCAGCCCAAAGTGTCGCGTCATCTTGCTTATCTAAGGCGCGCCGGGTTGGTCACCACACGGCGCGAGGGCAAGTGGATTCACTATCGCCTCGTTGAACCTTCCGACCCGTGTGCCTCAAAGATTGTTCGAGAAGTGCGCGACTGGTTGGCTAACTCTGACGCGGATTCAGGGAACCAGTGACTCTGCGGTAAAAGAAGCGCAAAACCAAATGAACCGCAGAGCCGCGCAGGACCGGAGGTACGCTGAGAGGAAATTAAGACACACCAACTAAAGCGATTCCTTGACAATCCGTTGCTCCCGACTAGAATTGGACTTCGCCTGATTAGGCACGGAGATGTGGCCGAGTGGCTGAAGGCGGCGGTTTGCTAAACCGTTAAGGGTCAAAAGCCCTTCACAGGTTCGAATCCTGTCATCTCCGCCAGATTTGGTCAGTAGTCGGTAGCCAGTAAGCTACTGACTACTTTTTTATTGCCATGACTGTCCGCGTTCGCTTCGCACCATCACCCACTGGTTACCTGCACATCGGCGCCGCCCGTTCCGCACTCTTCAACTGGCTCTTTGCTCGCAAGTCCGGCGGCAAGTTTCTTTTGCGTATCGAAGACACCGATC
>Ga0209486_10000022_pt1 | contig 80343 bp, 68 predicted proteins | sample NCCompost_FD_187518 | JGI IMG/M metagenome (GOLD analysis project Ga0209486, IMG submission 187518) | Agricultural soil microbial communities from Utah to study Nitrogen management - NC Compost (SPAdes) (version 2) | ecosystem: Environmental > Terrestrial > Soil > Agricultural land | place...
TCTATTTCGCGTTGAGCTCTGTCTAATGTGCGATTTGTCACATCAACAACTTCGCCTCAGATTTATCCGAGAGCGCGATGATCGACCATGAGGCAGCGATCTTGAACGACTTTGATTCCGGCTTTGGCGAGTGTTTCAGCCGCGGCGTCGTTGCGAATCCCTGATTGCAACCAAACAGCCTTCGGCATCTTCGCCAGAATATCTTCAACGTGAGGTGGAACGTCCTGAGATCGTCGGAACACGTTGACGAGATCAATATCGATCGGAATGTCGATGAGCCTTCGAAAAACGGGTTCGCCGAGTATCTGCGTTACTGACGGGTAGTAAACAGGTACCGGAATAATCTGAAATCCGGCCCTCTGTAGATAATTTGGGACATAGAATGCCGGTTGGCTTGCCTGTGTCTCAGTTTTTATTCCAAGCACGGCAATTGTCCGTGTCGTGTTGAGTAGCTCCCGAATTTCGCGAGGCTTCGTAAGTATGTTTTGCCGCCAACTCATGAGCTAAGTATAAAACACCAGTCTAGCGCCGTCGCTTCATGCTGTACGACGTGAACTCAATTGCCTCGCGCATGTCGCTATTCTGGTAGAGCTCTAAGAGCTTCTTGCGACGCTCGATCTCTGAATCATCCACATCCGGTTCTTCCACGAGCCGGCGAAGGTCTGCCTCGACCTGATCTCTCGTCTCGTTCTTGAGACACAGGAGCGTCAAACCCGTAAACGGGAAGCGCTCGAAGTTTTCGAGAAGGAATTCTCGCAACGCTGGGCTGCGACGGAGGTGAAACATGATGATTCGATCGACGCCGCGAACTGGATACTCCGGGAACGCCGCTGAATGCATCAACGCCGATGCGAAGTTGTTAAGGATCAACTCCGCCATCGCTTTAATTTCATCGAGCGAGACGTCGTCACCGGGCCGCCACTCGGCTTCGCTGTAAAAATACGGTCGCAGTTGCGGGTGCTGGACGAAGAGCCGAAGATGGTTCGACGTCTCAGTAACAGCCCGCGGGATCAGGTACAGATCAGGCTGCTTCTGGGCAATCTCCAACTGTCGCACAGCAGTATCGATTTGTTCCTTGGCAATCCGAAGCTGTTTCCGAAAGATAGAGAAGTTCAACAAGCCCACTATCACGAGCAGCAGCGTAGCCGTGAAACCAAGCACGCCGATCAGCGCCTCGATCCCCATTCTGTGTCTCCTCAGGTGTGTCTTAGTTTGCCAGCATGCACTGCGTACCTCGGCGGTCTCCGCGACTCAGCGGTAAAAGAACCGCAACCGTAAACCGCAGAGACGCGGAGACCGCCGAGGTACGCAGAGAGGAAATTAAGACACCGCCGTCTCCTCAGCGAGATTGTAGCAAACGGTTGTGAACGGGAAGTTTATCTTGAAAAATAAACCTGCAAGTTGCGTCCGGCTCTCCCGTTCTTTCTTTGAGCTCTGCGAGTGAAAGGATCTAAGACAATGCCGCATTTAGTTCTCAAATCGTCCCTCAACGCTCATTCTCCGACGATGCTTGTCGCCATTCTTGTTGCATTGATCGTGTGCTCGAACGTCCCTCTAACCACTGGATCACAAAGTCAGGTCGACCCTCGATTGACTGCGGCCACCTCCAGGTTCGCGTTAAAGCTTTACGACCGGATCCCGAGGGGAGACACCAGCAAGAATACTTTCGTTTCTCCGACGAGCATTATGCTGGCTCTGGCAATGACCTATAACGGTTCGTATGGAACCACGCGCCAGGCGATGGCACGGGCTTTGGAGATTGACGGAATGAGCCTCGAAGAAGCCAACCGGGCTTTCGCCGATCTGAAAGCGATGCTGGCTTCAACAGATCCCAAGATACAACTCAAAATCGCCAACTCACTTTGGTCGAGAAAAGGATTCGCCATTAAGCCGGCATTCCTTGAGCGCAACAAGCAGTATTACGGAGCTGAAGTCGCGAGCCTCGATTTTGGGGATTCTTCCGCAGTAGACACAATCAACTCCTGGGTCAGCAAAAACACTGAAGGCAAGATCGAGAAAATCATCAATGAGATTGGCGACGGCGACATCCTGTTTCTAATCAACGCAATTTATTTCAAAGGACAATGGCGGCACGAATTCGATAAAAAGAAGACGAAGCCTGACGTGTTTACCCTTGCCGGCGGAGAGCGAAAGCAAATGCCAATGATGTCGCAATCGGAAAGCTACTTCTACTACAAAGGCAAGAACTTTCAATCAGTCGCACTGCCCTACGGTAAGGGTGGCGTAAGCATGTACGTTTTCTTACCTGACGAACAGACAGGCTTGGACCAGTTTGAGCAAGAACTTACACCTGAGAACTGGGACGGTTGGATGAAGAGTTTTGGCTTAAGACCTGGCGAAGTGACGTTGCCGCGTTTTAAGGTCGAGTGGGAGGCGAACCTGAACGAAATGCTGGCGGGCTTAGGAATGGAAGAGGCTTTCGATGGTCGCGCCGACTTTTCTCAAATAGCGGAACCGGTCGGCGGCGAAAAGATCTACATCTCCGAGGTCATGCACAAAAGTTTGTGTGAAGTAAACGAAGAGGGTACGGTGGCTGCCGCGGCTACGTCAGTGCGGATGGGCATTGCGTCGGCGCCGCCGCCACCGTTTGTAATGAAGGTAGATCGTCCGTTCTTCTTTGCTATTCGAGATAACCAAACTGGACTGTTGCTGTTTATGGGTTCCGTTAGAAACCCTGCATAAGCTGGGCTGTCAGGTAGTCGTACCTAACAGATTCCACGTGTTTGAGCCCCACCATCACATACTGCCGGTTTGACGATCAGCCAGGTTGCGACTGAGCCTGCTGCTATGCCGCCGATGATCAGCCAGGTTTTTGTACTGACGCCATCGCCGGCCTTGCTAATGCTCTCGACTTCGGAATAAGCGATCGACTGAGTCGTTCCGTTCTTTGGATCTCTTAGCGTGAAGCTCAGCGGCTCCACTGCGTCGATGTAACCCTTGAGTTTCGTGCCATCGCGGAACTTCACTTGAACTTGCGAATTTTTGCTTGCTGAAAGTGTATGGACCTTGGACCGGATCTTATCGGCCTCCGAATTCGATTGAGCTTTCGCGGTTAGCGGTAGACCAAAACTCATGACCGTTATAACTACGGAAAGCGCTAATGCTAAATGCGTTTTAATCACAAAGAAATCTCCTCTCTAATCAGACGGGGTGCTTTTAGCAACGGCCGTTCCGAAGAGATTCCTATGGATGTGAAAGCTTCAGGTGGATACTACTGCAAGAAAAATCCGTCACATGTCCTTTGCCTTCACTTATGTATTCGTGTCGTCCCGTGTCTGGCCGATCCCATACCGAAAAACCAGTTCACCGCCGAGCCAACCTGAGATCGAGATCAGAATCACGCCGACGAGCGAAAGCAAAAACGGAATCGTAAGCCTGCGACCTACGAGATCACTGTAGCGACTCGTCCGCAGGAAAAAACTGATCGCAAAGATCACTAACGCTGCCACATTGAGCCGGGCGTGCCAGTTTGCAACTTTCTTCACTTCGCCATCCCGGATCGCCAGCCAATCGATGAAGCCCGCTACCGCCGCCGCGAGCGCGCCTATGCAACCGGCCGCAAGCATGAACTTCGAGATTACGAGCAGCGTCGGGTGCCGGAAAAAATAGAACAGGATGTCGACTGCAAATGACGTGGTCCAAAGAGCAAGCGGAAATGGAATTAACATTGGATGGACCGGATGACCGGCCAGCGTGGCTTTACTTTTCATTGCAACACCTCCAATCGATGCGTCCGCGTCTTAGTTGACTAAGTTGCTTCGCACTATAGATCCAATTGGTCCTATCCGGATATGTTTTCGCCGCCAATTTGCCCGATGACGAGCGGGCGATTGCCGTTGAGTTCGTGTCCGGTGTCGTACCGGAGAACAAGTTTAGGGTTCGCCGGCGGCCTGCGCGTACCGCTCCATCGCCGCTTCATTGAAGTATCGCTCAATCCTCGCGAATTGAAATAACAGCGGGCTGGGTGCAGCATGAGGCACATAATTGATCGCGTCGAGCGGGCTAATGACTTTGAAGTAATTATCCAACTGCCCTTTCGGCGTGTTTTGGCGAAACTCAACGCAATCAGGATCATTACTCTCCAGCAATATCGACGCCTCGGTTGGTACGCCAGCCATCAGCACGACTGTTTCGAGCCGCCGATCAACGGCCTTGCAGCCATACGACCACGCCGGCGAAAGCGAAGATCAGCAAACCTACAAACGGGTGCTGAAAGAAGTATCTTCCCTCCCCAGTCCAGCTCCAAAGCAATTGCTGTGCGCCGAACACTATGATGAAGTAGACCACAAGGACTATCGGTCCCCAGCCTGAGAACAACATAGGGTTAGCTCTCCGATCTGCTTTCTTCAGCTTCGTCCATGATCATTTCAAAGAGTTCCTCCGCCGACACGTCCGGTAGGCTACTTTGATATGAATGGGCGAAACGTCGAACATGCGCCATAGCGGATTCGAGACGCGAATGTATATAGGTTGTCGTGCGAGGTATTGTTCCTTATTCGCGACTTTTAACGAAATAAAGTAAGCCCGATTGAACAAACTTGCGGCGCGCTAAAACCATTTTTATTTCACTCTCCTTGGGAGCTAATTGTTGCAATAGTCCTGCGGACTGCTGGTCCAAGCCAATCTTGGCGGGCTAATTACCGATGTTTAAGCGTGTTCCACTGGTCCAATCCTAAGGGGCATCTTCGGCTGTCCCGTTAACAGCAAATTCTCGCCCGATTGACACGCGGAAAAAACAGCTGAAGTGGGTCACTCAGAGGAAAATAGTTTTGAAGTTTGTACGGTGCCGAACCGTCGCAGCGTTGCTTTGCTCTAAAAGTCGTAAACAGGTTTTCTCTGTGCTCTCTGAGCCTTTGTGGTTAATGATTTGCTCAGGAAAATAACCACAGAGTCGCAGGGAGCACAGAGTTGCACAAAGAAGCAGTCCAGCAAGAGACTTTTGAGTCAAAGCCTCGCGGCGTTATCTTACGGCTCGCTGCCGGCGGGTTGGGGCGACGCGGAAGTTGCTTAGTTTCTTGCTATTGAGGCGTTGAAATGCGTTTCCAGGTGATCGTACAACTCTCATTCGGCTTCAGTTCCTCAACTCTAACGAGAGCGTAGTAATCGAACAGGGCGTCCGGCGAGGGCGGTTCAGAACGACGTCTTTCTCTCTGACGGTGAATGACGTACATGTGCCCCGCGATGGGTTTGGCAATATGAGGATTCAACTCTTCGTCCTGGATCTTCTTCCCCGATTGAGGTGGCGGGATGTGAATACGACCGCAAGGCTGATCTGCACGACATGGCAGAATGGGCAGAACGGGGACCTTGATATCGTCAGACCAATCTAACTCTCCCAGATCTCTAATGCGACTCCAACTGTGTTTGTCGCAATTGACCTTGAGCCAATTGGCATCGCCGTTGTGGCTGAGACCGCCATAAAGCAGATCCCACTCGTTCTGCGGTTCTTTCGAACCATCGTAAACCTCTTTGGGCCGAAAACTGACGATAGCTTTCTCCCAGCTATCAAGTGCAGGCGTTTTCAGCAACAGAGTGACACGCCGCCCCGGTTTGGTTCCGACACTCTCGGAACGCGCCGGTACCAAACCGATACAAAGCAGCGCTATTGAGACACCAATGACTATTCGCGTCATTGTTATGATGAGACGCCTATTCTTTTCCCGCCGCAGCTACATCACGGGAAGCGATGTCGATCGTGATCATGAAACCGTTCGTTCCCTTGTATTCGAAAGCCTTGTCGCCCACACGATAGGCCTCGACCTCGTTCGGCATCATGATAAAGCCTTCGTTGCGTGGCACGCCGAAGTATTTCAGGTTTTTAATCACGACTGGACCATCGGTCATGGCTGACGCTTCGGGATGACGCAGCACGACCTCGGCAACCTTCCCGCCGCCCAAACGCGCATGGGCCTTTCGCGACTCGGCTACCCATTCCATGTCCGCGTCCTTGGCGATCGTAAACGAGTTCCACTTGACCGGATACACATGACCAAGGATGCGCGCGATCGCGTCACGTTGGTCTTTAGTAACAGACGGGTCAAACGTTAAAACCGCCCAATCCATCTGACCTTTAGAAAAGTCGCCGCCAAGATCGCCGGCAACCCAAAACTTTGCGCCATCCAGATTGACGGTACCTGACTGACCCTTGTTCACCTTAAACGCGTTGTTGAACTTGCAGAAATGGTTGCTGCCGCCGCCGGCGTGACCGTGATGCGCCGCGGGTTGCATGTTGAAGTAACACTGGCAAAACATCGGGCAACTGCACGCTTCAATAATCGTGGCGTTGAAGTCCCAGTCACCTGTCTTCTTTGCTTCCTGCGACTTCGGCGCAGTCATCTGGCTCGAACTTGTGATTGCGATTGTTAGAAGCAGCAAACTCGCTGCTAAGAAATAAAACTTCCTGGGGTTTCTCATTGTGCTCCTCCATTGAATCTTGGGAATGACACCAATGGTGTGGCTGTGTCGGGCATACTAGACGATGAAGCGGGGGAATTGCTCTCGCCACCTTGCCTCAAAAGTCTCTTGCTGGACTACTTCTCTGTGCAACCTCTGTTCTCTCTGCGACTTTTCCTGAGCAAAATCATTAACTACAAAGGCTCAGAGAGCACAGAGAAAACCTGTTTACGACTTTTAGGGCAGAGCAGCTGTCGCCACTTTTAGACCTAAGCGCGTTGCAAGTCAAGACGCGAACGCGCCTGACTATGCCTGATCGAGTCGATTCAGCTTCTTGTTCTCACCAAGCTCGACCTGCTTGCCAGTGATAATCGCCGACACAAAACTGACCGCCTGCGCGATCGTGCTCGATGGTCCATCCCAGTATTCGGCTTTCCTTAGATTGACCTTGAGTAACGCAACGTCAGCTTGTTCTGGTCCATCAGGGAACCATGCCTTCAACACTGGTTTCCAAAGCTCCTTTATCTTTTGTCGATCGCGCACCAGCTCAGCGGCGCCTGAGATTGAGACGTAATGCTGTTTGTCAGTGTCGATAAAACTGACATTTACATTCGGCGTTCGTTCGATCTCACTCGCCTTGTGTGAATCTGACGAAGTGAAGAACCAGAGATTTCCTTCCTCATCGACGTCGCCATTGAGTGACATCGGACGGCTGTGCAGATCGTTGCTTTCGTCGACTGTTGTCAACATGCAGAGATCGATGTCTTTCAACATTTCCCGCAGTTTTTCGAAGTCTGATTCGCGCGACATATTCCCTCCCCGTGTTGATCGTTAGAGCGAATAATCCAGGCTGGAAATCACAAATGCTTGTCGCGGATGAGAAGAAAGGTACCAAAAAGACTGAAAAACAACTTCAATTCGATAAACCCGACCTGTACCATTGTTCCACTTCATGGGCGCCCCGGTGCGATCAGCGGGCAAAATCCTCGAAGCCCCCGTCATTGTGTGTTTTCCTCACGTAGTACGAGAACTAAGACCCGTTGGCCGGAGGAGTGCATATGAAGGAAGACCCGACACCACTTGTGCTGGACCTGAGCGAGTGTGGAGCTGGGGACGTCGAGTTAGTGGGTGGCAAATGCGCGAGTCTGGGGGAATTATTTCGCTCCCTCGCGCCTCGCGGCGTACGCGCCGTCGATGGTTTCGCCACTACGCGCGAGGCATATCGTCTGTTGCTCGAGACTGACGGTCTCGGCAAGCGGCTGCGCGAGTTGATGAACGGTCTCGACCATGAAGACCTGAAGTCGCTAAACAAGGCTGGACGTGAGGCGCGGGCGCTGATGCTCGATACTCCGTTACCGCGCCCGGTGCATGACGCAATTCTCGACGCCTATCGACGTCTCTGCGAGCGGACCAGAACCAGTAGTGAAGTGGCGGTCCGGTCGTCTGCCACTGCGGAAGATCTGCCCGAAGCTTCATTCGCTGGTCAGCAGGACACGATCCTGAACGTCCGCGGCGAAGACCGACTAATCGAAGCGTGCCACCGGTGCTTCGCTTCCCTTTGGACGGATCGCGCGATTTCATACCGAGCCAGCCGCGGCTTCGATCATTTCGACGTTTCGCTGGCTATCGGAGTGCAGCCGATGGTGCGTTCGGACCAGGCGTGCTCGGGCGTCATGTTTACGCTCGACACTGAGTCCGGTTTTCGCGATGTAGTTGTAATCAATGGCGCATGGGGTCTCGGAGAAGCAATCGTACAGGGAATGGCGACACCGGACGAGTGGATCGTTTTCAAGCCCACACTCTTGACTGGCGCACGTCCGATCGTCAGTCGCCGTCTTGGGACCAAAGAAGTCAAGATGGTCTATGGTCTCGACGGCAAAGGAACGCGGACCCGTGACGTCGTCGATGCTCAACGCCAACGGTTTTGTCTAAGTGACTATGAGGTGTTGCAACTCGCGCAGTGGGCCTGTCTGATCGAGGAGCACTATTCAAACCTCGCCGGGCGTCCGACTCCGATGGACCTCGAATGGGCCAAGGACGGTATTAGTGGCGAGCTCTTCATCCTCCAGGCACGCCCTGAAACAGTCCATGCAAGCAACCGTGAAAACTATATCGAAACCCATAAACTCACCGGCGAACATGGCGAACCTGTAGTTACGGGAATCGCGGTCGGCGAACGGATCAGTCAAGGCCAGGTCCACGTACTAGCCGATCCAGATCAACTCACGCAGTTTAAGGAAGGCGCTGTGCTGGTGACTTCGATGACCGATCCAGCGTGGGAACCAATCATGAAAAAGGCGGCGGCGATCGTTACCGACCGTGGTGGTCGAACGTGTCACAGCGCGATTGTGAGCCGCGAGTTGGGATTGCCATGTATCGTCGGGACCGGAAACGCAACGCAGATGTTGCAATCGGGAATGGACGTAACGGTCTGCTGTGCCGAAGGTGCTCGCGGAAGTATCTACGATGGCCTGATCGACTTCACGGTCGAAAAGCGGGTGGTCGGAAAAGAGAACCGGCCCAGAACCAAGGTGATGATGAACGTTGGCGATCCGGATCATGCGTTTAAGCTGTCAGCTCTGCCCAACGACGGAGTTGGACTAGCTCGCCTGGAGTTCATCATCAATAACCACATCGGCATACATCCGATGGCTTTGGTTCGTTATCCAAATCTGCAAAGTCAGGATGTGGTGCGCGAGATCGAGCGCCGCATCGGCGAAGAAGATCCTCGCGATTTCTTTGTTCGACGTCTCGCGGAAGGTATCGGCCGGATAGCCGCGGCTTTTTATCCCAACCCGGTGATCGTGCGCATGTCAGACTTCAAGTCGAACGAGTACGCGATGCTCGTCGGCGGTCAGGAATTTGAGCCCACTGAAGAGAATCCGATGCTGGGTTTTCGCGGCGCGTCCCGCTATTACGACGAGCGTTATCGCGAAGGATTTCATCTGGAGTGCCTGGCGCTGCTGCGCGTGCGGGAAGACATGGGTCTCGTAAACGTGAAAGCGATGATTCCCTTCTGCCGCACGGTTGAAGAAGGCAGGCGCGTGATTCAGTTAATGGCTGACTACGGATTGAAACAAGGTGAGCACGATCTGGAGATCTATGCGATGTGCGAATTGCCGGCGAACGTGGTTTTTGCCGATGAATTCCTGCGCATCTTCGACGGTTACTCAATCGGCTCGAACGATCTAACACAACTGACACTCGGTTTGGACCGCGATTCCGAAATGGTGGCCCATCTTTTTGACGAGCGCGATGGCGCAGTGGAAAAGATGGTCGAGATGGCGATTGCAGCGGCGCATCGTGCTGGAAAGAAGATTGGCATCTGCGGCCAGGCGCCTTCGGACTATCCGGAGTTCGCGCGCTTTCTGGTAGAAAAAGGAATCGCCTCGATGTCGCTCAACCCGGACACCGTCATTCAGACGACGCAATTGATCCTGGAGGTTGAAAGCGTGACACCCGCCGTTGAGTTGTCTACGCCGAAGAAGAGTAATAAGAGACGTCTCCCGACAGAACTCGAAAAGGCATCTCTGATGCCGGCCGGCTTGTCTGTCTTGCCGACGTCATAATTCGACGCGAAGTGAATCACGCTAAACTCGATTAGAATCACCGCCCGGACACAGATCCTTTGTACCACTTCGCATGTCGGTCGAAGCAAAAAAGCGTCAGCGTGTGTTCAATGTCTCCGACAACCACTCGTTTCGTAACGTACAAACTGCCCCAGTTGCGGCCGTATTCAGTTCCCGCCACCGCATTATCTGACGTATGAAGCGCGTCCTCTTCCTTGTTGGATACGGAGAGCGCAATTCTTATTTCGTCAGGCCTCGGAGGTTTTGTTTGCGTGCGGTAGAGGTATTGCACTCCGGCATTGATTATCAATCCCGACTTCGCGTGCTTGAAGGATTTTAACGTTTCATCTTCATTGACCGGTGAGCGGAACTCGGCGCGCTCGAATAAGCTCGTCCCGTAACCTGCCTTCACGTTCCACTCAGACGTGTTAACCCTGCACACAACAAACTCGCGCTGGTCATAACCAGCCGGTTTACTTTCAATGGACTGCACATTCAAAACAACATCCGTGTAATGATGGCCCGTGTGCGCGCGAAATAAGGTTCCAGTGACGACCACCGGTTTGCCGATTAACGTCTTGTGTGACGTTTCGCTGCCGTCAAACGCCAACTGAACCTGTCTCACGTTGTAAGAAGTTTGGGAACTCTTTCCACCTTCCTCGTCGCTTGCAACGATCACTCGCCGGCTAAGCAAAAGAACCGGGACTCGAACCTTCTGGTCCGTCTTCGGCTGCTCGCCGAAATTTGGTGGTCCATACTTCGACTGGACGACGAGTTGTCCGTCGAGTTCTACGACCTCAGGTTCATACGACAGAAAACGCTGAGCGTGTGCCGGCCCAACACATGCAAATGCGACTAAGAGAGTCAGGATCAGTGTCGTTAAAGTGTGTTTCATAAAGGTATCCCAGTAAATTTCAGCAACAATTTTGTAACAGCGTCGCAACCCTTGACAACGGTTCGTTCGGGTAGTCTCTCCGCGTCCGAGCAGTAAGCCTTTTTAAACCAAATACATACCCGATAAGCCCGATCATGCTGAAACCTACAGCTCTACCTATTTTTGCATTCATAAAACGGAGCGCGAATGTCTATTTCCCCAGTCTGTGCTGTTCCGCGCCACAGTGGTGCGCCGAGGATACTTAATGTCGTCATTTCCCTTTTAATCTTAACCAGCTCTGCTTCGATCGCATCTGCGGCAACTCTCATTGTCCCAGCAGGCGGTGATCTGCAAGCAGCAATCAATAGCGCTGTCTCCGGAGACACTATCGTCCTCACAGCAGGCGCGACTTACGGCGGTCCCTTCTGGTTGCACAAGAAGACGGGCGAGGCATACATAACGATCCAGTCTTCAAGAGCCGCTGAGATTGTTGGACGCGTCACGCCGGCGCAGAGTGGTCTGCTGGCAAAGCTGCGTTCGAATGTGGCCGGCGATCCGGTGATTACAGTTCTACCAGGCGCTCACCACTACAAGCTGATCGGTCTTGATGTCTCAACGTTCACCGCCACTGATCTTATCTATGATCTCGTTCGGATCGGTGACTCTGCTCAAACTGATCTCGCAGACGTGCCACATCATTTGATACTCGATCGTTTATGGATCCACGGCTTTCCATCTCAGCCTGTGCAGCGCGGAATCGGTCTTAACAGCGCGGAGACCTCGATAATCAACTCTCATATTTCCGACATCCATTTGAACGGCTTCGACACTCAAGCAATATGTGGATGGAATGGTCCAGGTCCTTTTCAGATCATCAACAACTATCTGGAAGCTGCCGGCGAAAACATTATGTTTGGTGGCGCAGAACCCGCGATTCGCGGCCTGATTCCGTCCAACATCGAAATCCGGCGCAACCACTTTTCCAAACCTCTATCGTGGTATGTGAGTGATTCCTCATATGCGGGGGTTCATTGGTCCGTTAAAAACCTGTTTGAGCTGAAAAACGCGCGGCGTGTTGTTGTCGAAGGAAACGTGTTCGAGAACAACTGGACTGACGCGCAGGCAGGGCGCGCGATCGTCTTTAGTCCGCGTCCTAGCGATTCCGGCTCGTGGGCCGTTGTCGAGGACGTGCTGTTTCAAAACAACATCGTCCGCAACGTGGCGTCAGGGGTTAGCTTTCTCGGAGCAGATGAACCGCCCGCACCGACAGACACCCGCCTTCGCCGCGTGCGAGTCGCGAATAATCTGTGGTTTATCGACGGTCAGCGGTTTAGTAGTAACGGCGCATTCGCGACGGTAATTCATAAAACCGAAGATGTGACTATCGAAAACAACACTGTCTTTCAGAACGGTCAAATAATCATCACCGACTACGATCCGAACACCCGCTTTATCTTCCGCAACAACATCAACCGACATAACCTGTATGGGATTGTTGGGAACAGCGCGACGTGCAACGGTGGTATCGGGAATCCCGCGATTGCGTGTTTCTTCCCGAACAGCATCATCGCCGGAAATCTGATCGCTAAAGAGTTCGGTGCGCCGTGGAACGTGGAACTTATTTATCCGACTGGCAACTACTTCCCTCAGAGCTATAACGTCGTGGGATTCGTGGATCTGCTTGGCGGAAACTATCGGCTTGCTTCATGGTCGCCCTACAAAGGACTTGGCACAGACGGAAAAGATCCAGGCTGCGACATTGACGCACTCGAAGCCGCACTGAGTGGGACAACGCCAACGCCGACTCCAACTCCAACACCGACACCGGGCCAAGAGTCTCCAAATAACACGCGCGTGCCACCCGGTATGCAGATCGTGGATAGCACTGGCGCTGTTTGGACTCGCGCGGCTAATGGAGCGGTCTTGCGCAACGGGGTCCAAGCAGCGGGAGGGGTTGGTTCGGTAATTCTTTACTGCAATCGCACTGTCTATGTGCTCGGTACAGATTCGCAGTGGTATAGGTGGAATAATGGATGGATAGGACAAGGACCAGTTGATCCCTGCGGGGCAACGCCGACACCAACGCCGGCGCCGACTCCAACTCCAACTCCCACACCAACCCCTACTCCAACACCTGCGCCCGCTGGTGTGGTCCAATTTAGCTCTTCGTCTTACAGCGTCAACGAAAGTGCGGGTTCGATTACGATTACCGTGACTCGGGACGGCGGCACCTCGACAAGTGCGACTGTTCAGTTCTCTTCTTCAGATGCAACAGCGTTGAATTCGAGCGATTACGTCGCAGTTGCAGGCACATTGACGTTCGCACCGGGTGAGTCGGCGAAGAGTTTCACCGTTTTTATCACCGGCGACGGCACGAAGGAATCAACTGAAGCGTTCAACGTGAGATTAAGTAACCCGTCGAACGCCAGTTTGGGGACTCCAGCGCTCGCCACGGTCAACATCGTCGACAATGAAAAACGCCCGCGCGGCCCGCGCAGCTCAACGCAGGAGCTCGACGCCCCGCGCAAGAAATTGTTTTTGAGGGACGTGTCGCTAAATTAAGTCGAGCTGAATAGACGTCGGCGTCTTGATGGCGCCGACCCTCACTTTCAGCGACGACATACTCCCGCTTGTCCTCGTGATCTTCATTTTTGTTGACTCCAGCCCAAGCCTGGGAGCATATTACAGACCGTTCACACTTCAACGATCCCAGAGGCGCTTTAACACTCCCAAACTCCCCCGGTGCCGGTTTTCCGTCAACCGGACGATGGCCATTTTTACTCTAGCTCGAAGGAGGAAAAGTATGAGGCACTTAACACGACTTCTCTTAGGGTTTGGATCGGTTGTGTTGGCGAGTCTTCTATTTGCGGCTCCAGTCGCTGCTCAGGTGACTACCGCCGACATTACCGGCCGAGTCCTTGATCAAAACGGCGCCGCGGTTTCAAGCGCAACTATTACTGCCCGCAACATCGGCACCGGTCAAGAGCGTACAGTCCAATCGGACCAGAACGGAAACTACACGCTCGCCGCCCTGCTGCCTGGTACTTACGACATCTCAGTCGAAGCACCAAATTTCAGTAAGGCCGTTGTCAAAGCTCGCGAACTTAACGTCGGCACGACGGCAACGCTCAACTTCGATCTCAAGCCCGGACAAATAACCGAGATCGTCAACGTTACCGCGGACGCTATGACCATCGAGACGACGCGTTCGGATCTGGGCGGAGTCGTGACACCGGCGCAGGTCGAAAATCTGCCGTTGCTCAATCGAACCTTCGCGGCGCTCTCAGTGATCATGCCGGAAGCGCGACCGGTGGGTAATTTCGATCCGACCAAGACGCGCGTGGGCAACGTTGCTTTCAACGGCGGCGATGGTCGCCAGGTCGATGTGAACGTCGACGGCGGCGACAACAAAGATAACGTCGTGGGCAGCCTGCTACAGAATTTCTCCTACGAGTCGATTCAGGAGTTTCAGGTGCTGCAACATCGTTGGACCGCTGAACAAGGCAGAGCAGTAGGCGGAGTTGTCAACGTCATTACCAAGTCGGGAGCGAATGAGTTTCATGGTTCGTTCTTCGCCAACTTCCGTGATGAAGCGTTCCGAAAGTTTGACTTCTTTGAGAGACAAACAAGAGAAACGAACCCGGCCCTCAAGAAACCGAGTTTCAGCCGGCAAGAGATCGGCGGATCGATCGGTGGACCAATCGCCAGAGAAGATCTCTTCTTTTTCTTTGCGCTCGAGCGTTTTCGTGAGCGACAGAACATTGGCGTGCGACCAGACGCGGCCCTTGAAATACCGCTGATGCCAGGAAATAATTTCGTACCGGAGATTCCGACCCCTTACAACGACACGTTGCTAACCGCGAGGGTCGATCACAACGTGACCGATCGACAAAGCATGTTCTACCGGTTTGCTTACCAGAAGAACAACTCCCCGAACGACCAGATTGCGAATCCAGCGACGACGGATCTGTCCGGAGGCAACACCAACGACAACAAGCTCTACAGCTTTGTCGCTAATCACACCTGGACATTGAGCCCGACGAAACTGAATCAGTTCTCGTTTCACTTCCAGGATTTCAGCAATGCGATTCTCGGAGTCACAACCGAACCGCAGTTGATCTTCCCGGGCCCCATCACCATCGGCGCGAACACGAACGTGCCGCAGGCGACCACGGAGCGGAAGTATCAGTTTCGAAACGATTTCTCGTGGACGACGGGAAATCACGGCATGAAGTTCGGCGTGAACTACATCAACACCGAATTGGGCGGTTTTTTCTTCTTTGGATCGAAGGGCTACACGATTACGTTTTTCGAGTTACCGTCGGTGATCACTACCAGCCCACTAAGGTACCCGCAGGGATTTGCCACGCCGGGGGCCGTCCAGAACATTACTTTCGCGGACGGTGAAGGCACGCACGATCAGAAGATTCACCAGTTGGCGTTCTATTTCCAGGACGACTACAAGGTGACGCGAAATCTCACCCTAAACCTCGGCTTGCGCTGGGACGCAAACATTGACAACCTTCCGGATCAAACAAACAACCGGACGATTCAGATCCTGCAACAACTGAACCATCCTCGGGCGCGCGCGATCACCGGCGATCCTGAGAAGCTCAGCCGCACGACTCCCAGTTGGACCGAGTTTCAACCACGATTCGGTTTCGCGTGGGATCCGAGAGGATCAGGCAAGACGGTGATTCGTGGCGGCTACGGCATCTTCTACGATCAACTCTTCCAAAACCTGACGTTGTTCTCGTTGACACAATCGAATCCGGTGCTCTACCAGACGATTCTTAGTCTGACGAACACTGCACTCGGAGTGGGCCAGTTGGCGACGTTCCGCTTTGGAGTCGATCCGCTGCCGCCACCGCCGCCAGGTTTTTCGATTGCCAATCTTGCGGTGGGCGGGTTTGGCCGCATCAACGATCCGGACGCATCCGAACCGTACGTGCAGAAGTTTTCGCTCGGGTTCGAAACGCAACTCGAAGAGGGGCTGACGTTGTCGAGCGACTACGTGCACACGCTGGGACTTAATGAACCGCGCGTGCAGGTGATCAATCCGCGCATCGAGAACATCTGTAACCCGGCGTTTCCGGGATCCACTCCCGCCTCGTCACAATGCGTGCGTGGCGTCAATAGCCGGGTATTTGATCGCGCGTTTGTTGATGCCGGATTTCCGGCGAATCGCATCGAGCAGATCAACATGATCGGAACAACGAACCGTTCGCTATTTGATAGTTGGACCACGACGCTCAAGTGGCGGACGCGGAAGTATCTGGTCTCGGGCAGCTACGTTTTGGCCAGTTCGCGGTCATGGGGCGGTCAACCAGTTGCCTCGTACAGCGGAAACGGCATCGCTACCACTCCGGAAAATCAGTTCAAGCCGGAAGAGTTTGGTCCAACGCGTTTGGATGAACGGCATCGGGTGGTTGTCAACGGAATCTTCGACTTCCCCTGGGGCCTGCAGCTTGCTCCGATTCTTCAGCTTGCGAGTTCACGACCGTACTCGGCCAATTCCGGCTTCGACCTTGATGGTGACGGGCTGGCCACTAACGATAGGCTCTGTGCCGGCGTCGATCCGGGAGCGGTGTTTCAGGTGCGGGGAAATTTGCCTGCCATCCGGGCACTCAACCCGCTTGGCTGCGTTCAGGCGAGGGTTAACGATCTTCGCACCGGCAGGATCGTGGAACCTTCAGGCACCATTCGCCTCGACCAGAGCGGCCGCTTCTTCAACGTCGATCTGCGAATTAGCAAGATGTTCCGGTTTAGCGAGAGACTGGGCCTGAGCACCTACATCGACCTGTACAACCTAACTAATGAAGAGAATCTCTCGTATGCGTCGCGTCTGGCGTTGAGCACGGCTACGTCGAGGGCAGTTTTTCTGCAACCGGCTTCGCTATACGGCCCGGGTTTCGGTCCGCCCGTCGGTCGACCGCTGACCGCTCAGTTTGGCGCCCGCTTTACGTTCTAACTCCAATGAAGGGGATGGAGGCGCGAGTTTCCATCCCCTCACACCATCCATCAAAACGCTCCTTTGTGGTATAACCGTCGTCCGCCGCCCACAACTCGAAGGAGCAACAGACGGTGAAAATTTCAGTTCTCTTCGTAGCACTCTTCTTATTCGTCACTTCCGGTTATTCGCAGGAGATGCATCCGCACAAGCATGACCCTTCGGAAAGCGTCGGCGTGGTGCGCTTCCCGGTCTCCTGTAAGCCGGAGGCGCAGAAGCAATTCAATCGCGCAGTCGCGTGGCTTCATTCGTTTGAATACGAAGAAGCGGAAAAAGCATTCACCGAGGTTACGGTTACTGACCCGCGATGCGCGATGGGCTACTGGGGTGTGGCGATGAGCAACTATCACCCGCTCTGGGCGCCGCCAACTCCGGTGCAATTGAAAACGGGTTGGGACGCAGTTGAAAAAGCGAAAGCCGCGGGTGCGCGCACTCCGCGGGAACAGGGATACATCGCGGCGATGGAGGCCTTCTACAAGGATCACGACAAACTCGATCATGGGAAGCGCGCTTTTGCTTACAGCGATGCGATGAAACAACACTCCGCAAGTAATTCATCAGACCGCGAAGCTGCTGTTTTCTATGCGCTATCGTTAATTGCTACCGGAATGATCTCGAACGACAAGACGTATGTTCGTGAGAAACAAGCGGCTGAGATCTTGAATCGCGTTGCGATGCGGGAGCCGCGGCACCCGGGAGTTACGCACTACTTGATCCACAGTTACGACTTCCCGGCGCTGGCCCAACTGGCCCTGCCGGCGGCGCGTAGTTACGCGAAGATCGCGCCGGCGTCGGCGCATGCGCAGCACATGCCTTCGCACATCTTTACACGGATGGGCTTGTGGTCTGACGCGATCACCTCGAACCTCGACGCTCATCGCTCGGCGAAGTCCTTTGCAGTGCGAAATCACATGTCAGGTGCGTGGGATGAACAACTCCATGCGATGGATTATCTGGCGTACGCTTACCTACAGCGTGCGCAGGATAAACGTGCTGCGGGCGTGCTCGATGAGTTGAATCAGATTCAAAGAGTGGACCCGCAAACGTTCAAGGTGGCTTACGCCGTCACTGCAATACCCGCGCGATACGCGCTTGAACGACGGCAGTGGAAAGAGGCGGCAAACCTCACGCTGGGTTCCGGACCGTTGAGAGACTCATTGTTGCAACAGTTCCCATGGGCAAAAGCGCACCTTCACTATGCGCGCGCTATTGGCACTGCTCGAAGTGGTGACGCTGTTACCGCACGACGCGAGATTGATGAGTTAAGCAAGATCAAACAGGCCTTGACCGGGGTCGAGGGTGATTACGATTGGGCCAAGCAAGTCGACATCATGCGTCAGGTTGGGTCAGCGTGGTTGGCGTTTGCGGAAGGTAAGCATGACGAGGCGGTGCAATTGCTTCGCGCGGCGGCTGATTTGGATGATGCGACGGACAAACATCCCGTAACTCCGGGAGCACTTCTCCCGGCACGCGAACAACTGGCAGACATGTTGTTGGAACTCAAACAACCCGCAGCCGCGTTGCAGGAGTTCGAAGTCTCCTTCCGCAGCACTCCGAATCGCTTCAACGGTCTCTACGGCGCCGCCCGCGCCGCAAACCTGGCCGGAAACAAAAAAGCCGCGAGCCTTTACTATGGAAAACTCCTAACCCTCGCCCGCAACGCCGACATCCCCCGCCCCGAGATCGCCGAAGCACGAGCTTTTATCGGCGTGAGAAAAAAGGTGCGTTGAAAAGAACATGCTCCAAGGCTAAACTCTGACCATGAGCTTTTCTCAAATACTCGAGGCGCTGCCGGGTTTCACTTTCGAAGAACGTCAGCTTCTCATTCGCCGCGTGATTGAACTGGATGACGCTCCGCTTTCTGAGGCTGAGGAGAATCTCGTAGAGTCACGGCTGGCTGCCCACCATTCAGATCCCACATCGTCGTTGCCCCTGGAAACACTTAAGGAACGTCTGAGATCGCGAACGAAGTAAATGACCTGGCAGGTTGTTTCACGGCCTGAAGCAGAGAATGACGCAATCGAGATTGCCGCGTGGTATGACAGCCGCAGCGAAAATCTTGGCGACAGATTTGTCGAAGAATTCCTGGCGGTGCTCGACGAGCTTGCGGTCAATCCTTTGATACATTGCCGTCGACATCCTCGCAAGAACATTCGCTGGCGCTATCCGAGAAGTTTTCCGTACCGCGTAATTTACGAAGTGCTCCATCAACAGAAGACGGTCATAGTCGCCTCTGTGCTCCACGCCGCGAGGCACGATCGACAATGGAAGTAACGAGTCTGAGCGTGCTCGTTAGGCGGCGGATCGGGCGGCGAGGTTGAGGCGCTCGGCGATTGCGGGTTTTGATTGGAGGCCGATAATGCGGTCGATGAGCTGACCGTCTTTGAAGATGAGCATTGTCGGTATGCTCGCGATCTGGTAACGCGAAGCGATTTGCGGGTTTTCGTCGACGTTCAACTTGCTGATCTTGTATCGCCCTTGTGATTCGGCTGCGAGCTCATCGATAACGGGAGCGATCATACGGCAGGGAGGGCACCACGGCGCCCAGGCGTCAACCAGCACCGGTCGTCCCTGTTCCTGCATCACCTCACGTTCGAAAGTCTGATCCGTGATCACGGCAGGTTTCGATTCAGACGCGGGTTTCGCATCGTAGGCACCTGAAGTCGCACCAGCCTCAAGGATTTCCCCACAGCGCCCGCATTTCGCTTCACTCGACGCCAGTCTATTTTCGTCGACCCGATTAGTCGTGCCACATTTTCTGCAATCAATCAGCTGCATAACGATATTAGTTTCACCAATCTTCATTCGCGAAACTTTCGCGAATCAGTGTCTTCTCAAATTCCTTTGCAGTTAGGAAACAGCTTTGTGAAATGCGGCTGCGAGCATGGTCGCTTCTGAGGGACGGCAAACATTAACGAACCAAGGGAAGGAAGGAGAGTTACACATGTCAACCAAATATGACGATCGAGACCGTGATCGCCAGCGAAATCATGGACGTCGATCGGGTCAGGAGTACGATCGCTCTTACGATCAATCGCGGCAAAGCGGTTGGGGGAGCGCTTTTGATGACGAAGATCAGCGTTATGCCGGCGAGAGCAGGTGGCGCGGCCAACAATACGGCACCGGCAGGGCTATGTATGGAAGCGGTGGCGATTACGAATCTCGCAACTGGGGAAGCGAAGGCGAAGACGATCGCTACTTAAATGAGCGAAACCGCAACTACGGCAGCTCCGGCCGCGGCGGATACAGCGGCGGCGGCGGCTCGCGTGATTACGGTCGTGAGTACGGTCGCGACCGTACGTCGAGAGGATACGAGGGTCGTGAACGCAGCGGCGAAACCTACGGCAGCACCCGTTACGGCGACGAGTACGGTAGTAACTATGGCGGTGGTTTCGAACGAGGCGAAGGACGTTATCGCGATACGACCGACGACTACTCACAACGCTCGAGTTACCCAAGCGGTTACCGATCCGGCGAAAGCTACGGTCAAAGCGGACGCAGTTACGGCGACTCTGAACGCGGCGAAGGACGCCGATACGGTCAAGACCGCGATCGGTACGAAGGTCGCGGTGGTTGGGAAAGCCGCAATCGATACGAAGGCCGCGATCGATACGAAAGCGACGATCGCGGATGGTGGGATCGACTCCAGGACACCGTCGCAAGCTGGTTTGGTGACGAAGATGCCGAGCGCAGACGTCAAATGGAACGTCCGTATCGCGGTCGCGGTCCGAAAGGCTACCGCCGTTCCGACGATCGAATCAAAGAAGACGTCAACGACCGACTAAGCGAAGGTTATCTCGATGCGACGGAAGTTGACGTAAGCGTTTCGAACGGTGAAGTCGTTCTTAGCGGAACGGTCGACGGGCGCGCCGACAAACTACGCGCCGAAGCCATAGCGGAAAACGTGTCGGGCGTGTTGAATGTTGAAAACCGTTTGCGCGTGCGTAACCGGCAACAACTCGGCGGCACATACGGCATGTCGGAAGGTACCACCCCGATGGGCACTGGCACGACAGGCACAACCGGCACAACCGGCGCAACCGGCACAACCGGCGCAACTGGCACAACCGGCGCAACCGGTACGTCGGGAACGAGTGCAACCGGCACCGGCGCTACGGAATCGACCGGAACGTCAACCAATACTGCGCGCGGAAAAACCGCGGGCAGCTAATCTCTTCTCACAGATCGATTGAAACGTAACGCCCCATCGTTCATTCGGTGAGGCGTTACTTTATCTTCTTCACTCGCGCCGCCTCGCGTCCATCAACCTTACGGACCATGAATAGTTGCCCGGTCTCGTCCTTCACGAAACTGAACGTAGTGTAAGGCTGATCGATCATGAAAAAGTCTGTCTGGCTCTCAGGCAACATCTCGGTCTTATTGTCAGGATTCGTGCCCTGTTGAATCGTTAACTTATTGCCTTCGCGAGTTATGGTGAGTACCGGCGGCTGATTCCCCTGATACTGGCCCGCGTAAGTATCAAGCACTTTCGGATCGACGCGCGCGACATTACGCACGGGCAATAAATTAGGTATGTAAAGATTGGCAACGCCCCGCGCGATCGAGAATGCGTTTGCGTTGTCGCCATTAGTCAGGACCACGACGGTGACCTTGTCATTGACGAAACGCGCGTACTGCGCGCGAAAACCGGGTAGCGAACCACCGTGATTCACGAGCTTGTGACCACGAACGTCGTCCAACTGCCAGCCAAACCCATAGCCTTCCGTCTTTCCGTCGTTAAGTTTGACGGGAGTCCACATCTGATCGAGAACCGACTGCTTCAACACTTTCTCTTTCGCAAGAGCGTCTTCAAACTTCGCAAGATCGAGCACTGTTGAAAGAAATGCGCCGCTGGGCCGCAACGCAAAATAGATACTCGCATTTTGAAATTTGCCGTCGCGCCAGACGTAACCGTTCGCGCGATTGGGAACGAGATCCCGCATGTCTGTGGTCCGAGTGGCGTTCATTCCTAACGGTTTGAACACGCGCTCGCCCAGGTATTCGCCCCACGGCTTTCCAGAAACTTTGCGAATGATTTCTGCAAGTGAAAAGTAACCGACGTTGCAATACTCGTACTTTTCTCCCGGAGCGAAACGCAGCGGCAACGGATACGCAGTTTTGATCACGTCAGCATCGCTTTGGATCTTGAGCGGGTCAAATCCCGGCGCCTCGCGTACGATTCCTGATGTATGCGTCAACAGGTGCCTGATGGAGATCGGCTTCCACGTCTCCGGCGTGCCTTCAAGATACTGGCTTATGCTGTCGTCGAGCTTGATCTTGCCATCCTGGACCAACAGCATGATGCCGGTAGCGATAAACTGTTTGCTGACGGAACCGATCTTGTAAACCGTCTCCGGCGTGGCTGGAACATTGAGCTCGATGTTAGCGAAACCGTAACCCAACACCTTCACGATCTTCTGGTCCTTAATTACAACCAGCGAAAGTCCCGGAAGATGTTGCCGCTGCATTTCAGACTTGACGTAGTCATCAACTTTGTCTGCCCGAACAGCAACCGATGCGGAGAGCAACAGTACGAACGCGAGAACGTGTTGGCGTTTAAAGTACATGGTTTAGGCCTCGCAAAAAATTAGTTTTATCCTCGAGGAGGAAAGATAGCCTGAAGATACGCGAGATAGTAACTGTAACCCGTGGGCGCGGTGAGATTAGGCAAAGCGAAATTGGTACCGCTGCCACCGAACGTCGTACCTATCAAATCGTAGAGCGCCGTATTCTCCGATATCGGAAGTTGCGCGCCATCGCAAGCCAGCAGCGTATTAATTGTCTGTTGATATGGCAGAAGAAGTATCTCACCCAAAAAAGGGCTACGCGCGCTGAGATTGTTCGGTGGATCTCCCTGCACTGCGATCAGATATTGACACTTACTTGGCGCTTTGCTGCGTAGATCGGGCAACGAGAAGTGCGTGGCGTCGCCGCCAAAACGCGTTCCCATGTAGGCGCTGAGCAACAGGTACATATTATTCAGCATCGACTGGCCGGCAGCCTGCAACAGGTTCCTTGCAACAAGCGAAGGTATCGCCACCATCGTCTCGCCGATGATCGCATTGTAGGTGTACGTGCTGGTGCCGAATTCACCAAACAATGAAATGCAGTAGTGAAGATTTGGCGGAGCCGCCGCCGTCAGATCAGGGAGTCCGAACGTTTCCTCACCATCGCCCCCGTAAGTAGTACCAAGCAACTGGAAGAGAACTTCGTTCTGTGGAATCGGAAGGAGCTGACCCTCGCAAAACATCCAGCCCGCGGGCGCGAAGTTGTAAGGGAAGAGTGAGATTTGACCTATCATTGGGGGCATCGGTTTTTCCTTTCTCTATTCGTGTTTCGAGCGAGCTGGTGGCGGATAATACTATTGTTTGTAGTCGCCAAGTCAAATAACAACCGTTCGCTATCATTGCAACCATGATGTTCGGATTGAACATTTCCATTTCGTGCATCCATTAACCAAAACGTGGGCTATTTGAACGCTTGCGACGGTTTTGTCATGAACATGTCATTCGTTCCTCAACAAATAGAAGGAAATGTGAATGTTGGCCCATCGTTCAACAATTCAAGTTACGGCACCGCGATTGCACTTACTTTCCAGCGAAGGAGAAACTAACTGTTATGAAACGTAACTTGCTAAAGAAAAGAGTAATGGGAGTCGTACTGGGTCTATCTCTCCTTGTTGGTATTGGAATCGCGTCATCCAGCTCAGTCGCTCAGGCACAGTGGCGGGATCGCGACTATCAGCGTGAACAGCTACGACGTCAGCGTGAGTGGGAACGTGAACAGCGTCGGCGCCAGCGCCAAGCGGAGCGTTGGGATGATCGGAACGATCGTTGGGATGATCGGTACGATCGGGGTGGTTCTTTTGACATGCGTCAAACTGCTCTGAACGCAGGCTACAACGAAGGCATCAAGGAAGGCCGCAAGGACAGAAACAATCGTGAACGGTACGAGTACCGTGACGAGGAAGACTTCCGCAACGCGAATACTGATTACAATTCGCGGTTCGGTAATCGTCAGCTGTATGCTCAGTACTTCCGACAGGGCTTTGTTAACGGCTACACGGACGGTTACAGAGGTTACTAACTCAACTCTCTGTAGCTAACAGACACCGAAGGGCGGGATCGGATCAGACCGGTCCCGCCCTCTTTTTGTTCTACGCACTCAACGCGCTTTGATGTCCCAGGCCCAGATCGTGCCGAGATCGCGAATGTAAAGCGTGCCATTCGCAATCACTGGATACGTAAACGAGGCTTCAGGAAATTGGCCCACCTTTTTCTTCTGCGGTTGGGCCGGCGGCGTAAAGCGTCCCTTCTCGCGATAACCTTCCGGTGTGGCTTCAACCAGGGCGAGGTCGCCGTTGATTCCGTGCAGGTACAACATGCCGTCCGCAGCAGCGATCGACGACCAACTGATGGTCTCGGCCTGCCACTTTACTTTTCCAGTCGCGAACTCGGCGGACACCAGTTTCTGTCCGGCTTCAGTGCCGTAAATGTGATCGCCAACCACCACTGCGCCACCGATGCCGTTCGGTAACCCGCGGATAAAGTAAACCTGCTCGGCTGCGACTCCATTACCTTCCGGTTTCAAACGTACCATGGTGCCGCCGACTCCGAGCGCGCCGCCGTAGACAAAGTCGCCGCGCGCAATCGGAGTGAAATATTGCGCCGGTCCTTTCGCTGCTTCCGAGTTGCGCCAGAGAAACTGTCCGGTCTTCGCGTCAACACCAACAATGCCTTTGCTCAACAAGTTCACATACTGCTTGCGCCCAGCGGCATGGACCACGATCGCCGACGCATACCCCGCGGCATCGCCACCCGGAATCGCTGACTTCCAAATCAATGCGCCCGTCTTCTTGTTAAGTGCAACCATCGTCGCCTGCGCGCCACCGGGAGTGACGACCACGACGTCGCCGTCTACGAGCGGCGATTCAGCGTACGCCCATGTGCCAGGTTTACCCTCAAACTCAGTGCGAATGTTCTTGGTCCATCGCACCTTTCCGGTCTTCAGTTCGAGACACGCGATATCGCCGTCGGATCCGAGCGCGTAAATGAAATTGCCGTCGACCGTCGGAGTAGATCGCGCCTTCGCAAAGGGCGGCTCCTGGTTCGGGAGTCCAACGTTGCCGACGCGAGTTGTCCAAATCACTTTCCCGTCTTTCGTTGAAAGCGCCTGGACGAATTCGTTGTCCATGCCGCGATTGCTCATCACGTAAATGCGCGAGCCTACGACAATTGGTGTCGAATAGCCGTCGCCGATGTCGTTCACTTGCCAGAGGAGTTTCGGTCCGCCTGCGGGCCACTGTTTAAGAAGACCGGTCTCATGCGAGTTTCCGTTGCGTTCCGGACCGCGCCACTGTGGCCAATCGGAATCCGACGTCTCGATCAGCGGCGTGGTCGTAAAGGCGACCGCTGAGAAGCACAGATAGAGTGCGGCGAGGGTGGTTAGTAATAGCTTCACGTTTCTTACTCCTTCTGACGAATTGGGTTTCCGCTGATGAAAACTGCAGGGCGTTGAGACTTACGGAAGGGCGATTTGAAATGTTCCGATTGGTACAACTTATTACAACTGTGCGTGCTTGCAGTTCCGACTCATGTTTGGAATTCTTGTAGGTGAAGCGAGCAATTGGGCGGTGCAACTCGAGTTTTTCAAAGGCAGAAAGCGGGTAGGCAGGTCGACATCCGTCGTCCCGGAAGGGCTGCGCTATCAGCCGGCGCTGATTAGCAGTGGCGATGAGGCGACGCTGGTTTCACACATGCGTGAGTTACCGTTTCGCGAGTTTGAGTTTCACGGTTACCTGGGAAAGCGGCGGGTTGTTTCTTTCGGTTGGAAATACGACTTTGGCTCGCAGCGGTTGCAAAAGGCCGATGAGATTCCGCATTACCTGGTGTCGCTGCGCGCCTTAGCCGCACTTTTTGCGAATCTCGAACCGGAGGCGTTTGAGCAGGTACTCGTAACGGAGTATGCGAATGGTGCGGGCATCGGTTGGCATCGCGACAAAGCGGTGTTCGGACAAGTCGTAGGCATCTCGTTGCTCGCGCCGTGCACGCTGCGCTTCAGACGTAAGGTCCGAGGTGAGTGGGAACGAGCGAACCTCCTGGCCGAACCTCGCTCCGCTTATCACCTGAGCGGTCCCGCGCGATCGGGTTGGGAACACAGCATCTCGCGCGTCGATACTCTTCGCTACTCAATCACTTTCCGCAGTATGGCTCCTGCCAAATAAACGCGCGAAAAACCTGGCGATGATGGCCCATAGGGCGCGCAAGCCCACGGAGGTGGCGCTGATGGCTTTGGTATCGGCGGGGGCGGCTTTTCGATTTGCTGAATCGATTGGTTTGGAATTGGTTTGATCCGTGGTTGCGGTTTGGGCAGGGGGTTCGTCAGCGACTTCGAGGCGCGACTTCACGCACGTCGCAAACTGACGGAACATCTGTCGCGAGACTTCCTCAATCATCCCTCGTCCAAATTGAACGATCCGGCCGACGAGGTGAATATCTGCTTCCACGGAAACGCGCGAACTGCCACCTTCAACCCCAGTGACAATGCTGACCATCGTAACCTTCGTCGATCCCGATCCACCCAGTTCGCGCGCCTCGCCCACCATCCGCACTGTGTGCGTGTCGTCGTTGACTTCAGTGAAGCTGCCCTTGCCTTTGTAAGACATCGACAATGGTCCAACTTTCACTTTAATCTGACCAACGAACGTGCGATCCTCGTGCGATTCCAACAACTCCGCACCCGGCAGACACTGAACCACGCTCGCCGGATCGATCAAATACTGCCAAACACGCTCAATGGGTGCTTGAACTTCAAACTGTTCCGCAATCTTGTATGCCATTACAACCTCCGTTTGAATACACAGATTCTAACTGACATCGCTCATGGAACAGCATTAATGAAAGTTGGACTTGTCGTCGTTGGGCGGCTCATTCGGGTAACGATCGCGTGCATCCTTAACCTTTCGCGCGACGAAACTGACAACTGCGTAGCCTGCAATAAAAGCGACGACCAGCGCCGCCCACATCATCCACTTGTTTGTGATAACGTCACCTCCTTCGCGCTTTCAGAGAACGCCACGAGTCCCACACCAGGACAGTCCGGACACTCGTCGCCGGTGCCGGTCAGGAACTGCACTCCACAACGCGGGCAATACGAAACTGATTCGCCTTCACGCTCCGTTGGTCCAAGCAGACCTTTGAAACGCTGAACCCGCTCCACTAGCGTGAGCGAAGCCTGCAGTTGCTGCGCGGCCATCCAATTTATCGTCTCCTCCGCTTTCGCGTCGGAAATCTCATGTTTCAGCGGATGCTGTAAATCGAGAACAAAACCGCGCACGAATTGCTCCTCACGCGGACCGGGCAACAGACTCGCTACAGTTATCGGACTGAAGTCCGCAAGCAGATTCTTCGTGAGCACATCCGCAGCTCGCATCGAGATCGGCGGACACAGAATCATCTTTAGAAGATTCTCCAGTCGCTCGTGTGTCTCAGCTCGATAAAACTCCCGGTGCGCCAGAAAGAACTTGATCGCGATCTGCACCGCGAACAGGACCATCGCTCCGGCGACGGGAAGGATCATTTGTTCCAAACCGAAGAACGATACAAGGATCGGAGCCCCTACAAAAAGGAACACGAGGAACAGCGAACACCAGAACCGGATCGAATCAATCTGTTTTTCAGCGACGGACCAAACAGTCATTGCCTTTTTCGCGTCAAACTGTTCGGAGATCCACGATTTAACGATCGCCTCACGCTTTGACACCTTCGCGCCCATCACTTTCTCAATGATGCTCGCGAGCGCTTTCGCCTGCTTTGGCGTGGCGCACTTGGCAAACTTCTGCCCGTTAAGGACCAGGTAGGCTCCATCTGTCTCTGATTTCTGAATCGTGGAAAACGGAAGAAACTCGCCCGTCTGCGTGGCTGGACGCGCGCCTGATGGAAGCGTTTGCGAGTTGAAAGCGCACACGCCCGACGGTGAGATCGAAATCGGCAACAAGTGCGACAGAAACACGCGGCCTGGTGGAGGCAACGGGTTCAGGATCAACATCGCGCCGTTCGCGTTACCCAGCCATGAAATCGGCGTGGCCAAACGCCAGCGCCTGCCCGGAAGGGACACGAACACAACCGACTGCTTCTTCACCCAGATCAAACACTCTGTCAGATACAGCAGGACGAGGATGAGCAGCAGCGTTTGACCGTCACTAATTATCGTTAACACTGGGATGCGAATTGCGAAAAATTTCGAATTTCGAAATTCCTCTTACGCGGTCTGCTTGCGCGAGAAAATCTTCTTGGCCAACGCGGCGATTCCAACCGCGGCGGCGACGAGTCCTTTCCAGAGCCACTTCAACACGCCAGATTTCGCAGCCACAGCAACTCCGCCGCCGGCGATGAGACCCGTCAGACCGTAGGCGGCCATCTTATCGCCCTGCCGGAATTCAGAATATTTTTGTCCCTGAACGAAATCGAATCCCGCCAACATCGTCTTGAACTTCGGCAGCGTTTCGTTCAACTGAGCCGGATTGCAAACAAGCGTGACTTCCATCACGCCGCCGCGTCCCAGCACGCGGGTGTTGTAATTCACCGCCGCTTGTCCTTCGCTTTCCAATCTTACCGCCCATTCGAGATTGTGACTTTCTTCGTTGTAACGTGGCGGTGTTTCCCACCCGATTACTGTCAACGAGGGCCAACCACGTCTCGCACGTTCCTTGTTTCCTTCTTCAGTCCCTGCCTTGATCGATTCGAGTATCGCGTCCGCGTCGAGCGAACCCTTCTCGTCGTCTTTCACGTATCCAATCGGTTGGAATTCAAAAACGGCAAACCAGTCTTCTTTTGCGGGAGCAACAAAGCCGAGTTCCCTATTTGTGGTGGGATTCTGCATTGTCTCCATGATCGTGCGCGTATCGTTGCCGCCCGCAAACACGTAACCGTCCGGGACCTTGACCTGCGCGGTGGTACCCAGCTCGCCCAGCGAAGGGCCCTTCTGAAACTTCACCGCCTCTAAATCTTCCCAGCTCGGACCCGCTGACGGCGATGGTGAGCGTTCAGCTTCGGCTTTCTTCTTCTTCCGATCGTTCTGACCAAAGGCGACGAGTGCGCAAATGCACACGATTGTGAGAACTATGAGAGTACGGTTTTTCATGTGATTACCTCCTGGGCTGAGCTTGACCTGAGACAGGACTACGCTAGCTAAACGGGTGAAAATTGGCTGCGACAGATCGGAGACCGGGCGAAGCAGCCGGAAAGAAACCCCAATTGGGTCCGGCGGCGAGTATAGCAACGTCCGCGTGTTAATTGGAATACTTCTAGTTAACTTCATTCCGACTGAAGTCTTCCAAGTTGACGCGTCAAATCATTCAACCTGCTTTCACGCAAACTGACGAAGCTCACCAAACAACCCCCGGATTTTTACCTGTTTCCCTGAGCAAAACCGAATTTCTATGGCGAAACGGCCCACTGGCACGGAGCTAGCACTAGGAGGGCGCTCGTATTACCGGAGCGTTGTGTAGATTTGCTGGCTCAAGCCCTTTGGAGAAAATTGAATGTTTCGCCCCCAACCATGGAAACGACTTGTGACTGTCGCCCTGCTGCTCTCACTCGGCTCGGCGCTGATAATTTCGACCAACACGAAGGCGGAAGCCGCGACCAATCAAGCGAACCTGTTAACAAGCAAGATCTCGCCTGACTTGCGCCAACTGCTTCTATCGGGTGACAGCAACCGCCGCGTTAAAGTTATCGTGCAAATGAAACCAGCCGCTTCAGCAGGACTACTCGGCGGATTGCTCAACACCGTCGGTGGCATTCTCGTCGGCCTGCTTTCGAACCTGAACATTTGCATCGTCGATACTGTTGCGAGCTCGGTTGAACAGATCGCTGCCGATCCTGATGTCACTTATGTTTCTCTCGACGCACCGGTTCGGGCATCGGGCCACATCACGACGACGACGGGCACGCAGCAAATTCGCGAACGCAAAGGTTTGCTTGGACTGCCCGACAACCTCGACGGATCGGGTATGACGATCGCCATCCTCGATTCCGGCATCGACGCCAAGCACAAGTCATTCGCAGTCAGCGGCAAGATCAAATTCAGCAAAGACTTCACCGGGGAGAACCGCATTGACGACCCGTGGGGCCATGGAACACACGTCGCCGCGATCGCGGCGGGCGATGGTGAGGCCACAGGCGGTGCTTACGAAGGCATCGCTCCGAAGGCAAGCCTCGTCAATTTACGTGTCCTGAACTCGCAGGGTGTCGGATCAATCTCAGGCGTGCTGGCCGCGCTCGATTGGCTGATCGCCAACAAGAACAACTATGGCGTCCGCGTTGTGAACCTGAGTCTCGGAACGCGCGCAATCAACTCTTACCAGGACGACCCGCTGTGCAACGCTGTTCGCAAGCTGGTCGATTCCGGTGTGGTAGTCGTCGCGGCCGCGGGAAACATCGGCAAAACCGACGACGGACAGAAGATTTATGGCGGGATCCACAACCCTGGTATCGAACCTTCGGCCATCACCGTCGGCGCCAGCAATAGCTTCGGCACCGACTCTCGTCACGAAGACGAAGTCACCAGCTACAGCTCGCGTGGTCCAACGCGCGGTTATTCGACAGACGAATATGGTCTGAAACATTACGACAACCTGATCAAACCGGATCTCGTCGCGCCGGGTAACAAAATCATCTCCGCCGAAGCGCTCAACAACAATCTCGTCAAGGAGTATCCCGAACTGGCAACGAATAAATACTCAACGACCAACATGAAGCTCATGTACCTCAGCGGTACATCGATGTCGGCGCCGGTGGTTGCCGGCGCAGCCGCTCTTCTGTTGGAAACAAATTCGAGCTTGACGCCTAACGTCGTCAAAATGTTACTAATGTACTCAGCGCAGCCGCTCGAAGGCTTCAACACCTTCGAACAGGGCGCTGGTCAACTCAATGTCGCGGGCGCCGTGGCTCTCGCCAAAATCATTCGGGGCGACCTCTTAGGCCTGCTAAAACCGACCTTCGGATCCAATTTCCTGACGCAGCCGGCTCCTGCTCCGCAAACTACGATCTCGGGTTTCACTTTCACTTGGACCCAGGGACTGATTCTCAAACGCACCACGATCACCGGCAAGGACCTGATCACCAAGTACCAGGTCAGTTACGGCAAAGGCTACCTGCTCGGCGATGGCGTCATTGAGGGAATGTGGTCGCAAAGTCTCAACAACACCATGTGGGTGAAAACAGTCGTGATCGGCAACTACCTGATGAAGAGCGATGGTTCCGCGCTGTTTGGCGGTGCACTGTTCCTTAACAACGTGCTGCTGTTGGGCGACGGCTTTGCGATCGGCGACGGCTTTGCCATGGGTGACGGTTTCGCAGTCGGCGATGGTTTCGCAGTCGGCGACGGCTTTGCGGTCGGCGATGGTTTCGCAGTCGGCGACGGCTTTGCGGTTGGCGATTGTTCACTCGGCGATAGTGGGCCGGGAATGAAGTAAGACCCTGACAAGTATTCAGTTCGTGCGGGAATGAAAAACCTACAAAAAAACCTGGCGGGCAATTTCATGTGGCTGGTCGTAGCGGTAGGCGCTGCGGCCTGCCTCTATGCCGCCTTGAATGTCCCGCCAAACACGATTGACGGCTATTTCCTCCTGCTGGCGATCGTGACCGCCGCGATCGGATCGCGCATAGCGATTCGCATCCCGCAAGTTAACGTCAATATTACGGTCGAAGATACGTTTGTTTTTATCGCCTTACTGCATTACGGCGGTGAGGCGGGCGTGATGGTTGGGGCTCTAGCCGGTGTTTGTTCCGCGCTGAGAATTAGCCGCAAACTTCGCACCGTCGCGTTCGGCGGCGCCGCACTGGCGTGCGCCGTTTTCGCAACCGGAGCGGTTCTAAGACTCGTCTTCGGCTCAACTACAGACCTGCTCACATCTGACGTTGGCATTGCCATAAGCGCGCTATGTTTGATGGGGCTGGTCCAGTATGTGGTCCACACGCTGATCGGCGCGACGGCGACCGCCTTCAAAACAGGCGAAACGATCTGGCACATGTGGAGCCGCAATTTTCTCTGGATTTCGATCAGTTATTTTTCCGGTGCGGCCGGCGCAGGATTCATCCTCAGCAGCATGGGCACCTCCCGCATCTGGGCCCTGCTCGTCTGTATTCCGATCATCATCATCGTCTACTTCAGTTACGACCGTTACATGCGCGAGGTTAAGGCTTCAGCGCGTTATGCCGAGGAAGCGGAACGTCGACGTGCCGAGAGCGAACACGAACGTGCTGAACAAGCGGAGCGTCACGTCCTCGAACTCAACAACTACATCGTCGAACAGGAACGCATAAGCCGTGTGCTGGAGGAGACGAAGGAACACTTCCGTCACGCGGCTTTTCACGATTCACTCACGGGCCTGCCGAATCGCGGCATGTTTACGCAGTTGCTTCAGGCGGAGATCGCGAGTTCAAAACAGAAGTCGGACCATATGTTCGCGGTGCTTTTCCTCGATCTCGACCGGTTCAAGAACATCAACGACAGTCTTGGTCACACGCACGGTGATTTGTTGCTCGTCGCTTTTGCTGAACGACTCGAGCGCACGCTGCGGCCAGTCGACACGCTCGCGCGCTTTGGCGGCGACGAGTTTGCGATCCTGCTCAGCGGCATGAGCGACACGACTGATGCGGTGCGCGTGGCGCAGCGAATTCAGAACGAACTGAGCCAACCGTTCGTGCTCGACAAGAATTCTGCGTTTGCGACGTCGAGTATCGGCATCGCGCTCAGCTCCACGGGCTACGACAAACCGGAAGACATTTTGCGTGACGCCGACACTGCGATGTATCGCGCGAAGGAGAACGGCAAGGCGCGTTACGAAGTGTTCGACCACGGCATGCACGCGCGCGCCGTCTCGCGGTTGCAATTGGAAAGCGATCTGCGTCAGGCCGTCGAACAAAAAGAGTTCTGTGTTTACTACCAGCCGATCGTTTCGTTGGAAACAGGACGGCTGGCGGGGTTTGAAGCGCTCGTGCGCTGGAACCACCCGCGACGCGGACTGGTTTCGCCCGCGGACTTTATTCCGGTGGCTGAAGAAACCGGTTTGATTGTTCCGATTGGTGAGTGGGTTTTGACAGAAAGCTGTACTCGCATTCGTGAGTGGCAGATTGCGTCGCCCGGTCATCGTTCGCTGAGCTTGAGCGTCAACCTTTCGGCGCGACAAGTAGCACAGAATGATCTGCTCGAGCGCATCAAGGAAGCGCTCGAAAGGAGCAAGCTAAGTCCGCACTGTTTGAAACTCGAGATCACTGAAAGCGTAGTCATGGAAAACGCGGAGGCGGCGGCGTTGATGTTCAAGCAATTGCGCGCGCTGGGTGTTCAGTTGAGCATTGACGACTTCGGTACGGGTTACTCGTCGCTGAGTTATCTCCATCGGTTCCCGTTGAACTACCTGAAGATCGATCGCTCGTTTGTAGGCCGTCTCACGACGGACAACGACAATGCGATCGTTCGTACGATCTCGACGCTCGCTCATAACCTCGGCATGGAAATAATCGCGGAAGGAATCGAGACTGAGGAGCAGTATCAGCAACTGCGAATGCTCGGTTGCGAATACGGCCAGGGTTACTTGTTCTCGCACCCGGTGGATAACGCAGGCGTCGTACGGCTGCTCGCGCAGGACGCGCATCGTGATGCGGTTTCGGAGTCGCAATTCGGGCCTCATATGGCTGATGAAGACGTTGTCGTCGGCTACTCGATGTAGCTCGAAGCGATCATCTGCTTGTCTTTCTGACTTAAAATTCGTTGTCCGAAAGGACGTGCGGGTTCGACTCCCGAATTTGGTCGTGGTGCGATGAGGAAAATGAGTGAACTAACCGCCCCATTCTCTTCTTTCTAGAAGCAAAAGCTGCAGTACCATATGTGCTCTTCGAGACATAAGTTGCCCTTCTAATTGGTTCAGTTTGAATTAGTTTGCGTACTCTTTGGAGAATGTCGGCCTCCGTAACACCGGTAAGGCTCTTAACCTGGTGAAGATCGTCGAGCGGAATGGCGCCATTCGGTGTCAACCGATATGCCGTCAATATTGAGATGTCTTCGTTATTGTGTTTCAAAGTTAAAAAGAGCAGGTAGCGCCCACCAACTTGCGGCATGTTCAGACCTGTAATGCGATATAGAATTCTGTGTCCGTTAGGGTATCTGACATGTCCACCAACTCTATCGATTGTCAAAACTGAATCCCGCTCGACTTCCTGGATCTTGGATTTAAGTACATCCTCCACAATAAGCGCGAATTCCGAGAAGACATTCTCTTTGTTCTCAGAAAGATGTGCTTGCGCGGTTCCAATAGTTCCAACCACCACTATCTCACTCTCGGCGACCGGTAGCGCCGGGAAAGTAAAATGAGGTTCAAGAGTTAAAGCTGCTTCGTCCACGCCTGGCTCAACGTGGCTGGCAACCAAGCTGGTGTCGTTATAACGCTTTTGCTTCTCTTTTCGCTTTGCATTCTTCTCAGGGTCCGGTAAATCCTGTTTGTCGTCGTAGTCAGCGGTAGGAAAACGTTCATTGACTTTCTTGTAGTCCTCGCGGTTTGTTTGGCCGGCCGCTGGTATGGGATTCCGATGACGCACAACTGACAGGGCTATCATTCCCACCACGAGCACCAGCAAGAAGTAGGTGAGCTTTGGCATGATGATTTATAGTTTCCTATGAACAACTGTGAGCCAATAGGGAGAAGAAGGGGGATTGACTTAGTGAAGGCTGCCTGGATCAGTCGACAAATGGGCTTATACTCCTGCCGTTTTACTTGAGTCAATAGCAAATGCTCGGTAGCAAATGCTCGGTAGCAAGAGGCTCAATACTTCTGAAGCGAAACCTTGGCGACCGCTAGGCGCGTAAATACTGGCTTGTAGCCGTTTGGTAAGATTACGGAGCGTCGGCATCACGTTTCAAAAACACTGACAACACGGATCCTCACACACGCCCCATCTGACATATCGCACTTAAGGCTTTTGGGCCTTATCTGCTACCATGACCGCATGCGAGTTTTGAGTTTGAAATTAGTAGTTGCTCTCGTTCTTACAACGGTAGTCTTTCCACAGTTTACGGTCGCGCGGACACAGAATCCGGCGGCCGACGTGGTGATGGTCCTGCCGTTCGAAAACACCTCCAATCGCGCCGAATACAACTGGGTCGGCGAGAGTTTCGCCGATGCGATCGCCGAGCTATTGAACAAGCCCGGTTTGATCGTAGTCTCGAGCGACGAGCGTGAACTCGCTTATCAGCGGCTGCGTCTACCGAAAACAGTCATCCCCTCGCGTGCGACTGCCATCAAGCTCGCCCGCCAGGCAAAAGCGACGATGATCGTCGTCGGCAATTACTCGGTAACGCCACCCGCAACCGGTGGCGACAATAAAGACAAAGTTCCCGCAGACGCTTACGTTCAAGTCACCGCCCGCGTGATCAAGGTCAACGAAGGCCGCACGCTCGGCGAAGTGATGGATGGTGGTTGGGCGACGCGCCAGTTTGACTACGGCGGCGCACTCACGACACTCCAGGACATTCACGGCCGGCTGGCGTACCAGATTCTCTATCAACGCGACAAAGCGTTGCCTTTCTCGCAGAACCAGATCGTCCAGGAAGCGACCAAGATTCCGCAGAAAGCTTTCGAAGCTTACGTGAAAGCCGTCCAGCTCGACCTGCGCTCTGAAACGCGCACCAATTATCTGAAGAATGCGTTGCACTACTACGCCGAAGCTTTAGGCGGAGCGAGTTATCCGCAGGCGGCGTTTGAGCTCGGTCTCAGTTTTATGAGTCTCGGTAATTGGAAAGAAGCTACCGAGTACTTTTCGAGGATTCAGAAAAAAGAACCGCACTACGCGGAAGCAGCGTTTTATGCGAGCCTCGGTTACATGAAGCTCGGAGATTACGGGCGCGCCCTCGCCACGATCGTCCCGCTCTCCAGCGACCTGCCGTTGATTGGCGTCTACAACAACGCCGGTGCAGTAGCGGTACAGGCAGCGCGTGAGAACAAGAACGACGCCGAACGCAAACGGCTGCTCGCGCAGGCCAGCGACTTTCTCGCGCGAGCGTACGAGTCAGCGCCGTCGGATCCGATGGTCCGGTTCAATTACGCTTACGCTTTGTTCCTGCAAGGTAAGTTCAACGAAGCCGCCGACCATCTTCGTCCGGTAATTACCAACGACCAGCGCGATGGACAGGCGTATTTCCTGTTTGCGAAATCGCTGGCGAAAACTGGCAAGACCGAAGCAGCGACCGCCGCTGACGATCAGGCCCGCCGTTTTCTACAAACTTCGTACGCCCGTTGGGAAACGGAGTGGCAAAAGTCGCAAACGACCAGCGGTGTCACTCTACGCATGCGCGATGTCTTGAATCGCGATGAAGTTTTCGATCTGGAACGCACCAAGATGCTGGCGACCGCCAATGCCGAGACACCAAGCTCGGCGACGCAGGATCTGCTGATCAAGGCACGGGATCTTTATCAGGCTGGACGCGACGACGAAGCACTTCCCGAACTGCATCGGGTCGTAATGATCGAACCGACAAACGCCGAGGCTTACTTGCTCAGCGGACGAATCAATCTTCGTCGCAGCGATCAGGAAGCCGCCATCGCGGCGCTCAAGACTGCGATCTTTTGGGATCCGAAACTGATCGACGCGTACATCCTTCTGGGACGGATCTTTCTCGATCGGGGCGATCGCGGTGAGGCGCGCAAGTATGCGCTGGGCGCGATAACGATCGATCCGAATAACCAGGAAGCGATCGCTCTCCAACGACAAGTCACCATGGGGAATTAAGAGTTCCCGCAAGGCGCAAAGCCGCAGAGAAAAACACGAGGGTGATCGGTAAAACTCCTTGTGCCTTTTCTTTGCGCCTTTGCGCCATTGCGGGAAACTGATGGGTTGTGGCACGCGAGGTGCTCAAGGGATAACCGGCACGACACGGAATACACGAAAACGTTGACCGTGCCCCCGCCGCCAACATCCCCTGAGCGCCGCCTGCCGCTGCGCCAGCTAACCTTCCGAGCGACCCTTCAGTGCTTCCCCCCGAAACGTGGACCCGGCGAAATTGGCCGGGTCTTCCCGCTTTTAAATACCCTTTCCCCATCTTCCGAGTTCAACCTACCCTCCGACACTTTGCTGGTGGGCGACGAAATTTGTCACTTTGACAGTGACGGTTTCTGTCTTTTTGAGCCATTTTTAGGCGAATTGACGCAACTCAATCAGTTCATATCAACACGCGCGAAAAAAATTTTTCCGGCACTTTTGCTACACTGACGCGCAGTGCGGCAAGCATTACCTACATCCTCTGAATGGGTCGCAGCAGGTGCGACGACCCTCCTGCTGATCCTCTCGTTTCCAAATTTCGAGTTCTTCTTTCTCGCGTGGATCGCGCTCGTTCCGCTGCTCATGGTGGTGGCGCGGCGACCGTCGCCGCTGCGGGCGTTGATCCTTGGCTGGACGGTGGGGACAGTCTTCTTTTACACGACCTGCTGCTGGCTCACCTACTCGATGATCCACTACGGTGGTCTGCCAGCGGTCTTCGCTTACTTGTTACTGGTTCCGGGCGCGATTGTGATCGGGATCTTTCCGGGTCTGGCGATGATGCTGGTCGCGCTGGCGATCAAGCGCTGGGGTGTCGGGTTGGTGCTACTCGCGCCCATGTTTTGGACCGCCTTCGAGTGGGCCCGACTGGGTGTGACGGGCCAACTATGGAATGCACTCGGCTACTCGCAAGCTTTCCACTCGTTCCTGCTTGGACCGGCGACATGGGGTGGAGTTTACGCAGTCAGCTTCTTGATCGTCGTGGTCAACGCGGCGATCACGTTCGCGATTCTCGCGAGACGATCGATTTGGTCCGTTGCTTCGGCGATACTTTTCATCGGGCTGGTTGCTGCGGTAGTTGGTTACTCGTCGTTGCTTGCCACCAAAAACTCCTACTCGACACCTTACGTGAACGTCGTCGCGTTACAACCAAACGTGCCGATGACAGCGGTCAAGAGCACCAGCGAACTGAATGAACTACGTTCGCGGCACTTGAGCATGAGCAGAGACGCATTGAGCTCTGTTTCCTCTGAAATACCGAGACTCGTGATCTGGCCCGAGTCGCCGATGAACTTCACCTACTCTTCCGATATAACTTTGCAAACTCTGATCGCCGGCTTCACAAAGACAAACCGAACCTCACTCCTGTTCAATTCACTCGAACCAGCACCGGGTGACGGTTCGTACAACTCAGCGTTGCTCGTAAATGAAGAAGGCCGCTTGATCGCGCAATATGATAAGATTCGCCTGATGCCGTTTGGCGAATATGTCCCGCTCCCTCAATGGTTACCGGGAGCGTCTTTGATATCTGGGATCGTCGGTGAGTTCACTCCAGGCGACAAGTACACGTTGATGCCGATTGCGGATCATCGAGCAGGCATTTTCATTTGTATCGAGTCAGCCTATCCGTGGATCGCACGCAGGATGACCGCCGAAGGCGCCGACTTGCTGATCAATATCTCCAACGATGGTTACCTTGGACCAACAGCGGTGATGCGTCAGCACCTGGCAAATGCGATCTTTCGCGCCGCTGAGAATGGACGACCGCTGCTGAGAGTCACGAACACTGGTCTGACAGCAAAGATTTCAGCGATTGGCTCCGTGCAGGATCTGACCGCGCCATTTCAAGCGGATGTCCGAAGCTGGCAAGTCGGGCCATCGGGCAAGCGCGACACGTTTTACACAAAGCACGGCGATCTATTTGTCCAAGTTTGCGCCGCGATCACAGCAATGCTGTTGGTCGTCCTTTTGGTAACCCGTCGCAGGAGTTTTAGAGAGTTAAGATGAACGAGATTTTGTCACTTCAGGAATTGCGAGTTTCGTTTGACGATCTTCGCGCGCGAGTTGAACAGCTCGGGAGGTTTCTTTGATGTACCGGCCAGCCGCGAGGAGTTGAACCGTATCGAGGCCCAGGCCTCCGCGCCTGACTTCTGGAACGATCAGGAAGCCGCGCAGAAGCTGCTCCAGAACCGCAGCCGCCTGGAGAAGAAAATCGAGCGACAGGAGCAATTTGAATCGCAGATGGACGACGCCGCAGTGCTGTTTGAATTTGCCGAAGAAGACGAGAGTTCGATCGGCGAACTCGATTCGTTACTAAAACGGCTCGAACACGAGTTGAGCCAGGCCGAAACTGAAATGCTGCTTGCGGGCGAAAATGATCGCCGCAATGCAATCTGTACGATTCATCCCGGGGCCGGCGGCACAGAGTCGCAGGATTGGGCCGAGATGCTGTTGCGCATGTATTTGAAATGGGCCGAACAGCGCGGTTTCAAAGCAGAAGTGCTTGAGTATCAACCTGGCGAGGAAGCCGGACTGAAGAGCGTCACGTTTAGAGTAGAAGGCGAGTACGCCTACGGCCTGCTGGCCGCAGAAGCCGGCGTGCATCGCCTCGTGCGCATCTCCCCGTTTGACCAGGCTGCACGGCGGCACACATCGTTTGCTTCCCTGTTTGTTTATCCAGAAATCGACGAAGACATCGAAGTCGATATCCAGGACAAAGACCTACGCGTCGATACCTACCGCGCGACCGGCGCCGGAGGTCAACACATCAACACCACCGACTCTGCCGTGCGCATTACGCATAACCCCACTGGCATAGTCGTTTCCTGTCAAAACCAGCGTTCGCAACATCAAAATCGGGCCGTGGCCATGCAGGTGCTGCGTTCCCGTCTCTACGAACTCGAATTAGAAAAGCGGCAAGCCGAAACGGCGGAGCTCGAAGCCAACAAGGCCGACATCTCCTTCGGCTCGCAGATCAGAAGCTACGTGCTGGCCCCCTATCAGCTCGTCAAAGATACGCGCACCAGACTTGAACGAGGTAACGTCGACGCCGTTTTGGGCGGAGACATCGACGACTTCATCAAAGCCTACTTGCTCGCGCGCAAGGCTGCTTAGACTTTTTGTTCTTTGTCAGTTGTCCGTAGTCAGTTGGCCGTAGTTTTTGCAGTAACAACTGACCACTGACTGCTGACCACTGACAAACTGGGTTCTGGAGTTTTATGTCAACTACAACTACACAGATTGAACAACGACCGCGCGTGATTACTCCGCGCGCGAGTCGAGGCAGCGAGATATTCGCGATCCTTCTGCTGGCGACGGGCCTGCTCCTCGCGCTTTGCCTTATCTCCGCTGCGTTCTATCCGAACGATCCGTCGTGGAACTCCGCCGGTCAAAGCGAGACTCAAAACTGGGCGGGCGCAATCGGCGCGAACGTCGCTGCGACTGCGTTTCAATTCATCGGACTCGCGGCGTACCTGCTTCCGCTGCTTCTCTTCGCTGGCGCCTGGCGTCGCTTTCGCCGCAACGCGATCCAGAGTCCGATCACGCGCGTCGCGGGCTTGCTCGTCCTCGTGATTGCAGCCTCAGCACTCTTGTCAATTTCGCAAATGCGTCCGTTGTTCGACTCGAGCGTGCAACCCGGTGGCCTACTCGGTTCAGTTGTCGCGCAGGGCCTCGCCAGCGGTTTAAGTCGCATCGGGGCGACTGTGCTGCTCGTCGCTATCGCGGCGAGTGGTCTGCTGCTCGCCACGAATTTCTCCTTCATTCGACTTTACGAGATTGTCGTCAACCTGATTGCCACGCGCTTCGCATTTGTCGGCCGAATACCGGAGCGCTTCGCCGCCTGGCGACAACTCCATCACGAACAAGCACTCAAGCGACAAGAGATGAAAGCTGCGCTCAAAGCTGAACGCGAAGCAGCACGCAGCACTTTGAAACAAACACTCAATCTAACGCCCGCCGAGCGCGTCGCTGACTTCATGAAGGAGAGCGCGCCGATCGAGACCGCGAAAGTGATTCGCGGCGAAGCGAAACGAACTATTACTCCGGAACCCCAACCGCCGGTGATCGTCGCCAGCGTGGCCGCCGGCGCCGCAGCAGGCGCAACTACACCGATTCCGACAGTCCCGACTGAGCGTTCGTCAAGACGTTCAATTACCCCGAGCACGAGCGACGATGCGGATGGCGTCGAAGAGATGGTGAAAGGCGCATCCGTGTTGCGCGTGAAAGTAGAAGACGCGCCTGCAAAACTGCCGTTCGACGCGAATCGACGGGCCGTCAATTATGACGATTACAGCGGCCCAGCCCTGCACTTCCTCAACGAAGCGCCGCCACACAGCGAACAGGCCGATGCTGAGTTGCTCGCACTCGCCAACCGACTCGCTGAAAAGTGTAAAGAGTTCAACGTCACGGGCCAGATCAAACACATCTGCCCGGGTCCGGTCGTCACGACTTACGAATTCAAACCCGATCCCGGCGTGAAATACTCGCGCGTCGTATCCCTCGTCGACGATCTCTGCCTGGCACTGAAAGCCGAATCGATTCGCATCGATCGCATGCCGGGCAAACCGCACGTCGGCATCGAAGTGCCGAACCCCCGCCGCGAGACGATCTTCCTGCGCGAAGTGATCGAGTCGCGTCCGTTCCAGGAATCGCCTTCGAAACTCACGATCGCGCTCGGCAAAACGATCGACGGTCTCAACTACGTCGCCGACCTCGCGAAGATGCCGCACCTGCTGATCGCCGGAACCACGGGCGCCGGAAAATCTGTCGGCGTCAACGCGTTGATCGTTTCCATTCTGTATCGCGCGCGTCCGGATGAAGTGAAGTTCATCCTGATCGATCCGAAGCGTCTCGAACTCGGTCTCTACGAAGACATCCCGCATCTCGCAACGCCAATCATCGTGGATCCAAAAGTCGCGTCGCGCTCATTGAAATGGGCCGTCGCGGAGATGGAACGTCGTTATCGCGATCTCGCCGGCTGGGGCGTCAGAAACATCGACGGCTACAACACGGAGATCATGCGTCGGAACCTCGTGAAGGAGTACGACGATAACGGCGAGCCCTGGAAGCCGCTGCCGTACATCGTGATCATTATCGACGAGTTGGCGGATCTGATGATGACGTCGGGACGCGAAGTAGAAGAGTCGATCACGCGTCTCGCGCAAATGGCGCGCGCTGTTGGTATACATCTTGTGCTGGCCACGCAACGTCCTTCAGTCGACGTAATCACGGGTTTGATAAAAGCCAACTTCCCGTCGCGCATTTCGTTCCGCGTCTCTTCAAAGATCGACTCAAGAACGATCATCGACACGAACGGCGCCGAGCAGCTTCTCGGTCGCGGCGACATGCTCTTCCTGCCGCCCGGCACTTCGCGATTGATTCGCGTTCATGGTGCGTACATCGACGAAACTGAGATCGGCAAGATTGTGGCCCACATCAAGGCGCAGGGTCCGCCGTCGTACGACGAGAGCATCACGCAGTCTGAAGAAGAGGCTCTTGGACTCGAAGGTAGCGCAGGCGAACACGACGAACTCTTCGAAGAAGCGCTACGCATCTGCGTCGAGATGAAGCGAGCGTCGACTTCGGTGTTGCAGCGCCGGCTGCGTATTGGTTATGGTCGCGCCGCCGCAATTCTCGACGTGATGGAACGCGAAGGACTAATCGGTCAGGCAGACGGTTCGCGTCCTCGTCCGGTGCTCGGCCGGGCTTACGAGATGGTTGCCGACTGGGACGAGATGGGTGTTGCGGAAGACTAGGGGACCATTTTCCATTTGTAATTGGTCATTTTTCAATTTGCCATTCAAAGAAAATGGTAAATGACAAACGGAAAACGGAAAATGATCAGCGCCACGCACGTGTGCATTTTGCTATAAACCAAGGGGTAGCAAAAACTTAAGTGCGTTAACACGGATTTTCTCCACAGGCTTTTCCACAGGCGCAGTGGAAGATACGTGTTTTTGACGGAAGGAAAAACCCGATGCAAATAAAACTCTCAACAGCCACTCCAGACGTGGCTTCCTTACTAGCTGGCGGTTATCTGATGGAAAGCACTCCTCCTGACCCACCGCCTCCGATTGATCCTCCGGACAACCAGGGTGGTGGCAACGTCTCCGAGTCGGAGCCGGATGAGGAAGAAGAGGAGCCTCAAAGCTAGTAGGCTCGGTGATTGCAGACTTTGAGGAACGCTCACAACACCGAGACTCGCCCCGTTAAACTCGAAAGTCTTGCCGAATCTGGATCACCTTCGCCGCTCTGCTCGTGAGATCTTCGATGCCGCACTATCGGCAGTAGATCCGCGAGAGGCGGTAAAGCAGGCTATCGTGCGCGATGGGCCAACGGTCGACGTTTGCGGTGAGCGCTTCGACGCTTCGTCAACACCGGTTTTTGTAATTGCTCTCGGCAAAGCAGCAAGTTCGATGGCGCTCGGAGTTGAGGATGCGCTTGGCGAGCACTTGATGCGCGGCGTGATTAGCGCTCCACAGTTCTCGGAGTCGCTGTCGCGACCGTGGAAGATCTTCGAAGGCGGACATCCGCTTCCGAACGAAGCGAGCCTCGAAGCTGCTGAGGCCGCGTTCAACCTGCTGGACTGGGCGAATGACGCGCGTGGCTTCGTCATCTTTCTAGTGTCGGGTGGCGGCTCGGCGATGATGGAGTGGCCCATCAGTCCGGCGGTCTCGCTCGACGATCTGCGCCGGATAAATGAAGAGCTGATTGCGAGCGGCGCGCGAATCAGCGAGATCAATGCGGTCCGGCGGGCGTACTCGGCGGTGAAGGGTGGAAAGTTGGCCCAACGCGCGACGCATGCGCGTATCGTTACATTGATCGTTTCCGATACGAATCTCGACGATGAAGCAAACGTCGCTTCCGGTCCGACCCTGCCAACCTCCCCCTATCGCGTCTTGCTGGGTAACTGGACGGCGCTCCATGCAGCCCATCAGAAGGCATTGGAACTCGGATTTAGGTCAAGCATCGCACACGATATTTGCGAACAACCGATTCAGGAAGGTTGCGAGTTGCTTCTTGCTCGTCTGGATGAAAACACGGATTGTTTGATCTCAGGCGGCGAGTTTTTATGTCCCGTTAGAGGCGATGGGATTGGTGGCCGGAATCTCGAAACTGTCCTGCGATGTGCGATCAGTCTGGCGGGGCCAAATGCGGTAGTCCTGAGCGCCGGCACAGACGGCATCGACGGCAACAGTCCCGCGGCCGGAGCAATCGCCGACCCCACCACGATCTCTCGCGCTCGAAACCTGAGCCTGGACCCCGCCGAGTTTCTCGGGCACAGCGATTCCTTCACGTTTTTTGAAGAATTGGGGGACCTGATCGTCACCGGACCGACCGGCACAAACGTTCGTGACCTGCGCATCCTTTTAAAAACACCTCAGCCGTAACTTCTTCTTGACTCATAACTACCTGAGCGAATATAAGCTCTGTTGCAACTTCCGCCCGGAGCCGCCAGTTTGTCGACAACTATTGATACGGAAACGACGATATCAACCGCGCCGCCCGATTCCGGTTCGCTGACGTTTTCCGAACTGGTCGAGCAATTGAAAGCCCAGACCTCTCCACCATCGCTCGAACAAATCGGTTCGTGGCTGGCGAATGTCGAGATCGATCGACTGGATGTCGAGCCTTACCTGGGTTTTAAAGAGGGAAATTACTGGCGTCACCGGGTTTATCGTAACGCAGCCGTCGAGATGTTGATTATCTGCTGGCGGCCTGGTCAGAAAACACCGATTCACGACCACAACGGATCGCATGGTGTTGTCCGTGTCCATAAGGGACTTATGTGGGAAACGACGTTTTGCTACGAGGAGGAACACGGCCTGTGCTACAACACGGGCCGCGAGTGTCCCACGGGAACAGTGACCGGGGCCGAAGTTCCCGATATTCATCAGCTCGGAAATCCTGAAGTAAGCGGACAGGATCTTATTACTGTCCACGTTTACGCGCCGCCGCTCGGAGTCCTTAACACGTACAAGGTGGGTAGTTCGCAGATAGACCTTTACACTCCCAATGACTTTCCGACGTGAGATGTTCTCTCCCAGAACCTTCGCGCCGGAAAGTTAGGATCGCTGGAAACTCTCACGCCGTTCTTCTCCTGTTATTGCTGGTCATAAGTCTCGCGTGTCGTGGGACACGCGCGCCCGAAACCGCGCAGTTGACGGTCGCTGCTGCGTCGGATCTCATAACCGCCTTTGAAGAAATCGGACGCGACTTTGAAGCGCGCGACAAGATCAAACCCGTCTTCGTGTTTGGTTCCACTGGTTTGCTGACGAGACAGATTGAGAATGGTGCGCCGTTTGACGTCTTTGCGGCAGCCAACGAGAGCTATATCGATCAGCTTCAGCAAAAGGGACTGACCGTTGAAGGAACAAAGACCATTTACGGACGCGGCCGGATTACCATGTGGACCATGGCCGAAAGCGCGTTGAAGCTCGAGAAGATCGAAGACCTCGCGAGTCCCGATGTCCATCGCGTTGCGATAGCGAATCCCGATCACGCGCCTTACGGAATGGCGGCGCGCGAGGCGCTCGAAACTGCGGGCATCTGGCAAACGGTGCAACCGAAGCTCGTGTACGGTGACAACATTCGCCAGACGCTTCAGTTCGCCGAGACGGGGAACGTCGAGGTCGCGATTGTCGCGGTGTCGTTGAGCGCGCAGAACAAAGGACGTTGCGTTCTGATACCGGAAACACTACATAAGCCGCTGTTGCAGGCGATGACCGTCATAAAAGGAACGACGAACGAAGACGCGGCGCGGTCGTTTACCGATTTCGTCACCGGATCGCAGGGGCGGGAGATATTAGCGAAATATGGTTTCAGTTTTGACTCGCACACGGCGGGACAAATTCGTGAACCGACAAGTTTGTGCCGTCAGTTTTCACAGTGATCATTCCGCATTTGCCGGTTGTTAACACCTCCGCGCCGGCCTGCTTCCAACGTTCGACAACTTCCGCATGCGGATGCCCAAACATTGAATCCTGCCCGACAGAGATGATTGCGAGGCGAGGGTTCGTTGCGGAGACGAACGCGTCGGTCGAGGACGTTTTGCTTCCGTGATGCGCGACTTTTACGACGTCCGCCTTTAGGTCCGGCGTGATAAGCGCTGCTTCCGCTTTTTTCTCAATATCGCCAGTCAACAAGATGGAGCGCTCGCGAAACTGTAGCTTCAACACTGCCGAGTCGTCGTTGGTTGATTCGGTTCCCGGCGGCGGCCACAGGACTCGCAGCTCGACTTCACCGAACCGGATTACGTCACCTGATTGCACGGTTTGCAAGTTTGTGTTGATCAGCGAGCGGGCAAAATGCGCAAACTCCGGATCGTATGCCGGCGCTCGTCCAACCAAAGCCGTATTGACGGCGAAGTTGCGCACGATGTCGTTGAGTCCATCGATGTGATCTGCATCGGCATGCGTGGCGAGTACGTAATCGACACGGTCCAGCCCGCGCCACCACAAGTATTCCGACACTACGGATTCGCCGATACTGCGCGTCTCGCGTTCGACTGATTCTGAACGAAAGCGCGGCCGTCCACCGCCGTCGACCAGAAGCGTTGTTCCGTCCGGCATGGTAATCAGTGCAGAGTCACCCTGGCCGACATCGAGGAAATCAATGTGAAGTTGCGCATCCGCGCGCGCGGCACTGAACGGATGCAGGATGAGAATCACAATAAGCGCTAATTGGACCGCCACGAGTCGCCGATCCGCGTTTCCCTTACTGCCGAAACGCGTGTGCGGCTCCCAACGATCAAGCGCGACGACGAGTATTACCAGCGGTATGTAATACGCAACGTAAATCAGTCGAGCCCAGCCTGAGTACTCCGGCAACCGTAATGAAGCGATACCAGCATCCGTAAACGGATCCACACTGTGGACCATTAGCCAGTTGATCGCTTCCGCGAGCTTAAGCACCGGCGCCCCAAGCGACGTACTAATCTGCGCCACCAGCAATGCAACAAGGGCAACCACCGCCAATAACGCGAGCAACACGCTGACGACGATATTCAGCAGCAGCGACGACAACGAGAGCCGGTGAAAATAGACGATCAACTGCGGCAGCAAAACGATCTGAACAGCCGCGGAAACAACGATTGCGCCAAACACATATCTTAAACACCACTGGATCTTGTAATGCTCCAACACCGTCGCAAGTGGAACCTTGAAGAGTCGATAGTGATGCGTCGAGCGCGCCATCTCCCGCTTCCAACTCCTCTCGCTCCAAAACAACGTTTCGCAAAACGCCTTGAGACAGCGCGAGCAGTTCGGTGGATAAGGTGTCTCGCCGCTCGGGTACCACGCGCCGACCGCAGAGAACTTTCGCAGCAGCGGCCAGGCGATCACGACGATCGCTAGCACTGAAAGAAAAGTTAACTGGAACGATGGGTCGAAGATCTCTTTCGGGCTTTGGACCAGAAGAATGAGCGCCGCGCCGCCCAGTGCGTTCAACGAAGTTGCGGGGCGAAACAGAACGGCGCCGAGTCCAGCGAATGAAAACATCAACGCCGCGCGCACCACCGACGCTTCTGCGCCGACCGCCAACGAGTAACACCAGACGAAACATGCAGGTATTACAAACTGTAGTAAACGTCGCCTCGTTAACCGGCGCACCGCGAACAAAACAATCCCGCCGATGAAAGTGATGTGCAGTCCGCTGATTACGAGTACATGAAACGTGCCGCCTTCGCGAAAGCGGTCCGAAGTCGAGGGACTGAGGTTATGTCGATTTCCGAGCAGTGCGGCGTCGAGCACGCCGGCAGTGTCGGGCGAGAATCGTGAATCGATTTCTCGCTGCAATCGCTCTCGCCAGTCGTACAGCCATGCCAGTGGTGGAAAAACCGTCGTGTTACCGAGTGTCTCAATCGCACCTTTGATCACTCCAGTCGCAACATACCCCTTGCGCCCGAGATATTCCGATAGCGGTGACACGCCGGGATTTCGATAATTGTCCGCACGCCTCAGCCTCGCCGTAACTCGAATTCGCGATCCGTAACGAAGGTCCACTGGCACACTCTCCGCCACCAAAAACACCGATCCGTGTTCCACTTTTAAGCTCAAGTAAACGCGATCACGCGCATATTCTGGCGGAGCATCCAACACTCCTGTCAGCACCAACGTCTGGCTACCCAAAATGACCCGAGGCTTTCGCTCCTGGGTCGCCACCAGCGCCCCAACAAGAAACATTGCCGCAAGCAACGCACACCCAGCCACTGTCAACCAGTTCTTCCAAAGCGCAACCGCAACTACCGTCGAACAGATCACGCCCGCGACCACCAAATACACGGCTCGCACCGGTGGCCCATACTCCACCGCACAAACACCGACACAAAACGGAATCGCGATTTGAACAAGCGGATACTGGCTGAAGAGGTCTCTGTGAGGATTCATTTAGCGCCAGATATTACATTAAGATCGGCGCAACAGAACCACTGTCTCCACGTGGTGAGTTTGAGGAAACAGATCGAATCCGGCGATTGAATCGATCGTGTAACCGCCTGCGATCAATTTTTTCAGATCGCGCGCGAGCGTTGCCGGATCGCACGAAACGTAGGAAATACGTTTTGGCTGTAACTCAATAATCCCTTTGATCACGACCGACTCAGCACCGGCTCGCGGTGGATCTAGAAGGACGAAATCCACCTCGCCATTCGAATGCGATCTAATCCAACCCGCCACCGTCGCCGTCAACACGCGCGCATTCGTCAACCCGGCCAGGTCCAAATTGCGGCGAGCGAACCGTGTAGCGACCGCGTTTGCTTCCACTCCCACCACCTTCTCAAACCGCCTCGCGAGCGGCAGTGTGAAAAGCCCAACGCCGCAATAAAGATCCAACGCCATCTCACCACCCGCATCGCTCAACGCAAACTCGCTCAAGTCCGGCAACAGTGCGGGATTGATCTGAAAGAACGACTCGGCGTTGTATTGATAAACCTCATTCCCAACTCGCATGGTCAGCTCGTTCGTCTCAAACTCGCCGAACGGCGGCGACAGCGAAACCCCATTCTCGCCCGTCACCGCATCGAGATGTTTGAGATCCGGCGGCAACTCTTCCCAATCGGTCGTGCGCACTCGTTCGAGTGTTTGCTGCAAATCCGGCATCAGCACAGCGCAATCAGCAACATCGCACACACGTCGGGAACCACGCTCGTAGTAACCGATCTCGCGCTTCTCCTGATCGATCTGCCAAGTGGCCCGCACTCGATAACGCCAGTTATTCGGCGACGGATGCACGGTAATCTCCGGCACCTCGTCCAGCCGAGCGATGCGTTGCAAACAATCGGAGATGATGCCGGCTTTCGCGGCGAGTTGTGCTTCGTATGTGAGTTGTTGAAAGTCGCAGCCGCCGCAACGCCCGAAGTACGGACACGGCGGCTCGACGCGGACCGGCGAGGGCGTGAGGACCTCAACCACGGAGGCAAACAGAATGTTCCCTTGCTCGCGTTCAACCTGCACGCGCAGATGATCTCCAGGCGCAGCAAGTGACACTAAGACCGTCTTACCTTCTGCATGGGCCAATCCGACGCCGCCCGGCAGAATCCGCTCGATACGTATTTCCATAATCGGAAACACGCATAACACAGATCTTTCTAAACGTAAAACAGGCTAAGTCTCGGCACCGCGAATTGCTCTCGCAAACGCTTCAGCAGAAGGTTATCGAAGGTTTGATTGTAAACGGCAGTTTCCATCTGGCTGCGATAAGGCTTGAGCTGATCTTTAACGCCACTCTTCAGTGCATCGAGCTCCGCAGTGGTGATCACTTTGAGAATCGCGTCGTTCAGCATTCGCTCAAGGCCGGTGAGAGAGTCTTCGAGCCGGCGCGTGTCGAGAACGGTGTCTTCCTGAATTTCCTGCAACAGAGCGGCGGCTCGCGTGAGTGCCTCCGATAGATCATCTTGTTTTCTGGACTGCGATAAGCGAACCAGCTCACTGTGGCAGCGTCGTAAGTGTTCACTGATTGCGGTCGCGGAAAATTTAGTTTCATTTGAGTCAAGCGCGTCAGTCTGCTCTGAAGCGCCGACGCGCGACTCGAGCCATTCAGCGTATTGCGCTTCGACTTCTTCCTGACAGTAAAGCAACGTCTTTACCGATCGCTTACGCGGCCGCGACTCATATGAATCAAAGGACCGTTCGATCCCACGCAGCACGATGTGTAACGGAATTCCCTGCTGCTTCCAGGTTTCCATCAGCGCCCAGTCCAGCGGGCTGAGAAAGAGATGCTTAGCGCGGCGCCTGACGAATGCGTCTTCAATCTCGGTGAAATAGTTGAAGTAGTTCAAGCTCTTTCGTGGATGATTCGTAAGCCGTCGAGTGTCAGGTTCTCGTCGATTTGGTACGTATGCTCCGACGCACCTTGTATGAGATGAGCAAGACCGCCGGTGGCAACCACTGTAGCCGAGTTGATATCGTGGTCCATCAGACGCTTGATCAAACCATCAACCAGACTCGCATACCCATAAAACAACCCCGATTGCATCGCTTCGACGGTTGACGTACCGATGAGTTTCTCCGGACGCTCGATCGGAACAGGCGGCAGTTTTGCGGCGCGAGAAAACAGCGCTTCGGCAGCGGTCATGATCCCCGGCGCAATGATGCCGCCGAGAAACTCGCGCTGCGAGTTGATCACGTTGAATGTCGTCGCCGTTCCAAAGTCGATGACTATGCAAGGCACACCATATTTCTCGACCGCCGCAAGTGCGGAGACGATTCTGTCCGCACCGAGCTCTGAAGGCTGATCGTAAAGTAACTTTAAGCCTGTGCTGGTGGTGTGATCGACAAAGCTTGGCGTCAACTTAAAATAACGATCGGACATCAGTTGCAGCCCGGGGTTCAGCCGCGGAACGACGCTGGCGACAATGATCGCTTCGACTTTCCTGGCGTCGAGGCCCGAGCGATCAAACATGCGTAGCAGCTCAGTGCCATACTCGTCCAACGGGCCGAAATTCTCCGGAATCATTCGCCACTTCGCCAGCAATTGCGGCCCTTGATAGACACCCACCTTGATATGAGTGTTACCCGCGTCAATCGCCAGAAGCATATGCCAGCTCCTCGATCCTGTTTGGTGTGCCATCCAGCACTTGCTCGATCAGATCCGCGGCACGCGCAGGCCCGTTTTCCTGTTTCAACTGCGCGCTCACCTCACGTGCTCTCTGCGTGTACGACGAATCGCTTAGCAACTTGTGCAACTCCGTCGCGACCCGCGGTGCACGATACTTGTTCCGGTAAACAGTGCGACTCACACCGAGTCGCTCCGCATGGGCAGCGTTGTCTGATTGATCGAACGCGAACGGAACGATCAACGTCGGCACTCCCGCCAGTAAGCCATGTGACGTTGTTCCGACGCCGCCGTGATGAACGACAACACTCGCGCGCGGCATGAGCGATTGATAAGCAACATAGTCGGCCGCGATTATGTTGTCAGGCAGCTTGTCGCCCGGATGATTGCGTTCGTCACCGATCAAAAGCACGGCCCGTTGGCCCAACTGCTTCGCGGCCTCGATGCTTTCACGATAGAACTCGCGCCCGACCCACACTGCCGAAGATCCGAGCGTGAAAACGATCGGCGGCGGGCCGTTGTCGAGAAAGTCCGACAGCTCCGGCGGGAATGTCGCTTCGTGACTGTCGTGGTAGAAACAGAAGCCCGTGACCTGAGCTTGTGGCGGCCAGTCAGATTGCGGCGCGGCAAAGATCTTCGAGAACATCGCCAACACTCGAAGTGGTGAGTGTTGTCCCTCAAACATCGGATTGCCATAGTCGCTCAGACCAAGCTCTTCACGAAACTCAGCTACGGGCTTCGCTTTGTATTCGCTCTTCATTACGTCGAAAAACAACTTCAGGAACCGCGTCCCAAGCAGGCTGAACACTTTGGTGGTCCACTGCATAACCGGAGGAATTGGCGGATCGTAGACGGAGAAAAACGAGAGCGGCGCGAGTACGGTCGAGACCCACGGCATGCCCGTCTTTCGACCAACGAGTGGCCCGGCCGGCGCTGCCGGATGAGTTATCAACAGGTCGGCGCCATCAATTGCAACCAGCAAATCCTCGTAAGCGCCACGAACAGCGGGATACACGATCCCTTCCATCAGAAACCGCGGACCCGTTCGCGGTTCCATGATCTTCGCGATCAGTTCCTCGTCCTGCTCCTTGGGCGGAGGTATGTTCGGCCGCACGGGCGCGAACTGGAAACCCGCGTATTCGATTCCCTCGCGGTACAACTCCATTGTCGCTATGACCGGCACATGCCCCCGCGCGCGCAGCTCGCCGGCAAGCGCCATGTAGGGATGAAGATCGCCGAACGATCCAAAAGTGTTGATGACGATGCGCATGGATTCTATTAGGTGGCTCTAATACTTACGTCTCCGGCTCGCACTATCTTCATCCCCTCTGTGGTTTCGAGGCGGAGAGCGCCGTCACTCTCCACGCCGCGAGTAATACCTTGCCAGACCTCATCGCCGTTCGCCACTTGCACGCTCTTTCCATCGGCATAAGACGAGCGGCTGGCCCAGGCGGCGACGATCCTCTCACGGCCGTCGACTTCGTGCAGCAATGAGTACCAGCGCGACAGCGCCCGCAGCAGCGCCGCCAGCACAGTCTCGCGTTCAGGCGCGCGGACTGACGCTTCAGCTACCGAAGTCGCCACCCGCGACAGTTCAACCGGATAAGCGTCCGCAGTAAGATTAATGCCGATGCCGACGATCACCGCACGCCCGCTTGGAGTCTCGACCGTCTCAGCCAGTATGCCGCAGATTTTTCGCTCACCTGAAAGAAGATCGTTGGGCCACTTAATATCGGTATCAACTTCGCACGCCTCGCTCAACGCGTCACCCACGGCCAGCGCCGCCACAAACACTATCAACGGCCACCGATCTACGGCGATTGCCGGCTGCAAAAGAATGCTGAAATACAGCCCCGCGCCGCGCGGCGACGACCACGCCCGTTGCAAACGACCCCGGCCCGCCGTTTGCTCATCCGCAACTATCGAGAGGCCCTCCCCGGCGCCTTCTGACGCCTGCCGCGCCAGTTCAGTGTTCGTGGAAGGCAACGACTCGAACCGCAGGACCTTCGGCTTGAGGGATTTCATCGACACTCGAAACGGATATTAACGTGAAGCCAACTCTACTACACAAACTCGAAGTACCGCTGGTGATGCTGGCACTCTTCGCGGGAGCCGCGTTCCTGACGAAGATGTGTTACCTGTCACTCGCCTTCAACACGCTCTTCGCCGTCGCGTTTCTCGGAATCTTTTACTGGTACGTGCGCAAGCGGTTCAACGTGCGCGTTCCCCTGGTGCTGCTGGGCCTGGTGTTCGCCGCGTTGCAAGTCGACGCGCTGGGAAATTATTTCCGCATGTACGGCAGCCAGTTTGGACCAATGCAGTACGACGAGTTCTCACACCTCGCGGTACAGGTGCTTGTGAGTCCAATCATCGTCTGGTTCGTCACACGCTTGCTTCACGAGTTCGGTTACCCACTGCCACTCAAGCTGACTGCACTCTTCGCAGCGACAATAGTATTCAGCCTTTCTGCAGCTTACGAGATCATCGAACTGTGGGATGAAGTTTACTTCGGCGGCCAGCGAATCTGGAGTAAATACGACACCGCAACCGATCTACAGTGGGACCTCTGCGGCATAATCGTGGGGACCGTGTTTTCCTGTATCATGTTCCGAATTGCGAATTTCGAATTGCGGATTTCGAAATTCGCAATTCCAAATTCGCAATCTCCTAAGATTCTGTGATCGACTGGTTCCCCATCAGGCTTTCCTTCGCCGTTGCTACGGCGGCGACACTAATCGCGTTGGTGGCCGGTTCTGGCTTAGCGTGGGTGCTCGCACGCAAACGTTTTCCCGGCCGAAACGTGGTGGATGCCCTCGTGACGCTGCCCCTCGTCCTGCCGCCCACTGTTCTCGGTTATTACCTGCTGGTTTTACTCGGCACACGTTCAACAATCGGCGGATTTCTGTACCGCAATTTCGGAATTCGACTCACGTTCACCGTTACCGCCGCGATCATTGCCGCGTCGATCCATGCGCTTCCCTTAGTGACGAAGAGTCTCCGCGCAGCATTTGAAGGAGTCAACACGGATCTCGAAGCGGCCGCACGGACGCTGGGTCTCGACAATCGACGAATCTTTTTACGCGTGACGCTGCCGCTGGCGTCGAGAGGTGTGCTGGCAGCGACGGCGCTCGCGTTCGCGCGAGCGTTGGGTGATTTCGGAGTGACGATCATGATCGCCGGAAACATTCCGGGCAAGACACAGACCGCGTCTGTGGCCATTTACGATGCGGTGCAGGCGGGACGTGATAACGAAGCGTTTACGCTTGCAGTTACAGTGTCAGTGATCGCAGCGTTTATGCTTTACGTGATTAACCGGTTCGGGCGCGTAAGGTGGTAACCAGGAAACACCGATTTTATGTTCGTGGCGCCGAGATGGCTGATGGCAATCTCGCCAAACACTTCACGGAAGTCAGTCGTCAACGCAAGGTCGCGGCCTTCGAAAAGCTGATCGTCCTTCAATCCCGGCCAGCGTCCGTAAACCTTTCCGCCACGCACTGAGTTACCCATCACAAACATCGCATTTGCATGTCCGTGATCCGTGCCGCGGTTGCCGTTTTCTCTTACCGTTCGACCAAACTCCGACATCGTTAGAATTACGACGTCGTCCATTCGCCGGCCCAGGTCCTGATAAAGCGCGCCAATTCCCACGCTGAACTGGCTCAACAAATTCGCAAGCTGGCCACGACTGCTGCCCTGGTTTACATGCGTGTCCCATTGGCCCATGTCGGTGAACGCGATCTCCAGACCAACGTCAGCCTTGATCAATTGCGCAATCTGCCGGAGTGAATTGCCGAATGGACCATTCGGATACTCAGCGCCATTCTCGGGTTTGTATTTCCCGGGATCGGCCTGCTTCAAATAGTTGACCGCGTCAAACGTCTCGCGACCCGTTTTCGCAATGACGTCTTTATTCTGCTGCGCATAAATCTCTTCAAAGCCGCTCTGCACGTTTGCCGACGCCTTACCGGCACGAATGGAAAACTCGTTCAGGTTCGCCATCGCAATCGAAGGAGCGCGTCCCATCAACACGCGTGGCATGTTCCGTGTCATCGACACCGCGCGAAATGATGAAGCTTTGGAATCCTTCTTCGCTTGGAGGTAGCGATTGAGCCAGCCGTCGGCGGTCGACTTCACTCCGGGCGTTGCCGATTCCATGTAGTCTTGCGCATCGAAATGCGAGCGAGAGTTGTCAGGAGAACCGGAGGCGTGCACTATCGCCAGCCGCTGCGAGTCCCACAATGGTTTGAACGAGCGCATCGATGGATGCAGACCGAAGAAACCGTCGAGGTCGATTGCCGACTCCACGTTTCCTGATTCAGGTTTCGGAATCGCAATCGACGGGCGCGCGTTGTAATAGTTCGACTCGCCAAACGGCACGACCATGTTCAGCCCGTCAACCGCCCCACGCTGGAAGATCGCGATCAGAACCTTGCGACGACCGCCGGCGGCACTCGCTTCGCGGCCCATCACGACGCGTTCGAGAAACGACGGCGCCGAAAGCGACATGCCCACGCTCGCCAACGCAATACTTCCTGACCTCAGAAAAAACCTGCGATTCATCACGTCACTCCTACTGCCTTTGAAACTCGGGCGTGCCCAGTATCAGTCCCACGACCTTCATAACCGGATCAGCCGGGTCGACTTTTTTCATCAACGAATCCCTGGTCGCAGCAGATACTTCTCCCGCGAGGATCATTCGTAAAGACTCGTCGACCATTCTGTTTTTGTCGGTGTTCTGCTTCACGACCTGCGCCAGGTCGACTTTGGTTCCCTGAACTCGATTACCCGCCAAAGCAACGCCGAAATTCATGCGTTCGAGCAAGCCACCAGTGTTGACCCAACTCTCCGCGGCATCGGAATAACCGTTCGGAGTCTGGAAACCGTAAAGAGGTTCGCCCATGCGCGCGATCCATTGATGAGTGCCTGGTCCACCGTTGGTGTCGGCGCCCAAAACGCGGATGGCGCTGACGGCGAGTTCAAAGGGTCGCTTCACTTTTGCACGATGCGCTTCAGGCGAATAAAACTCGCTGGAGAAAAAGATCGCTCTGAGCGTCTCGCGAATGTCACCGTCGCTTTTCGTAAACACAGTTGCGACGCGATTGACTAAAGCCGGCGGTGGATTGTCGGAAACAAAATGGCGCACGAGTTTCGTCGCGATAAACTTCGCGGTCGACGGATGACGCGCGAGAATGTCGAGCACCTTCAGTCCGTCGTTGAAACCGCCACCGGCGGGAATCTTGTTACCGAGGACAACCTTCTCGCCGTCGTCATGTGCTCGCATGTTGAAGAAGAACGAACCTGCCGGTCTCCTTGTCCGGGCTTCTTCCCCACGCAACGCGTTGACGGCAGCGGCGCCACCACGTGGCTGAAAGATGGTCCAACCGGTGAAACATCGCGCAACTTCCGTCACGTCCTTCTGCGTGTAACCACCATCGACGCCCAGCGTGTGCAACTCCATCAACTCGCGCGCATAGTTTTCATTGATGCCGCGACGCGGTCGCTGCTGCGCGTTCATCATCATCTCCTGCGCCCGGCCGCCATTAGCATTTGGACTCACGCTCTGAAAGTTATCGAGATAAAAAAGCATCGCCGGACTCTGCGCGGTCGCTTGTAGCAGAGTGGAAAACTTGCCCATCGCGTGCGGGCGAATCGTGTCGCGGTCGTAAGCAGGGAGTAACCAACGATCCGCGCCTTTACCGAAGAAGATGTTGAAATGGTTGGTCCAAAAGTCGACCATCACTTCCTGTAACTGTCGTTCGCTGTAAACCGCGCGCAGAATGCGAGACGCCTGGAGTTGGGCGATGATGCGTTGCGGCTGTTCAAGACCGTTTTCTTTGTAGAACTCCTGAATCAACTTCCGGTACTCGGGATTCTCCTGCGGGTTCTTCTGATCGCCCTTGGCGTCGGAGAGCTCCTTGGGCAACATTCCGCGATCTTGCATCCGGCGGATAAGTTGTCCTGGTTGCGGATATTTCTCGTACAACTCGGCCGTCGACATCTTCAACGCGCTGAGATCCTGCGTCTTGCTTTCCGCTAACGTGTCGGCGATCCTTTCCGGCGCCAGTTGCTGGTTGATGTAATTCTCGAGACCGATAGATTTGATGCGCTCCACGTCGCCGGGCCGGGGGCCAAAACCGAGTCGGTTCAGTACGTGGACGATGCGCTGCTCCTCGGTAAGTCGCGGCGTTTTCGAAACCACGGATTGGGCGGCCAAGATAGGTATGATTAGCGCGAGGGTGGCAATTTTTTTAAAGAATCTCATAACAATTCGTTAGACGGCGCACCCGCACCGTTGGTCGAAAAAACACAAATTATGGAGCGGCGGGGGTTGTCGTCGAGGTCGTGCGATCCGCTGGTTGCTGCCGGGCTTGCGGGCGCGGATACGTCACCGGGCTGCGATTTCCGTCCTTATCTATCGCGCGAACGCCGAAAAAGTAGTTGTCCTTCGACATGCCCTTCATCGTAAACGTCGTGACCTTCCCGACGGTTCGCGAATTGGTCCAAACGGCCGCCGTGGTGTCGCGCCAAACTATCTCATAACCCGCGAAGTCCGGCTCCTTGTTTGCTTCCCAACGCAGGTCGGTATCGTGAGATAAGCGTGCCGACAGGATCGTCACGCCTTTTGGTCTTGACGGCGCCAGCGCGAGCATCGCTAGCGACGCCGCATTCACACGCGCCACATTCGCTACGTAAGCGAAGTCAACAAACTCAGGAAGGTCACCAAACTGGACGCCGTTCTCCACGCGCACGTTCTGATGCTGATGCCGGAAGTCTTCGTGCACTTCAGTGAAGCGGACCGCGGGATAGCCGCGCTCGAGAAACGGAATGTGATCGCCGCCACGACCATATCGATCGCGACGATAGACCATCATAACTTTCATCTGCGGCACATAACGTTCGCTCGTTTCCTTGATGAAGCGCGCCAACTGTCTCGATGCGGAATCATTTTCGCCGCCGACGCTGCGCCGTGTGTTCGCTTCAGCGGGCGTTTCGTTCGATGGCACGCCCTCGGAAAACACACGCACGTTGCTGCGATCGCGCACGCCGTTTCCGCCGAGCGTGTTTCCGATAATGTCGTTCGTAAACATCGCGTCGATGTTCCAGTTCTTCTGCTTGGCTTGTTCAGCGAAGTGAGTCGAGCCGAGCAGACTTTGCTCTTCGCCCGCGACGGCCATGAAAACGATCGTGGCTTCAAACTGATGCTTCGCCATGACTCGGGCCATTTCGAGCACCGCCGCAGTCCCCGAGGCGTCGTCGTTCGCGCCAGGCGCATCGCACTTCGCGTCGGTCGTGCTGTTGCACATCGAATCGTAGTGACCGCTGACTACGTAGATTCGCTCGGACGATTCGGGCTGTGTACCTTTCAAGGTCGCAACAACGTTCGTGATGATCGTCGGTTGCGGCACGCGCTGCGCTTTGGCCTGCTCGTACGACTGCTTCTCGACAGTCATTCGCCCGCCTGACGATTCAGCTGCTTTCAAGAATTCCGCATACAGCCAATCGCGTGCTGCGCCGATGCCTCGTTTCGGATCGTTCTGTTCCGAGAGCGTGTTGCGAGTACCGAACGAGACGAGCTTGCGTATCGATTGTTCGATGTTACGCGCGTCGATGTCGCGCACGATGGCCGCGATCGCGCGATTGCGCGCAGCCGGCGTGCGTTGTTGTGCGACGACGCCGCTGTTTGCCACAAATGAAAAGAAGAGTAGACAAAAGAGCGCGCGAGCAAGCAATGATGTGGGCTTCATGGCCCCTTAATTTATCACTGATTGCACCGCGGATTTAGCGGATACGGTAGGTGCGGCCTTTCCAGACGACGACAATTTCACCGTCGAGTTCGTCGGCGATCCTGCGAATGGACGGCTCATCGGCAACGAGCACGCGGTACTGCTCCGAGCCGCGCGGCACGCTCATGATCGGCTTCGAATCGTCGTAAGCGGTGTCGATCCAAACACGGCCGCTCTTGCGGAAGCGGCGACCAGCGACAGAGCGCACCTCGGCTTCGGCTTCTGCGTCTTTTGCTTCTTCGCGTGATTGTCCTTTTCCAGCGGAGGGTGCGCGCTTTGCATCCTGACCGGCGCCGGCAATCCCGGTCACGGTTCCCCCGCTTTTCGCACTTCGAACTGCTATGTCTCTTCGGGTAGTCGTACCCGGAGTAACAGTCGCGACCTGGCCTTCGTTTTTCGGAGGTGCATTCTTGTCCGGTTCCGCGGCGCGCTCTTTAGCCTCATCGCGGGCCGCTGCCATCGTTTTCGCTGCTTCTTGTTTTTTCTCCTTGTTAAGATTCGCGCGCGCTGTTGAATCATCAGTCTGGGCTACTTTGGGTGCGGGTGGCGGCGGTTCTGCCGCGGCAGCACCGACTGCGTCGTCCGATTGGGTCGCCCGGTTCGCTGCAACCGCAGGAGCTTCTTTCGTGACTGGTGCAGCCCTCGCTACGGCATCTTCTTTCGCGGCCGGAACCACAGGCTGGAGTTTCGGTTCCGTGGTTTTGACAGCTACATCACCAGTCGGCGACGCGGATCCGGACGTCGACGATTCTGGCTGTGCGACCGCGGTTCTGGTTTCACTTTCATTCATTTGCGCAACCGAACTGCGTCTCGAGTCCTGGCGCAACATAACAACGACTCCGATCACAGCGATTACCATCAACCCAACCGCCGGCACGGCATACCTCATCACCATCGGCGAAAACAGACTCGCAAGAAAACTCGTCAACCCTGACGGTGCAACTACCGGCTCACTCGGTTGCACCGCAACCGGACCATGCGCGGCACTGAGTTCCACCACCAGCTTTCGACAACTCAAGCAATCAGCCAGATGCGCTGTGTAACGCGCACGCGCCGCTGCCGGCAACGCATTCGCAACATACGAATTCAACTCGTCGGCATCGAGATGCGGCTCGTCAATTTCAGAGACAGGAACCCCGTTTCGCCGGTTTAGCTGGCGCAATAACAGATCAATATCGTTGTTTGGTTCGGGTCTCATCTCCAGTTAAAGAACGCGGCGTTAGCCATACCTTGCATCATCTTTGGTTTAAAAGCGCCTCAACATCCATGTCGAGCTGCTGCCCCACCTCGGAAAAGGACGCTTCGGCTTCCGCCTTTGTCCAACCTCGCTCGCCAACCAGAATTTCACTAACGCGTTTTCGCAGGGCAGTCTGTATCCGGGTTAAACGACGACTCGCGGTCGCTTCGTGGACGCCGAGCACCGTGCCCGCCTCGCGTAGTCGCAGGTTATCGAAGTAGTAAAGCTTCACCAGCAATCGATCCTCTGCGCTCAACTCTTGCACCGATTTGTTCAATGCCTGCTGCATCTCGCCGCGGGCGAATCGATTCGACATCGACTCCTCGGGGTTCTGCATTCCTGCCAGCGCAGGCTGACCTTGCGCAACCTGCACTTCCTGCGCGAGTCGATCGAGATCGGCGTCCTCTTCAGTTTGAACCAGCTTCGACTGTTTTCTAAAGACGTCAACCGATAACTGCGCAACCACGGCGCGCAGCCAACCGGCGAGCGAACCGCGTCCCGAATAGTACGCGAGCTTACCTGCCGGCCGTCCGTCGTTTCGCGTTCGCAATCCGTAGAGTTCCGCCCAAATCGACTGGGCGAGATCTTCGGCCGCATCTTCGTTCGAACTTGCGGATCGGGCCGCCGATCGGACGGTGGGTTTAAAGCGCTCGACAAGCTCTGTCCACGCCTTCTCGTCACCGCGTTCACACGCGATGATCAAACACAAATCATCCGCTTGAAGTTCATCGATAAACTTCGCGATCTCCGTCTCGGGCGCGTTCGGATCGTCCCTGAGGAGATACTTCTCAACCGCGCCCCGGATCCGAGTTACCAGACAGTCGCTGCCAAGCGAACGACGGTCCTCGGCCCGGGCGAGCAACCGTTCCGCGCCCTCGTTCAGCAGTGTTTCGATTTCGCGGCGTTTGGATTCCACGGGAAGTTTCAAATTTCGGCCTAATCCTATCACTCTCAACCCAGAGTTTGATGCAGAAACTCGTCTTTTGACACGCAAGTAGGGCTGAGCTAGATTCAGAAACTCGCTCGTCAACATGTTACGCGTCACTGAAATCTTCCGCTCGATTCAAGGGGAATCGACCCACGCGGGCCGTCCGTGTACTTTTGTGCGGCTAACGGGCTGTCCGATGCGGTGCGTGTGGTGCGATAGCGAGTACACCTTCACGGGCGGCGACCACATGTCGCAGAACGCGGTGATGGACCAGGTGCGCGCGTTTGGCGTGAACCTGGTGGAAGTAACTGGCGGCGAACCGCTCGCGCAGAAAGAGGCATTCGAGTTGATCGCGCGTCTGTGCGACGAAGGTTTCGAAGTTCTTATTGAAACTGGCGGTTACGTTTCGACAGCCGGTTTGGATCCGCGAGCGAAAGTGATTCTCGACATCAAGTGCCCGGCTTCCGGCGAGGAAGCACGGCAGGATTGGTCCAACCTCGACCGGCTGCGCGCGGATCGCGATGAAGTGAAGTTTGTCGTCGCCGATGAAGGCGACTGGCTCTACGCAAAGAAAGTCATTGAAGACCACGATCTACAAACTCGGGCGCACGCTGTTCTGATCTCGCCTGCGTGGGGACAGATCGATCTCGAGCAACTTGCGAATTGGATCGCCGCGAGTGGATTGAAAGTTCGCATGCAGTTGCAACTGCACAAGTACATTTGGGGCCCGGACGTGAAAGGAGTTTGATGGGCGGCTCGGAGGAACTGGCAACAGAGGTCGTCAACTTCGACGACGTCGAGCAACCACGGCTCGCGGTCTGTCTCGTTTCCGGTGGCATGGATTCGTGCGTCACTGCCGCCATCGCCCACGAAGAGAATGACGCGCTCGCGTTTCTCCACATCTCCTATGGTCAACGTACCGAGCGACGAGAGCGCGAAGCCTTCGAAACCATTGCGGATCATTACAACGTCGCCTTGCGCCTCGTTATCTCATTCGACCATCTTGCACGAATCGGTGGTTCTTCGTTGACTGACACTCAGATCGCGGTAACCACTCCCGATCTAACCACTCGTGCAATTCCCTCGAGTTACGTCCCGTTCAGAAACGCGCACTTGCTCTCGACTGCCGTGAGCTGGGGTGAAGTTATCAACGCGAGCGCAATCTACATCGGCGCTGTCGCCGAAGATTCGTCCGGTTATCCCGATTGTCGTCCCGAGTTTTACGCAGCGTTTCAGGAGGCGATCGACGTAGGCACAAAAGCCGAAACGCAGATAATGATAAAAACTCCCGTCATCGGCATGCGGAAGTCTGAGATCGTTCGAAAGGGGCTGGATCTCGGCGCGCCGCTGCATCTGACGTGGTCCTGTTATCAGGAGTCGGATCGCGCCTGCGGAAATTGCGATTCCTGCGCGCTACGGCTACGCGCATTTCGTGAGGCAGGAGTGACCGATCCGATCCCGTACCTGCTTGACAGTAGTCGCTCAGCTTATTAAGTTTAAGGAAATTTTCAGAGTGGCTTATAGTTACAACTAGACAACAGTGGGCACGCATCTTACGACTCTGTCTCGATGACGCGAACCACACAGGATGGAGGAATCTTCAACAATGATTGGCAAATACTTTTTCGGAGCGCTTGCGGTTGCAGTCCTTCTTAGTTTCGCTTCGATTAGCGCAGTCGCCCAGGTCGGCGAACTTCGTGGCACAGTGATGATGGCGCAGGCCGACGGCCAAAAGGTTCCCCTCGCTGACGCGCAAATCGACGTCTTCCGCACCGACATAAAAGGTGAGTACAAGACAAAGACAAACAAAAAAGGCGAATGGGTATTCGCCGGCATACCCTTCGTCGGCACTTACGTGGTCGCCGTCAGCCATCCGACTGCGTCGCCGACTTTCATACCCGGCGTCAGAGCGGGACGTGGCGTTCCCGTTGAACTCGAAGTCAAACCGGGTGCCGGGAAGCGTTTGACGTTCGACGAGATCAAGAACGCGGGCGGCGCCACAGCGGCACCGGCCAACCCCGGCGCACCGGGCAACACTGGCGGCGGCGGTGGTAAGGAAAGCGAAGAGGACAAGGCCAAACGCGAAGAACTGCTTCGGAAGAACAAGGAGATCGAAGAGGGTAACAAGAAGATCGAGGCCGCCAACGCGATCATCGCACGAACTTTCAAGGCTGGTAACGAAGCTCTTACAGCCGCCACTGCCGCGGGCAAGAACAACGAGTTGGCGATTCAGAAGTACGATGAAGCGATCACCCAGTTCAATGAAGGACTCGCGGCCGACTCGGAACAGCCGGCAATTCTGACCAATAAAGCCGTGGCTTTAAAAGGCCGGGGCGTCCAGAAATACAACACCGCTGTAAGCTCAAAGACGGTTGACGACGCTGCCAAGACCGCTTTGATCGAAGGGGCAAAGGCAGACTTCAAAGGTGCCGCCGAGGCCTCGACTAAAGCGGTAACGTTGCTCAAAGCACAGACAGTCCCAACCGATCCGGCGGAATTACAGCGTTACACCGGCAACAAGTACGCGGCATTGATTACGCAGGCGGAATCAATGCGACTCTTCGTCAGCAAGGTCGACGGCACGCAGGCTGCTGCCGGAGTCACCGCGTTTAAGGACTACATCGCGATCGAAACCGATCCCGTGAAGAAGAGTAAGGCGCAACTCGATCTGGCGCAGATGCTGCTCGACTCCGGTGCTCCAGATAAGGCGTTGGCCGAGTATGAGGCTATTCTGGCCGCAACGCCCGACAACCCGGACGCAAACTTCGGTGCTGGAATGGCGTTGTATGCGCAGCAGGACAAGGCCAAGTACCAGGACGCCGCAAACTACCTGCAACGGTTTGTCGATAAGGCGCCCGCCGGGCACCAGTTCAAGGATGAGGCGAAGTTGATTCTTGATGACATGAAAGCGAACCAGAACGTCACTCCGGACAAGAAAGCACCTCCGAAGCGCCGTCCATAACGACGATCGACGCTCCCATTGGTCCACAATCCGCGCCGTCTGTTCACGCAACAGACGGCGCGCCTTTTGTTAGATTACACACGCTTTTTGCTGGAAAACCTCGCTTGACACTCCCGATGTTCAAACAGTACTATGAATGCACAACGATGTTGGTCTCATCGTTGTCTGAGTAGAGCATGCCTCGCGCCGTTTCGGCGCCTCCATCCTTTCCTAGATCCGGTAGCGGTCGCGCTAGGTCAAGAGTCACAAATGTCAGCCAAATTAGGCGAACTTCTCGTCCGCGAAAATTTAATTAGTCCCCAAAAACTGAGAGAGGCCCTCGACTATCAACGCGAGCATGGCGGCCGTCTCGGTTTCAATCTCGTCAAACTGGGTCTGGTCAGCGATGACATGATCACCGCCGTACTCTCAAGACAGTACGGCATTCCATCAGTCAACCTCGATCTCTTCAACATCGATTCCGCAGTCCTCCGTCTCATTCCCCAGGAAGTCGCACAGAAACATTGCGTTCTGCCGCTCTCGCGCGTCGGCGCCACGCTGACACTCGCGATGGTCGACCCGACGAATGTTTTCGCGATGGACGACGTGAAGTTCATGACTGGCCTGAACGTCGAACCGGTTGTCGTTGCCGAAGGCAGCGTTCAGCAGGCGATCGCGAAGTACTACGGAACTTCTCGCGAGATCGAGCTCGCCGCGACGATCGAAGAGGTCACGACAGAATCCCGCAACGGATCGAATGGTTCCAACGGCGCGATCACACACGCCGATCTCGTTTCGCTCGACAGCATCGACTTCACGCCTGGCGACGCCGAGGACGTTGAGGTACTCGAAGACAACGAAGAGATCGATCTTTCGACATTGTCGCGCATGAGCGAGGACGCTCCCGTCGTCCGGCTAGTTAACGTGTTGCTCGTTGACGCACTTCGCCGCGGTGCGTCCGACATTCACGTCGAACCTTACGAGAAAGAGCTGCGCATCCGGTTCCGAATCGACGGCGTGCTCTACGACGTGATGCATCCACCTTTGAAGATGCGCGACGCGTTGATCTCACGGATCAAGATCATGTCGAAGCTCGACATTTCAGAAAAGCGTCTCCCCCAGGACGGCCGCATCAAGATCAAAGTGAAGGTCGACGCGCGTTCGCGCGAACTCGACTTTCGTGTCTCGACGTTGCCGACGTTGTTTGGCGAGAAAGTCGTGCTGCGTTTGTTGGACAAACAGAACCTGATGCTCGACATGACAAAGCTCGGTTTCGAGCCTGAGTCGTTGACGAAGTTCAAACGCAACATCTCGAAGCCTTACGGCATGGTCCTGGTGACTGGACCAACCGGAAGCGGTAAGACAAACACGCTCTACTCTGCCCTGCAATCTTTGAACACGGTCGAAACGAACATCATGACCGCCGAAGACCCGGTCGAGTTCAACCTGATGGGCATCAATCAGGTGCAGATGAAAGAGCAGATCGGATTGAACTTCGCTGCGGCGCTCAGAGCGTTTCTGCGGCAAGACCCGAACATTGTTCTCGTCGGCGAAATCCGCGACTTCGAAACCGCGGAAATCGGCATCAAGGCCGCGCTCACCGGACACCTCGTACTCTCCACCCTTCACACCAACGATGCTCCCTCAACCATTTCCCGCCTTATGAACATGGGCATCGAACCCTTCCTTGTCGCCACTAGCGTGAACCTCATCCAGGCTCAGCGTCTGATTCGTCGCGTTTGTAAGGACTGTAAACAGGAACACCAAACCCCGATGGAGGCCCTGGTTGAAGTTGGCTTCTCGGCTGACGAAGCCAAGTCGATCAAGACCTACAAAGGCAAAGGTTGTTCGACCTGTAACAATACCGGTTACAAAGGGCGTATCGGACTTTACGAAGTGTTGGAAATCACCGACGAGATCCGCGAGTTGATCTTGATCGGCGCATCCGCGCTCGAATTGAGGAAGAAGGCGGTCGACGACGGCATGATCACGTTGCGCGAATCGGGTCTGTACAAAATTCGCGAAGGCGTGACAACGATCGAAGAAGTCGTTCGCGAAACGGTCGCCTAATCGAGGAGAAACCCGAACATGTTAAGAACAATTGCAATAACGCTGGTGCTGCTGCTCTCCGTGGGCGTAATGCTGCCGTTTGCAAATTCAGCGCACGGAATCAGACAGAGCACACAAATAACGAAGAAAAAGTCGAAACGCTACCGTTCACGTGCCTGGTGGCGACGGTATCGCGCCCGCCTGCGAGCGAAGCGTGCAGCGGAAGAATTGGCGCGTCGCAACGCGATGATGGCTATACCGCAGAATCTCGCGACAGCCTTACCGCAGAATGTTGCGACCGGCCATCTATCAGTCGTTGCTGGACCCGCTTCGCCTTCAGTGCCGGCAAAAACGACTTCCTTGTCGTTCAACGATCTGCCGCCACGTGCAATGAGAGCGCCGGCCACGATTCAGACTGACGTGACCGCGGCGCGGGCGACGAGGCCGTCCATGCGTTCAATCACAGAGCCGATCGCGATTCCTCCGGTAGCACTGGTGATGCCTGTTGCGGTCGCTCCGGCGATGCCTCTTGCCGTCGCTCCGGCGATGGCTGCTACCGCCGCACCGGCGATCCCTGCTAACGCGACCGTTTCAGCGCACGCTGCGGTTAGCGCTACGAGACCGCGCGTTGTTAACGCAGTCCGTCCGGTAATCGCGCCGGCGAGTGCCGCCAAACTGCCGGGTCAGATGAACCTGTCAATAGTGGCTCTCAGCCGTCCGAATCCGATCTTCCTGACCCAGCGCGAACAGAAAAAGATGCTCGCCGGCGTTCCGGTTGCCGATCTCAAACGAATCGTGATCGACAAGATGGTCAACAACGGTGGCTGGGTAGTTAATGACTTCATCCGCGAAGTTAATGGCGCTCGCGTTTTCGTTGTGACGGGTCGCACTCCTAAGGATGCGCTCACACCCGAAAAGGCGTGGACGTTCTATTTCACGGAATCTGATGGCCGCGTTTACGGACTGACGACGGAATCGCCGGTTGAATACGCGGAACGCATGACAATCGAAGCGGAACGCTTCATCCAATCGTTGCGCGCTAAATCAGAAGGTGGCAAGGAGTAACCGGGGGGTTAACTAAATTGCTCCAGGAGAGATCATTCAGATGCGACTGAACGAAACCGTTCCTCAAATCTCTTTGTCCGAACTGCTGAGAAAGCTCTCGGAGGTCGGCGGCTCGGACTTGCACATCACCACGGGCTCCCCGCCACAGGTTCGAGTGGACGGACATCTCCGTCCACTCGAGTCGTATCGCGTCCTGACTTCGGCCGACACCAAGCAGCTCGCTTACTCGGTGTTGACCGACGCGCAGAAGCATCGTTTCGAGGAAAACCTGGAGCTCGATTTCTCGTTCGGCGTCAAAGGCCTGTCACGTTTCCGCGCGAACCTCTTCAACCAGCGCGGCGCGGTCGGCGCGGTCTTCCGTGCCATTCCTTATGAGATTAAGCCATTTGAAGAGTTAGGACTGCCCGCGGTAGTCAAAGAACTGTGCAACAAACCGCGCGGCCTGATCCTCGTCACTGGTCCAACCGGATCCGGAAAATCGACGACCCTCGCGGCCATGATCGATAAGATCAATCGCGACCGTCACGAACACATTCTGACGATCGAAGATCCGATCGAGTTTCTACACAATCACAAAGGCTGTCTTATCAACCAGCGCGAGGTGAATGCCGATACTCACGGTTTCGCCGCTGCGCTGCGCACCGCGCTTCGTCAGGACCCTGACGTCGTGCTCGTCGGCGAAATGCGTGACCTCGAAACGATCGAGTCAGCACTGCGTATCGCGGAGACGGGCCACCTGACGCTCGCCACTCTGCACACGAACTCAGCGTCGTCGACGATTAACCGTATCATCGACGTCTTTCCGGCCGATCAGCAGGCCCAGATTCGCGCGCAACTTTCACTCGTGCTCGAGGGCATTCTGTGTCAGGCATTACTGCCACGCTCGGAAGGAAGTGGACGCGCGATGGCCCTTGAAATCCTGGTTCCCAACGGCGCTATCCGTAACCTGATCCGCGAAGACAAGGTCCACCAGATTTACTCGATGATGCAGACCGGTCAGGACAAGTACGGAATGCAGACCTTCAATCAGGCACTGGCCACTCTCTATCACAAGCGCCAGATCAGTATGGACACTGCCTTGCAGCGTTCGTCGAATGTGGACGAACTGCGCGAGCTGATCGATCGCGGTGCCGGCGTTAATACCAACAACGGGAAACCGCACGCGAGTCCTTATGCTCAACCCCGACCGGTTGGTCAAAGACCAAACGTAAGATAAGAAGCAACTGCGGAGTTCACTGCCATGCCAACGTACGTCTTTAAAGGACGCAACAAACTGAACGAGATCGTTGTCGGCGAACGTGTTGCCGACAATCGCGAGGCCCTGAGACAGATCCTGCGCCGCGAACAAGTGACGCTGACGTCTGTCAAAGAAAAGGGACGCGAAATCGGAATTCCTAAGATCGGCAACCGCAAGAAGGTTAAATCCAAAGACCTGTCAGTCTTCACGCGCCAGTTTTCGGTGATGATCGACGCTGGTTTGCCGCTCGTTCAGTGTCTCGAAATCCTGGCCCAACAACAGGACAACAAGTACTTCCAGCAGATTCTTCTGCAGGTGCGGCAGGACGTCGAAGAAGGCTCGACGCTGGCGGCCGCTATGGCCCGCCATCCGCGCGTGTTCGATCAGCTTTATGCGAACATGGTCGAAGCGGGAGAAACCGGCGGTATTCTCGACTTGATTCTGCAACGTCTGTCCACCTTCATCGAGAAGATCGTCAAGTTAAAACGCGACATCATCTCGGCGTTGATCTATCCATCTGCGGTGATCGTGCTCGCGATCGTCGCTGTTGCGGTGATCATGGTGGTAGTGATCCCGCAGTTTCAGAACATCTTCCTTGGTTTGCTTGGACCAGGTGAGCAATTGCCGTTGCCGACGAGAATCGTGGTCGGCATCAGCAACTTTCTTGCTGGTTGGGGAGGGCTGATAATACTGGCGAGCGTGATCGGGACCGGCGTCGCTATAAAGTTCTATTACAAGACTCCCAGCGGCCACAAAATCATCGACCGCATCCTGCTCAAAATCCCGATCCTGGGTGACATCTTTCGCAAAATATCCGTTGCTCGCTTCTCGCGTACGCTTTCGACGCTCCTTTCGTCTGGTGTCCCAATCCTGCAATCGCTCGACATTACGGCGAAAACTTCGGGTAACGTGATCATCGAAGAGGCGATCACGAAAGTTCGCAGCGCGGTGGAGCGCGGTGAAAGCTTCGTCGATCCGTTAAAGGCCACGGAAGTGTTTCCGCACATGGTGGCGCAGATGGTCGGCATCGGCGAACAAACAGGTGCGCTCGACGCGATGCTCGGCAAGATCGCTGATTTCTATGAAGCCGAAGTCGATTCCGCGATCGCCAACCTGTTGACGTTGATTGAGCCATTGCTGATCGGTTTCCTCGGCGTCACGATTGGTTCGATCGTTATCGCGATGTACCTGCCGTTATTCACGTTAATCGGCAAACTCTCGGCAGGTCACTAACCACTAAATTAGCGTCATAAGACAAACACCCGGGATTCACGTCCCGGGTGTTTTTCTTTTTCTCACCTGAAACCGATCGGATAGCAAGTGAGCAAGTTTCGCGCCTCCTCCTAAAACTTAGAAACGTTTTCAACTCTTTCTCTCATTATCTGGTGAGAAGACGCACTCGAACACTTCTTCTCGAGCGGCGCTTCTCTGTCTGAACGATTACTCGAAATCAAAACCTAACGAGTTCGAACGGGAGGATTCCAACATGCCCAAAGCTAAAGCGAAGAAAAAGAAGGAACCCCGTCTGACGAAAGAGCGGATGAAAAAGGCCCGCAAACCGGCCAAAGACAGAAAACCGCTCGCGACAGGCGCTGCGACGGCTGAGGCCGCTGCAGCCTCTCAGCCGTGTCTCGACGCACTCGATGCCGCGTTTATCGTTGGTGGCTGCCTTCCTTCCGGCACCCACGAAAACGACGACACGCTGGAACAGACCGGACTGATCTCCGAGAACCTGCGTTTGATCTTCAGAGAGTGTGTATTCAACGGCGTCACCAACAGGGGCTGCGACATAACCCGCGGTCAGATACCCAACGGCGCCAACACAACCGTCGGAGAAGTCCAGGACACCATCATCAGGAACGCACACTAGATGAGCGGTGGCTGGAATCGAAAGGAGTAACTCATGGTTAGAAAAGCAATGCCTCCCATAGTGTTAGTGTTGACCTTTTGTTTATGGGTAGCGGACCCGGCCTTTGCCTTTTACCAAAATGTCTTCGTTATTCAGCATGCATCGTTCGGCCGTGTTACCGAGCCCGGCAAGACAACGATCATCGTGCGCTTCGCGAACGCTGTTCCCGCGGACGACCTTTTGGAGGACGAGGAAAATTGGCTGATAAGAGTGACCGATATAGAGAGCGGGGATGTGGTCGACATCACTCCTAATGAGGCTATCGCCACTCATCCACCGGGCTTGAAGAGCATTCCAACTTTGACGGTTAATCAAACCCTCGACCCCGCAGGGAAACGCATAACGGTGAGGCTTCTGTTGGGAAACTTCCCCGAGTTCACGGTTGGCCAACCGAGGAAACTCGGCGCCGCACAAGCTTTCGCTCCCGCGAAGGGAAAAGCGGATGCCGACATCTACTTCAGCGGCGCAGCAGCAGGTGCGCGCGGAAGCAAGCCGCTATACACCTTCGAAAGCAAAGTTGGGTATCTCTTCAACCTGAACCGGTACGGAGCACTAGGACCGCGAGCAGAGATCAATGCGGCTTCGGAATCCAACATCGATCCGGACAGCATCAAGACCGCGCTTACGTATGAAAAGATCTTCGTGTTCGGTCGGACCAGGGGACTGATCCTGCGATCTGATGCATTCGGTTTCGAGTTCGACAAGAGAAACAAGAACCGCAACATTATGACGGACCTTCACGGAATCCTTGTTCTGCCGCCGCATCGTTTCAACGAAAACAATGTTGCTGCTGTGGATTTCACGGCGGGATTCGAAGCAGGCCATAACTTCAAGCACGCTTTGAACCCGAATGAGGGACTCGGGAATCTTTGGCGCTGGAAATTTGGGGCTAACGCGTATTTCGTCGCGTTCAGTCCACCGGTGTTCAAGCGCATCGATTTTGCTACCGAGTACAAGGTGCGGTTGCTGACCACTGTTGAACCATTCACTGAAACCATCGGCGGCTCGTCATTCACGACGCTGACTAAGAAACCAAGACACTATGTCGGCTCGGATCTTGATTTCATGGTTTCGGATGCGCTGGGGATTAGTCTGAAATACCGGTATGGCTCGCAGCCGCCGGCGTTCAGATTTGTCGACCACACCGCTTCAGTGGGCTTAACTTTCAAATTGAAACAAGCGAACAAATGAAGGCTTCGCGTCAAGGGGTCGGCATCCGGCGGCCCCTGTCATTTATCCGGCAGCGGAAACCGATAGATTTCCCCGTTGTAGGTGCCTCACGTTTGAACTGCTATAATCCGCCTACCCCTGTTTGTCCCCCCCGGTAAAACTCTCCTCCGAGAAGTCAGCGCAGAGATCAATTGGGTATGCCAGGTAAAGCTCCAGACGATGCGGCTCCGCACGACGCATTAAAGACGGATCAAGTTGCAGATTTAAAGAGCCCTGAGCTGGCGCCTTACTGGCTAGCTGCGCTAATCGAATCGGCTGACGACGCGATTATCAGTAAAACGCTCGACGGCATCATTACCAGCTGGAACCACGGCGCCCAGCGTATCTTCGGCTACACCGCGGAGGAGACGATCGGCAAATCGGTGACGATGCTGATCCCGCCCGACCACCTCGACGAAGAGCCTGCAATCCTCGCGCGACTCCGCGCCGGTCATCGCATTGAACACTACGAAACAATCCGGGTCACAAAAAATGGGAGACTAATTGATATCTCGTTGACGGTTTCACCGATCAAAGGACCGCATGGTCAAATCGTCGGCGCTTCCAAGATCGCACGCGACATCACCGAACAACGGCAGGCGCGTCAAGCTCTCACAGCGGCGTATGAAGCAGCGAAACAGGCGCGTGCTGAAGCTGAACAGGCTGCCTTCGAAAAGGAGCAGCTCTATCATCAGGCGGAAGAGTCGAGCCGGTTGAAGGAAGAGTTTCTCGCCACCATCTCGCACGAACTGCGCACGCCGTTAAGCGCCATTCTCGGTTGGACGCGCATGCTGCGATTGGGCCAGTTGTCGGCTGAGGACCATGCAAAAGCGCTCGACACGATCGAACGTAACGCTCGCGCCCAGGCTCAACTGATCGACGACCTGCTCGACGTCTCGCGCATCATCACGGGCAAGTTGCGAATGGACGTGCGTCCCTCCGATCCCAATGGGTTCATCGACGCGGCGGTTGAAGCAGTTAGACCAGCAGCCGAGGCTAAAGGCGTTCGCGTGCAAAAGGTGATGGACACTGGCGCGGTTTCGATCCCAGGCGATCCCGTGCGGCTTCAGCAAGTAGTCTGGAACCTGCTGTCAAACGCGATCAAGTTCACGCCGCGCGGCGGTCGAGTTCAGATCCGCTCGGAGCGCGTCAATTCGCATCTCGAGATCGTAGTGAGTGACACCGGCCAGGGAATTTCGCCTGATTTTCTGCCGCATGTTTTCGATCGCTTTCGCCAGGCAGACCAGAAAACGAGTCGCCAGTATGGCGGCATGGGACTCGGACTGGCTATCGTGCGTCATCTGGTCGAGCTCCATGGCGGAACTGTCCAGGCAGCGAGCGGGGGCCCGGGACAAGGGGCGACGTTTACGGTGCAATTGCCGATCAGTCCGATTTACCAGGTCGACGCCACAGGCGGTCGAGTGCATCCGGGTGCGAGAGACTTGTTGCCAGCGCACGAGAGTACCGATCGACTTGATGGTCTAATCATCCTGATTGTCGACGACGAACCTGACACACGGGAGTTGTTGCGCCAGGGGCTCGAATACTGTGGCGCCACTGTGCGCGTTGCCGAATCGGCCGCCGAAGCTCTCAAAGCGCTGGCCAACGAGGTGCCGGACATTTTGATTAGCGATATCGGAATGCCTAACGTAGACGGGTACGATCTGATTCGGCAGGTGCGCACTCTTCAAACCGAAGAGGGACGGCGCGTCGCAGCCATCGCCTTAACGGCCTACACCCGCGTCGAAGACCGCCTTCACGCCCTGCGCGCGGGCTACGACATGCACGTTCCGAAACCTGTAGAGCTCACCGAGCTTTGTGCCGTCTCCGCCAGCCTCACGCGCCGGAAGACTTAGAATTCGATCAGAAACCCCACATGGTAGTGGGTCATTTTCACTGTTGAACAGCCTAGGTACATTTTGAATCCATCCGTGCAACTGAAATCGATTAGGCACGCGCTCCGACAAGTCGTTTTAATGCATTTTCTAAATAGTTCTGCCGCCCGATAAACGAACCCGAATAGCATTCTTCACCACCAATCTCATCCTGACGCCCGGCCTCGTGGTAACCGCCGAAGCTACCGATATTCAACAACTGGTCCACCAGCTTCCGGTTGAGTTCGTGGGAAGTGTAAAAACTTTCGTCCCGGTGGTTCCTGAAGCGCCGACAATGACGCAGACCATCGTACGAATTCCCGAAAGCATCACGAACGCCGGGGATTTATCGGTGCGGATCACCGCTCGCGGCCGAACGAGCAATGCGGTGGTTAGCGTAAAGCCCTGAAGCACGTTCCAAGTCTGTCTTCCTACCACCTTTTTCGCCCACACTTTGACAATCTAGGTATGCCCCGCCTATGATGCCTACCGTTTCTAGGTATCACTACTTCTGTGTTGCTCAAACTGAGGAGATCTTGTGGCAAAAGCTAAGGCGGATCTGTTGCAGGGGACGCTCGATATGCTGATTCTCAAGTCGTTGTCGCTGGGAGAATTGCATGGGTACGGCATTATTCAGCGCATTCGACAGCTTTCGGATGAAATGCTCAATGTCGAACAGGGGTCGTTGTATCCGGCGCTCTATCGCATTGAGCAAAAGGGCTGGGTGTCGGCGCGCTGGGACGTTCACGATACTGGACGCGAGGCGAAGTTTTACAAACTAACGCGCAGCGGACGGAAGCAACTCGAGACACAGGAAGCGAGTTGGGATCGGCTCGTGCTCGCGATCACCAAAGTTCGACAGGCGACGACGTAGCTACAAGAAGACACAAACGCACAAGCAACACAGAAGGTTTTCAGTAATGAAGTGGTTCAATATTCTTCGCGATCGCCTGCGGGCGCTGCGCAAGCGCGATTCCGTCATTCACGATATCGACCGCGAGATGCGCAGCCATCTCCACCTCCAGATCGAAGAAAACATCAAAGCGGGTATGTCGCCGGACGAAGCGAGAGAGAAAGCCAGGCGTAGCTTCGGCAACCTTAATCGCGCCGTCGACGCTGCCTACGACGTGAAAGGCGGTGGCCTGTTCGAAACACTCGTGCAGGACATTCGCTACGGCACGCGCGTGCTGCTTAAACACAAGGGCTTCACTTCAATCGCCGTGATCACACTCGCGCTGGGTATCGGCGCCAACAGTGCGATCTTTTCCGTAGTTAACGAACTGCTACTGCGACCACTTCCCTATCAGGATCCGGATCGTATCGTCATGCTGTGGGAAGTTTCACCCGAAGGCCGTCGTCAGAATACGACCTCGCGCGCAAACTTCCGCGCCTGGCATGCGCAGAGCACAAGCTACGAGCACATGGCGGCGTTCAGCGATCAACGACTCACGCTTACCGGCAACTTCGAACCCGAAGAAGTTTCCGGTCAGATGGCAATGCCCGAGATCTTCAAAGTCCTCGGAGTGCAGCCCATTCTTGGCCGCACACTGTTGCCGGAAGATGCTCAACCCAACAGCGCGCTCGTCGTCGTGCTAAGTCATGGCCTGTGGCAACGACGCTTTGGCGGACAGGCCAGCGTGATCGGACAGCCGATCATGCTTAACGGCATTAACCGTGAGGTCGTCGGCGTAATGCCGCCAAATTTTCAATTTCACATCAAACAGCGATCGGGAACCGGCCGGCCCGCGGAAGTATGGCTCAATCTGCCGATGGCGACCGGAAACACCGAGAACGAACGTGGTCGCTTTCTTTCAACCGTGGCGAAGTTGAAACCCGGTGTCACCGCCGAGCAGGCTGGCGCTGAACTACGGACCATCGAAGCGCGACTTTCAGACGAAGTACCTGAATTCAACAAGAATTACAGCGCCGAAGTCCTGCCGTTGCGCGAGCAATTCTTCGGCAACGTGCGACGTCCGCTCTGGTTGATGTTGGGCGCAGTCGGATTCGTTCTGTTGATCGCGTGCGCGAATGTCGCGAATCTCTTGTTATCACTCGCCACCTCACGTGAGAAAGAAATTGCCTTACGCGCCGCGCTTGGCGCGCGTCGTTCGCGCATCGTGAGACAGTTGCTGACCGAGAGTCTTCTGCTCGCATTACTCGGCAGTGCCCTAGGCCTCGGTGTTGCCTGGCTGGGAATCAAAGCACTGCCGTTGATAAGTCCACGCGACGTCGTCAGCCTTCAGGGCGTCAGCTTGAACTCCTCGGTTTTGCTATGGACGCTCGGCGTGTCGATATTGACCGGAATCATTTTCGGACTCGCGCCGGCGTTGCACATCTCGCGACTCAATCTCAACGACTCACTGAAAGAAGGCGGCAAAGCAGACTCGGGCCAGGCGACGGGCAGCCGGCGTTTGCGCAGCGTGCTCGTAGTTTCTGAAATCGCGCTCGCAGTTGTGCTACTGGCGAGTGCGGGGCTGTTAATAAGGAGTTTCATCCGTCTTCAGCAAGTGGACCGCGGGTTCAATTCTGACAACGTTTTGTCGATGGTGGTGCGATTACCCTTCGCGCGATATCCGGAGGACGCGCAGCTAGTACAGTTTTTCAACCAGTCGATGGAACGAATGAGAAACCTGCCGGGCGTGCGCTCCGCTGGTATGGTGAACTTCCTTCCGCTGTATGGCGGATTGGGTTCCTCGACGGGATTCAAGATTATCGGAAGACCAGAGCCGCCACCGGGGCAGGGACCAAGCTGCGACGTGCGCGTTGTAGACGCGGGCTATTTTCCAACGCTGGGCATTCCACTCCTGCGCGGCCGTAACTTTTCTGACGCCGAACTGCGCGAATCGAAACGCGTGATCCTTATCAACAATGCCCTCGCTCGCAAACACTTCCCGAATGAAGATCCGATCGGGCAACGTCTGGACGTCGCGATGTTCGAAACGCCCATGCCCGCGGAGATCGTAGGCATCGTCGGCAACGTCCGTTACGACAGCTTGATCGACGAAGCGCCCGAAGCAGTTTACTTTCCGCATCCGGATCTGGCTTACCCGTTTATGACCCTCGTGCTGCGCACCGACGGCGATCCCACAGCGATCGCGACGGCAGTGCAACGAGAGATTCGCGCGCTCGATCCGAATCAACCGGTGTCAGACGTACGCACGATGGACCAGGTGATGTCGGAGGCCGTAAGCCGGTCACGCTTCAACACGTTGCTGCTGGCATTGTTTGCGGGCCTGGCGACGTTATTGTCCGCTGTAGGAATTTTTGGCGTAATGAACTACTCAGTCGCTCTGCGCACGCGCGAGATCGGCTTGCGACTGGCTGTCGGCGCACAACCGCGGCAGGTGCTGCTGTTGATTCTGAAGCAGGGACTGACGTTGACCGTGGTGGGCGTCGGACTTGGTTTGCTCGCAGCGTTCGCTTTAACGCGACTGTTGACGGGGCTGCTGTTTGGGGTCGAAGCAGTCGATGCGACCACGTTTACGACGATCTCGCTGCTGCTCGTGTTCGTCTCGCTGCTCGCGTGTTACTTACCGGCACGGCGCGCGATGCGTATCGATCCGATGACGGCGTTGCGATACGAGTAAGAACCACAAACGGCAATTTCGAAATTCGAATTTCGAAATTCGAATTCTGTGAACTGTGATACGCTGTCGATCCGATGATGGTCGCTGCACACACCAGCGAGTCGAGTCGGTCGGCGAGTTCGAAGCTGGGCTGGTTAATCGCGGGTCGGCTGGTGACGGCCGTGCTCCTCAGCATCGTCGCAACGCTTTGGATTCGCGCTGGAGAACCGCAGCAGTCATTTCAGAAAAGCATGCTGCTGTTGACGACGGTCGCGTGCCTCACGATCGCTTACGCAATCCTCTTTCGCTTCTATAAAAACATCCGCATGCAGGCGAGGTTCCAACTCGCCCTCGACGTCGTCCTCGTCACCGCACTGGTTTGGGACTCCAACGCCATCCAGTCGCCGTACATTGCGCTCTACATCCTGATCATCGCTATCTCGAGTCTTTTTCTGAGCCAGCGCGAAGTGGTGGCTACGTCTGTCGGCTGCGCGGTCATGTTCACGGCTTGTTCGCTCGTGTTGACGGGGGCGCTCGGCCCGACCGCCGATTCGCGGCTGATTGGTGGCTCGTTGTCGCAAACGGTCCAGTGGATCGGACTGTTTGTCATCGCGTTTTTCGTAGTCGGCTTGCTCTCCGGCCGGCTAGCTGAACGACAAACGCGCTCTGACGTGCGCTTGCAGGCAGCACGAAAGTCACTCGCAAATCTGCGCGCGCTGCACGAACGTATCGTCGCATCGATTCGCTCGGGCGTCGTGACGACTGACCTCGAAGGTCGCATCTACACCTTCAACGCTGCGGCGCAGGAGATCACCGGCTACAGCGAAGAAGCAATCCGCGGACAGGACGCTTCGATTCTTTTTGGCGAGATGAAAGACCACGTCGCAGACGCACTAGCCGCGGTTGAAGCGGGCGCGACGAGTCCCCGATTCGAAACGAGTTGCCTCACTTCAGAAGGCATGCGACTGCGTCTTGGTTACAGCATCTCCCCGTTGAGCTCTGAGGTGGGCGAGACGACGGGCATGGTGGTCACTTTTCAGGATCTTACTCAGGTGCGTTCTCTGGAAGAGACGTCACGCCGGCAGGATCGTCTGGCCGCAATCGGACGGATGGCGGCGTCGATCGCGCACGAGATCCGCAACCCACTCGCCGCGATGCGTGGATCGATCCAGATGCTGCGTTCGGAAGTTGACAATGATTCACCGCAGGCGGAGTTGATGGAGATCATACTGCGGGAGTCGGATCGCCTGAATCAAATCATCACTGACTTTCTGAGTTATGCGCGGCCACGATCACTGGTGCAGGCGCGCGTGGACGTCGGCGATCTCTTGCATCAAACTTTTTCCTTGCTGCGGCATAGTCCGGAACTCAGTGGGAACCAGGTGGTCGAAGAGGAAGTCCCCGACGAGCGTATCTTCGCGAACGCGGACGAAGGACAGTTGAAACAGGTGTTTTGGAACCTCGCGCGCAACGCGCTTCAAGCGATGCCACAGGGTGGAACGCTCCGCGCGACACTGGACAAGAATTCGAACGACCGCCTGCGTATTGCGTTCTCCGACTCGGGACGCGGCATGACGCCCGACCAGGTCGAACGCCTATTCGAACCCTTTTCGTCGACGACGGGCGGCACGGGCCTGGGTCTGTCAATTGTTTATCAAATCATTCGCGATCATGGTGGTACAATCAATGTCCGCAGTCGTGAGGGACAGGGAACGACGATCACGGTCGAACTCCCAATGACAACGTCGAACGGCGACAACGCATGATCCCCCATTGTTGATTAGTCGATTCAAGACGTCATGGCCAATCTTCTAATTGTTGACGATGAGCTCGGGATGCGGCAGTTTCTGACGCATCTGCTCCAACGCGAGGGACACACGGTACGGGTCGCCGAGAATGGCAATGAAGCCATGGCCCAGCTCCGCGAGCAGGCCCCGGATCTGATCATCTCCGACATTCGCATGCCTGACATGAACGGCGTCGATCTTTTGCGGGCCGCGAAGGAATTACTGCCCGAAGTAGAAGTGATCATGATGACGGCCTTCGCGAACGTCGACACCGCACGTGAGGCATTTCTCCTTGGTGCCTACGACTTCGTTCAGAAACCATTCGACAACGATCTGCTCAAAGAGACTGTCACCCGCGCGCTCGACAAGATCACGCTCGTTAAAGAGAAAGAAGCTTTACTCGAAGAGAACAAGGCGCTAATCCAGGGACAACGCACGCGCGGGAAACTCGGCAATATCATCGGTCGCAGCCAGCGCATGCTTTCCCTTTACCAGATGGTCGAAACCGTCGCGCAGGTGCAGTCGACGGTGCTCGTTACCGGCGAATCCGGCACAGGTAAGGAACTGGTGGCCCGCGCGATTCACGATCTGAGTCCGCGCGCCGAGAAGCCGTTTGTGTCGGTCAACTGCGGCGCCTTCACGGAGACGTTGCTCGAGTCTGAGCTGTTTGGTTACGTCAAGGGATCGTTCACGGGAGCGAACGCTAACCGCAAAGGCCTCTTCGAGGCAGCCAACAGCGGCACGATCTTTCTCGACGAGATCGGGGAGATGTCGCCGGCGATGCAGGTCAAACTTTTGCGAGTGTTGCAGGAGCGAAAAGTGCGCCCGGTTGGCGCAACTGAAGAAGGCACAGTCGATACCCGGGTCATCGCCGCCACCAATCGTGATCTTGCGAGTATGGTTACTTCCGGAACGTTTCGCGAGGACCTTTACTATCGCATCTCCGTGATCCCGATCGAGCTTCCGCCCCTGCGTGAGCGGGCCGAAGATATATCCGATCTGGCCACACACTTTGTGCAGAAATTTTGCGCGCCCGCCGGACGCTCGTTAGGCATCAGCGAAACCGCGATGCGGTTGCTGGAGCGCTACTCGTGGCCCGGAAACGTGCGTGAGCTGGAACATACGATCGAACGCGCTGTCGCCCTCGAACGAACGAACACCATCGAGCCGGAACGTCTGCCTGAAAAGATCACCAACTACAATCCGTATCGCGTCGCGGAAGCGATGGAGTTTCCAGACGAAGGCATCAATCTCACGGCCCACTTGGACCAACTCGAAAAGACCTACGTACTGGAGGCACTTCAGCGCACATCGGGCAATCAGACCAACGCTGCGGAGCTCTTGCGATTGTCGGTGCGCTCGCTTAGGCACCTACTGGACAAGCACGGCGTTCGCGGTCTGACAGCACAGATGCGTGATGAGCGACGTGGTCCGGATTCCCATCCCCGCCGCCGGTCCACCGATGCCCCGGGCCGCCGCCGCGAGGACGACACCGGCGAGTTCGCTGCCGGTGTTGGGGAAAACTAACCCATTGTCAGTGGTCAGTAGTCCCGTGGTCAGTTCCATCGCGACTGGGCCACTGCCTACTGACAATTGACCCCTGATAATTGACTAAAGACTACTGACTACGGACCACGGACAACTGACCCTGCCATAAACCGTCATTCCGGCTCTGCCGAATTTTGTCAGCCTTTCTGAGACGCCCTTGGTCCAACCCCCTCACGAGCAAAATTTCGATCCAAAAAGATCTCTTTTTTGCCTTTGGCGGGAAAACCTCCAGTGGCACACCGGTTGTTAAAGCCCCTATCGACACTTCGCGCTTTGCGCGGCTCACAAGGGAACGGAAAGCCGGTGGCGCGAGAAATTTTATGGAAAACCCCCTAACTTTTAAGGAGCACCTAACTCGAATGACTACCAAACGCCAAGAAGGCTTTTCGCTAATCGAACTTCTCATCGTCGTCGCGATCATCGGCATCATCGCCGCGATCGCTATCCCCAACCTGCTCGCTTCACGTCGCGCCGCTAAC